>Ga0209480_10001889_pt1 | contig 14822 bp, 10 predicted proteins | sample JI61114C2DNA_FD_187501 | JGI IMG/M metagenome (GOLD analysis project Ga0209480, IMG submission 187501) | Wastewater effluent complex algal communities from Wisconsin, to seasonally profile nutrient transformation and Carbon sequestration -... | ecosystem: Engineered > WWTP > Effluent > Algae...
GATGAAGTAATTATGCCATCGTTTACACATGTTTCTACTGCCAATGCATTTTTATTAAGAGGAGCGAAAATTGTTTTTGCAGATGTTGAAGCTAACACACCAAATTTAGATGTTACGAAAATAGCCTCCTTGGTGAATAAAAATACAAAAGCAATTGTTGTGGTGCATTATGGTGGTATTGCTGTGAATATGCAAGAGGTGTTGCATTTAGCAATTGAACATAATTTATTTGTTATTGAAGATGCAGCCGCAGCATTAGGTGGATTTTATAGTAAAGTGCCTTTAGGTAGTATTGGACATCTCGCTGCGATATCGTTTCATGAAACTAAAAATATACAATGTGGGGAAGGCGGGTTATTGATTATTAATGATGAACGATTAATAGCCCGTGCAGAAATTTTATGGGAAAAAGGCACCAACAGGGTTGCTTTTAACCGGGGAGAAATTCCGTCTTATGACTGGATGGACCTTGGTTCAAGTTTTTTGCCTTCAGAGCTCAATGCGGCCTATTTATATGCACAATTGGAGAAGTTCGGCCATATACAAACCGTGCGCCGGCAACAATGGGAAAGGTATTTCGAATCGCTTGCTCCTTTAGTTGAGTCGGGTCGAATCAATATAATTACCACTCCGGAGTATGCCATTGCTAATTATCACTTATTTGGGCTTTTATGTGCAAATGAATTGGAACGCGATAAATTAGCCTCTGGTCTTTTGGAATCGGGTATTTTGGCGGTTTCACACTATAGAGCATTACACCTTTCTCCGTTTTTTAAAAATCACTACTCTGGTCCTGAACTGCCCAATGCAGTTAGCTTTCAGCATCGAATTCTTCGGTTGCCCTTATTCCACGACCTGAAAGATGAAGATATAGCCATAATATGTGACAGGGTTAAATCGTTATTTTGAATGGGGTTTTAATATGTAGGAAAGATTAATTTTTTAACCAATACTGGCTATTTTTTTGATTTTGTTAAAAAAATATATGATTTTCGTGGTTCCCTTATCATTAACCCGCATGCAAAGAAAAATAGGTATAAAGTGTTTTATGCTCGGAATAGCTCTGTTTTCGCTATTTCAGGTAAATTATGCTCAGCCGGTAACACTTTCGCGTGAGTTTGGGGCAAATTTGGGCTTTTCCAGCTTCCTGGGGGACTTAGGGGGCTCAGATGATATTGGGAGGCCTTTCTTTTGGGATGTTGACCCGGCAGTAACCAGACCTGCCTTAGGATTTGTCTTCCGTCAGGAAATTATTCCCAGAACTGCATTTCGTTTTAATTTATTTGCTTCCATGTTAAAAGGTGATGATGCCTTAACCGATAACGAATTCCGCAACTACCGTAATTTAAGTTTCCGAAGCCCGATTGTTGAGGCTACAGGTATGATAGAACTCAGCGCTTTCCGCTTTACAGGGTTTAACAAAAAACGTTGGAGCCCATACATTTACGGCGGAATTGGGGCATTCTATTTTAATCCACAGGCTGAATATAATGGCAAATGGGTCGATTTGCAGCCATTAGGCACTGAAGGACAGGGATTACCAGAATATCCTGACCGACAGAAATATTCGAAAATTGCAGTTTGTTTCCCATTAGGTGGTGGGTTCAGGATATTGACATACAACCATTGGGTTGTCGGGTTTGAAATGGCTTGTCGGTTTACTACTACCGATTATATTGATGATGTAAGTACATATTACCCTAATCCTGATTACTATTTTTTGCATTACGATTTGGATCAGGCACTAATGGCGGCTACTTTGTCGAATCAAGCGGATGGTTCAAGACCTGATTTAGTGCAAATAGAGCAGGGTAGAGGTGATCCAACTAATAACGACACTTATATTTTTGGTGGCATGCTCACCTTTACCTACCATATTGAGTTCCACAGAAAGGTAAACACGATTAGGTGTTACTTTGATGGCGATAATAAGTAATAGAATTTAATATCCGGAAGCTGCTTCTTCATCTTCAACCTGGTTCCAAATTTCCCAGGCATATTCAGCTTGTAATTCCAACATTTCCAATCCATTTTTTATGGTAGCACCTTGTTTTTCTCCGTGTTGTAAAAACATGGTTTTACCGGGATTGTAAACTAAGTCGTATAAAATATGAGCGGAATTAATAAACTGATAAGGGATGTCAGGACATTGATTAATATCAGGATACATACCAACCGGTGAGCAGTTTATTATGATCGTATGATTATCAATAATTTCTTTATTAATATCAGCATAAGTTAATTGTGCTGCTCCGGTTTTACGCGAAACTAATGTTGTGCTGATACCTAGTTCTTGTAGCGCATACACAACAGCTTTTGATGCACCGCCTGTTCCTAATACAAGTGCTTGTGTATGATGTTTTTTTAATAAAGGTTTAAGAGAATCGCGAAATCCTGCATAATCAGTATTATAACCTACACGTTGAATTTCATCAATTTTAATACAATTGATAGCACCAATCTTTTGTGCGATATCATCTAAATCATCAAGGTATTCTATAACCGATTCTTTATAAGGAATGGTAACATTTAATCCTTTTAAATCTTTATTTACTTCAAACAACAAACGAATATCTTCGATGTTTTCGAGCGGATATAATTCGTATTTACAATCTTCAATATCTTCCCGTTCAAATTTCTCGGAAAAAAATTTCTCAGAAAAAGAATGTGATAAAGGAAAGCCAATTAAACCAAATAGTTTCATGACTTGGATGATTTTGAAAATCTTGCTTTAATTAATTCAACAAAAATTGGCACTACCGAAATAAATATAATGGCGAGCACAACAATTTCGAAGTTATTTTTAACAAATTCATTTTGGCCTAATGCGTATCCTAATATGGTGATAGAAGGAATCCATAATAAAGCACCAACAACGTTATACGTTAAAAACTTTTTATATGTCATAGTACCTAATCCGGCAACAAATGGAGCAATAGTTCTTACAATTGGCACAAACCTCGCAAGGATAATGGTTTTAGAGCCATATTTTTCGTAAAACTTATGTGTTTTGTCAAGGTGTTCGGGTTTTAAAATTTGTTTGCCTCTGAACTTTAATTTCAAGGCTCTTTCGCCAAAATATTTTCCAATAAAATAATTGGATGTATCGCCTAAAATTGCTGCTACCAACAATAATGGAATGAGCACGAAAATATTGAGTGAACCTAAAGCGCAAAATGTTCCGGCAGCAAACAATAATGAATCACCTGGTAACCAAGGCCAAATTACAATACCGGTTTCGATAAAAATAATCATGAATAAGATTACATATATCCAATTCTGATATGTGGTAATCCAGTCGGCGAGGTATTGATCTAAATGTAAGAAAGTATCAATAAACGTATGTACAAATTCCATCTATTTCAGTTATTATTTCAAAAAATGATGGAAAGTATCTCCGCGTAATCCTAAACGTAAAGTTTCCAGTGGAATAACTTCGTTAGGTGGAATATTACCAAGATTTACATTCGAGCCTAATAATTTGATAAAATACACTTGTTGTGCTTTAAGCGGTGCTTCCCAAAGAATTTTTTCCTGTGGCACCTGCGTTAATATTTCATCAATTAAATCGCTGCGCACTTCGCCCTTGCTTTGGTAAATACCAACAGTTCCGCTTTCACGTGCTTCAGCAATAACTTTATAACTTCCGGCTTCAATTTCTTTTTTCATTAGCTCAATCCATTTGTATGGAGCAAGCATTTTATTCTCATCTTTAGAACCAACTTCACTTAACACAGTTACGTGTTTGCTTAATGCTGTAATGTATTTACATTTTTCATCGTGGTCCATATCAATAGAGCCATCGCTTACTTCAGCATAACCCATTTTGTATTTTTCGAGCAATCGCAAATAATCGTCGAACTGCCCTCGAATGTAAAATGCTTCAAATAAGGTTCCACCGAAATAACAGGCAATACCTGCATTTTTGTAAACGGCTAGTTTATTTTCAAGGTTTGGTGTTACAAACGCAGTTCCAAATCCGAGTTTAATTAGGTCGATATAAGGCTCAGAAACGGATAGCATATCTTCAGCTTCACGCACACTTAAGCCTTTGTCCATTACCATGGTAAGTCCCTCTTTGCGTGGTTTTGTGTGGCGCTCAGGGAGACTGTTAATAGAAAAGTTCATTTATTAAATTAGTAGTTACGGCGCAAAATTACGTAAAGGAAGGCATAGTATGAAGTATAACTATTGCAACCTCAGGGGTTTTAGTGGAAAACTGTAAAAATTTAAGTGCTTCCTGTCGTTAATTGGCATTATATAAGCCAATCACCTTCTGAAATTCAGGTCGCATAGCCACTTCTTTACACACTTCGTAAAGGATGGTATGTCGGCTGTAATCCATGGTGAGCGCATGTTCCAGGACAGAAATAGCTTCTCTGCTTTTGCCTGTATTAAACAATGCGGCACTTTGCAGATAAAAATACTCCGGGTAATGACCACTTAAGGTAATGGCATCGTGAATTACATCAATTACTTCCTCATATTTGGCAAGTTCCATCAAATAGATAATGTAATCCAGCCAATAACTGAGTATATCAGGGCGGGTTTTTACCAGTGTTTTCAAATAAAAAATAACATCCTCATCGCGATCCAGCATTTTGTAGATGCTGATAAGGGTGCAGATATAATCTTCATTGCTATCATCAAGCTTCAAAGCTTTCTTGTAATTGACCAAAGCCGGCTCAAAGCGGTCTTCCTGGCGATAGGTTTCTCCTATTCGAAAGTAAGCTTCGCTCAAAAATGGGTCCTGGCGGGCAGCTTTTCTAAAGTGAAAACGGGCAGATTTATAGTTTTCCAGTCGTTCATAACACAATCCGATCCTAAAGCTGTAGTCTTCGTAGCCACCGGACTTTTCATGCGCCTGCTCGAACATGGAAATCGCTTTTTCGAAATTTTCGATGCGATAGTAAACATCCGCTGCATCGCGATATACCAAGTCGAAATTTTCATCAATGGCCATCACGAATTCAAAACTTTCAATAGCTTTTTCGTACAACCCTAGTCCCATATAGGCTCTACCCAGGTTGAACCAAGCCAACCAGGCATAAGGTTCCTTTTCGATAATGGCTAGATGTAAGGCTACACTTTCATCATATTTATCGGTCATATCCACGATATGCGATAATTTATATAGTGCATCTTCGCTGGAAGGGTTTATAGACAAGGCTTTGGCTAAACAATCAAACGCTTTGTCGAAGTTTTCCTGAATTTCATAAATATCACTCAATTCAGCATAAACTGCGTCTTTTTCCTCGTCATCAGCCATTTCCAACGCTTCAAATAAAATTTCTTCGGCTTTTTCAGGCTGGTTGGTTTCTATATAAATATCGGAGCGCAGTAAATAAATATCTATTTCATGACTGTCGAACAGGTAAGCTTTATCCAATAAATCGAGGGCTTCATTATACTTTTTTCTATTCACAAGAAATTCAGCCTTGCGCACCAGGAAGTCCGAGGAGTAGGGGTTTTGGTTGATAGCATAATCGGCTACGGCTTCGGCACGCTCAGGTAAATTGCGCATTTCGTAGTATTCTAAAATACGTTCCAGGCTGTCCTCATCAAAAAAATGTTGTTCGTTGGATTTGAGGTACTTTTCAAACAACTCAATCAATTCGCCCATTTCAGTAAACTCCCTGTCGTTAAACTCCGGATCCATCATATACATGCAAATTTAGTTTTTCCAAAATTAGTTTCAATGTTGTTTAACTATTCTGTAACATTTTGGCTGTTTGTTTCATTAACGAAGCAAACAACGGAACCTGTATCTTTACCAAAAATTTAACCTATGTATAAATCAGTGCTTGCATTTATTACCATATTGGTGCTCAATTTACACTTAAATCTTAATGCGCAGTCAACAGGTTATTGGCAGCAAAATGTGGATTATGATATAACTGTATCGCTCGACGACATCAATCATGTATTAAATGGCAATATTTCCATGCAATACACCAATAACTCGCCTGATGCACTAACCTTTATCTGGATTCATTTATGGCCAAATGCCTATAAAGACAACAATACCGCATTTGCCAAACAAAAAGTGTTACAAGGAAGTACTGAGTTTTTCTTTGCGAAAGACAATGAACTTGGGTATATCGATAATCTCGATTTTAAAGTAAATGGCACTTCAGTTCCTTTAACTTATGACCCTGAAAATCCGGATATCGCAAAAATTACTTTGAACAGCCCTTTAGCAAGCGGACAAACTATAACTATTACCACACCTTTTAAAGTACAAATGCCAAAATGTGTTTCCAGGATGGGACATGTTGGGCAACAATATCAGGTTACACAATGGTATCCAAAACCGGCGGTATATGATAAACATGGCTGGCATCCAATTCCATATTTAGACCAGGGTGAATTTTATAGTGAATTTGGCAATTTTAAAGTAAGCATTACAGTACCTGAAAATTATGTTGTTGCCGGCAGTGGTGATTTAAAAACAACATCTGAATTCACTTGGTTAAATGCATTAGCTGATAAAACTGCTTCAACTGAATTAACTGAAACAAGTTTAGATTTTCCTCCATCTTCAGCAACAACAAAAACATTGCAATATGAATTAAAAAATTCACATGATTTTGCATGGTTTGCCGATAAACGTTTTCATGTAATGCGCAGTTCAGTTGTTTTGCCGGAATCGGAACGCACTGTACTTACTTATGTGTATTTCACTAATCAACATAAAGCAGAATGGAAAAAGGCTTGTGATTATGTAAATCGTTCGGTATTATTTTATTCTGATAATGTTGGTGAATATCCGTGGAATATTGCGCAAGCTGTTGATGGTACTTTAGAAGTGGAAAGTGCAGGTGGTATGGAATATCCAACTGTTACAGTTTTAGGTGGTGATTACGATGCTGAGTCGTTAGATAATGTGATTACACACGAAGTTGGACACAATTGGTTTTATGGAATAATTGGCAGTAACGAACGTGAACATGCCTGGATGGATGAAGGTGTAAACTCTTTCTATGAAAACCGATACATGGACACTTATTATACGAGGTCAAATGCATTAGGTATTCCAAACGATTTTTTAGGATATTTAGGTGTAGATACAAATAATGTAGATAATGTGCAATATCACATGTATCAGTCAATGGCTCGTCAAAATAAAGCGCAGTGTATTAATTTACACGCTACAGAATATACCATGATTAATTATGGGGTTGATGTATATATGCAAAGCGCTTATATTATGCGTTATTTGGAAGATGTATTAGGCAAAGAAGAATTTGACAGAATAATGCGTAAATATTATCGCACTTATCAGTTCAAACATGTTTACCCTGAAGATATGCGTGCGCTGTTTGAAGCGGAAACCGGCGAAAATTTTGCTTGGTTTTTTGATGGTGTGATTAATGATGCTCGTGGAGTGGATTACAAAATAAGTAAAATGCAAAAAGGTAAAACTGCCATTGCGGTTGATATTACCAACAAGTCGGATATAGCTGCACCTTTTTCAGTAGCGGTAATGGATGGAGACAGTATTTTACGCACCGATTGGTTCAGAGGATTTACAGGTAGTCAGACTTTATATTTTAATATTAAACCAGAATGGAAAGTTTCGCATTTAAAAATTGACGCTCAAGGCACAATTCCTGAATATGAACGCGAAAATAATACGATTAAAACTTCAGGATTATTTAAACGTGTTGAGCCATTCAAGCTTACATTATTGGGATTAAAAGTGGACAATCCGAATAAAACAACAGTTACTTTATCGCCGGTTATTGGCTGGAACGAAAATGATAAATTCATGTTGGGTTTATCGTTATGGAATTCGGTTTTACCAACTCCGGCTATTGACTTTGTTTTAGCACCAATGTATGCTTTCGGTACTGAAAAATTAGTTGGTCAGGGAAGTATTGGATATAATTTATATCCTGCCAAAGGATTTATCGACAGGTTGAGGATTTCGGAAAGTGTTGCAAGTTATACTTACAATAAATATGAAGTATTAACTGTTGGCGAATCAACAACAATTACACCTTCCTATACAAGATTACAATCTAAAGCAGAAATTGATATTCGCAAAAAACATTTGAGCCAAAAACACAAACATAGTTTTGCATTTAGAAATGTGTTCATTAATGAAGATGAATATTATTTTGAGTTAGGTCCTAATGGTGAAATTACTAATACGTTTGCGGAGCAATATATGATAAATGAACTGTCGTATCGATTTAATAAACCGTCAAAAATATTTCCTCAATCCATATTTGTAGCCGGAGAAATGGGTGATGATTATTCAAAAATTTCACTTTCCTATTTAACTAAAATTCATTACCCTGGAACTACAAACGGTGTTGATGTCAGAGTATTTGCCGGTACGTTTTTACAAAATGGAGAATCGGATAAACACTATTTTACGCTTGCAGGAAATAATGGTTACTACGATGATATGTATGATGAAATTTACTTAGGTCGTAATACCCAAAATATGTTTATCAGCAACCAGATAAGTTTAAGCGATGGGTTTTTCAAAGTGCCTGTTTATGATTTAGGATTAACTTCGGATGGTGCAATTGCTGCAGCTAATTTAGATATTGCCATACCAAGAATTCCGCTTGTTGGACTTTTTGCTGATATTGCCTATGTAGCACCTAATACTGAAGTTGTTGGTTATAATTCATTTCAATACGATGCAGGTATTATGATTAAACTACCAAAAAATATTTTCGCAATGTATTTCCCATTGTTGATGAGTGAAGACTTAAGCAATCAGTTTGTAGATGATGTAAATACGTATGGAGATAAAATAAGTTTTATGCTTAGTTTGAATGCATTGAATTTATTTGAGATTGCAAGAAAAATGGAATTTTAATTAGACTCTGTCGGGGCGAATAATCATTCGCCCCGACGGGACTTATTATTTTTTAGCGGATTTCCAATATCTTTCTTTTCCATCCTCAAGTAGTTTGAGCATAGTAGTTATTCTCTTTTCTTTAGTAACGGAAGTTTTTGCTTCTGTTATCCATTGGATATATTCTTTACGGTGTGAGTTGCTAAATGCAATCCATGTTTTTTTAGCCTTTGCGTTTTTATTGATTACTTTTTGAATATCAGCAGGAACTTCAACAGGTTTATTTTTTTCAACCGGTGGTTTGGTGAGTTTGATTCCGGCATCGTTTAGTTGCATGCCTGCTTTAATCCATTTAGTTAATAATTTATCTGATGGTAAATCTTTCAGTGAAGTGATTTTACCAAAATGACCCATGGCTTCTTCGGTATTTGCTTTAGCAACCAATTTTTCGTCTATTAATTTTGCTTTCCAAAATCCTATTGCACAATGTTGTTTGAAGGCAGCCATGTGACAGAGGTTGTCATCTTTATAAACAAAAAATGGCATTCCCCATTTAATTTTTTCTTCTACCTCGGGACAAACAGCATGGACTAAGTCACGAAAATGTGTGAGTATAGGTTGTGCAAATGCTGCAGCTTTTAAAATTACCTGATCCACTTGCGGGCTTCGATTAGACATGTTTAGCGTTTTGATATAAATTGCCTTTATCAATTGAAAAGGTAATGCAATTTTAATAAAAAGTGTTTAATGTGCTGATGTGTTAATGTGCTTATGTGCTAATGCGCGAAGCGTCAGCCGGGGCGGAAACAGCCTTTGATGTACCAATGTACCTATGTGCGAATGTACCAATTAAACAGCCTGTAGTCAACTCCGACTTTTTCCCTTTTTCTCCGCGTGAACCTGGTTTAAAAGCTTAGCGCACTTGAATTAACACATTATATGAACCCAACCCTTTGCAGCTTTGCGAGAAACAACTACATGATGTACCAATGTACCGATGTGTGAATGTACCAATTAATGTGTCCGCCTCGGAGGATGATTATGTGCTAATGCGAAGCATCCGCCGGGGCGGAAACAGCCGAAACCACAGAGGAAAGGCAAAGAGCACAGCCCTCGGAGCCCACAAATGAATAATTATAAGAATTTGTAATATATTTTAATTGACAGACTAGCTGGTGTGGGGGACAAATTATTATAATTGATTTTTTACCGGATTCCAGCTTTTTGGAGCGAGATTGAGGAACCGGAAACCTGTTTTTTAGGTTAATTCGACGTAACTTTGCACATCAATTTTAAATACTAGAATGGAAACTTTAACAAAACAACATCAGATTGCGGCCGAATTGAAGGCTTTAGGCGTAGAATCAATGAATTCGGGGGTTAGCACCGGATTAAAATGGTTAAAAGGGGATGGAAATGCGGTAGAAAGTTATTCGCCGGTTGACGGGGCTTTGATAGCTGCGTGTTCTTCGGCTTCGCGTGAAGAATATGAGCATATTATACAAACTGCGCAGGCAGCATTTTTAGAATGGCGCATGTGGCCGGCTCCAAAACGGGGTGAGGTGGTGCGTCAGATCGGTGAAAAATTGCGTGCACATAAACAGGATCTCGGCAAACTGGTGAGTTATGAAATGGGAAAAAGTTACCAGGAAGGTTTGGGTGAAGTGCAGGAAATGATTGATATCTGCGATTTTGCTGTGGGCTTGAGTCGTCAGTTATACGGTTTAACGATGCATAGCGAGCGCCCTTTGCACCGCATGTATGAACAATGGCATCCGCTGGGCATTGTGGGCATTATTTCTGCCTTTAATTTTCCGGTTGCCGTTTGGAGCTGGAATGCAGCACTGGCTTTTGTTTGCGGTGATGTTTGTATTTGGAAACCAAGTTCAAAAGTGCCACTGAGCGCAATTGCTACACATAAAATTATTGCTGAAGTATTTAAAGCAAATAATGTTCCTGAAGGTGTTTCCAGTTTGATGGTTTCACATAGTTCGATAGGTGAGGAGCTTGCAAAAGATAAACGTGTGCCATTATTATCGGTAACCGGCAGCACGCGCGTTGGAAAACGTGTTGGTGCAATTGTAGGCGAAAGATTAGGTCGCGTAATTCAGGAATTAGGTGGTAATAATGCCATTATTATTTCGGAACATGCGAATATGGATATTGCCATTCGTGCTGCAGTTTTTGGTGCTGTTGGAACAGCAGGTCAACGTTGCACAACTACCCGCAGATTAATTATTCATGAAAAAGTATATGATGATGTAATTGCTCGATTGAAAAAAACTTATGCTCAGTTACGCATCGGAAATCCATTAGATGAAAATAATCATGTTGGTCCGCTGATTGATACCAAAGCAGTTGACGATTATAATGCAGCTATTGAAAAAGCAATTGCTGAAGGCGGAAAAATACTTGTTGAAGGGGGAGTTTGCACAGGTGAAGGTTATGATAGCGGATGTTATGTAAAACCTTGTATTATTGAAGCTGATAATAGTTTTGAAATTGTGCAGCATGAAACATTTGCGCCGATTCTATATGTAATGAAATATAAAACAATTCAGGAAGCTGTTGCAAAACACAATGATGTGCCGCAGGGATTATCATCTGCAATTATGTCGAATAATATTCAGGAAACAGAATATTTTTTATCGCAGGCAGGTAGTGATTGTGGTATTGCGAACGTAAATATTGGTACCAGCGGTGCAGAAATTGGCGGCGCATTTGGTGGTGAAAAAGAAACCGGTGGTGGCCGCGAAAGTGGCTCTGATGCATGGAAAGCTTATATGCGCAGACAAACGAATACGATTAATTATTCAACAAGTTTGCCATTGGCACAAGGAATAAAATTTGATATTTAAATTTCGGGTGAATTACCATTCATTCCAAAATTTCACATGGTAGTGCGACAGTGTTGTTCATTTAAGTCTACTCAATGGCAACACTGTTTTTTTATTTTTATAATTTAGCCATAAATACATCACTTGCATCCAACTATTAAATTCCGCATAGATTCCGCATTGTTGGCTGAATACACCTGGACACTGCAGGTGTTCGGTCAGTATATCGGATTTAAAGTGGAAGTGGTTACTGAAAATTATGATATTTATGTTGCTGAGCATGGATTAGGCGATATACAAGTTTCCCATTTTTTTAGAAATACGTATGAAAGTGGGGACAAACAATTTAAAGCGTATTTCAGAACTTCACCATTACATTTTACTGCATCCAACAAACCGGATTATTTAAGCTCTTGTTTTTATTTGCTGAGTTATTTGCAGGAGTATGCGGATTATTATCCTGATAGGTATAACCGATTTCCATTTGAAATCAGTGTTCAACATCATTATGGTATTCACCAGCAAAACCTGGTAGCAGATTATTTTGACCAATTGTATTTATCCATGCCGAAATTGCAGGCAATTATTTCAAAAAAAGAAAGACCAACTGCATTTTTCCTATCGCATGATATCGATTCTGTTTACGGTGCTTTTGGAGATAACTATGCACACCTGATTAAAAAAATGCGTATTGGCACTTTGATGCAGCTTTTGTTTAATCATTATATCAAAACACCTGATTATTTGCTGCTGAATAAGATTATGGATATTGAGGATGAATATGATGTAAGGTCCACATTTTTTTGGTTGGTTAATCAGGGTAAGGGCACAAGAAATATTAACAATGCAGATTATAATTTTAAAGATAACAATGTTCAACGAGTAGTGAATGAAATTACCTCTCGGGGCTGGACAAACGGCTTACATAAAAGTGCAGGCAAAGATACATTTGAAAATGAACTGAAACGTTTAAACACATCCGGTACTATCATCAACCGTAATCATTATCTGCTTACCGAATTACCAACAACATTTGAAGCTTTACAAAATGCCGGAGTGCAAATAGACTGCACGATGGGTTTCCCTGAAAATATTGGGTTTAGAAATAGTTATGGTTTACCTATACAGCCATTTAATTTTACCACTAAATCTCCTTACGCATTTATTGAAGTGCCATTACATGTAATGGATACTACGTTGAAATATTACAATGGTCAAAATGCACAACAAGCAGCAAACACCATTTTGCAATTTTTGGAGAACAACAAATCCAACGCCTTGATATCCGTATTATGGCACAATAATTATTTCTTTGATTATGCAGATACCGGTTGGATAACTACTTACAAAACTATTCTGCAGTTTATTCGCGACAACAAATTTGAAGTTATTACACCGGAACAAATAGCCGCAACTTATCGGTTGTTGTAACTACATATTGTAAAAGTTACAATAAGTCGGTATTATTTCCAGGCTTTTACTATTAATCCTGTTCCTGTAGCATGTTTTCCGTTTACATCCATTTTATTTAAAATTAAACAGAAGGGAAAAGTAATGAGGTAATAAAATGGAATAAGGATAAAAAATAGCTTAGAAACATTCAGCATCTGCAATGGATATTTCATGGAAAGTTTCCACGAAATTTTACCGGGATTTCCATAAGCGTAATAAGCTTCTGTTTTGCTGAAACCTGCCAGTTTTAATTTATCCTGAATGTCGTTGATGTTATATCCATCACGCACATGTTCTTCGATAAATGAAGCATCACCATCGCCGGAAACATCTGAGCCGCCTTGATCGGAGGGAGTGGAGATGAGTAACATAGCACCGGGTTTCATCGATGTGTGATAGTTTTTAAATACCTGCACATCTTCCAACACATGTTCCATTACATCTACACAAACCACTAAATCAAAATGTTCGGGAATAGTAAATGTAGTTAAATCTTTTACCTGAAAACGGATATTATTTCTGCCAATTTGTTTAAAAAATTGATTGCAATCGGCAATTTGTTCTTCCTTTACATCAACACCTAAAAACTTCCATTTGCTGCTCATTGAATTCAGGTAATAAGAATATTGACCAAACCCTGAGCCTGCATCTAAAATATGTTGTTCGTTATCGCGTTTTCCTTTCGCCCAAATTTTTAATTCTTTATGAATATGCCAAGATCTGAGCAGGAGCAAGTCCAGCATTTTATAAAATAATATTCTTAATGAAGGTGTTCGTTTAAAAACGTTGCCCAAACTTCTTTTAACCGGATCGTACTGCATGTATTATAACTTATTATCTGTAACTGTTGGTTTGTTTTCATTTCTGTAAGCGAAAAATGCGCCTGCCGCAACCAACAATAAAATTAACGATGATGTTGCGGTAGATATTTTTTTACCACTGTAATAAGACTTCGGTTCAAATTTGAATACAATTTCATGTTCACCTTTTGGCACCCAAAGTCCGCGTAAAATATAATTCGCTCTAAAGTGGTCTACATATTTACCATCGATATAGGCTTTCCAATCTTCATTACCGCGATACCATACTTCTGAAAAAATAGCCGGAGCATCGGTATTACTTTTTGCAGTATAGGAAATTTCATCCATACCATATTTTTTAAGTGTAATACTGCGTGTTGAATCCGGAGCGGCAACAGTGGCAGGTAATAAATTTTTAAATTCCTGATGCACATACGCTTTAGTTCGTGGGTCGAAATTGGCGAGGCCTTCAAATTCGGCATCATCATTTTCAACTATGGCAATGGAATCAACAAACCATGCATTACCCATTGCCATTGGATTGCGTTCGATAGATATTTTTCCATTGCGTGCACCATATAAATATTTGGTATTCAGCATGCTGAGCACTTGCACATTGCCTTTGCTCAAATAACCTTCAATTAAATCCTGATAACGCTGCAATTTCGCACCGTGGTAGCCACCAATACTTTTGTGTAAATATGATGTGCTACCATCTTTATCTACATCTACCATTGTACTCATAACTCTGTAATACGGGTCGTTATCTTTTATTGCCGGAACCGATTGTCTGAATCGCTGATCATAATAATTGGCTTCAACAAAATTATCTTTAGTTAAATAATGAGAGTCTACTATTAATAAATCCACAACAGGTAAAATACAAATCACTGCAATAGCAATATTTCTGGATAC
>Ga0209480_10001890_pt1 | contig 14820 bp, 13 predicted proteins | sample JI61114C2DNA_FD_187501 | JGI IMG/M metagenome (GOLD analysis project Ga0209480, IMG submission 187501) | Wastewater effluent complex algal communities from Wisconsin, to seasonally profile nutrient transformation and Carbon sequestration -... | ecosystem: Engineered > WWTP > Effluent > Algae...
CCTGCGCGCCGTCCTGGGCCATGACCCAGTCGGCGACCGGTTCGTCGACTCCGGTCAAGGCCTTCAGTTCGGGCACCCAGAAGGGGTTGGGCAGGAACCGCATGTCCAACACGAAGTCGGCGTCGAGCGGGACGCCGTACTTGAAGCCGAAGGACATCAGGGCCAGGCGCAGGCTCGGGCCGCTCTCGACCCCCAGGAGGGGCGTCAGCTTGCGACCGAGCTGGTGGATGTTCAGGCCCGAGGTGTCGATGACGACCTGGGCCTCGGCGCGCAGGTCGCGCAACATCTCACGCTCGGCCTGGATGCCGTCGAGCAGCCGACCCTCTCCCTGGAGCGGGTGGGGGCGGCGCACGCTCTCGAACCGGCGCACGAGCGCCTCGTCGGTGGCGTCGAGGAAGATCAGGTGAGGGCGCCAACCGGCCTCCCGCAACGCCGCGAGCCCCGCGTGCAGCTCGGAGTGGAAGGCCCTGGCCCGGACGTCGACGACCGCGGCGATCTGCAGGTCGGTGCCGCTGTCGGTGCGCACCCGGCCCGCGAGCTCAGCCATCGACGACAGCAGCTGCGGTGGCAGGTTGTCGACGATGAACCAGCCGCGGTCCTCGATGACGTTGGCCGCCGTCGAGCGCCCGGCCCCACTCATCCCCGTGACGATGAGGAAGTCGTTGGCCTCGGGGACACCTCCCGAGGGCAGGACTGATGCGCCGTCAGGCTGCTCGTGGTCCGGGGTCACGGCTCGTTCCCTTCGTCGACGACCTCTCCGGTCGCGAGATTCACTGCGGGCATGGTGTCCGCGGAGGCCAACTGTGCCGCAATCACGGCTGCCAGCGCAGGCCCGATTCCGGGAACCTCGGCCAGCTCGTCGACCGAGGCCGCGGAGATCCGCTTGACCGAGCCGAACGCCTTGAGCAGCGCCTTGCGCCGCTTCTCCCCCAGACCGGGGATGCCGTCGAGCCGGCTCGCGGTCATGGCTTTGGACCGGCGTTGGCGGTGGAAGGTCACGGCGAAGCGGTGTGCCTCGTCACGCAGCCGCTGCAGCAGGTAGAGGCCCTCACTGGACCGCGCGAGCACCAGGGGGTGGCCCTCCCCCGGGATCCAGACCTCCTCGAGGCGCTTGGCGAGCCCCACCACGGCGACGTCCTGGGCACCCGCGTCGGCGAGGGCGCGGGCGGCGGCGTTGACCTGGGGCAGGCCGCCGTCGACGACGACGAGGTTCGGTCGGTACGCGAATCTGGCCGGGCGGGCCGCTCCCGCGTTCGTGTCGTCCTGGCTGCCGTCAGCCGCGGCGGCCTCGTCGTCCTCCCGACGCCCGCGCCGGAACCGGCGGGTGAGCACCTCGTGCATCGCTGCGGTGTCGTCGGTGGCCCCGGTCTCGTCGCCGCGCACGATGAAGCGGCGGTACTCGGACTTACGGGGCAGCCCGTCCTCGAAGACGACCATGGAGCCGACAACCTGGGTGCCCTGCACGTGGCTGATGTCGAAGCACTCGATGCGCAGGGGTGCGTCGTCCAACCCCAGTGCGTCCTGGATCTGCTGGAGTGCCTGACTGCGGGTGGTGAGGTCACCAGCCCTGGCCACCTTGTGTCGCGCCAGGCTCTGCGTCGCGTTGCGGGCCACCGTCTCCATGAGCGTGCGCTTGTCACCACGCTGCGGAACGCGCAGGTCGACCCGGCTTCCCCGCAAGCCCGACAGCCAGTCGGCCAGGGCCGGCGCGTCGTCCGGGAGGACGGGAACGAGCACCTCACGCGGAACGGCCTCACCGGCCTCCGAGCCGTAGACCCGCTGAAGCAGGTGCTCGACGACCTCGGGGGTCGACTCGGCATCGCGCTCGGCGACCCAGCCCCGCTGCCCGCGCACGCGCCCTCCCCGCACGTGGAAGAGCTGCACGGCAACCTCCAACTCGTCCTCGGCGAGGGCGAACACGTCGGCATCCGTCGCGTCGGGCAACACCACGGCCGACTTCTCCAGGACCCGCTCCAGCGCGCCGATGTCGTCGCGCAGGCGGGCGGCGCGCTCGAAGTCCAGCTCGGCCGCGGCATCCTTCATCTCGCGGGTGAGGCGAGTGACGAAGCGGCCGGTCTCGCCTGCCATGAAGTCGCAGAAGTCCTCGGCGATCTCACGGTGGCGCTGGGCGTCGACCCGCCCCACACACGGTGCGCTGCACTTGTCGATGTACCCGAGCAGGCAGGGACGACCCACCTGACTGGCCCGCTTGAACACCCCGGACGAGCACGTGCGCACGGGAAACACGCGCAGGGCGAGATCGAGGGTCTCGCGGATGGCCCACGCGTGGGCGTACGGGCCGAAGTACCGGGTGCCCTTGCGCTTGGCCCCCCGCAGCACCTGGGCGCGGGGGAACTCCTCCCCCATGGTCACCGCCAGGTAGGGGTATGACTTGTCGTCCCGGTAGCGGACGTTGAACCGCGGGTCGAACTCCTTGATCCACGCGTACTCGAGCTGGAGGGCTTCGACCTCGGTGGAGACCACCGTCCACTCCACGCTGGCGCCGGTGCGCACCATGGTGGCCGTGCGGTGGTGCAGAGCGGAGACGTCCTGGAAGTAGGACGACAACCGCGGGCGCAGGCTCTTGGCCTTGCCGACGTAGATGACGCGACCGTCGCGATCGCGGAACCGGTAGACCCCCGGCTCGGTGGGGATCTCGCCGGGCCGCGGGCGGTACGTCGACGGGTCGGCCACGCGCCAACCCTATGTCGGCGGGCCGACAGCCTTCACGAGACGGTGATGCCGTCCGCGCCCACGGTGACGCCCTTGGTCGGCAGGCCCGAGGTGGCCGGGCCCTTCGTGACCGCGCCGGTCGCGATGTCGAAGGCACTGCCGTGGCACGGGCAGGTGATCTGTCCGCCCTCGACGGCGTTCACCGTGCACCCCTGGTGCGGGCACACGGCCGAGAACGCCTTGAAGTCACCGGCTGTCGGCTGCGTGACGACGACCTTGAGCCTGTCGAGGATGACACCGCCCCCGACGGGGACCGAGGCGGCAGCGATGGCGTCGCCCGCGACGGAGGCTGCCGCCGACGCCGCAGCGGAGGCTGCGGAGGACGCGGCAGCACCGACGGCCTCGCCCGAACCACACGCGGCGAGGCCGGCCGCGCCGGCGACGACGACTCCCGCGGCGAGCAGGCTCTCGCGTCGCGACGTGCAGCCGCACCGCGCGGCTGAGGGGTCAGGGTGCGGACCCGCCGGGGCCGAGGTGTCGTGGTGGTCGCTCGATCGCGTGGTGCTCATGGTGGTCCTCCGACTCGTCGACGAAGCGCGCCCGTGCAGTGGGCGCGACGGCTGCTGCAGTATCACCATGGAACCTGACAGAACGGTGTGAGAACGACGCCGTCGTGTGACTGCAGCGGTTGCGGGTTTGGTCAACCTCAGATAACAAGTCGGCACCAGACTGCACGCAATGCTGGGTCGAGGGGTGCGCGTGTGGTTACAGTTCGCTTGCTCGCCAGACGCGCGCAGGAGCTACCCGCTCATCTCACTCAGTTATCCCAGGAGGAAACGTGCCCCAGCGTTCCGTGGTCGCCGTTGGCGCCTCGCTGCTCGTGGCTTCGCTCGCGCTTGCCGGTTGTGGCTCGCGCAGTGACGACACCGAAGGGACCGACACCGGTTCCGCAGAGAACAAGGTCGCCAAGATCGGCGTCATCGCTCCCCTGTCCGGCGACCTCGCCGCACTCGGCAAGGGCATCCAGAACTCCGTGGACCTCGCGATCCGTCAGGCCAACGAGGCCAAGACGATCCCGGGCTGGACCCTCGAGCTCGCTGCCGAGGACGACCAGGCCACCCCCGACGTCGGCAAGAACGCCGCGACGAAGCTCGCCGCTGACAAGGACGTCGTGGGCGTCGTCGGCACGCTGAACTCCAGCGTCGCGCAGAGCGTCCAGCCGGTTCTCGCCGCCGCCAACATCGTTCAGGTCTCGCCGGCCAACACGAACCCCTCCCTGACCCAGGGTGCGGACTTCGCGACGGCCCCCAAGCGCACCTACCCGACGTACTTCCGTACCTGCACGACCGACTCGGTCCAGGGCCCCTTCGCGGCGCGCTACCTGTTCGAGACGGCCGGCATCAAGGAGGTCGCGACGGTCCACGACAAGAAGACCTATGGTCAGGGTCTCGTCGAGGCCTTCACCGCGGAGTACGAGAAGCTCGGCGGCAAGATCGTCGCAGCCGAGACGATCAACCCGGACGACGACAAGTACGACGCCGTCATCAGCAAGATCAAGCCGTCCAACCCGAAGACCGTCTACTACGGTGGCGAGTACCCGCAGGCCGGTCCGTTCTCGCAGCAGATGAAGGCCGCCGGCCTCAACGTCCCGCTCATGGGCGGCGACGGCATCTACTCCGGTGAGTTCATCAAGCTCGCCGGTGCGACCGCCGAGGGCGACCTCGCCACCTCGGTCGGTGCCCCGACCGACACCCTCGAGTCGGCCAAGGACTTCATCGCCGCCTACGAGGCAGCCGGGTTCGCCGAGCCGTACGAGGCCTACGGTGCGTACGCCTTCGACGCGGCCAACGCCATCATCCAGGCCCTCAAGGTCTCACTGGCCAGCGCCGACTCGGCCGAGGCCGCTCGCCAGGCGACCGTGGACGCCATGGCCAACGTCTCCTTCGACGGTGTCACCGGTGCGGTTGCCTTCGACGAGTTCGGCGACACGACCTCCCGCGTCCTCACCGTCTACGGTGTCAAGGGCGGCAAGTGGGAAGCCGTGAACACCTCGGAGTTCAAGTAAGACCCAGCACTGACGGCCCTGCCGTGATGCACACCTGACAGCGGGGGTGGTTCGCCCGAACCACCCCCGCTGTTCGTGTCCCACAGCGGTTGCGCGTGGCGCCTGACAGCGACGCCGACTGCCGCTACGCTCCCCCCAGCCTGTCGATCGGACAGGTGACCAAGACCACACTCAGAAGTCCACACATCCGTTCGCGAACACCGAGGAGACCCTCGTGGACCAATTCGCCCAGCAGCTCGTCAACGGGCTGACCCTGGGATCGCTCTATGCCCTCATCGCCGTCGGCTACACCGTCGTGTACGGCATCGTCCAGCTGATCAACTTCGCCCACGGCGAGATCTTCATGATCGGCGCCTTCGGTGCCCTGTCGACCTGGCTGATCTTCTTCGAGGGCGAGACGGCCCTGTGGACGCTGCCGATCATGCTGGTCGGCGCGATCGCCGCCTCGGTGCTCACCGCCGTGACCATGGAGCGCATCGCCTACCGTCCCCTGCGCAACGCGCCACGCCTCGCGCCGCTGATCACCGCGATCGGTATCTCGATCTTCCTCCAGGAAGCGGTGCGCCTAGGGTTCAACGACCCGACGTTGTTCCTCTCCAACTGGAACCCCCTCGACTTCCCGAGCGCCAAGCAGAAGGTGCCCTTCCCGCAGATCGACGTGGTCACCGGCCAGGCGTTCACGCTGGGCGGTGTCACGATCCAGCGCTCCGCCCTGTTCACCATCGGTTGCCTCGTGATGTGCGCGGCCGGTCTGTGGTACTTCGTCAACCGCACGAAGACGGGGCGCGGCATGCAGGCCGTCTCCCAGGACCCCGACACCGCCCGTCTCATGGGCATCAACGTCGACCGGATCATCATGGTCGCCTTCGCCGTCGGTGCCACGCTGGCCGCCGTCGCCGGTGTCGCGCAGGGTCTGCAAGTCACGAACATCAACTTCAAGATGGGCTTCCTCGCCGGTCTGAAGGCATTCACCGCGGCCGTCCTCGGCGGCATCGGAAACGTGTGGGGCGCCGTCGTCGGTGGTCTCACCCTGGGCATCGTCGAGGCCATGGCCGTCCAGTTCATCCCGGGCACCTTCGGTGGTAGCCCGTGGAAGGACGTCTGGGCCTTCGCGCTGCTCATCATCGTCCTCGTCTTCCGGCCCCAGGGCCTCCTCGGTGCAAAGGTGGTGGACCGGGCATGAGCTCCTCACGAACGGAGAACCTCGCAGCAGCCCACGGTGGCAAGGCCCCCATGGTGGCCATCGCCGGTGGTGCGCTGCTGATCCTCAGTGGGTTGCTGTCGTGGTCCTACGACGACCGCATCCTCGACGACATCTCGGTGCGCTTCTTCCCGATCGGCATCCAGATCTACGCCATGGGGCTGGGCCTGGTGGCCGTCGCTCTCGGGGTGCTGCTCATGCGGCGCCCGGCGTGGTTGGACCCGGGCAAGGGCCTGCGCATCCTCGGCATCGCCAGCATCGTCTTCGTCCTCGGCACGCTCATCGCGATCGCGAAGCAGGCCGGCGGCGTCGTGAACGCCAATGAGGGTCTGTACGTCGCCCTCGCGGGTGCCGTGCTCGCCACGGCCGGAGGCTTCCTCTCGCCCGAGGTGCACATCGACGTCCGCAAGTGGCCCCGGCTGAACTCCAACGTCGAGATCCTCATCATCGTCCTGGCGATGGCGCTGCTGCTCTTCACCCTCGCGTACACCCTCAACATCGAGGACGGCGCGGTGTTCGGCGTCTTCCTCGTGGCCGTCATCGGCATCGTCGGTGGGTTGCTCGGCAGTGGTCTCGGTGCGTACTTCGGCTTCATGGGCGGCAACAACCGTCGCCCGCTGATGCTGGCGGCCTTCCTCGTCGCCTTCCTCTTCCCGTTCACCCAGAACGGGTCGGACGAGAACATGTCGATCGCCACCCAGATCCTCGTGTTCGCGGCGACGGCCCTGGGCCTCAACATCGTCGTGGGCCTGGCGGGTCTGCTCGACCTCGGGTACATCGCGTTCCTCGGCACCGGTGCCTACGTCGCCGCCATGATGTCGACGTCGGCCTTCGCGACGATCGGATGGAAGCCCCCGTTCCTCGTGGTCATGCTCATCGGTGCCTGCACCGCGGCGGTCTTCGGCCTCATCATCGGCTCACCGACGCTCCGGGTGTCCGGCGACTATCTGGCCATCGTGACGCTCGGTTTCGGTGAGATCTTCCGCCTGGCGATGTTCAACCTCGATGGCAACAACGGTCCCGACCTGACCAACGGGCCCAACGGCATCCCAGCCATTCCGGACCTCGTGTTCTTCGGGTTCGACTTCGGCGAGGTGCACTCGATCGCGGGCATCCCGCTGGGTCGTTTCAGCAACTACTACTTCTTGCTGCTGGCCCTCATCGCGTTCGTCATCCTCGTGTTCACCCGCCTCAACGACAGCCGCATCGGTCGCGGCTGGGTCGCCATCCGCGAGGACGAGCGGGCCGCCGAGGCCATGGGTGTCAACACCTTCGGGCTGAAGATCCTCGCCTTCGCGGTCGGTGCGTTCCTCGCCGGCCTCGCGGGCACGATCAAGGCGCACGTCGACACCTCGGTCAGCCCCGACCAGTACATCTTCCTCGAGTCCGCGTTCCTGCTCGCCGCCGTCGTCCTCGGCGGTATGGGCACGGTCCTCGGTGTCCTCGTCGGAGCGACCATCCTCAAGCTGCTTCCCGAGAAGCTGCGCGAGGTCAACGACTACCGGCTGCTCATGTTCGGGTTGTTGCTCGTGGTCATGATGCGGTTCCGCCCCGAGGGACTCATCGCCAGCAAGCGCCGGCAACTCGAGTTCCACGAGGACGACGAAGAACTCAGCGAGCTACTTCAGGCCGAGCACCTCCAGGAGGCGAAGTGACCATCACCGAACCCCAGCGCACACCTCACGAGGTGGGCTCCAAGATCGTGCTCGAGGCCAGTGGCGTCACGATGCGCTTCGGCGGTCTGACCGCCGTGGACGACGTGAGCATGCAGGTCCACGAAGGCGAGATCGTCGGTCTCATCGGCCCCAACGGAGCCGGCAAGACGACGTTCTTCAACTGCCTCACCGGCATGTACATCCCGACGGAGGGCACCGTCACGCTCAACGGCACGAAGCTGCCCCCCAAGCCGCTGAAGGTCGTCCGGGCCGGTATGGCCCGCACGTTCCAGAACATCCGGCTCTTCGGCAACATGACGGCGCTGGAGAACGTCATGGTCGGTCGCTACTGCCGCACGTCGTCGATGGCGCTCACGTCGATCCTGCGCGGCCCGAAGTTCAAGCGCGAAGAGGCCGCCACGCGAGAGCGTGCGCAGGAGCTTCTCGACTACGTCGGGTTGAGCAAGAGCACGGAACTCCTTGCGCGCAACATGCCCTACGGCGACCAGCGCCGCCTGGAGATCGCCCGCGCCCTGGCCACCGACCCGCAGATCATCCTGCTGGACGAGCCCACCGCTGGCATGAACCCCAAGGAGACCGAGGAGACGATGCACCTGATCTTCAAGATCAGGGACAGCGGTATGGCCGTCGTCGTCATCGAGCACGACATGCGGTTCATCTTCAACCTCTGTGACCGGGTGCTCTGCCTGGTCCGTGGCTCCCTCCTCGTCGAGGGAACGCCTGGTGAGGTGCAGTCCGACCACCGGGTCATCGAGGCCTACATCGGTGGCGACGAGGACAAGGAGGAGATCGCGTGAGCGCGATGCTGGAGGTCCGTGACCTCACCGTTGCCTACGGCAAGATCAAGGCCGTCAAGGGCATCAGCTTCGACGTCGAGCAGGGTGAGGTCGTCACCCTCATCGGCACCAACGGTGCCGGCAAGACGACGACGTTGCGCACCATCTCCGGTCTCCTGCGTCCCTCGGGCGGTTCCATCACGTTCAAGGGCAAGGACCTCAGCACGGTCCCGGCGCACGACATCGTCCAGCTCGGTCTGGCGCACTCCCCCGAGGGTCGGCGGATCTTCCCCCGGCTGAGTGTCGAGGAGAACCTCCTGCTCGGGGCGTTCGCCCGCAAGGACAAGGAGATCTCCAACGACCTCCAGGCGGCCTACGAGCTGTTCCCGATCCTCGAGGAGCGGCGGGCCCAGCCCGCCGGGACGTTCTCGGGTGGTGAGCAGCAGATGCTCGCCATGGGTCGAGCGATGATGAGCCGCCCCGAGCTGCTCATGCTCGACGAGCCGTCGATGGGTCTGTCACCGCTCATGATGAAGCGCATCATGACGACGATCACGACCCTGCAGAGTCAGGGCACGACGATCCTGCTCGTGGAGCAGAACGCGCAGGCAGCCCTGCGGCGGGCCAACCGCGGCTACGTGCTCGAGGTCGGCAAGATCGTGTTGTCCGGCACCGGCAAGGAACTGCTCGCCAGTGACGACGTGCGCAAGGCCTACCTCGGCGAGGACTGAGGTCGACCCGGCGGGGTGACCCGCCACGACGACGAACCCCGGATGCCGTGACTCGGCATCCGGGGTTCGTGGCGTTGCGCTCCCCCACGCAGCAGTTCGGGCACGACGCAGCAGTTCGGGCGCGACGTGCTGTGTGCGCTCAGGCCGAGCGGCGTGGAGTTGCCTTCTTGGCGGTTGCCTTGGCCGGAACCTTTGCCGCGGTGGCCTTCCTGGCAGAAGCCTTCGCCGCGGTTGTCTTGGCCGGGGCCTTCTTGGCGGTCACGGCCGCGGGTGCCTTCACCGCGGGTGCCCGGGTCGTCGTGCGGGCGGTCTTCGCCAGCACCGGCGCAAGGAAGCGGCCGGTGTGTGACGCCTCCACCTTCGCGACCTGTTCGGGGGTGCCCTCCGCGATCACTCGACCGCCGCCGCTGCCACCCTCGGGGCCGAGGTCGACGATCCAGTCGGCGCTCTTGATGACATCGAGGTTGTGCTCGATGACGATGACCGTGTTGCCCTTGTCGACCAGCCCCTGGAGCACCCCGAGGAGCTTGCGGATGTCCTCGAAGTGCAGCCCGGTCGTGGGCTCGTCGAGAACGTAGATCGTGCGCCCGGTCGAGCGCTTCTGCAGCTCGGTGGCCAGCTTGACGCGCTGGGCCTCACCACCGGAGAGCGTCGGCGCCGGCTGGCCGAGGCGGACGTAGCCCAGGCCGACGTCGTTGAGGGTCGTCATGTGCCGGGAGATCGCGGGCACCGCGGCGAAGAAGTCTGCGGCCTCCTCGATCGGCATGTCGAGCACGTCGGCGATCGTCTTGCCCTTGAAGTGCACCTCGAGCGTCTCGCGGTTGTACCGCGCACCGTGGCAGACCTCGCACGGGACGTAGACGTCCGGAAGGAAGTTCATCTCGATCTTGATCGTTCCGTCGCCCGAGCACGCGTCGCAGCGACCGCCCTTGACGTTGAAGCTGAACCGGCCCGGCTGGTACCCGCGGATCTTGGCCTCTGTCGTCGTCGCGAAGAGCTTGCGGACGTGGTCGAACACTCCGGTGTACGTCGCGGGGTTGGACCTCGGCGTGCGACCGATGGGGCCCTGGTCGACGTGCACGACCTTGTCGAGGTGCTCGAGCCCGGTGACGGTCTTGTGTCGACCCGGCACGTGCCGCGCACCGTTGAGCTTGTTCGCGAGCACGTTGTAGAGGATGTCGTTGATGAGCGTCGACTTGCCCGACCCCGACACCCCGGTGACGGCGACGAGGTTGCCGAGCGGGAACGTCACGGAGACGTTGTCGAGGTTGTGCTCGTTCGCACCGACCACACCGACGGTGCGGCCCTTGTCCTGAGGGCGGCGTACCTGCGGCGTCGGGATCTCGCGGCGACCCGAGAGGTACTTGCCGGTGATCGACTCGGGGTGGGTCAGCAGGTCGGCCACCGTGCCGGAGTGCACCACCTGCCCCCCGTGCTCCCCCGCTCCCGGGCCGATGTCGACGACCCAGTCTGCGGTGGCGATGGTGTCCTCGTCGTGCTCGACGACGATGAGCGTGTTGCCGAGGTCGCGCAACCGGGTGAGGGTCTCGATGAGGCGGTGGTTGTCACGCTGGTGCAGGCCGATGCTCGGCTCGTCCAGGACGTAGAGCACGCCGACCAGGCCCGACCCGATCTGGGTGGCGAGGCGGATGCGCTGGGCCTCACCGCCGGACAACGTGCCGGCCGGCCGATCGAGGCTGAGGTAGTCGAGCCCGACGTCGAGGAGGAAGCCCAGGCGGGCGTTGATCTCCTTGATGACCCGCTCGGCGATCTGCCGCTCGCGCGCGGTGAAGTCGACGTCCTCGAAGAACCGGGCGGCATCCGCGATGGCGAGCCTCGACACGTCAGCGATCGAGCGCCCACCGATGAGTACGGCGAGGGACTCCGGCTTCAGGCGGGCCCCCTTGCACACCGGGCAGGGCACCTCACGCATGTAGCCCTCGTAGCGCTCCCGGCTCCACTCGGAGTCGGTCTCGGAGTGCCGGCGCTTGATGAAGGGCACCACACCCTCGAAGCCGGTCGAGTAGGACCGCTCGCGCCCGAACCGGTTCCGGTAGCGCACGTGCACCTTGTGGTTCTGCCCGTGGAGCAGGGCCTGCTGCGCCCGCTGGGGCAGCGCCCGCCAGGGGGTGTCCATGGAGAACGTCAGGTCGTCGGCCAGTGCGCCCATGACCCGCTGGAAGTAGTCGGCCGCTCCTGACCCGCTCGCCCACGGCGCGATGGCGCCCTCGGCGAGGCTGAGGTCCTCGTCGGGGACGATGAGATCGGGGTCGACCTCGAGCTCGGTGCCGATACCCGTGCACTCGGGGCAGGCGCCGAACGGGCTGTTGAACGAGAACGAGCGCGGCTCGACGTCATCCATCTGCAGCGGGTGGTCGTTGGGGCAGGCCATCCGCTCGGAGAACCGCCGCTCACGACCCGGATCGCCGGGCTCGCGGTCGACGAACTCGACGACGAGCAACCCGCCGGCCAGGCCGAGGGCCGTCTCGACGGAGTCGGTCAGCCGTCGCTTGGCGGTGGTGTCGTCGGCCCCCTTGGCGACGAGTCGGTCGATGACGACGTCGATCGTGTGCTTGATCTGCTTCTCGAGCTTCGGCGGGTCGGTGAGGGCGACGACCTGGCCGTCGACCCTGGCCCGCGCGAAGCCCTTGCTCTGCAGCTCGGCGAAAAGGTCGACGTACTCACCCTTGCGGGCGCGGACCACCGGTGCGAGCACCTGGAAGCGGGTCTTCTCGGGAAGCTCGAGCAGGCGGTCGACGATCTGCTGGGGACTCTGCCGGGTGATGGCCTCACCACAGGTGGGGCAGTGCGGGCGGCCCGCCCGCGCGAACAGCAGCCGCAGGTAGTCGTAGACCTCAGTGATGGTGCCGACCGTCGACCGGGGGTTGCGGTTCGTCGACTTCTGGTCGATGGACACCGCAGGGGACAGCCCTTCGATGAAGTCGACGTCGGGTTTGTCCATCTGGCCGAGGAACTGGCGCGCGTAGGCCGACAGCGACTCGACGTAGCGGCGCTGCCCCTCGGCGAAGATCGTGTCGAAGGCCAGGCTGGACTTGCCGGATCCGGACAGCCCGGTGAACACGACGAGGGCGTCGCGGGGCAGTTCGAGGCTGATGTCCTTGAGGTTGTGCTCTCGGGCACCACGGATGACGAGGTGGTCATGACTCACGCACGTCATGCTAGGTGGGGCCACCGACAGACCCTTCATCGGAGCCTGTCGAGGGTCGGTGGTCGGGAGTAGGTTCGCCCCATGGACCCGACCTCGCGCGACGACCCACGCCTGGTGGATGCCGTGCGCAGCCACACCGACCGCCTTCTGGGCACGGCGCGAGCTCTCGACGACGCGGCCTCGCCATCGCTGTGCACCGGGTGGTCACGGGGCCACGTGCTCACCCACCTCGCCCGCAACGCCGACGGGATGGCCGCGCTCGTGCGGGCCGCGGTCGACGGCACCGGAGAGACGATGTACACGAGCGACCAGGCCCGGGACGCCGACATCGACGCCGGCGCCTCCCGCCCGCTGACCGAGCTGGTCGCCGACGTCGAGCACAGTGCTGCAGTGCTCGCAGCGGCACTGCCGCGGCTGGGACCCGACCACCACGGCATCCGGCTCGAGCGCACACCGGGCGTCCACCTCATGCGCGCCGCACGCATTCCCTTCCTGCGGCTGCGTGAGGTGGTCTACCACCACGTCGACCTCGATGCCGGGTTCACGTTCGTCGACGTCGAGCCCTGGCTCGTCCAGCTCTTCTTCGCCGACGAAGGAGCTCGGCTCGACGAGAGCGAGCGGCACCGTGCACTGGCGGGCGACCTGCTCTGGCGGGCCCGCGGCATCCGAACGGAGAGGACATCATGAGCTACACCGGACACGTGGTCCCCGGGGGCCCGACCGACACGCGGGTGCTGGGCCGCGCCACGATCCGCAAGATGTCGGTCTCCGAGATGTACAACAACGTCTACCTCGTCACGTGCACCGCGACGGGCGAGCAGGTGCTCATCGACGCTGCTGACGACGCCCACCGCTGCCTGGGCCTGGTGCGGGAGGGAACCGGCCGGCTGGCGCACCTGGTGACGACGCACCAGCACTGGGACCACGTCCGGGCCTTGGCCGAGGTCGCTCGGTCGACCGGCGCGACGACGTATGCCGGGGCCGAGGATGCCGACGCACTCCCCCATGCACCGGACGTCCGCCTCAGGCACGGCGACGTCATCACCGTCGGAGAGCTCGAGCTCGACGTCATCCACCTGCGCGGCCACACCCCCGGATCGGTGGCGCTGTCGTGGTCGGACCCTGACGGGCCCACGCACCTGTTCACGGGCGACTCGCTCTTTCCCGGTGGTGTCGGCAACACCAAGAACCCCGGCCAGAGCTTCGACTCCCTCTACCGCGACGTCGTCGAGCGGGTGTTCGCCACCCACGACGACGACACGTGGTTCTACCCGGGGCACGGTGACGACGGCACCATCGGCGCTGAGCGACCACACCTCGACGAGTGGCGCGAGCGGGGTTGGTGAGAACGAGCAGACCATCGCTCATGCCAGGTGTGCGACGTCCGCTCGCCGAGCGCTGTGATGACGCAGATGTACAAATCAGCGATTTCAGCTCTATCATGAGCTCCATGAGTGAAATCACCGTCAGCAACGCCCGAGCCCGGTTGGCCGATGTCGTGGATGCCGCGCGCGTAGGTCACGACCCGGTGTACCTGACCCGTCGGGGACAGCGGGTGGCCGCGGTGATCGACGCCGACGACCTCGATGCTCTGATTGCGGCCGCCGAGGACCTGGCCGACATCGAAGCCGCCAAGGCTGCCCGGGCCGAGGTCTCGGACGGTGAGGCAACGATTCCGTGGGAGCAGGTCAAAGCAGACCTCGGGCTGGCATGACGTACCGGGTTGAGGTCGCACCGGCGGCACTACGTCAACTGCGCAAGCTCGACCCTCCCGCCAGACGACGCGTCCAAGCGGCCATCGAGCTCCTCGCCGATCAGCCGCGGCCGAGCGGGGCCAAGAAACTGGTCGGCGGTAAGGGTGAATGGCGGGTCCGTACCGGGGACTACCGGATCGTCTACGAGGTCCACGACAACGTGCTGCTCGTCCTGGTGGTCGCCGATGGCCACCGGCGTGAGATCTACGAACGTCGCTGACGAACGCCCGGTCCTGCCCCATCAAAGATGCGCTTGCAAAGTGCTGGCATTCGCTCATGACCACCCTGTACATCCGGGTCGTCTCGGACGACGTCGCCGAGACCCTCAAGGAGCGCGTTGCAGCGGAGGGCAGGTCGCTGTCCGCGTACGTGGCGCCGAGTTGACCAAAATCGCTGTGCGACCGACCAACGCCCACATCGTGGCGCGACTGCGGGAGCGCGACCGGTCCGCCGCCCCCCCGACGAGATCCTTGAGGCGGTCAGGGCCGTCCGACGGTGATCGTGATCGACACCTCGGCAATGGTTGAGGCCCTCGTCGGTCGCGACAGCAAGCCAGAGTTCCTGGATGCCCTTTCCGGAGACCTGGACGCCCCTCACCTCCTGGATGTCGAGGTCCTATCCGTCCTGCGTGGCCTCGAGCTCGGCCACAAGCTGGCTCCGGCGGTCGCCGAGCAGGCACGGCATGACTATTTCGCGTTCACCATCACCCGCCATGGCCTTCAGCCGTTCGCTGAGCGAATCTGGCGGCACCGCCATCAGTTCACCGGTTCGCGGG
>Ga0209480_10001894_pt1 | contig 14807 bp, 15 predicted proteins | sample JI61114C2DNA_FD_187501 | JGI IMG/M metagenome (GOLD analysis project Ga0209480, IMG submission 187501) | Wastewater effluent complex algal communities from Wisconsin, to seasonally profile nutrient transformation and Carbon sequestration -... | ecosystem: Engineered > WWTP > Effluent > Algae...
GCTAACTGGTAAGAAGTATTTACCACTTTTGTGGCGCGGCTAATACGTTTTTGCTGATAATTGGCGAATGCTTTTGTATAATCATATTTAGCTAAGCTATCGGCTAATACCCATGCATCTTCAATAGCCTGACTGGCACCCTGTCCTAAATTTGGTGTAGTAGCATGTGCAGCATCACCTAATAAAACAATTCGGTTATGATACCATATTTTTATTGGCTGCATATCAAATAAATCGGAATGAATTAAACGTTCCGGTTGTATCATTCGAATTATTTGTTGCATGTATCCGCTAAATGGTGCTAATTCTTTTTGAATAAGTGTAAGTGCTTCTTCGTTTTTAATTTGAATGCCTGCAGCCATTTTTTGGGTTGTCCAAAAATACACCTGATTACCTCCTAACTGTGTGTAAGAAGCACGTAGTCCACCTTTGTTGCCCCACACCTCTGCGCCCACTGAAAATTCATCAGCCGGCAATTGTGTATCAATAATCGCACGCCAGCAAGTTTGTCCCGAATAACGGTAATTTGCTTTAGTCACATATTGTTCACGCACAACCGAACGAATACCATCGGCCCCAACAATAATATCACCAGCAGCCACATTTCCATTTTCAAAAACAGCTTCCACTTTATCGTTCATTTGTCGAATGCTTGATAAGCGATGTCCGGTGTTAATCGTTTGATTTAAACATGCAGCCAAGGTAAGTTGTAAAGTTGCCCGATGGATGCTGTAAGTAGCATTGCCATATTTTTTTTCCAGCATATCACAATCCACAGTTTGCAGCACTTTGCCGGATTGTGATTTAATAAACACCTTACCCAAACGGTTGCTCTTTTGCTTAATGATATCGCCAACGCCTAAGGCATCCAAGGCATTCATGGCATTTCCACCCAACCAAATGCCGGCTCCGGCTTCCTGCAACACGGGGGTTGCTTCATATATTTCAAAAGGAATGTTTTTGCGCTGTAATGCGATAGCCAGTGACAATCCACCAATACCACCACCGATGATAATTACTTTCATACGGCAAAGTTAGGACGTTTGTCCTATTTTTTAGTACATTTGCCCTAATTTATTTACCTTTGAACGATGCGCACTAAAGATAAGATATTAGTCACTGCCCTACAGCTATTGAATAAACATGGTGTTAAATCAGTAACCATTCGTGATGTTGCGGCTGAAATGGATATTTCGCACGGTAACCTGGGGTATCATTATGCCAATATGGAGGTTATCATTTATGCGCTATATGAGCAACTGGTAAAAGAAATGGATGCCGTAATCGGCAGTATGCAATTTTCGGGTATACATTTACAATTGGTGTACGACAGCAATAAAATCATGTTCACCAAGTTTTATGAATACCGGTTTTTGTTTATTGATTTTGTAGCAATTGGCAGGTCGATTCCTAAGTTGCGTAAACATTATCTGGCTTTGCAAAAAAAGAGGGCTGCTGAGTTTTTTATGTTGCTGATGTTGTTAAAATCAAACAATATACTTTCATCTAAATTCAGCGACGAACAATATGGACAGCTTATACAATCACTTACTATATTTGGGGACTTCTGGATTTCGAGTAGTGAGTTGGTTTATAATGGCAAAAAAGATAAACGAGTAGATTATTATTTAAACTTGTTCTTTGCGTTGATACAACCTTATTTAACAAAAGAAGGGGAAAAACAATATGCGATGCTGCAAAAATAAAAACCCGCACAACTTGCGTCGCACGGGTTATATTTAGTCAGCCAATTTATTTTTCATTATCCGGTTTACCTGCAACAATAGTTCTCAGTTTTACTTCAGCATTTTTGATGGCTGCGTCATATTTTTCCTGAACCTTATCCATAGCGGCATCTACCTTTTCCTTTAAATCATCTCCCATTTGACTGCCTGCACGAACTATCCTTCTTCTTGTTCGTGACCCTTTGTGAGGAGCAAACAACACACCCAATAATAATCCTGTTGCCAACCCAGCAGCAACACCTAACACAATTTTATTCGATTTCATACTATTTATTTAATTATTTTTCCTGTTTGAATAATACGCACTAAAATTGAAATAATAGCGAGTACGAGTAAAATATGAATTACTGCACCCAAACTATATACAAAAAATCCTAACGCCCAAAGTATCAATAGCACAATAGCTACGATGTATAATAAATTTCCCATTGTATTTATTTTAATTTGAAAAAGTTAAAAACAACGTCGGCATTCAATCCGACGTTGTCAACATCACAACAAAGTTATAGTACGGTAATAATTTGCATAAATTCTTCATGCGATTTGCCTAATTTCTTTTCAAGCCTGTCAAACATAGCATCTTTATTGCCTACTTCATAAACCAAATCTTCATCAGTTAATGTGCTGAATTTTGATTTAAGTTTTATTTTTTGTTCTTCCCAGCTTCCTGTTGAAGGAACTGTTTTATTAGTTAAATCTGTCATCTTAGTTTAGTTAATTTGTAACTGCATTGTTACGATATAAAATTACAATACAATGTTGCATAATATGTTACATTATATTTGGTGGTTATTATACAATTCACACCTACAAAAAACAGTTACAACAGCCACGTTTATTGTAGTGTGGCTGTTATTGTAACCGTTGTTAGTGTGCATAGGTAATTTTTAAGTAAAAATGAACACCTGTATTCATTTTTTAGTAAGGGGATAAAAAGCAGCAATGCAGCACCAATTTATTAAATAGTTTATTTTAACGCGTATAATAAAATATATCATCTGAAAACAATTCAATTTTTAAAAATGACAAAATTGGATAGTTAATCAGGCTTTCGGTTCTATTCTAGTCCAATTCAATCTGGCCTAAAAATGGTCAATCCACTTCAAATACATTGGCATAAACAAATTCCTTTTCAGTGTGTTGACTAACCAGATGACCGTTTTCTTCTAAGGTTAATCTGGCAAGCAGGTAACTGATACTTGATTCAGCGCCTTGATTTAAATTAATATTATTTTCTTCTACTCCGTCATAACATCCACCTGTGCAGGGGTTATATACAATTTTATTCAGGTGATTCCGACCAAGAAACCAGTTAAATGCAATTGTCATCTTGCTCAAGTATAACACATCTTCAAAAACATTATAAAATAAGTCCAGGGCCAAAATTGTATATGCAACATCTATTGGTTGCTCACCACCCGGAGCAGGTTTTTCGTTGTCATTTTCTTTGTGCATCCATGTTTTATTGGACACTACATTAATAACATCCCGTTTGAAAATTTTAGTTAATAAAAAGTCAAAGGATTCTTTTGCAATAATTTTATATTTTTCATTGCCTGTAACAAGGTAAGCACACAATAAGGCTTCTGGTAGCAGACTATTTGCATAAGTCAAATAACTTTCGAACCATTTCCAATCCTTGTCGCTTTCATGCAAATACATTTGCACAAACCTGTCAGCAAAAACTGTTATCAATTGTGTATTAGCATTTGATGGAAAAGTGCTATTGCGATAATATAAACCTTTTACAATAAACGCCATTGCACGTGTGGAGTAGATTTTATCAATACATACTAAAGCATTGGTCCATATTTCCTGTGCACTTTGAATAACATGGTCCGGTAAAATATCAGCTTTGGAAAGTAAGAATCCCAATGCCCAAAGGGCCCTGCCGTTTGCATCTGCGAGATTATTTGTATAATTCTGCTCGGTAAATTTTAAATTTATATCTACATAATTCAAAAAGTAACTGTCGTTAAAAAGGCAAAATTTAATAAATTTTAAATAAATATTAATTAATCTAAGGTCATCTTCATCTTTAAAAAGCGCATAGTGTTTGCAAGCAGCTATCATCATTCGGGCATTATCGTCCAAAGTATACCCTGAACTTAAATCCGGTTCATATATTTTCGAAAATTGAATAATTCCAATGTTAGTCGTCATTCGTTTTACATGGTTCAAATTAATAGGTGGTGTATTGTAACTAACTCTAAACATTTCCCTTTTAATTTTTTTAAACAGTTCAACATGGGCAAGAGCGGAATTTTCCCAGGCAGTAATAGCCATTCGGTTAAGTCCTTTTTGAGTGATTGCATCACGTCGTTCATTGTCCCCTAATAATTCCAATATACCATTGGATAATTGTTGTTCATTATTGAAATCTACAATTAATCCGGTATCATCTTTCAACACTTCCATAGCATGCGGAATGGGCGTTGCAATTATCGGGCAACCGGAGCTCAATGCATAGGAAAAAGTTCCGCTTACCGCCTGATTAGGGTCATTGGATGTAAACAGGTATATGTCGGTCAATTGTAAATATTCCAGTAATTCCGGCAGTGGTAAAAAGTAATTCACAAACTTTACATTGCGTTCAATCTTTAATTCCGCTACCATAGTTTCCAGCATGATACGATACTTTTCACCCTCATTTTTTACTACGTTCGGATGTGTTTTCCCAATTATGAGAAATATAACATCAGGAAATTTTTGAATAACAGCCGGTAAAGCTTTTAAGGTTGTAGTTATCCCTTTGCCGGAGCTAAGTAAACCAAATGTAGAAAGCACTAATCTATCGTGTAAATAGTATTTAGATTTTAATTCTTGTTTATTTATATGTTTTACCAAATGTGTTCCATGGGGAATTACTGTTATTTTACTCCTGCTGATATGGTAGTCTACATTTAAAATTCTTGCCGAATTGTTGGTCATAACAACAATCGACTGAACAGTATTAGCCAAACTATTAATATGGTCAAATAAATCAGTATCGGGATTGGGTAAAACAGTATGGAATACTAAAACAATTGGTTTGATAATAGCTTCCATAAAATCTAATAATTCACTCTTTTTTTTGTCAAAAAAGCCGAATTCGTGTTGCAAAACAATTAATGATATTTTGTTGTTTGCATTTATTTTTGCAGCTAAAGTTGTATAACTTGATGGATTGTTTGCCTGGAAGATATAACGAACCTGCTCATTATATGTACCGGTTTCCTCGCCATTTTCAATTGCACATACACTTATATCAAATGCGTTACTAAACTTATTGTTAAGTGCCGTAATTAAATCAAGTGAGTAAGTAGCAATTCCACATTCACGGGATGGAAATGATGTTATAAATAAAATTTCCGGTTTAGGTTCTTTGATACGCATCTTACCAATACGAGCAACTTTTTGAAAAACATGATGCTGATAATTCAATTCCGGTGCAGAAATTCGGGGAGTAACAATGGTATTTATCATAATATTTTATTTAGTATTAATTCTTGAAGTAGAGATTTTAAAGAGACAGAAGCACAAGCTATTTTGTCATCAGCAGCTCCATAATAAATATATAAGGTGTCATTTAATAGCAGTGTTCCGGTTGGAAAACAAACATTATTTACAACACCTTTAAGTTCCCAATCTAAATCGGGTTCAAATAAAACATAAGGCAATCTTGCTAACTCTATTTGTGGATTAGCCAAATTTAGTAAGGCAGCGCAGGCAGAATATACATACCCATTAATGGTATCGTGCACTGCATGATAAATAATCAGCCAACCAACATCTGTTTCAATTGGCGGACAGCCACCGCCAATGTAACTGATTTCATGGGTGAATTTTGGAGATAATACAATGTACTTATCGAGGTTTAAAAAATAATTATGCCAATATTCAACGGTTAAATCAGCCCAATCATTTACTGATGCAATTTGAATATCGGGTTTAATTCGGTGTAAAAAATAAAACTGATTATTTATTTTTCTTGGGAAAAGCACAACATTTTTATCCCATACATACACTTTTTTTCCCAGTTTTTCAGTGAGATTTCCGTTTGCATTATATCGGCTATACTTTTCATTTAATGCAGTATTGGTTTCTGTTAAAGCATTAAACTCTATGTAGTTAATTTGAGGTACAATAACTCCTTTTCTTTCAAATATTTTCAAATCCTTGGAAGTAGCTAATGCGCCTAGCGCATTTACGCCATCAAATCCGGTGTAGGTAATATAAAAGGTGTCTTCAATTTTAACTAATCTGGGATCTTCTAAACCCTGTTGTTCAAAATCCATTTCAGGAACCATAACAGGTTCAAGTTCCCTATGCTCGATATTGAGTGGGTCTTTTAGTTTACAATAGCCAATACTGGAATGGTTACCCTTGCTTACCGCTCTATACAATAAATGATAACCTTCAAAACCTTTTGTGGTTCCGGGGTTAAGCACTCCTTCATTTTCAAAGTCAGCTCCTGATTTTTCCAATAAAATACCATGTTTAATCACCTGCATTTTGTCCATAATCACAACTATTTCAATCCAAACCGGTTAATAAATATCTATTAACCCCTATTAACAATACAACCTATGTGTATTTTTCCTTCATAACAAAAATGAGGTAAAACAAGTCATTAATCTTACACAACTTGGAAATTTTATTATATTATTCACACATGTCAACTGACATTTGGAATGACCACAATTATTCAACTTTAATGATTATTTATGTGGGAACAACTTTACACTTGAATAGCTATCTATAGGGGATTATGCGCAATTCAAAGTAGCAAAACGGGAGGAGGATGAAATTATCAACCTACTCCGAGTGTGATTGCTCATTTCAATCAAAAATTACTAAAAATTATTTTTCGTTAGTACGACGGTAAAAAACCAATTTAAATAACTCTGTAATAATAAACGGCATTATACCCAAAACAGCAACTATTGCCCATCCATTTGGTTGTATGAGTTGTAAATGAAACGCTGAGCGAGATTGCGGGATAAATAAAATGAATAGTTGAATGGCAAAACCGAAAAGGATGGAAAAAATAAGCAGTTTGTTTTTCCAAATCGGATATTTAAAAAAGGAGTATTTACCACTTCTCACAGATAGTGCAAATAACAATTGCGCAACTATAATTACCATAAACGATAAAGTACGCGCATATTCAATTGTATTTTTGCTGATATTTTTTTCAAAAGGGCTTACATTGGCACTATAACAGCCATACCAGAAAGCAACAATGGCCGCCAAACCTATTGCCAAGCCGCCAATAATAACCTGCCATTTATTCACTCCTGATAAAAATTGTTCTTTTGAATGTCTTGGTTTTTGTTGCATTAATCGTTTGTCGGTGGTATCTAATCCTAATGCTAATGCCGGTAAAGAATCGGTAATTAAATTAATCCATAACAATTGAGTTGCAATAAATGGTGGATACCAACCAATTAAAATGGTAATAAAAACAGCAATCACTTCTCCTAAATTACACGCCAATAAAAACAGGATAGATTTTTTAATATTCTGATAAATATTTCTCCCTTTTTCAACAGCCTTAATTATTGTTTCAAAATTATCATCGGTTAAAATGATATCAGCAGCACTTCTGGCAACATCGGTGCCAGATTTACCCATTGCAATACCAATATCTGCCGCGCTTAATGAAGGGGCATCATTAACCCCATCGCCGGTCATTGCCACTATATCACCATTCAATTTAAATGCGTTCACAATGTTTACTTTATGTTCAGGTGATACACGGGCAAAAACAGCAATATTATTAACAACTGATTTAGATTGTTCGGCTGATATTTTATCAAAATCGGGGCCACTCATTACTTCATTAATACTATTTGCAATACCTAAATTTTGTGCAATGGCGAAAGCAGTATTTTTATGGTCCCCGGTAATCATAACAACCCTGATACCGGCATTTTTCGCCAATGCAATAACAGGTTTTACGGCTTCGCGTGGCGGGTCGTACATGCCAACTATTCCAACAAAAACTAAATCCTGTTCCAATTGCCCTGCATCTATTTTTTGAGGCACAATTTTATAAGCAACACCCAATGTGCGCAACGCGTCATCTGATAATAATGCTGCTACAGCTTTAATACGGGTTTTATGGGTTTCGGTAAATTGTACTTGTTTTCCTTCAATCAAAATAAGCGAACACACCTCGAGTAATCTTACAATAGCACCTTTGGTGTAAACTATATATTCTTCTTTATCCTGTACCAAAACAGACATACTTTTTCGAACTGCATCAAACGGAAATTCAGCTATTCGTTGAATCTGTTCCAGCATGGCAAGTCTGCTATCTGCAAATTCGTCATAAAAAATATGTAATGCAATCTCGGTTGGGTCGCCAATACCTTTATTGTCTTTATAAGTAGCATTAGAGCAAATTACAAAAGCGTTGAGCATTAACTGCAAATCCTCCGAAACAGTATGTTCCTCTTTGGTAATTTTAATAATATTATCCCAAAGAAAATAATTAGTAACTGTCATCTTGTTTTCGGTAAGCGTACCGGTTTTATCGGTACAAATTACATTCACCGACCCTAAAGTTTCTACAGCCGCCAGTTTTTTAACAATTGCCTTTTGTTTAGCCATTTTAGTTACACCAACAGCTAATACGATGGCAACTATGGCACTTAAACCCTCAGGCACCGCAGCAACAGCAAGTGAAACAGCTGTCAGAAACATATCGGCAACGTTTCGATGTTGTAAAATTCCAATACCAAATATGAGCAAACAAGCTCCAACTGCCATTAACCCGATATTTTTTCCAAGTTTATTTAACCTGAGTTCTAAAGGTGTATAAACCCGTGGGGCAACATTTAATAAATGTGCAATTTTTCCAATTTCAGTGGACATACCAACAGCTACAGCAACGCCTATTCCAGTGCCATTGGTGACGATTGTAGACATAAAAACTAAATTTTTGCAGTCACCAAGTGCAATATCATTGCTATCGATTATTACATCAGCATCTTTTTCAACCGGTACAGATTCCCCGGTTAGCGCCGATTCATCCACTTGAAGTAAAGCAGCAGTAATTAAACGCAAGTCGGCCCCAACAGCTATACCTGGTTCTAATATAACCAAATCGCCAACAACTAAGTCACTGGCAGGAATTTTTTGATTTAACCCATCACGTTGAACTATTGCTTGTAATGCCACATACTTTTGAAGACCTAAAATCGCTTTTTCTGCTTTTAACTCTTGAATAGTACCGAGAATTGCATTAATAGCAATTACGATTAAAATAATAATAGCATCAATATATTCACCTAAAAAGAAGGTGATTATTGATGCTATTATCAATATGGCTATGAGCCAATTAGTCAATTGACTCCAAAATATAAGGAATATATTTTTTCGTTTTTTCTCTGCTAATTCATTTTTTCCATTAGTAGCAAGTAATTCCTGAGCTTTAACATTTGTAAGTCCCAAAGGATAATTAGCACCTACTTTTGCCAAAACATCTTCCTTACTACCTTGAAACCATTTCATGAATTTAGACAAATTGCCTTTTAACCAAATTTATTACTTAAATAATTATTTTACAATAACATTTATCATCTAATTGAAGGCAATTTTTATTCGTATCCACTTTTAATAATTGTTAAAATCATTTTGAACCTGCCATTCGCCCGAATAAAGTTAGGGGCGTGAGCAGGAATTACAATAGACTGGCCAGTTTCAAGAAAATTAGATTCTCCGCGAATTACAATTTCAGCTTTGCCATCAATAATTTGAGCAAAAGTATCGAAAGGTGTAATTTTTTCGGTTAGACCCTCACCGGCATCAAATGACATTACACTGATATTGCCGGTTGATTTTTTTAGTACAGTTTTTATAACCACTGAGTTTGGAATATATTCGATAATTTCAACGGTAATCAGCATTTTCCCTTTAACGATTTCGTTTTTATCCATTTCTTCCATATCATTTTTCATTATCGATGGTGAGATCATTTAGTGCTTTACCTAAGGTAGTCATATCACGGTTAAATTCAGTTTTAAACTTTTCCCAATCACTTTGCGAAGTTTCGTAATCGCTGATACGTTGCTTTAATGCTTTGTTATCGCTCTCTAACTGATCTATTCGTTTACCGTAAAGCGTGTCAAAAGTGCGCCCACTTTTTTCTTTTTTAATGCGCAAGATGGCAATTTCTTTTTCATTGTCTTCAATTTGTATAAGTGCATCTTTCCTAAACTGAATCCATTCATTATTTTGTAATAAATTTTGTTCAGCAATATTAGCAGCTTCTTTAGCAGATTGTAAATCTTCTTTTGCCTCCGACACATCGTTAATGGCATCTGTATTCTTTTCAGCGGCTGTTTGACAACCGGCAAATGCAAATAAAGCACCTATAAGCAGCAGGTTAATATTAATAATATTTCTCATAAGTTAAATTTTTGGGTTAATTAATTTTGTTTTTTTTCATCAACAACAATCAGGTTGCTCCATTTATGGCCCGGTGAAATAATAATTTTTTTAGTAATTGTTGAAATGTTGAAATCGATTGCTGTATGAATGATCTTTGTGTATTCAATTGAAATAGCAGTAACAGAATTTTTGTTTTTAATTGCATGGTAGCATTTAACATTTTAAGGGGAAAACCTGGGTTAGAAATAATCGAGTGTAATTAAAATATAAGTTGAAACAAAATTCCTATATCAATCTAGTATGCTGATTTTAAATCAGGTAAGAACAAAACACCTGCATGCTAAAGCAACAGGTGTTTGTTGAATTTAAGTGTTGCGGTTATCCAGTACTATGTATCAAAATAATACTGAAAGCCCCATATACACAGAATATGTTTTGATATTCGTTTTATCTATCACGTAGTAACTATTTGTTTCTTGTGTTTTGGAATCATCACTTATATTAATTAAACCATAAACACCTCTAAAACCAAGTCCCAAACGGATTTTATTTTCCGGGTCTAAACCAAAGTCAAATCCCGCACCATAAGCTAATCCCAAATCACCTTTTTTAACTGATAATACAGGATCCAGATTAATTGTATCGCCAACTACCAGATTATCAAAGCTGCTTCCAACACTGATACCTATTTGCGGACCTGCTACTACTCCAAAATTAACCGGACTAGATTTACCTGTATTTAAAGTAAGCAGTAATGGAATATTAACATATTTCAGATTAATTTTTTGTTCAACATCTAATTCTTTGTATTTCTGATTAATTGAACTATAAATTACTTCACCCTGAACACCAATAAATTCATTAAAGGTAAAACCTAAAAAAATTCCACCACCATAACCCAGCGTTACAGTTCCATCTACGGTTCCGCCTTCGGAAGTTTGCACATCAAACTGCGAAAATGTGGGCATAAAACGAGCGCCAAACTCTGCATGCTGTGCAGTTAAAATTACAGGGCATATTATAGCAAAAATCACTAAATAGACACTGATTGTAATCCTTTTCATCAAATTTTTCATAATATTTGTTTAAATATGATGTAAAGATGGATTGGAGTCACCTTATAATCATTATAGAATTACAACTGTGTGTTATAATATTCACACATCTTCTAATGAATGGCGCTTTCTAATTTTTAATTTTTTGAAAAAAGTAGGTGTTAAACCGGTTACTTTTTTAAATTGCATGGATAAGTGCGCAACACTGCTGTAGTTTAACTGGTAGGAAATTTCTGTTAGGTTAAGTTCATCATATATCAGCAATTCTTTAACCCGTTCAATTTTATGATTGATGATAAAATGTTCGATAGTAATGCCGGTAACTTCTGAAAATAAATTAGCCAAATAAGTGTAATCGTATTGCAGTTTCTCACTTAAATATTCGGAAAATTTATATTTGGGTTGTTCCTCTGCATAATGCACCATTTCTATAATGACACCCTTGATACGTTCAATTAAAATGGCTTTTTTGTCGTCCATTAATTCCAGTCCAGATTGTGCTAATGCGTATTTTAGCTTTATACGTTGATCCTCGGTAATATCTTCCACTATTTCAATTTCGCCTAAATCAATACTCCGGTAACGCAGGTGTAAGGTTTCCAATTCAGCTTTTACCAGCATTTTACAACGTATACTCACCATATATTTAACGTATAATTTCATAAAGAACAATTTAAATAAAGAAATTACCAACCAAGAAAATACTTGTCGCAATTTCTTATTCGCCTTTAAGCGGATATTTACAAGTTAAGGTTGAAAAGTGGTAAAACCTAATTAAAGATGATATATCTCGAAATTTGAATTACAATCAACTCATTAGGAGCACATTATGAAGAAAACTAGTATTTATGAGCATTTAGCAGAAAATAGGCCCGTTATTCATTTTTCAGCGTTTAAATTGAGATACTTCAGTCTTAATTTGGATAAATGAATTTTATCGCTTTCGCGTTTTGCAAGGTTTTCAGCATTTTGAAGATATTCTAAGGCAATTTCTACATCTACAGTTGCATATAAGTAACTAAGTAAAATATGATATTGCAAATTTTGATGCAGGTTTAATTTTTTTGCTTCCGGAATGGCCACTTCGCTGCCTTTTGCTTTTGCGAGAGCATAGGTGCGATTTAATGCCGCAATTGGCGAATAGTTGACCTGTAGGAGCTTATTATACAATTGGAGTATATTTTCCCATTTCTCCGGTGTATCCTGCTTGTGGGTATGCCAGTAAGCTATACCCGCTTCTATATGGTAGGTAGAAATTTGATTGCCACCTGCGGAATTATTTAAATAATATTCTCCTTTTTGAATGAGCTCCTTATTCCACAGTTGCTCATTTTGTTCTTCGTATAACACCATTTCACCGCTATTATTGATACGCGCTTCGAATCGCGATGCATGAAAACACATTAAGGCTAAGAGTGCATTTGATTCCGCAGTGTTGGTAGTTTCATTTTCGAGCAGTAACACATTTAGTCGCATTGCTTCAATACATAAATCTTTGCGCAAGGCATTATTTTGTGAACTGGAAAAATACCCTTCGTTAAATAATAAATAAATAGTAGTAAGTACAGCATCTAAACGAACTGCAATTTCATTTTGTGGTGGAATATCAATTGTTATATTTTCTTCACGTAGTTTTTGTTTTGCGCGTTGCAATCGTTTATAAATAACATCGCGATTAGTAAGAAATGCTTCTGCAATTTCATCTGCACCAAATCCGCATAAAATATTCAGGGCTAATCCGACTTGTGATTCAACAGGAATAATGGGATTACAAATTGCGAACATCATCTTCAACTGGCTATCCATTATGTTGGAAGGTGAAAGATCGGGTTCAGGAACATAAGTTGAAGGAGACGAAATAATTATTTCAGGATAAACCTTTTGTTTAAATACCTGATTGTGTTTAATAAAATCAAGTGCTTTATTTTTTGCAACCGTGTATAACCATGCCGTAGGATTATTTGGTAATCCTTTTAGTCCCCAAGTATTACTAGCCAGTAAAAATGTTTCTGATGCAATATCTTCAGCCTGTTCGAGAAAAGGCATGCCGAAATATTTACATAAAACGGCAACAATTTTACTGTATTCTGTTCTGAATAAATCGGGTAATATAGCAGGTTGTTCCATAAAAAAATAACCTCCCTTTTTACGGGGAGGTTATAAAGATATTATAATTGCTTAACCCATTGGGATTATCATTCTTATTTCCACTGTGCCGCCAACATTAATTATAGGGCAACCTTCTGAAAGTTTGGTTGCTTCATCAATATTTTCAGCTTTTACAATAATATAACCGCCAATAGCTTCTTTTATTTCTACAAAAGGGCCATCGGTAACTACATTGTTAGTGGCTAATACTTTTCCGGCAGGTGCCAAGCGATTACCCGGACTCACCAATTTATTTTGTGCTGCAATACCACCAATCCAGTTTTGCCAAGTTGACATGAGTGCCTGCATTTGATCCGGCGACATTTGTGTTTGCGATAACGCAACATCGTTTCTAAATACTAATAAAAAATCGTTCATAATCGTTATAGGTTGTTGAATTAATTATTGGAATGTAATGCCACCGAATTGCCTTCAGTGTCGATAAAAAATGCCATGTGCCCAACATTATCAGCAATAAATGTTTTAGGCATGGTAATTTGTCCGCCTGCTGCTTCCACTTTTGATAATACATTTTCTAAATCGGGGTTACCATTTAAATAAATTTTGGCACCATCAGCACTAGGTTTATGGTATTCGCTTTGAACAAGTGCACCTGACACTTTGCCATTCATATCTTCGTATGGAAAATAAGCCATTTGCATGCCCATCATTTCTTCCTGATGCATTTGGATACCAAAAATATTTTCATAAAACTTTTTTGCGCGGGCGATATCAGTTACCGATATTTCGAACCAGTTAAGCGCGTTTACGTTTGCATTCATAATGATTGTTTTTGTTTGTTAATTGAATATTTACTCCTATAACGATTGAACTTTTTATATTGGACAAAACAACCAAAAAATAATTATAAGACCAGTTAATTCGTGTTAAATTTATTTTGCCCGCATTTTATTTCCTTTCGCATCGTGCGTAACTTCTGCCAGTCCGAGAGCCTCCATTAGCGGTGGTATATACATCCCAAAACGGCCTCTGAATCCTTTTTTGAGCCCATACCAGCCGCCAATTGGATTTTTTTCTGAGCGGCCCCAGGCTTCAACTGTACCTTCTTTAGCCGGCTTTTGTTCATCGGCACTGCCTAATTCCATCCAGTCGCCATGTTTTTTTAACATTTGATGCAAGTCATTCAAACAACGTATATCATAATGCAGAATCGTTTTTCCTACTGTGCAAACTAAAATTTCTTTACCATCTTTTTCATCCACATGCATGGTATATTCCGATGAAAGTGGAGGTGTTTTAAGTGCAAGGGGTTTGTCCTTGGTTCCGATTTTATTTTTCATGCTAATTAAATTTTATGTATTTGTTAATTATTTCGTTTGATTAATTATTTCAGCTTCCTTTTTTAAATCTGCAGCAAATTGTTCGAAAGATTCGTCGAATGAAGGAATGTATTTTGCATACATCGGAAACATCAGTCCTCCGATTTTTTCGGTCATGGTAAATGTTACACCACCTGTTC
>Ga0209480_10001895_pt1 | contig 14802 bp, 11 predicted proteins | sample JI61114C2DNA_FD_187501 | JGI IMG/M metagenome (GOLD analysis project Ga0209480, IMG submission 187501) | Wastewater effluent complex algal communities from Wisconsin, to seasonally profile nutrient transformation and Carbon sequestration -... | ecosystem: Engineered > WWTP > Effluent > Algae...
TTTACAGATGGCGGCCGATCTGCCGGAAAACTATGAAGCCCGGATGGATGCTTTCCAGTTTATTAAAGACGTGGCAGTGGATTGGGATGATTCAAAAATCCTGGATGCCGAGCCCGGTGATTATGTGATTATTGCCCGTAAGGCCAAAGGGAAAAATGACTGGTTTATGGGAGCGATCACAGATGAAACGGCCCGTAATTTCACACAAGCCCTTTCTTTCCTGGATGCGGATAAAAAATACGTGGCCACTATTTACCGGGATGCGGACAATGCGCATTGGAAGGATAATCCGGAAGCGTATGTGATCGAGAAATTCCTGGTGGATGCCAAAACCATGCTGAAATTAAAATTGGCTCCGGGTGGCGGAACTGCCGTAAGTTTGATACCGGCAAAAGCCGAAGAACTCAAACTGTATAAAAAATATAAATAATGACTGCAGCCGATATACTGGGATATGCCGCAGGGGCGGTAACCGCTTTTACTTTTTTACCACAGGTGGTGAAAACCTGGAAGGAGAAATCCGCCAAGGATATATCCCTGTATATGTTTCTCATTGCCTTTATCAATGAGATCATGTGGCTGGTATACGGCTTTATGATCGACAACATGGTGGTGATTCTCACCAATGCCGTGATGCTGGTGATGTCCGGCATCATGATCGGTCTGAAATTAAAATATAACCATAAATAGCCTATGGCGGTCAATACCATAATCTGGGATCTGGGTGGTGTACTGGTGGACTGGAACCCCAACTATGTTTTCCACGAAACCTATTTTGATACGCCGGAGAAGCGTGCTTATTTCTTTGAACATATCTGCACGCATGACTGGAATGAGCAGCAGGATGCAGGCCGTTCCATTGTGGAGGCCACGCAGGAACTGGTGGCACAGTTTCCCGATTGGGAAAAAGAGATCCGGGATTATTATGGCCGATGGACCGATATGCTGAATGGTCCGGTGCATGGAACTGTCGGCATATTTCGTGAACTGATTGATAAGGGTAAATACAAACACTATGCGCTGACCAACTGGCAGGCCGATCTGTTTAATATCGCCCTGGTGCGGTATGATTTTCTGCATTGGTTTGATGGCCGGGTGGTGAGCGGCGTGGAGAAAACAAGAAAACCATTTCCTGAATTTTATCAGCGTTTGCTTGACCGGTTTACTGTGGATCCTGCAAACGCTGTTTTTATTGATGATAACCTGCGCAATGTGAAGGCGGGAGAAGAGCTGGGAATAAAGAGCATCCATTTCCGGTCACCGGAGCAGCTGAGAGCGGAATTGCAGCAATTGTCCCTGATTTAACCTGCAAACTATGTATATAGCCATTGGTATTGTGGTGGTATTGATACTGGTCGTTATAGGCCTGTACAACAGCCTTATTGTAAAGAAAAACGCTGTCGATAATGCTTTTTTTTCCATGGATGTGATGTTGAAAAAAAGGCATGACCTGATCCCGATGCTGGTGGATACGGTAAAAGGCTATATGCAGCATGAAAAGGAGCTGCTCAGCAGACTGACCGCCTTACGCCAGCAGTTTGACGCCCCGCGGCTGCCGGTGAATGAACAGGTAAAGCTGGAAAATCAATTCAATACGCTGCTGCAACAGGTACGGGTACAGGTGGAACAGTATCCCGATCTGAAGGCCAGTGAAAATTTTCTGAAACTACAGGGGGCCATCAATGAGGCCGAAGAACAACTGGCGGCCTCCCGCCGATTTTATAATGCGGCGGTGAATGATTACCACAACGGGATTATGACTTTCCCCTCCTCGGTGATCGCCTCCATGGCGGGTATGGGCCGTAAGGATTATTTTGCCGCCGCGGCGGAAGATAAAGCCGTTCCGGAAATCACTTTTAAATAAATACCTGTATGCAGACAAGCGAAGCATTCAGATCATTTTATGAACAGGAACTGGCTTCATTACTGACGCCACTGGAAGAACACCGGAAAAAAATAAAGAAAGGGGCCGTGCTTGGTTTGGTGTTGCTGGGAATATCCGTATTGTTTTTTATCATTGCCAGCAGCAGCAAGCTGTCCACCCCGGCAATAATTGCTTTCATTCTTTTTCTGGCCGCTATCATCACCCTGGTGAACTATGCGATGCGGTTAAAAAAATTCACCCGCACGTTTAAGACGGAGATTGTAAGCCGGATCATGCACTTCGTCGATCCGTCACTCCGGTACAGTCCTGAACAGTATATCAGCGAAACGGATTATCTGAAAAGCGGATTGTTTGTGGAAAAGCCAGACCGGTACAAAGGCGATGATTATGTGGAAGGCCTGCACGGAAAAACGACTTTCGTTTTCTCCGAACTGCATACGGAAAGGCGGGTCAGTTCGGGCAAAAACACCCATTACCAGACCATCTTCAAGGGCCTCTTTTTTATAGCCGATTTCAATAAGCATTTTTCCGGCCGCACGTATGTATGGAGCGAACGGAATCCGCAGATCAATTTCCTGACTAAACTATTTTCGTCTTTTGCCTGGAACCTGGAAAAAGTGAAGCTGGAAAGCAAGGAATTCGAAGACCGGTTTATTGTGTACAGTACCGATCAGGTGGAATCAAGGTATATCCTTTCTCCCTCATTTATGGAACGCGCGGTACGGTTGCAGCGTTTAATGGGGGACGGTGTCTCCCTTTCATTTATTGATACGAATATATATGTGGCGGTGCCGATCCGGGAAGAGTTATTTGAGCCTTCCGTATTTTCGGCAAATGATTTCAGCCGGCTCGACGATTTTCGCACCACACTGGTTATCGTATATGATATCATGGATGAGCTGAAGCTGAATGACCGGTTGTGGACGAAGGAGTAGGGGAGAGTCGGGAGTTAGGAGTCGGGAGTTAAGAGTCGGGAGACTTAGTGAAAAAAATCTGCTTCGATAGCGCCGTCTTTGCGGATGCGGATGAAAATATCAAGATAGGATTTTACCGGGCGACCGCTGGCAATATAGGGTATCCATCCTTTTGTATTCAGCAAAACAGGCTTAATCGCGCTAACCATTTCAGCTTGTGCTGAATCTCTTGTAATGATATCGCCCAGGGTACTGTCTTTCAGGATAAGGGCAATCAGGAAATAAACAGATTCTTCATTGTTGCGGGTCTGTAGTTGCAGCGGACTGACTTTCTCCGTTATGAATTTTTCAAATGCAAGGGTTCCTCCGGAAAATCCCGAACCATTTTCCACTTTGATAAAATGTTTTTCATCGTCATTCGTTGGACACCAGGTTGTACGGTACATTATACATTTTTTCTTTGTAATGTAGCCGCTGAATGAAGGGTCGAAACAATCTGTCTGTTTCTTTTTATACTGAGCGATTATTTTTATCAGTTCATTTACGGGAAAAAATCCAAAGGTCTTTTTAAACCGGTATTGGTCTCCTTTGTATTGTAATGAATAATCTTTGTTTCGAATGGATTTTAACGGGAAATGAACATCCGGCCTTGGTGTCATATACAGGCTGTTACAGGCCTGCATGTTAAAACCCAATGTATCCAGCGCCTTACATTTTTTTACAAATTTGTTTAGTAACCGGTTCCGGACAATAAACGTATCGGTTTTAAAGTGCTGGGCAAAAACCGGCAACCCGGTAATTAATGCAAAAAACAAGATTAATTGTTTCACTTTTTAAAGGTACTTCAATCTTAGTATAGTTTTATTTCGTGACGTATTTGAGGTAAGCTTATGTTTGGCTCTTTTGTGGATGAACCAGTTCAACCCCGTTGGGGTTGCGGGCATCATCAGGATTCCGTACCCCGGGTTGCACCCGGGGTTATAAATAGTTTAAGCCCTTCGGGCTAGTCAGTCATTCAATCCGGGTTTTCATTTTAATTGGAGGAACCGATTGCCAGTTGACCGGAATTTTATTATTCAGCACTTCATGGAAATTAAATTGCCCAATTCCGGTGATATCACTGCCAACCCCAACGGGGTTGAATAAAATTACACAAGGGCGAAGCCCGGTGTTTAATTAACAGGGTAGAGACATAAAAAAAACCGGTCACCCATTTCAGGATGACCGGTGTATTTTGATTTTTCATTTTATTCCAATACAGGGCGTAACCACTTCTCTGCTTCCTCCAGCGGCATGCCTTTACGTTTGGCATAATCCTCCAGCTGATCCTTATTTATTTTACCCAAACCAAAATAATGGCTTTGCGGATGGGCAAAATACCAGCCGCAAACCGATGCCGGCGGATTCATTGCCAGGCTTTCTGTCAGCGTGATGCCGATGTTGTCTGTTACGTTCAACAGTTCAAATAATTTTATCTTTTCCGTGTGATCCGGACAGGCCGGGTAACCGGGCGCCGGCCGGACGCCTTTATATTCCTCGCGGATCAGTTGTTCATTGCTGAGTTGTTCCGCTTTGTCATACCCCCAGAATTCTTTCCTGGTCTGTTCGTGCAGGCATTCGGCGAACGCTTCCACCATCCTGTCCGCCAGGATCTGTACCAGTATCTTATTGTATTCATCATGATCCGCTGCAAAACGGTCGATATGCTGTTTGGCCCCATGGATGGTCACCGCGAAACTGCCGGCATAATCCGTTCCCAGTTCTTTTGGACAAACAAAATCAGCCAGCGAATAGGAAGGTTGTCCCACCGCTTTCTTCAATTGCTGGCGCAGCATTTCCAGTTTCACTTCGCCTTTCTCTGTCTGCAGGGTGATGGTGTCCGCATTGTTGGAACTGGCCGGCCAGAAGCCGATCACGCCATCGGCCGTGAACCATTTTTCATCTATTACCTGTTGCAACAGTTTCTGTGCATCGGCATAAAGCCGGTTGGCTTCCGTACCAAAAATTTTATCGGATAATACCTGGGGAAAATGTCCCGGCATTTCCCAGGCAATAAAGAACGGACCCCAGTCAATGTATTTTGCAATGGTACCGAGATCATAGTTCTTCAGTACTTTCACTCCCTCGGTAGCGGGTATTACCGGCTGGTAATTTTTCCAGTCAAAGTACTCTTTGGTAATCACGGCTTCCGTATACGGGATCAGGTCCTTTTTATTTTTATTCAGAAACTGGTATCGAAGGGAGTCATACTCTTCCTGGGTCTTTTGCAGCAGTACGTCTTTTTCCTTACTCAGCAATGTGCTTACGGCGGTCACGCTTCTGGATGCATCCAGGATATGCAGCACCCCGTTGTCATATTGCGGGGCGATCTTTACCGCGGTGTGCATCCGCGACGTGGTAGCGCCGCCGATCAGCAGCGGCTGGGTCATCTTGCGGCGTTTCATTTCATGCGCCACGTGTACCATTTCATCCAGGGAAGGAGTGATCAGACCGCTGAGTCCGATGATGTCCGCTTTTTCTTTTTCCGCAGTATCCAGGATCTTATCGGCAGGCACCATTACCCCAAGGTCAATGATGTCATACCCGTTGCAACCCAGCACCACTCCAACGATATTTTTACCGATATCATGCACATCGCCTTTTACCGTGGCCAGCAGGACTTTGGGTACATTGCCCTGTAAGGCGTTGGGATTATTTTTCTTTTCTTCTTCTATAAAGGGGGTAAGCCAGGCCACGCTTTTCTTCATTACCCGGGCACTTTTTACCACCTGGGGCAAGAACATCTTGCCGGCGCCAAAGAGGTCGCCTACCACATTCATACCGGCCATCAGCGGACCTTCGATCACTTCGAGTGGTTTGGGGTACTTCTGCCGGGCTTCTTCCGTATCTATATCAATATAGTCCGTGATTCCGTTGACAAGGGCATGTTTCAGTCTTTCTTCCACGGTATTCTTTCGCCAGGCTTCATCTTTCACTTCCACTTTGCCTTTTGCCTTTACGGTCTCCGCAAAAGAGATCAGTTTATCGGTGGCTTCGTTGTTGTCATTATTCCGGTTCAGGATCACATCCTCGCAAAGATCCCGCAGGGTGGGTTCTATTTCATCATACACCACCAGCTGTCCGGCGTTTACAATCCCCATATCCATGCCGGCTTTAATGGCATGGAACAGAAATACGCTGTGCATTGCTTCGCGGACATGGTCATTTCCACGGAAAGAGAAGGAAAGATTGCTCACCCCGCCACTCACTTTGGTCAGGGGCATGAGTGTTTTAATTTTCCGTGTGGCTTCTATGAAATCGACACCATAATTGTTGTGTTCTTCCAGTCCGGTAGCTACGGCAAAAATGTTCGGGTCGAAGATGATATCCTGCGGATCAAAGCCCACCTGTTCGGTGAGGATCTTATAAGCCCGGTGACAGATATCCACCTTGCGTAGTTCGGTATCGGCCTGCCCCTGTTCGTCAAATGCCATAACAATCACGGCGGCGCCATACGCCTGGCAGATAAACGCCTGTTCAATAAACTTCGCTTCTCCTTCTTTCATGGAGATGGAGTTTACAATACATTTTCCCTGTACACATTTGAGTCCGGCTTCAATGATCTCAAACTTGGAGCTGTCGATCATGATCGGAATTTTCGCGATATCGGGTTCACTCTGCAGGAGATTGAGAAAAGTGGTCATGGCCAGTACACCATCCAGCAGGGCGTCATCCATATTTACGTCCAGCACCTGGGCACCGCTTTCCACCTGCTGGCGGGCCACGCTGAGGGCTTCTTCGTATTTATTTTCCCGGATCAGCCGGGCAAATTTTTTGGAGCCGGTAACATTGGTCCGTTCTCCCACATTTACAAAATTGGTCTCGGGGCGAATGACCAACGGTTCAAGTCCGGCCAGCCGGAGGTATGGTCTGATTACAGTGGTGGATTGCATCTATGAGTTCTTTTTTACAAATAACCTTCTGAGCATGGAGAAGTTATTTACAACAAGTATGAGAATGGAGATCAGTATGAGGTATTGGGGTGTTGTCATGCAAATGTTTTTTCCAGAACCGGTAATTTCCGGGGCTGTATGGTTTTAACATGTTCCGCAATATGCCGGATATGATCGGGCGTGGTGCCGCAGCAGCCGCCAACAATATTGACGAATCCCTCATTGGCCCATTCCTCCAGGTAATGGCCGGTATCTTCCGGGTGCTCATCATATTCACCCATGGCATTGGGTAAACCGGCATTGGGATAAGCGGAAACAAAGCAACCGGCGATCTGCGAAAGTTCTTCAATATGGGGCCGCATTTCCTTTGCTCCCAGGGCACAGTTAAGTCCTATGCTGAGCGGTTTTGCGTGCATCACCGATGTATAAAAAGCTTCCAGTGTTTGTCCGCTCAATGTGCGGCCGGAGGCATCGGTGATGGTGCCGCTGATCATAACAGGCAGCTGCTTTTTATCCGGATGTTCGCGGTAATATTTTTTGATGGCGAATATGGCTCCCTTCGCGTTGAGCGTGTCGAAGATGGTTTCCACCAATAAGGTATCCACTCCTCCATCAACCAGCCCCTTAACCTGTTCATAATAGGCATCCACCACGTCGTCAAATGTAACGGCGCGGAATCCGGGATTGTTCACATCCGGTGAAAGGGATAAGGTTTTATTGAGCGGGCCAATGGCGCCGGCCACCCATTTTTCACCGGGTGCGGCTTCCGGATGAGCGGTATAATACGCTTCAATGGCTTTACGGGCACAACGGGCTGCGGCTACATTGAGCTCATAGGCCAATGACTGCATATCGTAATCCGCCATGGCAATGACCGTGCTGCTGAACGTATTTGTTTCAATGATATCGGCGCCGGCCTCCAGGTACTGTTTGTGAATACCAATGATAATATCGGGCTGTGTGATATTGAGCAGGTCATTATTCCCTTTCACATCACCGGGCCAGTCTTTGAACCGCTCACCGCGGTAATCCGCTTCAGTCAGTTTATGGCGCTGAATCATGGTACCCATGGCCCCATCAATCACCAATATGCGTTCTTTTAAACAATCCTGGATTGTTTTCATCTGTCGTTACTGGTTTGTGAACTATAAACGTTGGGAAACACTGGAGCAGGTTTCGTACCGTTCATTAGTTCTGTTATTCCCCGGGATCCGGAGAGGCAGGCCGAACAATAAACAAATCCGCCTGAATGACTACAAAATTAGTCTTTATATGGCGAATAAACAAGAAGCCATAACGGCGTGAAATACAAGTGTTTGTGGTTGTGCAGGGAGGGGTTTATCGGTAGGTTTACCGGTTCACATAGCTTTCCACCGGCAGGCGGTTTTGCAGGCTCCGGGCCAGGGTCATCTCGTCGGCATATTCCAGTTCGCCGCCAAAGGCAATACCGCGGGCAATCGTGGTTACCCGTACCGGCAGCGGCTGCAGTTTTTTCTGAATGTAGTAGATGGTGGTGTCTCCCTGTATAGTGGCATTCAGGGCGAAAATGACTTCGGTGGTTTTTTCCTTCTGGATCCGGCTGATCAGCGAATCGATCTGTAATTGATCAGGCCCTACTCCATCCAAGGGAGAAATGATGCCACCCAGAATATGATAGGTGCCGTTGTATTGCTGGGTGCTTTCAATAGCGATCACATCACGGATACTTTCCACCACACAGATAATCTCCTGTTTGCGCATGGAGTTGGCGCAGATGGAACAGATATCTCCGTCGGATACATTGTAACAACGCTGGCAGAACCTGATCTCACTGCGCATCCGGGCCACTACCTCACTGAACTGATTTACTTCTTTTGCATCCTGTTTCAACAGGTGCAGTACCAGGCGCAATGCCGTCTTCCTTCCGATGCCGGGCAGCCGGGCAAATTCATTCACCGCATTTTCCAGTAAAGTGGAAGAGAATTGCATGGCGCAAAGATAGTCCGGGCAACTGATAATTATATGCTTCTCTTACCGAACAACAGGAACGGGAGAGGAGAAGGATGTTGCCGGTAAATTGATTACAGCTTCAGGTCAATATCGTACTCATTTGTCCAGTTGGATTTCACCGTCACTTTCCGGGAAATATTCTGTACGCGTTCCGGTTGCAGGTGTTTGCCATAGAATTCGCCCGGATCCCAGAGGCCGTTTTTATTGGCGTCGTACAAAATCCGGAGTTCATATTCACCGGGATTAAAGAGGGTTTGTATAAAATCGGGGCTGGACAGGGGGAAAGACTTGCTGACAGCCTGGCCCAGGATAATCTGTAAAACGGGATTTTTTTCCAGATCAAGATTACGGAAGCGGATTTTCAGAATGCCATAGTCCGACTTTTTCTTGGAAACAAACGACAGCGTATCTGTTTTTAATAACTTTTTACCGGCACTGTCTTCCGCGAAATCCCTGTTCAGGATCAGGTTATACAGTGTTTTTTCCTGCCAGACAGTTTTAACGGAAACCGTTCTGGACGTACTGTCTTTTACAAACCGTACATCCGTTACCGGTGTATACATACTGTCGGTATACAGTCCGAGTCCGGTACTGTCGAAATTTTTAAGGGCGGATTCAAAATTCAGTTTCAACTCTTCCAGCAGGTCCTGCTGGTTGCTGCTGAGGTTGGTCTGGAATTTAAGGCGTTTATCCGCCGCGGTATTGCCGGGTTTGTTTCTGCCGCCTTGTCCTGCCAGATCAGGTGTGGTGGCCGGGGCTGCTTCCTTTTTCGCATAGGCATACAATACCAGTGAATCATTCTTTTCACCAATGGTTACCGGGGCATCCGCGAAGGCAAACAGCTGCTTGTCACTCATATAACGCTTCATGCCTCCATCGTCTTTTAACGCATAGAGGTAGAAGGTCTGCGGTGGCAGGTTCTTAAAATGAAACCGTCCCTGGTTATCCAGCCGGGCGGCATATTTTGGTTTTTCCTTTGCCACGGCCGAATCATTCTTACTGGTATGGAGGATAACCATCAGTGTACTGTCCGGTTTGGCTGTTTCTGCCAGCAACACCGTTCCCCGCAGTTCCAGTGAATCAATATAGGGCCCGGTGGAAAAGGTAAACCGGAAGTCCTTTATCACATTGCCTTCATTGACATCTTTAATGGCTTTGCCGAAATCAAATGAGTAGGTGGTGTTGGCTTCGAGACTGTCTTTGATTTTTACGGTAATCTCCCTTAACCTGGAATCTACGGCCGGGGTGATTTTTGCCAGTGGGGAAACCAGCAGGTTGTTCTGGATATCCTGTACATCTACAAATTCGTCAAAGGTAAAAACAAGCTTATTGCCCTTGAAATTCCGGGACGAGTCGGCCGGACTGGCTTTCAGCAAAACGGGAGGAATGGTATCCCTGGGACCGCCCTGCGGGGGCACAATATTGGCACAGCCGCTGCCACCGGTCATTACGGCCGCAAGCACAGCAAGTAAAATAAACCCGGAAATGAAAATGGATTGACGCATCGGGTGCGAAATTACAGTATTGGAAGGAGAAGCGTGTTGGGAAAAACATAATATTACAGATGACAGATGCGGGATGTCAGATGTCTGTATCGGAATGATTTTAAGGCCCCGTGCTTTGTACTTCATTCCGTTCAACTTTTAATAAATAGCCATTGTTACTGTATCTTTAAAAGGCGGCAACTATTTTTAAAACCTTCCCCTTATCTATGAACCGGTGCCTGTTAACCCCCTTTCTTTTGTTTTTATTGCCGTGGAAATCTTTTGCCCAGCCGGGTAAATTACCTGTTGCCGGCCCGTCTTTTTATTTTAACAAGTTTCAGGAATTCAATGATACCAATGCGGATTCGTCTCTGTTTTACCTGCGCCTGCTGGCCGGGAATCCTGCCTATTCGGAAACATTACAGGATGTTTTTCACAACGTGTTTGCGCAAACGTTTTTGAAAAAGATGGCAAAGGATGTAAAGGATAGTGCAGAAACGGAAGCATATAAACAACGCCTGAGAACAGGATATACGATCGTTCATCGGATGATGGCCGATACCAGTCAGGTATTGATAGCCACGGCCAGACCGGTGTATCTGTGGACCCGGGTGATGGAGCAAAGCGGGAATACGGATGAACTGATCCGCCTCACCACAGAGTTCAGACGTACCGTGCTAAACGCGAATGTTTACCTGAACCGGGCTGGCCGTTATGCATTGCTGATCTATGATGTTATTCATACAAAAGCGCCATTGCGGAATATTTCCGCGCAACTGATTCAGGAAGTATGCCAAAAATTAAAAGCCGGACCGATAGCATTCAGTAAGGATTCTGCCACCCGGACACAATTGCGATCACGAGCCTGGCACCGGTACCTGTACGCGTACACCAATTACCTGTTGGGCAAAGAGGCCCTGTCGAAAATGAATAGCCGGGAGGCCGGTCAATATCTCCGGACCGCCTTTGCATACAGTCCTGATCTGACCGACAATAATAATTTTTCGGCCTTTTTTTACGACCTGCATTTTCTTATGGAAGAAGAAAAGCGGGGATTTGAGAAGGATTATCTGGATTACCTGAAGAATGTCAGCCCGGATAAAAAGAAGACGCTTGAGACCCTGCTGGCGATGGCGCTTATCAATCCGGAGTATAAAACGGAACTCCGGTCTTACTACGTGAATCATTTTAGCGGACGGGAGGATTTTAGCAGCTACTGGTTAAAGGCCGTCAATACCTCCGGAAAGACAGCTCCGGTCATTTCCCTGAAAACAACCGGGGGCAGTGCTTTTTCTTCCGTGGAAAATAAGGGGAAATGGATACTCCTTGATTTCTGGGGAACCTGGTGTGTTCCCTGCCGGGCCGAACACCCGGAACTAGATTCTTTTTATACATCAGTGAAACCGGTTACTGCAGGTAAGTTTGAGCTAATTACTATTGCCTGCCGGGATACAGAAGATAAGGTAACCGCCTATATGAATCAGTTTCATTACTCTTTTCCGGTGGCAATGGCGGACCAGCAAATTGAATCCGCTTTCAACGTTCAGGGATACCCTACGAAAATTCTGATTACACCGCAGGGCCGCTATGTTCTGGTTCCTTTTGGCAGTGATTGGGTTGATTTTGTAAAGAAATATGCGGATTTATAAACATTGCTTATCAAGTGACACGTGATTTTATCCGTTCCCTGATCCGGAAAATCTGCCAGGTAGTTTTTGTAACTTATAGTCAATTAACATGCGCCTGCTTTATATGATATTAACCAGTGTACTGATGATTGCCTGCTTCCTGTTGACGTCCTGCACGCCGGGTAACCGGCAGGAAAAAGAAAAGGTAGTGCAGGAAGTTGTATTGCCGACAGACAGCGTTAAGAAAACCGGACAGGAAAGAGATACAACAAGCGACGAATTCCTTGCAGAAAAACTGAGACCTATCCGGGAAAATTACAACCGTATTATAGCCATCGGGAAATGGAAAGATGTAAAAACAAAAGAGTTGTTTGAGTCGACAGAAGGCGGGGAGGCGGGATTTTATTATACACCGGCCGGACTTCAGAAAATTGTAGCCCGGCATTACGGTGAAATGTATCAGCAGATTACTGAATACTACCTGCTGGGAGGCCGGCTTTCTTTTGTATTTGAAAAAATGTATAAATACAACCGTCCCATTTATTATGATTCAGTTGCCATGAAAGAAAGCGGGGATAGTGAGTCCTTTGATTTTGGCAAAGCTGAAATTATTGAAGACCGGAGTTATTTTGAAAACGGAAAACTGATTCACCAGGTCAGCAATCAGGATTGCGGAGCCCCATTTGCCGCCAGTTACCTGGCCGAAGAAAAATTACGGATCGAAACGAATTTCAATAAGCTGATGCACCTGCATTGATACAGCTAAACGCCGTTTCGTACTACGTACCCCATACTTCGTACCTCGTACCTCGTACTTACTCCCTCATTCCTCTTCACTTCTCAGTTCATGTAATGCCACGGCCATATTATTTGTCTTCACAAAATTGCACCAGTGGCAATCTTCATCACCGCAACCGGTATAGAAATCGCGGTCCTGAATTTTATCCCATACCTGCCGGATCTGCTGGGTGACGGTGGTGATATCGGCCGGGTTGATGACTACTTTTTCGCGGCGGTAGTTTTTCTTTTTATCGGGTTCGATAAAATCAAATTCAGTGCTGGTTACTTTCCAATCTTTCTGCTCGTAATGATCCACCAGTATTTTGTAAAATACGGCCTGACGCCAGTAATCGCCGCCATTCGGTTGCTTGTCTGAAGGTCCTTTTGTTTTGGGAATGGCTTTATCCGGATCACCGGTTTTATAATCCACCACATTCACCGATTTGCCGTCAAATTCCAGCTTGTCGAGTTTGCCTTTCAGCGGTACGCCATTTACCACCACATTCCGGATATTCCGTTCGATGGCCACAATTTTATTAAACTGACTGATGTATTTATCGTAGTAATTGCTGAGGACTTCCGGGCCGTATTCCATCCGGCGGTTGTATTGTTCGCGGGTAAAGCTTTCCCGGTGCCGTTCCATATACCATACAAAATCCGCAATAAATTCTTCTTTGGCGGGGAATCGCTCTTTGCCGCTGTCCTGCATTTTGCGGAACAGTTTTTCCAGTGCATGGTGTACCGCGGAGCCAAATTCGGTGGCTTCATTTTTCGGGGAAGGAATACGGATCAGGTTTTTGAAATAGAATTCAAGCGGGCAACTCAGGTAATTGTTCAGTGCGGTTACGTTCATCACAAATTTTTCCAGTACACGCCCGATGAATTCTTCTTCTATCTTGTCTATTTCCGGTGCGGCAGCTTCAGCAAAACCGAGGGCGGCAAACTCGCTGATCACACTGTCGTCAATGACGACTTTCTCCACGGGTAACTGGTGTTTGTCCTGAATTTCGGCTATGAACATGGAGGGCTCCATTTCCTTGCCGTCGTTTTTAAAACGGCTGTAAGAGATAAACAGGTGTTGTTCGGCCCTCGTCAGAGCTACATAGAATAAGCGGCGCAGTTCTTCTTCATCATTGCCGGCCATTTGGGAAGAGAACATGGTATCGGGCAGTTTATACCCGCCACCTGGTTTGCGTTTCTTTTCCCAGAAGCCTGCATTGCATCCGGTGAGAAATACATATTCAAATTCCAGTCCTTTGGAACCATGGGCTGTCATCAGGTTGATCCCTTTCTCACTGCCACTGACCTGTACCAGTGGCAGTGAAATCTCTTCTTTCTCCATCAGGCTGATCAGATCCACCAGTTCCTGGAGACGGAGATACGGATTGCGATGTGTTTCTTCTTTTATAAAATCGAAAAGAGCGGTCAGGATCTGCAGTTGCCAGTGTTTGTCGGGCTGTTCCATGATATAACTGAGGATGCCCGTTTCCCGTATGATGGATTCAAACAGGTGCTGCAGGGTTTTGTTGGATACGTCACTGATTAACTGTTCCAGGGCAAGAATGGCTTTCTTCAGCCCGGTATGCAGTCCGTTGCTGAACAGGTCCCTGGCGGGGGCATTCACTTTTTCCGTGAGTGACTGGCGGATGGAACTGCCATTGCCGCTGAATTTTTTATCGGCTACTTCCATGGTCAGCCGGGCGATCTCCACCGGAGGCACCCCGAACCAGTCTGCATGGAGTATTTCGAACAGCATTTCATCACCGCTGAACGGTATATCGTGTTCGGCGGCCAGGTATTTGACAATCAGAATAATTTTCTGCGCGAGTGGCAGTTCCAGGATATTCAGGTTCCGTTTACTGTATACGGGAATGTCCAGCTGTTTAAAATACCGGGCCAGTTCTTCACCGTATTTGTTTTCTTTATAAATGATACCAATGCGTCCGGGTTGTGCCCCTTCAAGGAGCAACTGCTGCACCTGTTTTACAATACCCGTCATTTCCATCCGCAGGGTATCATACTCCCGGATATGGGGCGGATGCTTCAGGGTATTGATTTTTTCATTGGAGGAAACCAGCTCCTTGCTGAGTCCTTCAATTTGCCGGACCAGCCGTTCCTGATTCCGGTCGATCAGGGTTTTGGAGATATCGAGAATGGGTTGGGTGGACCGGTAATTGCGTGTAAGCACTA
>Ga0209480_10001897_pt1 | contig 14794 bp, 18 predicted proteins | sample JI61114C2DNA_FD_187501 | JGI IMG/M metagenome (GOLD analysis project Ga0209480, IMG submission 187501) | Wastewater effluent complex algal communities from Wisconsin, to seasonally profile nutrient transformation and Carbon sequestration -... | ecosystem: Engineered > WWTP > Effluent > Algae...
GGAAAATAAATATCAAGAAGAAGAACGCTATTTTATAGCAAAAAAAAGAGTTGAGGAAATTAAGGGGTTTTACGGAAACTTAATCTCTTATATTGTTGTAAATATTGGATTATTAGTGATTAACTTGCTTACTTCTCCCCAATATTTGTGGTTTTTTTGGCCAATGTTGGGTTGGGGAATCGGAGTGCTTTTTCATGGATTGAAAGTCTTTAATTATATGCCTTTCTTTGGAAAAGACTGGGAAGAGCAAAAAATAAAAGAGTTTATGGATAAGGAGGAACAAACAAAAAATACTTGGAAATAATTTAAATTCAAAAAAAAAATGGGACAATCAAGAAGAATGTTCGACGAATACCAACCGGAAGATTTCATTCCAGATAAAAGATATGAATTAGCATACAAACGTGTAAAAAGAATCAAAGGATTTTATGTTCACGCATTGGTGTTTGTTCTTGTAAATGCTTTTATAATCATTTCAAGTTATAACCGAAGTTTATTTGGGGATGAAGTTTTTATAAGATGGGAAACTTTTTCAACCGCATTTTTTTGGGGAATTGGTTTATTGGCGCACGGATTATCCGTTTTTGGAAGAGATATTTTTTTTGGACAAAACTGGGAAGAAAAGAAAATACAAGAATTAATGGAAAAAGAAAAAAGTGAAAAATGGGAGTAGAGGAGTGTTCAGTGTTCCGTTTTTAGTGTTCCTTAAAACTCCCAACCTCTAACCTCTAACTTCTAACTTCAAAATGACCACAATAATAATCGAAGACGAAAAACCAGCCGCAAGATTGCTACAACGCAAACTCGAAAAACTCAAAATAGAGGTAGGAGTGATGCTTCATTCTGTAGAGGAATCCATCGAATGGTTTTCCAAGAATGAGCATCCCGATTTGATCTTTTTGGACATTCAATTATCGGATGGTTTGTCGTTCGAAATTTTCGAAAAAGTAGATATTAAAAGTGCTGTAATTTTCACAACGGCTTATGATGAATATGCGTTAAAAGCATTCAAATTAAACTCGATTGATTATCTCTTAAAACCCATCGACGAGGACGATTTGGAAGTAGCGATTTCAAAATATAAAATGCGTTTTCCAAAACCAGAAAATACTCTTCAATTGGATTTTGAACAAATCAAAAAAATGCTCCAAAATCCTTTTGGCAAAAATTTCAAAACTAGGTTCACGGTCAAAATTGGGCAACATCTCAAAGTGATTTCCACCGATGAAATTGAATGTTTTTTTAGTGAAAATAAAGGGACCTATATTCATACTTTCGACAACAGGAATTATTTGATAGAGTCCACTTTGGAAGTTTTGGAACAAGAATTAGATCCTAAACAATTTTATAGAATTAGCCGAAAATTTATCGTTCCAATGAAGTCTATCAAGGAAATTGTGGTCTATAGCAATTCCCGTTTGAAAGTTATTTTACCTACTTATAAAGAAGATGAAGTGATTGTAAGTCGCGAAAAAGTGGCAGATTTCAAGGCTTGGATTGGGTAGTTTTATATTTAAATATTAAAATTAAATAAATGTATTTAAAAATACTGATGTTTAACAAGTTAAATATTTAATATAGATTTATTCTATGGTAGTTTTAATCCTTGAAAAATGTTTTTCTAATGCCAATTAACACAAAAACAAACACGGTATAAAGAATGAAAAAAGGAACAGTATATTCTATCCAACCCAAGGGTAACATTACAGCGATAATCAATAATTGAAATCCCAATCCGTAAATGGATACAAAGGTCATAAACCAGTTTGGTAGTGTTTTTACCTTGTATGCATCACTGTCCAAAACGTGAATCATTTTATCGAAAACGCCATAAACAATCATATAAATTCCAAACATAATATCGACCGATTTTTGGGTTTCTCCAGGCAAAGCTTGAGGCGATTGGTCTTCAAAAATTTTACTGGTCTTGTCTCCTCCAACCGATTTATTTCTCAAAATCACATAATAATAATTGTATAAAGTGCCTTGCAATTGAACGCAAAAAAAAGCTAAAAATGTCATACAAAAAGTGTTTTTTGTCTCATAAAAAATGGTCATAAAAAACAAAAAATTTAGGATAATATCAAACACACTATCGAGGTATCTTCCAACATAAGAAGGGGTGTTTTTTACTCTCGCCAATTCGCCATCGGCAGCATCGATAATCGACTTTAAAATAATAAAAAAACTAGCTAAAAAGTATTGATTTTGTATGATGCAATAAATAGCAACCAAGCCACAAACTCCGAAAAGCAGTGTGACGTGAATGGGAGTAAATCGAGTATTTTTTAATTGATTGGCAAATAATTTACCAAGGGTTCTTCCGTAATCTGACAAATCCAGAAATTTATCTTCGGCAGCAAGTTTTGACATTTTTTGACATTAAACAAAAGGATGCGACAATATAGTCAGAAGTAAAAATAGTGAAAATTATTCGATTGTAGCATCAATTTCAATGGCTCCATTAATCCATTCTGGGTTTATTTTGATAGAATCTTCTGGATTTATAAAAGTGATTTTGGCGACTTTCTCTATTTTTTCGTTGATGGTGTAAGTATCAATGTATTTGTACAATTCATCATAGGGTTGATTCTTACTCTCGGGATTATTATTGAGAACTCCAATTGTTAGTAAATCTTCTGGAGATTTAATTTTTTCTTTCAAAGGAGAATTTTTAATGTTGTTTTTATAAAAAGTATCTAATATGAATTTTTTATTTGTAATGACAATTACTCCAGAATTCGAACCATATTTTTTGCAGACTAGCGAATCTTTATATACGGTTAAAGTGGAAATGTCATTTGGATTTATGGCTTCCATTTGTTCTTTAATATCCTTCATAAAGCCTATTTTCTTAGCATCTAGGATTATTAATGGATTTTGTTCCTGAGCATAAAGATTTGATAAAAAGAATACGGAGAATAGTAATAATAGCTTTTTCATAATTTAATTTTAATTTTTTACTTCGACAATCTATGCAAAGTAAATGTCATAGCTGTCAACAAAAAGAAAGCCATTATTTGATGGGTTAATCCCAGCCAAAGCGGAACGCTGTAAAGCAAGGTAAAAACACCTAAACCGAATTGTAAAAATACGATAATTACCAAGGCGTTGATTCCTGTTTTTTGGTCTTTATTTAAATAAAATTTATGACTTTTAAAAGCCAAGAATAGTATAAATCCAACGACTACATAAGCCAACGTTCTATGCACAAACTGAACGCCACTTTTACCTTCTGTTAATCTTAATAACCAAGAGTCTTTTTCTAATGAAATACTTTCGTGAAAGAATTGTCCATCACTCATCAAAGGCCAATGGTTGTGAATTAAGCCTGCATTTAATCCTGCAACGAAACCACCGTAAATAATTTGAACTAGTAAGAAAACCAAAGCATATCGAGCAATATTTCTAAGTGGTAAAATTTCGTTATTGCGTTCTGGATAAATCAAATCCAAGGCAACCCAAAGAGTGTAAGCAAAGGTTAAAAAAGCAAAAGTCAAATGCAATGAAAGTCTAAAATGGCTTACATCAGGATTGTCTACTAAACCACTTTTTACCATAAACCATCCAAAAAAGCCTTGCAAAGCTCCCATTCCTAAAAGGACAAAACACTTGTTGAGAGTAGATTTATCAATTTTTTTCTTGATTAAAAAGTACACAAACGGAATGATGAAAACTAATCCAATAATTCGTCCTATAAATCGGTGAAACCATTCCCAGAAATAGATAAATTTATAATCAGAAAGTGTAAAATCATTGTGTATGTTGATCTTTTGATATTCCGGAAATTGCTTGTATTTTTCAAAGGTTTCTTGCCATTTGGCTTCGGTTAATGGCGGAAAAGTATCGGTTACCAAATGCCAGTCGGTCATTGAAAGCCCCGAATTGGTCAAACGGGTAATGCCTCCAACCACAACCATTACAAATACTAAAAAGCAACCAGAAAGCAACCAGATAATTACGGATTTATTTTTGTTTTTCATTTCTTTCTATAAATATTTTGCAAAATTATTCATAAGATTATAAATTACATCTTCAACAAAAGTTAATCTAAAGCCAAGTTTAATTTACTTTTGTCAATCCTAATTTTGCACCACGCATCAATACAAAATCATAAGCCGCCTGATATTCATTTGGAATTTCTCCTTCCAAAATAGCTTCTTTCACGGCTTCTTTCAAAATTCCAATTTCACGGGAAGGTTGTAAATTAAAAATTGCCATAATCTCTTCGCCAGAAATTGGAGGTTGAAAATTACGTACTTGATCACGTTCTTCGACTTCTACAATTTTCTTGCGAACAATTTCGAAATTTTGATGGTATTTCTTGAATTTACTTGGGTTTTTGGTCGTAATATCAGCTTCGCACAAAGTCATCAAACTTTCCACATCTTCGCCAGCATCAAAAACCAAGCGACGCACAGCCGAATCTGTTACCATATCTTCTGACAAAACAATAGGTCGTGAACTCATTATCACCATTTTTTGAACAAATTTCATTTTGTGGTTGAGTGGCATTCGCAATCTTTCGAAGATTTTTTTAGCCATTTTTCCGCCAAGGAATTCGTGTCCGTGAAAAGTCCAACCTTGTTTTTTATTGAAACGTTTGGTTGGTGCTTTTCCAATATCGTGTAATAGTGCAGACCAACGCAACCAAACATCGTCTGTGTTCGGACAAATATTATCGACAACTTCAAGCGTGTGGTAAAAATTGTTTTTATGAGTTTGACCTTCAATTTCCTCTACTTGGTTCAAAGCGGTTAATTCCGGAAGAATGATATCTAAAAGTCCCGTTTTATAAAGCAATAAAAAACCAATAGAAGGTTTGTCGGTCGAAAGGATTTTATTCAATTCATCGACAATTCTTTCGCCAGAAATAATCTTTATTCGCTCTGCATTTTTGGTGATGGAGTTTAAAGATTCTTCTTCGATTTCAAATCCCAATTGCGTTGCAAATCGAATGCCTCTCAACATTCGCAAAGGATCGTCAGAGAAAGTAATGTCGGGATCAAGCGGTGTTTTGATGATTTTATTTTTCATATCCTCCAATCCGTTAAAAGGATCGGATAGTGCTCCAAAATTGGCTGTGTTTAAAGATAATGCTAACGCATTGATGGTGAAATCACGACGGTTTTGGTCGTCTTCCAAAGTTCCGTTTTCTACAACTGGGTTTCTGCTTTCAAGATTGTATGACTCTTTTCGAGCGCCTACAAATTCTATTTCGGTATCTTCAAAACGCAACATTGCTGTTCCATAGGTTTTGAAAACCTGAACTTTTGGTTTGTTTGGAAGTAGTTGAGATACTTTTAAGGCTAATTCTATTCCGCTTCCCACGGCAACAACATCAATATCTTTTTTGAAATCTCTACCAAGGAGTAAATCTCTCACGAAACCACCTATCACAAAACTATCAACGTTAAGTTCTTGTGAAGCTTGAGAGATGACTTCGAATATTTTATTATTTAAGGCTTTTTTGTAGTTCATAAGTTTCTACCGCAGATTCGCAGATTTTTTTATTTTTTTGTGCGAACAATTCGTTTATATTCTAAAGAAACAGAATTGAAATTTACTAATAAAGCTAATTCATTATCAGATACTTTTAGATAATTTAAACACTGATTATAATGACTATTATTAAAGCAATCTACAGTTTTAATTTCTAAAATAATTGAATTATAAAGTACAAAATCGGCATAAAACTGATGCTTCAAAATTGTATTTTTATAGTTAACAAAATATTCTTTCTCTCGTTCATAAGGGATGTTATTCTCATTGAATTCAAATTCCAAAGCATCCTTATAAACAATTTCCGAGAAACCTTTTCCTAGATTTTTATGAACTTCAAATAAAACACCTATTATTTTATAGGTTTCATCTGCGTATAAATATTCTTCCATATGTTAAAAATTAAAATCTGCGAATCTGCTGTAAAATTCTATTTTCGAATCACTTTTACCTGAGAATCGCTCGTCAATTTTATAATTGTTGATGGTTTTCCATTAATTTTATCGCGGTGCAAATTTACAACATAGTCTACACCTTTTATAATTTCGGGACTAATATCTTTGAACGCAATAGGAGTGGGCTGTCCCGAGATATTTGCCGATGTGGAAACCAATGGTTTTCGCATCTTTTCCATTAGTTTAAAACAAAAAGGTTCTTTTACGATTCTAATTCCTAGAGTATTGTCGGTGGCAATTAAATTGGCAGCCACGTTTCTGGGTTTATCTAATATCAGGGTAGTTGGTTTTTCGGATAAATCTATTATTTGCCAAGCCACTTCTGGAATGTCCTTAAAAACATTGTACATCATTTTCTCGCCATTCATTAGACAAATCATCGATTGTGTTTCGGCTCTTTGTTTGAGTTTATAGATTTTGGCGACCGCTTCAGGATTTGTGGCATCGCAGCCAATTCCCCAGACGGTGTCTGTTGGATAGAGGATGATGCCGCCTTCTTTTATTATTTCGTATGCTTTGTGGATTTCTTCGTTGAGATTTTCCATAATTAACTTAAAGATATTCGGTTAGTGAAATTTTAGGTTTTTTGTAAATCAAATACAGTTTCAACCCAATGATTTAAAGTGTATTTTTTGAAAATTTCTGTGGGTATTGGTTCATAAGGCGATTCGAAAAACGCAATGTCAAAATTAACATTTGCTTCGTTAATTACTATTATGTTTTTTGGATTGTAAAAATCGTAATTTACTATATTAGGGTTTGTTGTGATTAGCTTTTTTTGCAACCCTAAACTTTCAAAAACTCTAAAAGTCAATCCGTTTTGCTCTTTACGATGGATGTCTAAAAGGATTTTTGATTTTTTTGCATATTCATTGACCGTTTCAATTTGAATGTATTTTGAGATAAATTCGATGTTTTTACTTTTGTTTTTATTTTTTTTATCAAATATGATAATCTTATTAGGAATGTTTTTTGCTTTTAATTCGTCAGCAATTTTAGAAATAGTTTTAAATCGATTGTCTTTTGAACTTATATTAAAAACATCATATTCAAAATTTGTTGATTGGTTTGCCTCAGATTCATTATAAATATAATTGGTAATAAACTTCAAATGATATTTTTCGCAATCTTCTTTTTCAAAAGAATATACTTCGTCAAAGTTTGGGATTACCTGAAGTATTTTAGGGCATCGGTTTATATTATCATTAAAATAAGCGATTGATTTTTTGGTGTATTTTTTGAATTTTAGCACTTCTTTTGGGTCAATCCAATCTCCTTTTATTGTTAAAATTACATCTTGTGTTTGATTTAGTTCCTGCAATCTCTGGTTGATTTCTTTGCCAAAGTGAATGTTCTTTAAGTTTTTTTTGAAGAATGATTTAAGAAAAAAATTATAAATTTTATATCCAAAATTTGGATATTTGTATTTGAAAGTACTAAAATCAATATGATGGACAGTATGCCCCTTTTTTTCTAATGCGAGGGCAATATTGTTGTTATATCCCCAATTATCGTGACTTATTAAAGTTATACGCATTATCTTCTTTATTTTTTTTATTACTTGGCAAAACTAACTAAATTTGCTGAAACAATTTTTATGAATGCACTATTTAATCCGGCGTACAAAGATTTTGAAAATAGACTTTTAGACTGTATTGAAAATTTTGATTCCAAAGGAGAAAATTTTGTGATGGGTCAGCGCAATCAAATCAAGCTTTTTAAATTAGATACATTAACAATAAATATTAAATCGTTCAAAAGACCTCATTTAATTAATCAAATAGTCTATCTCTATTTTAGAAAATCTAAAGCAAAACGCTCTTTTGAATTTGCAAATAAATTGATTGCATTAAACGTAGGGACACCTTCTCCAATAGGATTTGTTGAGTTTTTTTCTAATATTGGATTGCAAAAAAGTTTTTACATTAGTGAACAATTGCAATGCGATTTGACTTTTAGAGAATTAATCGAGATTCTTGATTATCCTGATCACGATACTATTTTACGAGAGTTTACCAGGTTTTGTTTTGATTTGCATCAAAAAGGAATTGAGTTTTTAGACCATTCTCCAGGTAATACATTAATCAAGAAAAATATTTTTGGTAGTTACGATTTTTTCTTGGTTGACTTAAATAGGATGGAGTTTCACGAGTCAATGGATTTTAACAAACGAATGAAAAACTTATGCCGATTGACCCCTTCAAAAGATATGATTGTGGTAATGAGTAATGAATATGCAAAATGTTCAAAAGAATCTGAAGCACTCATTTTCGAAACTCTTTGGAAATTCACTTCCGATTTTCAGGAAAAGTTTTATAGGAAGAAATTAATGAAGAAAAAGTTGAAATTTTGGAAGAGGAAGTTTTAAAATTCCATATTTTTTTTATGCAGTTCCTGAAATAATTTGATACAATAACTATGGCAATAAGCGGATTAGTAATTACTTACAATGAAGAAAAGATGATAGGAAAGTGTGTTGATGCACTTTTTAAAGTCTGTGATGAAGTTATAGTTGTCGATTCAATGAGTAGTGATGCAACAGTTGAAATTGCCAAATCAAAAGGTGCAATTGTACTTTCACAGTCTTTTCTAGGCGATGGACCGCAACGCACTCATGGTTTGCCTTATTGTAAAAATGATTGGATTTTAAATCTTGATGCTGATGAATTTTTAGATGCTGATGCTGAAGATTTTATTCTAAAAGGAAAATATCTTAAAGGAGATTTTGATGCATTTAGTTTTCGGGTAAAAAATTTTTTGGGTGATAAATTAATCGATTTTGCAGGTTGGTATCCAGACAGTAAAGTGCGTTTTTTTAATAAAAAAACAGCTACTCCGTCTGAATCAAAAGTACATCAGAAAATTATTGCCACAAATGAAAAAAAAGTATCTGTTCATATTTTGCATTACGGTTGGCAATCTTTAGAACAAATTATTACCAAGAAAAATCAATATTCAGGATGGCATGCACAACAACTTTTTGATCAAGGAAGAAGGATTAATGCTTTTAAGCCAGTCCTCAACGGTTTAGTTGCCTTTATCAGATGTTATTTCTTCAAAAAAGGTTTTTTAAATGGAATAGATGGACTGTCCATTTCATTGATTCAAAGTTTTTTTTCGTATATGAAATATGCGAAGCTTATAAAAATTCAAAAATCTAGTTTAAAAAAAATAGTTTTTAAATAACAAAACAGGCTCCTTTTTTGTAAGTGAGCCTGTTTTGTTTATAGAATAAAATTTAAACGGCAACGTCATATTCACGCAACGCATTATTCAACGAAGTTTTCAAATCCGTTGAAGGTTTACGAGTACCTATAATCAAGGCGCAAGGCACTTGGAAATCTCCAGCTGCGAATTTTTTAGTATAACTTCCCGGAATTACAACCGAACGAGCAGGAACAAAACCTTTTCTTTCTACAGGAGTTTCTCCAGTAACGTCAATAATTTTTGTGGAAGCAGTCAAACATACATTGGCACCAAGAACGGCTTCTTTTCCTACGTGAACGCCTTCGACAATAATACAACGAGAACCAATAAAAGCACCATCTTCGATGATTACTGGCGCAGCTTGCAAAGGTTCCAAAACACCACCAATTCCAACACCGCCAGAAAGGTGAACGTCTTTACCAATTTGGGCACAACTACCAACTGTTGCCCAAGTGTCGACCATTGTTCCAGAATCTACATAAGCACCAATGTTGACGTAGCTTGGCATCATAATTACGCCGCTAGCAAGAAAAGCGCCATAACGAGCAGAAGCTCCAGGAACTACGCGAACTCCTTTTTCGGCATAATCTCTTTTTAATAACATTTTGTCGTTGTATTCGAAGATTCCAGCTTCTAATGTTTCCATTTTTTGGATTGGGAAATACAGAACAACGGCTTTTTTTACCCATTCGTTTACTTGCCATCCTTCTGCAACAGGCTCAGCAACACGTAGTTTTCCTGAATCTAATAATTCGATAACTGATCTAATGGCATCAGTAGTTTTTGTTTCTTGCAACAAAGCACGGTTTTCCCAAGCTTGTTCTATTATGGATTGTAATTCGTTCATTTTGATAAAATTTTGAGCAAAGATAGGATTTTTAGCCAAAAGCAAAAAGTAAAATCGAATGGAAAATGTTATATATTTGTATTTTAAATCGATTCATTATGGAAACTATCAGATTAGAATTTCAGCCCAACATCAAAGCAAAAATCTTGGAATTATTGAGTTCGTTTTCTTCGGATGAATTGAAAATAGTTCAAGAAGATATGGATTTTGATGAAAATAAGAAGAAAATAGCTATTGCTTATGCTAAACTAAAAAGCGGTACTGAGAAAATGTATTCAATAGATGAAGTTGATGCAATTTTAGACAAAACGTTTTCGGAATATGATAGTTAGTATTTCCAATGAATTTCTAAAATTATTGACAGAGCAAGTTCGTTACATTTATAAAGACAAACCACGAGCAGCATTAAAATTCAGGAAAGATTTACTTAAAAATATCAAAAAAGACTTAAAACAACCATTTCATTTCAAAAAATCAAGATATATTGATAATGAAAATATAAGGGATTATGTTTTTAAAGGATATGTGGTTGTTTATGAGGTGGATATTGAAAATAAAATAGTTTCCGTCTTTGGTTTCATAAAATATAAAGACTCCTTATAAATGCCAAGAATACTCGCCATAGATTACGGACAAAAACGCACCGGAATTGCCGTTACCGATGAACTGCAAATCATTGCTTCGGGGTTGACGACCATTCCATCAGCAACAGCCATCGACTTTTTGAAAGATTATTTTTCGAAAGAAAAGGTAGAAGCCGTATTGATTGGCGAACCCAAACAAATGAACGGCGAACCTTCTCAAAGCGCTTCCATCATTAAAGGATTTGTGACTCATTTTACCAATCATTTCCCAGAGATGAAAGTCATTAGGGTTGATGAACGTTTTACTTCAAAAATGGCTTTTCAGTCGATGATTGATAACGGAATGAGCAAAAAACAACGTCAAAATAAAGCTTTGATTGACGAAATATCCGCTACGATTATGCTTCAGGATTATTTGACACGAAAAATGTTTTAAAGCGTTGATGTCACGGTTTCAATAGTACTTTTGTCGTTTTAAGAATGTTTTCGGATAAATTGGTTAGCCAAATTAATTGCTCGATTACCAATTGTGCTTCGCGCATTTTATGTTTAAAATCTTCACTATTTACATCACTTCCTTGCGATAATTCTTGCTCCCGAATTTTCTTTAATTCAATTAAACTATTATTTAAACTTTCATCAGACTGGGCATCGATTTCGATTTGATTATTATTTTCTTTCAATAGAGAAATAGAAGCATCAAGGTTTTTTATTATTTTGTCGAAAATGGTATTGAATGATGCTGAGGCTTTGGTTGTTTTGTGCGATTGCGTATAAGTTCCCAAAGAAGCCGCCGACGAAAGCAAAGCATTATTAATTACTGTAAATTTATAAACTTGTTGCAATTTGTCTTGTTTTGATTTGGGCTCTTGCAACATTCTTTGGAACGAAGCCATCAAGTTGCCAATTTCAATAAAAGCTTGGTTTCTGGCCAGGCGATATTCTTGATTGATGCTTTCTTTGCTGTTGTACAGAATTGAAATCTGCTTTAAATAATTCTTATTGGCTTCAACGGAATTTTTTATGTTTTCATTTGTGTTCAGTGATTCCCAATAAGGCCACAAAAAGTGATTGGCCAAAATTGCCAAAATCGCCCCAACAAAAGTGTCTAAAACTCGATACAGAATAATATTGCCATCACTTGGATTTAAAATCGCAAAAATAAAAATCACGTGCAGGGTTATAAACGTTGTCCCCATTTTATAATTGGATGGATTAAAAGTCAATCCTAAAATCAAAAAAAAGATGGTTAGTGCGGCAAGAATGGTTGAACTTGGTTCTAATGTCAAAACAGCAAAACCAATAACGCCGCCGATGAGAGTTCCGATAAACCGATTTAAAGTTCTTTCTTTTGTGAGACCATAGCCTGGGCGCATAATAACTACGATGGTCAATAATATCCAATACACATTTTCAAAAGGCAGTACTTTCCCAATTATCAATCCAATTAATAATGTAGTAGTAATTCGTAGAGAATGCCTGAATTCGAGAGAAGAAAAGCTGAAATTTTCGACTAAGGTATTCAACGGATAATAGTGCGAAATGGTTAGTTTTTCTAAATCTTTATCCCTTCCGTTAAGGTCTTTTAGTTTTACAGTTGAGGTGTAAGCACGCTCTAATGTTTTTATTTTTTCGACTTGTTTTTCCGCATAATGTAGCATATTTGTGAGCATATGAACGCCTTCTGAAGCTTCTGTTTCTCCTAATGTTTTTTCGTAATCCGCTATTGCAAATTCAAAAGAAAATAAATTTTCGATCAAATTGTTTTTTTGAATGTATTGCTTTCTCTTTTTGATTTTTTTGGATAATGACTTTAGGTTTTTAGCCAAATTGTAGGCCAAGCTTTGGTACGTCATTAATACTTTTGGGTGATCATCAAATTTCTGATGCAATTTGTTATGATCGAACGAGGTTGATACCGCTAATTCCATTATTTCGACCAAAGTGATAAAAGAAAGTAGCATTTTTCTGTTTTGATGTGAAGAACCATAATCAGTTCGATTTCGAACCAAAACTTCTCTAATATTTTCGTGAATATCATTCAGTTGAACCTGAAGAACCAATTGTTGTCTAGTTATTTCTTTTCGATCGGAATTTAATTCCCACAAGTCACCTCTTAATTTCAAATATTTAGCAGTTAATTTTATGCACTCTACTATTTGTAACTCAGTGTAACGATGTGGATTAATATAATAAAAAATAATAGAAATTAGTAAATAAAATAAGCCACCACTGAGTAAAAGCCCAGAATGTTGTAGCATTTCTAAGCCTTTGTGAGTATGTGCAAGTGATATGGAAAGTATCATTAATGCAGAAAAAGCAACCATTGTTGCGCGTTGTCCATAAACAGCAAGCAATGATAATATGAAAACTAAAATGGCAAATACGGGATAAAAAAGAATGGGATACGGATAAGTGGCATTGATTACTAAATTGACACCAGCGAGAATAAATACCGTTACTAGTAAACCATTAATTTTGTGTTTCAAGTTACTCGGAGTATCGCTTGGGAATGTAAATAAAGCACCAATGGCTATGGTCAGACCCATTTCTAAATTGCCTAAATACGAAAACACAAATGCAGGTATAACAGCAGAAAGAACTACTTTAATAGCATTATGCAAATTAGTGCCAATTGTAAAGTCCTTTATTTTTGTTATCATAGCTGCTTTTAACTAGTTTGCAAAGGTAAGAATTGTGTTATAGTATTCCAGTATGTACGGTTTAGATTCCTAAAGTAAATTTAATTATTAATATAGGATATATTGAATGCATATTTTTTTACTATTTTTGCACACTGAAATTTACAAGAGAGATTTAGAGTTTGCAGTAGTTAATATTTAATACAAAATTAATGATTTTACCAATTGTAGGATATGGCGATCCAGTTTTAAGAAAGATAGGTGAGGAGATTACTCCTGAATATCCTAACTTGAAAGAAACTATTGCAAATATGTATGAAACGATGTATAATGCCTTTGGAGTGGGACTTGCAGCTCAACAAGTAGGTTTAAATATTCGACTTTTTGTGATAGATACAACACCTTTTGGCGATGATGAAGATTTGCCATTAGAGGAACAAAGCCAATTAAAAGGATTTAAACGCACTTTTATCAACGCCAAAATGTTGAAAGAAGAAGGCGAATTGTGGAGTTTTAACGAAGGTTGTCTTAGCATTCCAGATGTGCGTGAAGAAGTGTATCGAAACGAAAAAATCACTATTGAGTATTGCGACGAAGATTTTAACGTAAAAACTGAAGTTTTCGATGGCTTGATAGCACGTGTAATTCAACACGAATACGATCATAACGAAGGAATTTTATTTACCGATTTGATTTCGACATTGAAAAGACAATTAAATAAAAAGAAATTGCAAAATATTATGGATGGCAAAGCCAGACCCGATTACAGAATGAAATTTTGCAATAAAAAAGGAAGGTAAGTATTCAATAGCAATAGCATTTTCAATATCAATTAAAAAAAATATAGATTAAAATGAATTTAGAAAAAATATTATCAATTTCTGGAAAACCAGGTTTATACGCATTAAAAGTCCAAACTCGTACAGGATTTTTAGCCGAGTCTTTAGTCGATGGAAAAAAAATATCAGTTAGTTTGAAAGTAAATGTGAGTTTATTGTCTGAAATTTCAATTTATACTGTTGATGCCGAAAAGCCTTTGGCCGAAGTAATGCGTAATATCGCTATCAAAGAAAATGAAGGTCCAGCCATTTCGCACAAAGAGGACAATGCTACATTAGTGGCTTATTTTGCTGAGATTTTACCAGAATACGATTCAGAACGAGTGTATCCATCTGATATCAAGAAAGTGTTGAATTGGTATAACTTACTTCAATCTAAAGGAATGGTTTCTAAAGAAGAGCCAATAATCGAAAATGCTGAAGAAATTAAAGAAAGCGTTGTCGAAGAAATAGTTGCTGAGAAAGCTCCAGCCAAAAAAGCAAAAGCAAAGAAAGCCTAATTTAACTTTCTTAAAGATATTTTAATCCTGTCACGGTGTTTTTCCTGACAGGATTTCTTATTTTTACACAAAACCAAGATACAATGAACTCCAAAGAAAACCAACTCCAAGCTTTCGAAAGATTATTGAACATTATGGACGATTTGCGCGAAAAATGTCCTTGGGACAAAAAGCAAACGATCCAAACTTTACGCCATTTGACCATCGAGGAAACCTAC
>Ga0209480_10001898_pt1 | contig 14791 bp, 14 predicted proteins | sample JI61114C2DNA_FD_187501 | JGI IMG/M metagenome (GOLD analysis project Ga0209480, IMG submission 187501) | Wastewater effluent complex algal communities from Wisconsin, to seasonally profile nutrient transformation and Carbon sequestration -... | ecosystem: Engineered > WWTP > Effluent > Algae...
CACTAGTTTCGCGGTGTTAATTCTGAACATGAGTTCATTTAGCTTGGAAATAGCAGCCCATGCGCTGATACCGAAGGAATTGCTCTCAGAAGCATCTTCCTTGCATTTTGCAGTGCATCTTTCTACCACCTACGTGGAGGCATCACTTGCTGAAGCCGCCGGTGGAGAATTGCATTGGTCAAGGTCATTTCGTCCAGAATCAACGCATCAGTCCGTTGAAGAAATGTTAGCTTTTATAAATGAAAGAAATTGGAGCGAACGTGTTTTTAGACGGTGCACCATAAGTTACGATGTGACGAAATTTTGTATGGTTCCATTTGCATTTTTTTCCCAGGAAAACTGTCGTTCAATGCTTGAATTCAATTGTGGGCAATTGGACAACGAAGTGGCATACATAGAAATGCGTGAATTGGATGCAGTGCTCATTCACGAGGTTCCTTCTTGGACTCAAGGTCTACAAAGCAAGTTTCCAAATGCTAGATTTCTACCATCATCGTTTTTGTTCTTGAAACATTCAGCCATGATTGCGGAACGTGATGGGCAATCGCTCATGATCTATCGTGACGGCAACATGATGATGCTAGCGGCATTCAAAAACCGAAAACTGCAGTTGTTCAACGCTTATCCAATACAAAATGAAGAAGATATTTTGTACTATGCTTCCAACGCTGCAATGAGGTTGAACATTGATTTTGAGCACGTGGCACTTCACGTTTACTCCCATACAAAGGACAATAGTTTGTATGGTTTGTTGAAGCATTACAATCGAAGTACTTTTCAGGTGTATCCTGAAGCAGGTTCAACATCTCAAGAGGCATCATTTATTTCTCATCTGCACGTATTATGCGCATAATTTCAGGAAGTTTAAAGGGCAGAAGTATTCAGGTGCCCAAGAACTTTGCGGGCCGTCCGACAACAGATTTTGCAAGGGAAGGCTTATTCAATGTTCTTCGAAATTTTACAGAAATTGAAACGATACAGATACTGGATCTATTTGCCGGTACTGGAGCTTTTGGCATTGAATGCCTTTCAAGAGGAGCGATCTCAGTCGTTTTTGTGGACATCGCGCCGCTCCATGCACGGTTTATTAGCGAAAATTTGAAGACTTACAATTTGAAGAATGGATCTGTCGTCAAACAAGATGTGTTCAAGTTTATCAAACAAACTTCTTCTGCTTTCGATTTTGTTTTTGCGGATCCTCCTTATGATTTGGTCGGTCTCGAAGAAATCCCAAGCATCATTTTGAACTCGACTCTATTGCGCGATAACGGCACATTCGTTCTGGAACATGGCAAACGAAGTGATTTTTCTAATCACCCTAATTTTATTCAGGAAAGGGCATATAGCAATGTGCGATTCAGCTTCTTCAAAAAATGAGATAAGTTATAGTGTCAATTTTTTTCACCTAGGTTTGCTCTATGAAACGAATAGCAGTTTTTCCAGGGTCGTTTGATCCAATTACACGCGGACACGAAAACATCGTGCGAAGATCTGCCAAGCTTTTTGATGAAATCATTGTTGCAATTGGAAACAATACTTCCAAGCAGTCCATGTTCAGTATTGACCAAAGGAAAGGTTGGGTGGATAAGACTTTTGAAAATATTCCCAACGTGCGAACTGAAATATATGAAGGGCTGACAGTGGATTTTTGTAAAAAAAATGGAGCCACGTTTTTATTGCGAGGATTGCGTAATGGCGGGGATTTTGAGTATGAACGAACCATTGCTCACATGAACAAAGCACTTTGGAATGAACTCGAAACAATCTTGGTTTTTACAGAGCCTGAATTTGCTTCAGTCCATAGCACTGTTATTCGTGAGATCATCAAAAATAAAGGTGATGTTTCGCAGTTTGTCCCTCAATATGTTTCGATCAATGACTAAGTGTATTTTTTTTAGTTTATTTTTTATCTATTCGTATTCGACACTTGCCGGAAATGTCACGCTTAGGGGAAATGCAGAAGGTTTGACAGTGGGCACGGTTGGGGCTTTTGTGATCGAAGATTATATTTCTGAAAATCGTGTATTGCTCCAGTCCGCAGAAATTTCTCCCACTGGTGATTTTATAATTTCATTCGATCTGAATGAAACTCAGGCGATAGTTATTAGCATCAATAGAATAGAGGGGTTGTTATACGTCTCGCCAGGTCAATCTTACAGGTTTGTTTTTCCACCGGCAAAATCTGTGGAGGTGAAAAAGTTTGATCGCACCTCCATTGAACTGCAATTGATTGATGAGCCTGAATCCAGCATAAATTCCACTATTCGAAGTTTCAATTCAGAATACGCCTCGTTTGTCAGTGAACATTTTTTTGATTTTGCTGTCAATGAATACAGAGGATCTGATGTTTACATCAAGTCGATTGGAGCCAAAGTCACAGAAACGGATTTGTACAAAACCTCAGAGAGGAAGGACAGTGTCCCACTTCAGAATACAGTTGGATTTTCTATTGTGGTTGACAAATTCATAAATCAAGTGAATGAAACATATTCCAGCGAATTCAGCAATTTGTTTTTCAAAGACTATGTGACTTATTCCTTGGCAGAACTTGAACTTATGGCAGGGATGAAAAGGGATGTGTTGTATCAAAGGTATTTTATGTCGCAACCGATGAAGCTGAACAACCCTTCGTACATGAGATGTTTTGAACTATTTTACAATGATTTTTTAAGTGGAAGAAATCGAGACAGACAAAATGAAATTGTAAAAGCAGTGAATCACGAAAGAAGTCCAGATAAGTTGATTTCAATTTTTGAAAATGATTCCACTGCATTGTCACGCCAAATTCGAACGTTGGCGGTTATTAAGGGACTCAAAGATATTTATTTTAATAAAACGTATACACGCAATGCTATTGAAGTAACTCTCAGCAAAGTCAGCACGGAATATCCCGAACTTAAAAGAATTGCCGAGAACACCTTGGGCTCCTTGCGAAAATGTAAAGAAGGTTGGCAGCTGGAAGATTTTGTTCTTGTGGATCAATCCGAGCACAAATGGATGTTGTCTGAACAAAAGGATAAGCCGCTCTATCTTTTGTTTTTTGCTTCATGGAATACAAGCTCATTAAAGGAGATGCAGATGATGAAGAATCTACACGCAAAATATCAACAGGACTTCGATTTTGTTGCAATCTCCATGGATGATTCTTACGAGGACTTCAGAAAGTATCTCGAGTCACACACAGACGAGAAGTTTACACTTTTATATGGTAGTGCAGATCCATTGCTAACTCAGAAATGCAATGTTTTCTCTGTTCCATATGCGCTGATGCTTGACGATAGAGGTGTTGTATCGTTTGCAGTTACTCGATTGCCTAGTCAGGGAATTCAAAGCGAATTGGAAAAAATTATGGTCGTCAATAAACAGAATAAACAAGGTCCAAAAACTTGGAAAGACTGAGGCTCGGGAAGTTGAATCCTCAAATCAACGAATCGAAATCATTAATTCCAATCGTTCTATCTGCAATAAAGCCTTCACCAAGAAGAAATCCAGCTGGTCGTCCAACCTGCATTGCCCGACCCTTTAAAAAATCAAAAAATTCAGAACCAGAAATTGGCGTCTTGGGCGCGTCTGATCCGGGTTGATAGAATTGACTTGAATAACAAAGAAGCGCCGTCATCTTCTTATCCCAAAAATGGGTGACGTCAACAACGAAATCTGGCTTATGGTAGTAATCTTGGATGTAACAATAAACAGCTTTCGGTCGCCAGGCTTCTTGCGCTTTACCTTCAAATGAAGTCTCGATTTTTAACAAGCCAGAGTAAAAGCAAGCTTCACGAACAAGTTTGGATGCTCTTCCGTGATCGGGATGCCTGTCGGAAGGAGCGGGCGCTAAAACAATATTCGGACGGTAATGCCGAATTGTTTCAATAATTGCTCTGGTGGATGATTCTGTATGTTCGAAAAATCCATCTTGTAAGTTGAGATTGCCTCGAGCTTGAATTCCAAGCAATTTCGATGAGTTTTTTGATTCAATATCTCGCAAATCTGCATTACCACGGCTGCCCAGCTCACCGCGTGTCAAATCCACTATCCCTACCTGCTTTCCTTGTTCTACGGAACGGATAATCGATCCTCCTGCGCTGATTTCAACATCATCGGGATGTGCTCCGAAAGCCAGAATGTCTAGTTTGGTCATGCGAAAATTTTGTTCGGTGCAAAACTAGCTGGTGTTGGATCAGTATTTACCTGACTCGTATCAATGTTCTGGATAGAGTTCTGGCCGTTTTTCGGCTAATTTTTCTGGCGAAATGAGAAATCAGAATTGTTCAGTTTGCCATTTTGTGGCAAATAAATCTTGCCAAGAACGGCGATACTTAACTTGATGGTTGCGATTTTATCTAAAAAAAGGAAGGTTCTGTCATAAGCATAATTCTCTTTGTCGAAGGGAGTGGAACCAATAAATTTCATTAACGTTTTATTGACAAGTTTTGAAGCCAACGTAGCCCCACCCCACAACATGAATGCCTACATTTGCCACGATTTGAAAACCCTGCTATGGAAATATCTCGCAGTACCTCTGGTGCTTAGCTCTGCTTTTTCACAAGCACAGGTCGACTCAGCTATAGAATTGTTAGCCGATACTTCTTCATGGAATATCACTGATGCTCATATTGGTGGAGCAACGATTGACGAAGAACTCGAGCCTTCGCTCTTCACAGAAGAATCGTCTACTTTTTATTTGGAGACAATTGCTGATTCGTTATTCCATATCCCTGCATTTGATCTTTATTGTGGATTTGATACGAAAAATCTTTTTGCGGAACACAATGCACTCGAAAACGTTGGTCAAGGCCAGAAGTTTATGCTTTGCCGAACAGATTGTGATTTTGAGTATCCAACTGAAGGTGATATCACTTCGCCTTTTGGACCGCGTTGGGGCAGAATGCACTATGGTCTCGATATCGACCTTGAAACAGGGGACAATGTGAAGGCAGCCTTCGAAGGCATGGTCCGCATTTCGCAATATCATGCATCCTATGGAAATGTAATTGTTGTCAGACATAATAATGGTCTAGAAACGCTCTATGCGCATCTTTCTAAACGGAATGTGAAACCGGGTGACCACGTAGAAGCCGGTGACCTCATTGGGCTCGGCGGCAATACTGGTCGTTCAACAGGATCTCATTTGCACTTTGAAATCAGATTCATGGGTGAAGCAATCGACCCAAATCTTGTGATGGATCCTACTAAAAAGTCCTTGCGTGACTGGGAGTTGGTACTGGATAAAAAACACTTCGATTACGCTTCAATTGATCCTCGCGTCATAGAGGCGCGCAAAGGAACAAAGTCTGTTCAGAAAAAATTTCATACTGTGCGCAAGGGTGACACACTTTCAGCAATTGCGCGTAAAAACGCTACAACTGTTACCGCTTTGTGCAAGCTGAATAAAGTGAAGAAGAGCAGCAGTCTGCAGCTCGGACAGAAGATTCGTGTTCGCTAGTATTCTCATTTAATCTTATTGAATCGGCCAATTGTTGGAACGCTTGGCTGGATGTTCATGTTATTATTAGAATTGGACTTTGTTTGATTCTAGTTTGCTTCTCATATCCTGTTGTATGATTCGCGAAGATTAAATTCGCCTGGTCTCAGCGGCGACAGGCCAGTTGAAGCGTGCATAGCCAAGCTCCATAACGAACATTTGGTGTGGCATGCGACGAATTGAACCTAAAAATAATTTTCCGTTGTGTTGAAGTTTTTGTTTTCGTAGAATCGTGTAAAAGGTCATTCGAAGTATTCTTTAGTTGGACCACTGATATTTTGGATGAACTTTATGACAGAATAATGGTTATCTTTCATGGTTTGACTGTCTTGGTGTCAACTTGCAATGGAAATGAAAAAAAAGGTAATTGTCATCGGTGGAGGATTTGCTGGCCTTTCGGCGGCATGCAGCGCAGCTCAGCAAGGAAATGATGTGCTGCTGCTCGAGAAAAACAGCACAACAGGAGGCAGGGCAAGGTCTTTTTCTCAATCAGGATACACCTTTGATATGGGCCCTTCATGGTATTGGATGCCAGAAATTTTCGAAGATTTTTTTAATAAATTTGGCAAAAAGGTCTCGGATTACTATGAAGTAGAACGCCTGGATCCTTCATACCGTGTTTTTTTTGCGGATCAAACTTTTTTGGATGTCCCAGCTAATTATGACCAATTCAAATTGGAAATTGAGAAGCTACAGTCGGGCAGTGGCGCTGCTCTGGATGCTTTTCTGCAAGAAGCCAAAGTAAAGTACGATTCAAGTATGTCTGACTTTGTTTGGAAACCTTCGCTAAGTATCAGTGAGTTTTTCGATGTGAAGCTTATTCGGGAGTCGTTTCGTTTGCAACTTTTTTCTTCCTTCACTGCACATGCTAAGAAATATTTCAGTAACCCAAAAATTCTTCAGCTTCTTGAGTTTCCTGTTTTGTTCCTCGGAGCCAAACCTGAAAACACACCCGCTATGTATAGCATGATGAATTATGCTGATATTGTCCTTGGTACATGGTATCCAAAGGGTGGCATGATTCAGATCGTTCATGCAATGACATCGCTCGCCAAAGAATTGGGAGTGGACATTCGAACTACATCAAACGTCCAGAGTATTGAAGTATCGAGAAATAAAGTAACGGATGTGATCATTGATGGTCATCATGAAAATGCCGATGCAGTTATCGCAGCGGCGGATTATCATCACGTAGAGCAAGATCTTTTGAAACTGGAACATCGCAGTTATTCGAAAAAGTATTGGAACGACAGAACGATGTCACCTTCGGCATTGATTTTTTACTTGGGTGTCAACAAACGAATTGAAGGCCTTCAGCATCACAATTTATTCTTTGATGAAGATTTTAAAGTGCATGCGAAATCAATCTATGATGAAAAAAATTGGCCGAAAAATCCTCTATTCTATGTTTGTTGTGCATCTAAGTCGGATACCTCTGTGGCACCTGATGGATGTGAAAATGTTTTTATTCTTATTCCCGTCGCAACCGGTCTGACTAGCAGCGAAGAAGTACGCGCTAATTATTTGCACCAATGCATTGCTCGAATTAAAAAGCATACTGGTGAAGATATCTCGAAGAATATTGTTTTTAGTCAATCCTACGCCCACGAGGAATTTGAAAGGGATTACCATTCGTTTCGGGGCAATGCATATGGTTTGTCAAATACGTTGAGACAAACAGCCATCATGAAACCAAAGATGAGGAGCAAGAAGGTTTCGAATTTGTTTTATGCAGGACAACTAACCGTGCCTGGTCCAGGAGTACCTCCAGCAATCATGAGTGGCCAAATTGCCGCAACAGAAATTGAGAAATATTTTAAACGCAACAGGAATTAGGAAATGTCACACAATCAAAGGGAAATATTCGATGCTGTTGCTTTTGAGAGCAGTAAGATCGTTGCAACTCGATATAGCACTAGTTTCAGTTCTGGGATTCGTTTACTACATCAGAAACTTAGAAATCCTGTATATGCAATCTATGGGTTTGTAAGATATGCTGACGAAATTGTGGACACACTGCACGAACACAATCGAGGTGAGTTGTTGGCTCGATTTCGTTTGGACACCGAAACAGCCCTTCGTGAAGGTATTTCGATGAATCCAATTTTACAGAGTTTTCAAATTACTTGTGCTCGATACAACATCAGCTATGATTTGATTGACACATTTTTGAAGAGTATGGAAATGGATTTGAATGAAGTAAAGTACGGTCGGTCTTCGTTTGATCAGTACATACTTGGTTCGGCAGAGGTGGTTGGACTAATGTGCCTGAGGGTATTTACCGATGGCGATGATACAAATTATGAAAAATTAAAACCGTACGCCATGAGTCTTGGTGCAGGTTTTCAAAAGATCAATTTTTTACGGGACTTAAAGGCAGATGTAGAAGGTTTAGGCAGAATGTATTTCCCTGATTTGAATTTTCAACGTTTGACTGACGAGGACAAAAAGCGCATCGAATTAGAGATCGAGAGTGATTTCACGCACGCCTATCATGGAATAAAGATGCTTCCCAAGGAGGCCAGACTTGGAGTTTTTGTCGCTTTTGTCTACTACAAAAGACTGTTTTTAAAAATCAGAGCACTGCCAAGTCATAGAATAATGGAAGAAAGAATTAGAATTCCAAACAATCAAAAGCTGGCATTGGTAATGAAGTGTTACATCAAGAGCAATTTAAATATGCTATGAAACACATTTGTTTTTTTTTAATGTCGTCGTTTTTAAGCATGACCTGCAATGCGCAATTGGATCAGTTGCGGAATGCTTTCTTTGCGGCCAGCGGGACTGATGGCATCAATAGTTTCTATCTAATTTCTTCGCAGATGCCGGATCAGAATGCAGTAGAAATTGTTTATCACGGCGTTGCAACAGCCATGCGTGCAGAAGTGATGAGTGGCGTTTCTGACAAACTTAAAACGTTTTCAGACGGAAAAGAATTAATTGAATCTGCTGTTAAGCTGGATTTTTACAATCCTGAAATTCGCTTTTTGAGATTTTCCGTGCAGTCACAAATACCATTTTTCCTGGGATATAGTTCGGAAAAGGAAAATGACATCAATGTTATCATTTACGCATTGGAGCATCGGACGATTGATAGCAATTCAGCCTATTGGCAGCGAGTGCTTCATTGGCTGCAGGTGCATGGCGATTTAAAGGAGGCGCAGTTGAAACAAATAAGAAATTTTATTTTGCAATGATGCATGAGGTGATTCTGGTGGACAAAGATGACCGTGCTATTGGAGTGATGGACAAGTTGAAGGCACACCAAATTGGTACTTTACATCGAGCGTTTTCAGTTTTTGTTTTCAATAATAATGGTCAGCTGCTGCTTCAACAGCGGGCAGTTGGAAAGTACCATAGTGGAGGGTTATGGACCAACACTTGTTGCTCGCATCCTCTGCCTGATGAAGATGTACTATCGGCAGCGAACAGACGATTGAAGGAGGAGATGGGCTTGAACTGCCATCTTCAGAAGCAATTTGATTTTTTGTATCGCGCTGAAGTGGACAATGATTTGATCGAGCATGAATTTGATCACGTTTTTTTTGGAACCACGGATGAAAACCCATCTCCGAGCGCGGATGAGGTATCTTCATGGAAATGGGCAGACATGAATGAGATAGAAGACCTGCTTAAAGAACAACCTGAAATTTTCACTACTTGGTTTCGGATCGTTTGGCCGAGAGTAAGTGCGGAAAAATCGAATAATTTTGTGAAATCATGACAATCTCTCTAATTATAGTCGTCGTCACTTTTATAGTGATGGAAGGTGTAACCTGGTGTACTCACAAATTTGTGATGCATGGAACGATGTGGTATTTTCACGAAGATCATCATACACCGGGCAAAAGTTTCTTCGAAAAGAACGATGCTTTTTTTCTGATTTTTGCTATACCTAGTTTTCTCATGATGATGTTCGGTGCTCTAAATTATTTCGACTGGAGATTTTTTATAGGACTTGGAATTATGTTTTATGGTGCTGCTTATTTCCTTGTACATGATGTCTTGATTCATCAGCGATTCAAATGGTTTACACGGATTGACAACATTTATTTTCGGGCAATTCGAAAGGCACATAAAGTACATCACAAACATTTAGGAAAAGAAGATGGTGAGTGTTTTGGAATGTTATTCGTGCCTTTAAAATACTTCAGGGAGGCGGCGAAATCCGCCAGAATCAGTCAACATCGCATCTGATCTGTAATTGTTGATTTTCGTTGAAAAGTGTCTATCGCAATGTCAGAATTTCATGGATTATACATATTGGTAAACATTGGATGTTTGATTGTGCCTTTGATTTTTTCGTTTCATCGCAAGTTGAGATTTGATTTGAAATGGAAATCATTTGTTGCAGGTGTCTTCGCAATGATGATGGTTTTTATCCCATGGGATATTTATTTCACTTCAAATGGAATTTGGGGATTTAGTGATGCCTATACCATTGGTTGGAAAATTGCCGGGCTCCCAATTGAAGAATGGCTATTCTTTATGTGCATTCCTTATGCCTGCTTGTTTACATACCATTGTATGAAGTATTTTTTTCCAAAGGAGCCGTGGCCATTTTTTTCAAGAGCCGTTCTCCTCTTAACTGCGATAGGTTTCATTGTAGTTGGATTCATGAATACTGCAAAGTGGTATTCCTTTACTGCACATTTATTATCTGGATGTTTTTTATTGTTGCACATATTCATTCTTCGCTCCAAATACCTGGGTTGGTTCGCACTAACATTTGTTTTGGTATTTCCTTTCTTTTTGATCTCGAATGGTGTGCTAACCGGAGTGGATTTTTGGAAATATTCGTTGTTGAATTTTCATCCCGAGGAAATTGTGCGCTCTGTGGTGTGGTACAATAACGAGCACAATCTCGGAATTCGAATCTTTAGTATGCCTTTGGATGATATTGCCTACGGAATGCTAATGCTTCTTTTGGTTACGACAGTCTTCGAAAAAATGGAAGTGAAAAGAAGTTAGTTCTTTATTTTCTTTTTACCAATCACGCTCGAGACTGCATGATGATCGCTTAATTTTTCATCAATTGTTTCGTAGGAAGTGGAAGCTAGTCCTTTGCTGTGCATAATGTAATCAATGCGAAATGACGGGAAAACACCAATGTACGTATTGCCAATTCCATTGCCAGCCTCGATAAATGAATCCACCAATTCATCTGTTAATGTTTCGTAGGTATACGATACTGGTGTGTCATTGAAATCACCGCACAATACAACTTCGTGTGGACAAGACTTTACACTTTCAATGACGCGATTTACTTGCTCTTCACGTTTGATGAAAGCACGTTTAAGGCGTGATGCAATCCGTTTACTTCCTTCTTCAATTTCTTCGTTGTTTTTATTGCCATCAACCAGCGCATAATCTTCAGGTTTAAAACGAATGGACTGTAGATGCGCATTGTAAACTCGAATGGTATCCTCTCCAACTTGCAGGTCAGCATAGATACAGAAGTTATTTGGGTCATTCGCAAATGGTACATAGCCCTTTTTGATCATTGGATATTTCGAGAATATTGTCACTCCGAAGTATTGCTGACCTGCCAGTGCATGTGTAAATCTTTCGTGATAATGTTTGTTGGGAAGAATTCGAAGTAAAGTGTCTTTGGTCTCAAAATAGCCTTCCTTTTCGTTTTGATAAAATTCTTGAAAACAGATGACGTCCGCTTTTTCTCGTTTGAGCAATTCGAAAATTTTATTACGTGTAACTTTAGGTGTTTTGCTGGTATAAAGATCGAATAACCGAACGTTGTATGTAAGCACCTTCATGGTATTACTCGCATTTTCTTTATCTGGAAATGAAATTTGAAAAAAATCCGAAAGATGAGTAAATCCTATAAGTATGGCGCCTAAAGTGTAGAGAGCATTTGACCTTTTTTTGAAAAGCCAATAAATCAGGAATAAAATATTTAACAGAAGAATAAACGGATAGGCCAGACCTGCTAATGCCAGATAACCAATGCTTGATGGAGCTATATGTGCGGATAAGTAGGACAGCAGCAATGCAACAATTGCTGCCCAATTGCAAAGCATCACAAACCAGTTGGTTCTGGATTTTTTGATAGGCTTTGCTTCGTCAGTCATTACGACAAATTTAGTTGGGATTGAATAATCCTCAGTGACGCGCATCATTCATGTTCAAATTATATTTGAACAATTGAATTTGTGAAAAGAATGATTTTAGGCGTGGCAAGTTCTGATTATCAGCATCGCCACATAGAATGTTTTGTCGTTTGCACTTGTCATTTCTGTGCGTTCTGAAAGAGAAAATCTTTGTCTGCCTTAGACAAACTATCGTAGCCTGACTTGGCAATTTTATCCAAAATGTTATCGATTTTTTTCTGACGAGCTTTTTTTTCCAGATTAAATTCTTCATCTGTCTTCACTCTGGTGTTGCTTGAAACTACTTTCAGTTTTTTTCGCTCAAAAATCGATTTCAACTTATCCAAAATTGAATTTATCCAGCTACTCATGTCTTTGCCTTTTTGCATTTGTGTTGCATAAAAATAACCAAAAGCAGCACCACCAATGTGTCCAATATGTCCACCGCTATTGTTTCCGTTAGGCACGCTCGCTAAATCGAGAAGTACTAAAATAGCAGCGAGCCACATGAGTTCAAGTTTGACTGCGCCAAAAAGATAAATAACTTGCTTGGGTCGGAATGTTGCGGCAGCAACTGTAATGGCCATAACCGCTGCAGATGCACCAATCACATAGCTACCATATTTCGTTTGAAAAACGGAAAACACATTGAATGATATAGCGAAGAATAGATAGCCTGCGAGTCCACCCATGATGTAAACTGCGGTGAGTTTTTTAAAGCCTTGAACGGAAACAAACACTTGTCCCATTGTATACAAGGCGACCATGTTGAATAAAAAATGTCCGAACTGAATATGTGTGAACATATGTGTGATTAGGCTCCAGGGACGACCGAGCATAACCCATATGTCTGAACTTGCCGAAAGCGCAAGGTCTTTAGGAACAACATCAATCCATGAATGTCCAGTGGAATTCGATAAAAAACGGATCAGTGAAAAAATACTGATGAAAGCGAAAACCAAAAGGTTGATCAGTATCAGTCGAACAAGTGTGTCGTTCGAGAGAAATTTCTGTTTTAATTTGTCAATAACGTTCAAGTTTCTAAGAATAAAGTTTTCCTTGTGTCTGCCAGATTTTCAGAATGATATATCCGAACAACATCCCACCCAAATGAGCAAAGTGCGCTACGTTGTCACCTTCTCTGTTCGCAAAAGCCTGCAGTAGCTCAATTGCACCATAGCAAATTACAAACCATTTTGCTTTGATTGGAAAAGGGATGAATAGCATCATCAGTTCTGTGTTTGGAAACATCATTCCAAATGCGAGTAGTAAGCCGAAAACACATCCTGACGCACCAACCAGACCAATGTTTAGAGCAAAGTTCAAGTTTGCGGCGTCTATGTTTGTGTAGTTCTTGCCCTCCATGAGTGCACTATATCCATTCGCGAATACTTCTGCAGATAAATTTGCTGGAATTGCAGCAATTAATTTTTGTACTTCGAGATAAGTGATGAATTGGTGCAAACCAAATGCTCCCAATCCACAAAGTACATAGTAGTTTATGAACTTTATACCTCCCCAGTATTTTTCCAAAACACCGCCGAACATATACAAAGCAAACATATTCATCAAAAGGTGCGTGAAGTTGCCATGCATGAACATGTGTGAAAGGATCTGCCAAACTTTAAAATGTGCACTCTGAAAATAATATCCTGTGAGCGGTTCATTTAGCACCGGAAAAACATTGCATGCCAAAAACACAATGACATTGATGATTAAAAGATTTTTGGTGACTGTTGGTATATTTTGAAACATAAACTATCTAAATTGTTGTTCGATGTGTGCAGTCGTAATGCGAATAATGGTTGGTTTATTGTCTTTGGCAGAATAAGGCATGGAACATTGAAACAACTGATGGATTAGTCCATTCATCTCCGGCTCTGTCAGCATCTGGCCATATCTTATCGAGCTGGATGTAGCCATTGCCCACGCAAGTTTTTCGCGCGAAGTGTATTGCAAATTTGTTTGATCGTTTTTGACCTGTTCAAGAAAATCCTCCAACAATTTTTGACCATCTTTTGCACCAGCATCAGCAGGCACTCCGATCATTTCAAATGATTCATTGTCGATTTGTAACAGGTCAAATCCAAGCGCTGCCAGTGAATCAAGTTCTTCCGCAATCATCAATCCATCGATTTTTGTTGTGTGAATATTGATCGGAAAAAGTAATTGTTGCGAGTGACCTTGACCATTTTGAAGTTGGGCATGGTACTTTTCGAAAAGTAATCTCTGATGCGCACGCTGCTGGTCTATCAGCAACATCCCTTTCGGCGTGATCATGACAAGATACTTTCTGTGCAATTGAAACAATGGTGTTTCATCTGTAAGTTCAAAATCGGTTTCTAAACGCTCTTCCGGAAGTTCTGCTTCAATCTTTGCTGTTTGTTCGGATTGGTTATGTTTTTCGTTGGTGATCTGGTACAATTCTTTCCAACCATCCGTTTGTTTTTCCCTGCGATCGAACCACCCTTTTAACGCGGAGTTTTTAGCTGACTGATCAGGAACATGTTCGAAGGGATTAAACTCTCTGTTTACATTTATTTGAGGCATCGAAACATCTTGACCTGGCCGAGGTGGTGAAATTTGGATAGCTGTCTCTTGTTCAAAATCCAGACTAGGTGAAATGTTAAACCTTCCAAGTGCACGGCGCACTGCAGCGTGAATGATGGCATAAATTGCACGCTCATCCTGAAATTTAATTTCGGTTTTTGTAGGGTGAATATTGATGTCAATCTGCGCAGGGTCGATTGTTAAATACAAAAGATACAAGGGAAAATTGCCCGATGGTAACAGTTGTTCGAATGCACTCATGACCGCATGATGCAAGTAGGAATTGCGAATGAAGCGATGATTAACAAAGAAGTATTGTTCTCCTCTTGTTTTTTTTGCTGCGTCTGGTTTGCCAACGAATCCAGTTACAGAAACGATATCGGTTGACTCTTCTATGGGTACCAGCTTTTCATTGTATCTATTTCCGAAAACATGCACAATGCGTTGCCTTAGAGCAACATTTGGTAGCTCAAAAACTTCAGCTCCATTGTGAGTAAAAGTAAATTCAATTTCAGGGTGCGTAAGTACAATTCTGTGAAATTCTTCGATCATGTGTCGAAGTTCAATTGCGTCGCTTTTCAAAAAATAGCGTCGGGCGGGCACGTTATAAAACAAGTTTTTTACACTGAAACTTGTGCCTTCCGCGCATTGC
>Ga0209480_10001899_pt1 | contig 14783 bp, 9 predicted proteins | sample JI61114C2DNA_FD_187501 | JGI IMG/M metagenome (GOLD analysis project Ga0209480, IMG submission 187501) | Wastewater effluent complex algal communities from Wisconsin, to seasonally profile nutrient transformation and Carbon sequestration -... | ecosystem: Engineered > WWTP > Effluent > Algae...
GGCGCCCGTCCCGCCCGCCAAGCACGCCATGAATCCCAGCGAAACGAACACCCCCTCCGACGCCGTCGAAGCCGACGAGCCCGCCGCCATCAAGGAAGACCGTCTGTGGCGCGACAACGGCTGGACCGCCCGCGTCATCAAGAATGAAGACGACGACGGCTGGGCCGTCGCCATGATCAAAGAGGGCGAAGCCGAGCCGGCCCTCGTCGGCCCCTGGACGATGGGACGCGACAAAAAGAACCCCAAGCCCCTCGACGCCAACGCCTTCCAGACCCTCGTCAAAACCGCCTCCGAAGTGCTGCGCCGCCACGAGCAGCACCTTCACGCCATGCTGCACAAGCACATCACCGTGAGCGCCGCCGCCGGCCCGGTCGAAGTCACCCTCGACATCGTTCCGGACGACTACGAACCCTACGCCATCCTGTCCGCCCTCGACCCCTTCGGCGAAGAACTCGCCCGCATCCGCGTCGAGGCAGGCTTCAAACTCAACCGCGCCAGCGCTTCCGCCTGGGTGGAGGGCGGGTTTCGGCAGTTGGGGTGAATGAGCCCCGAACTTGGCTGAGAGCGTATAAGGGATTATCAGACTGCAGGTGGACGCGCTGGGCGCTTTTCCATGTATTGAGTCCCCTGACCGGCCCGCCCCGGCGGTGGAGTATTTATGGATGAAATGATCGCCGTTACTGATATCCGGTTTCAATCCGCGCCCGTTATTGCTAACGGGCGAATCACTTCCGGGACGAGAGTAACCCGGAGCCAACATCGTTTCAATCCACGCCCGTTATTGCTAACGGGCGAATCCTGGAGGCAACTCGCAAAGGCAAGGGCCGATCGATGTTTCAATCCACGCCCGTTATTGCTAACGGGCGAATCATTGTCGTGGTCTCTTGAGGGATACTGTAGTTTGGTTTCAATCCACGCCCGTTATTGCTAACGGGCGAATCGATGAGAGCGAACCCCATATGGCAAAATCGAACAAGTTTCAATCCACGCCCGCTATTGCTAACGGGCGAATCTTTGGCGATCCCGTGGAAGGGCAGGGGTTCAGGCGTTTCAATCCACGCCCGTTATTGCTAACGGGCGAATCCAGCAGCTTTCGAGCAGCTGCGCAGCATGGGAAAGTTTCAATCCACGCCCGTTATTGCTAACGGGCGAATCGAAATTAGTAGGCATTACTGGCACCCACGTAGGGTGTTTCAATCCACGCCCGTTATTGCTAACGGGCGAATCTCCCGGCTGCACACGATATGGTCTGCTCCGGCCTGTTTCAATCCACGCCCGTTATTGCTAACGGGCGAATCAAGGGGGCGATCATGGCTATCGATACCATTCCCCTGTTTCAATCCACGCCCGTTATTGCTAACGGGCGAATCGCCTTCTCCGAATGCGCCACGCTTCGCGATCACGAGTTTCAATCCACGCCCGTTATTGCTAACGGGCGAATCACCCGGCCCAATACGTGCCGGTGGGTGTCGTTCGAGTTTCAATCCACGCCCGTTATTGCTAACGGGCGAATCGGATATCGGGCGTTACCGCAGCCATCACCACCAAGTTTCAATCCACGCCCGTTATTGCTAACGGGCGAATCCTCTTCGTCGGCCTGTTGCGCCGCTTCTTCTGCTGATGTTTCAATCCACGCCCGTTATTGCTAACGGGCGAATCGATAGTTTCCGAACGCCCCAGTACCCTGATCTTCGGTTTCAATCCACGCCCGTTATTGCTAACGGGCGAATCCTTGCGGGCGGCGTCGTTACTTGACGGCTTTTAACGGTTTCAATCCACGCCCGTTATTGCTAACGGGCGAATCCCGCTTGCTCAATCTGCCCGAGGGCATCGAGCGCGTTGTTTCAATCCACGCCCGTTATTGCTAACGGGCGAATCGGGCGCCTCACCGAAAGCTGGGTCAGCACCCAGCAAGTTTCAATCCACGCCCGTTATTGCTAACGGGCGAATCTCGTCGGCAAGCCGTCCGCGGCTGTCTCTGTCGAGTTTCAATCCACGCCCGTTATTGCTAACGGGCGAATCCCATCTGCCAGTAGCTTCCAACCCACGAATACCAGTTTCAATCCACGCCCGTTATTGCTAACGGGCGAATCCGGTGGACGAAGCTGCGCCGTAGCGCCCGGTGGACGTTTCAATCCACGCCCGTTATTGCTAACGGGCGAATCACTTTTTTCGTTCCGTAATTAATGCCGCTTTTAATAATCGTTTCAATCCACGCCCGTTATTGCTAACGGGCGAATCAATGACCCCGTCAAAGACGTCGTCGCCTTTGAGAAAGTTTCAATCCACGCCCGTTATTGCTAACGGGCGAATCTCGAGTGGGACATCAGCATGTACCTCAACAACATGTTTCAATCCACGCCCGTTATTGCTAACGGGCGAATCCAGCTTTTCTGCCGCTGCCCACCTGTTACTCTCCACTGTTTCAATCCACGCCCGTTATTGCTAACGGGCGAATCACTCTCGATCCTGCCTAAACGGCCCGCCGCATCAAGTTTCAATCCACGCCCGTTATTGCTAACGGGCGAATCCCTCCGGCGACTGGTCTGCCGCTGGCCTCGAGCGCGTTTCAATCCACGCCCGTTATTGCTAACGGGCGAATCTCTGGACCTTCGAGGCGCGGCTGCTCGACATCGCGGGGTTTCAATCCACGCCCGTTATTGCTAACGGGCGAATCGGGCGTGCGGGCCCAGCTGATGAGCCATGACATCGTTTCAATCCACGCCCGTTATTGCTAACGGGCGAATCCCGGACTGGCGTCGTATCTACGGCTGCTCTTTACGGTTTCAATCCACGCCCGTTATTGCTAACGGGCGAATCCTCAGGCCAAGGCCCGGGACGCGAAAGCCGCATGGTTTCAATCCACGCCCGTTATTGCTAACGGGCGAATCTTGAGGTTGTCGAGGCGGACATCCAGCGTCACATGTTTCAATCCACGCCCGTTATTGCTAACGGGCGAATCCTACGGCCACCCTGATCTGCACGCCTGGAACCACCAGTTTCAATCCACGCCCGTTATTGCTAACGGGCGAATCGTCAAGGAAACCAACCGGGCAACGGCATCGACGGCGTTTCAATCCACGCCCGTTATTGCTAACGGGCGAATCCGGCTACCCTGCGAGGGCGCCACCGTGGGTATGGATGTTTCAATCCACGCCCGTTATTGCTAACGGGCGAATCTTTATCGCAGCTTTGATGCGTGCTAACGATACCGTCGTTTCAATCCACGCCCGTTATTGCTAACGGGCGAATCCCCAGGACGACCACGCCTGTCGTGTCGTTTCCGCCCGTTTCAATCCACGCCCGTTATTGCTAACGGGCGAATCCCGACGTGCAGCCATGGGTGGTGTGGTGCGACCTGTTTCAATCCACGCCCGTTATTGCTAACGGGCGAATCCCGGTGGCCGAAGCTGCGCCCTGGTACCCGGTGGCCGTTTCAATCCACGCCCGTTATTGCTAACGGGCGAATCGTTTTCGGAGACCACTCCATTCAATTTCACGCGCTGTTTCAATCCACGCCCGTTATTGCTAACGGGCGAATCCACACCCACGAAAACTATCCCGTGAGCGAGTGGCAGTTTCAATCCACGCCCGTTATTGCTAACGGGCGAATCCGGATGTCTCCCTCGTCGATGAGGGGGAGACGGCTGTTTCAATCCACGCCCGTTATTGCTAACGGGCGAATCAGAGAATGCGGTCGACGGCTTCTTCGGCTTCCTCGTTTCAATCCACGCCCGTTATTGCTAACGGGCGAATCAGGGAGGTGTGGCTGGCGAGATTCGGGAGGCGGCATGTTTCAATCCACGCCCGTTATTGCTAACGGGCGAATCTCTCAACGGATACGTTGCGACAAAATCGTCAGATGCGTTTCAATCCACGCCCGTTATTGCTAACGGGCGAATCCATGACCCTTAAAGCCTTCGTCTCGGATTCAATCCAGTTTCAATCCACGCCCGTTATTGCTAACGGGCGAATCGTGCGCATCCTCACATCCTGACAACGCCAACCACAACGTTTCAATCCACGCCCGTTATTGCTAACGGGCGAATCTCCGGATCAAGCGTAAGGCGCAGAGCGATGCGAAGTTTCAATCCACGCCCGTTATTGCTAACGGGCGAATCCGCTGCAGGACGGGCGGATCGAGTACACGGTGCAGTTTCAATCCACGCCCGTTATTGCTAACGGGCGAATCCGGTCGTCGGATCACCGGAAGCCGAAGCAATACCGTTTCAATCCACGCCCGTTATTGCTAACGGGCGAATCCCCGGCGATTCGTGATGTAGCGCTGCGTGAACGGGGGTTTCAATCCACGCCCGTTATTGCTAACGGGCGAATCGCGGGCCTTCTCGATCAACTTGGCTAGCCACAACTGTTTCAATCCACGCCCGTTATTGCTAACGGGCGAATCCATTACCCAGCGCCTCGACCGCGACTTTCAGTTCAAGGTTTCAATCCACGCCCGTTATTGCTAACGGGCGAATCACCACTACATCAGCGCCGCCAACGACCACATCGTTGTTTCAATCCACGCCCGTTATTGCTAACGGGCGAATCCTGCAGGGGGGCCGTGGCTTTGTCGATGCCGTCGAGTTTCAATCCACGCCCGTTATTGCTAACGGGCGAATCGGTGGCCATGCCGGCGCCGTAGTTGAGGAGCACTTGTTTCAATCCACGCCCGTTATTGCTAACGGGCGAATCGTTTGGCGAAGGCTACATTGCGGAAACTACATGCAGTTTCAATCCACGCCCGTTATTGCTAACGGGCGAATCATGCCGAAGACGATGCCGGTGTCGGTGATGAGCTGTTTCAATCCACGCCCGTTATTGCTAACGGGCGAATCCGAGCCGCCGTTTCGCGGATCCATCGTGATCAGCCAGTTTCAATCCACGCCCGTTATTGCTAACGGGCGAATCAACAGTAATCTGCGGCACGAGCATCCATCGCTGGTTTCAATCCACGCCCGTTATTGCTAACGGGCGAATCCCCAGCATCGTAAAACCGGCGATGCTTGCTGAGTGGTTTCAATCCACGCCCGTTATTGCTAACGGGCGAATCGATAGTTGCCTGCTGTCACTCTGTTGGGTTTGATTTGTTTCAATCCACGCCCGTTATTGCTAACGGGCGAATCCGCGCAGCTCGGGCACTTCATCGATCGTCTTGGCGTTTCAATCCACGCCCGTTATTGCTAACGGGCGAATCTGCAGGCGGAGAACCGGTTCCGTGCGCGCCTATTTGTTTCAATCCACGCCCGTTATTGCTAACGGGCGAATCCCCGGGCCGGCATGCTTGAGTACCGCCGCCTGGTCGTTTCAATCCACGCCCGTTATTGCTAACGGGCGAATCATTTTCTGCTGGCTGGCATCAGCCGTATAAATTTAAGTTTCAATCCACGCCCGTTATTGCTAACGGGCGAATCCCTACACCCCCGACGCACCCGCTCAGACCAGCGTGGTTTCAATCCACGCCCGTTATTGCTAACGGGCGAATCTCTCCACCGGCCTGGGCGGACTCGCTGATCGCGGCGTTTCAATCCACGCCCGTTATTGCTAACGGGCGAATCGCATCATTTCGGGCATCGGATCAGGTCCAAATCGAGTTTCAATCCACGCCCGTTATTGCTAACGGGCGAATCCACCGTTCCCTGCGGCATGATCACCAGCGGCACCAGGTTTCAATCCACGCCCGTTATTGCTAACGGGCGAATCCCTCCATGTCTGCGTGTCGCCGCCGTCGTGAATGAAGTTTCAATCCACGCCCGTTATTGCTAACGGGCGAATCCTGCAAATGGGCCGTAAAGCCGTGGCCGTCGAGCTGTTTCAATCCACGCCCGTTATTGCTAACGGGCGAATCCCAAGATTCGCAAGGCGGTTGTCGACCACATCAAGTTTCAATCCACGCCCGTTATTGCTAACGGGCGAATCGGTTTCGGCGGAACCGAGGGAGTTTCGGATGCGGGTGTTTCAATCCACGCCCGTTATTGCTAACGGGCGAATCGGTAGATTAGGGGATATGGGCGGGAGAGTCAAGGGTTTCAATCCACGCCCGTTATTGCTAACGGGCGAATCCATCGACTCCGACACTGAATGGAACGGCAAGGGCAAGTTTCAATCCACGCCCGTTATTGCTAACGGGCGAATCTTCGGCCTGCAGGCCGGCGTCGGGCGCACCACACAGTTTCAATCCACGCCCGTTATTGCTAACGGGCGAATCTTGACGGCTTCGCGGTTGTTCGGCTCGCCATCGGTGTTTCAATCCACGCCCGTTATTGCTAACGGGCGAATCGCTTTGAGTGGCGATCTCTGCGGAGCACCGGGATGTTTCAATCCACGCCCGTTATTGCTAACGGGCGAATCATCGTCACTGCGCATTCACCAACAAGTAAGACGACTGTTTCAATCCACGCCCGTTATTGCTAACGGGCGAATCCGGGTCTTTCCAGATAACGACCTCGGCGTGATGGATGTTTCAATCCACGCCCGTTATTGCTAACGGGCGAATCGCTTCACGTGCAAGTGTTTGATCCACCGCCCGAAAAGGCGCGCGTTGCGCGAACCTGCACGTGGAGCTTGGCGGAGGACGATGAGGGAGGGGTGAGTTTGAATTGCTTCAATTAAAAATCAAGTACTTGAGTCTTGCGCGAAACCTCCGGGCGAATCGTGTTCGCTGGGGGTTCGCGCTATAGGCGACGGAAAATATTACAGCACCAGAGGGCCGTTGAAATCGGTGGCGCGAAAGGTGCCGTGCTCGCGTACTTCGGCGCCGCGGCTGTCGGGGAGGCGGTAGAGCCGGAGGTTGTCTTCGGCCAGTTCAATTTCGGCGAGAAGCTCCCGCTCCAGCGCTTCGAACTGCATCAGGTTCACTTGGCACTCGAACACCGATTTTTGTACGCGCTGGCCGATGCCTTCGCAGACTTTGGCAATCCGGCGCAACCGGCGGCGGCCGGCTCTGGTTTCGGTGTTCACGTCGTAGCAAACGATCACGAGCATGACGGCGTTGTCCTCAGCGGATTACGAAAGGCGGGTATTCGGGCATTTCCCCGCGCAGGCTGCGCGCGAGCAGGCGCGCCTGGATGAGGGGGACGACGCCGAGCGGTACGGTTTGTTCGAGCAGCGGGTGAGTCAGTTCCTCCTGCTTGCGTTCTTGCCACGCCACGACCACCGCCTTGCGGGCGTCGCCTTCAAGCAGTACGGCGCCGCCTTCGCGCTCGACAAAATCGTTTGCGCCGATCTGGCCGCGGTTGATCAGGGTGAGGGCGAGGCGGTCGGCAATGGCGCGAAATTCTTCCATCAGATCGAGGGCCAGTGCCGCGCGACCGGGGCGCAGAGCGTGGAGGAAGCCGACCTGAGGATCGAGTCCGGCGGCTTCGGCGGCGGAGCGGCAGTCGTTCATCAACATCGAGTAGAGGAAGGACAGCAGGGCGTTCATGCGGTCGCGAGGCGGGCGGCGCGTGCGCCCGTCCATCCGGAAGGTTTCGCGGGCGTCGGCCCGCACGACGAGCCGGAGTCCGGCGAAATACTGGCGCGCGGCTTCGCCTTCGAGCCCGCGCAGGGCGTCCAGATCGTTGGCGCCGGGCAGCGCGCGTAGCGCGGCGGCGAGGTCGTCGGCGCTGCGGCCGAGACTCGCGCCGTCCGCCGCGTCCTTGGCTTCGCGGGCGCCGCGGAGCAGCACCTGACGGGCGTTCTTGATCTTGCCGGCCACGCAGCAGCGGGCAATGCCAAGAGCGAAGGTGGGGTCGCGGCTGCGTTCGTACTGGGCTTGGCGCAGCAGCACATTGCCCGACACGGGCCCTTCGAGGCGCGCCTTGAAACGGCCGTGGCCGTCGAGCAGCACCAGCCCGATGCCGCTGTCGGCGAGGCGATGCATCAGCGGGGTAGACAGCATCACGTTGCCGAAGCACACCACCGTGCCCACGTGGTGGAGCGGCACGCGCAGGCGCGTTTCGTGTTCCACTTCGATCCGAACGGTGTCGTTTTCGAGGTGCAGATAGCTCTCGGGCGTGGTGACGTAGAGGGTGTTGAGGACTTGCATGTCAATGGGCACCGGACCGTTGCAGCCGCGCTGATGCCCTTTGGCGGGGTGAGCGTGAGGGGCGTTGCATTTCAGGCGTCAGGGTCGAAGAGGGCGTTGTGGAGGGCGGCGAGTTTGGCCGGATCGGCAGCGTCGGTCAGCGCCTCGGGCTGGCACAGGTCGTGCAGCGAACAGGCGCGGCAGCGTTCGTCATTCACTGGCGGAGGCGTGCGGCCGGTGGCGAGCATGGCGCGGATCGCCTTTGCGGTGGTTTCGACGGCGGTGCGCAACTCGGGTGTGATCGGCACGATCCGGCGGCGCTTCGAACTGGCATAGAACAGCGCGCCCTCCGGCACCGGCTTGCCGCTCATTTCTTCGAGGCACAGCGCTTGTCCGGCCAGCTGAAGGTCGTCGCAGGCGGCGATGGCGGCTTTTTTGTTGCGCGAGCCGTGCTTGTATTCCACCGGGTAGGGCGTGCCGTCGGGTAGAAACTCGACCACGTCGGTCTTGCCGACCAGCCCCAGGCGGTCGCAGAAAACCGGCAAGGCCCGCTCCACCCGCAGCCCGGCCCGCAACTCGACGCCGGGCTGGTCTGCTTTGTTGTGCACGGCCTGTCCGCGCAGGGTAAAGACGTTCTCCTCGAAGGCTTGTTCGAGGTGGATCAGGGCACACTGACGTGGGCAGTAGGCCCAGTGCTGGAGGGCGGAGAGGGGGATGGGGTCGAGTGGCTCTTGCATGGCGGATGAACGTCTCCTTTTCGTCCAGTTCGTGGGCGTCTGCGGGAGGGCGGCGGTGGCAGGTTCCCGCCATTGAAATCCGGACGACACGCTCGCGCGGCATGTGCGCGAGCGTGTGGCCAAATGACAAGGGCGATGGCGGTCGAGCGTCGTGGGCCATCGTGGGCGAGGCACCTTATCCCGCCGAACCCGTGTCACCCAAGGTCCATCAGCCGACCCGTCGGATAAGAGTGACGCCGGCGGGCAGGTTGGCGTCGTTTACGGTGACTTTGTAGTCTTCGAAAGCGCGTGGAATCTCCGTCGCCGCGTTGGCGGAGATACGCTTGAACAACTCGTGAGCGGGCGCGTTGCCGAGCTCCGAGTCGTGCTTGAAGACATAGAGTCCGCGGGTGGCCATCTCGCCGCGGGCGGCGGAGCGGTCGTGCTCGAACATGTTTTCCAGCGCCTGCCACAGCAGTTCCAGATCGTCTTCGCCGAAGCCGGTCTGCTTGGCGAGGAAGGACGACACGAAGCCGTGGGCCATGTAAACGCCGTAAGGCACGGTGTGCTTGCGGCCCATCGTGCGGTTGTCGCCCTGCTGTTTTTCCGCTTCGGCTTCGGTGGCCACGGCCATGCGGGTGATGGAGTGTTCCAGTGCGACCACGGGCTCAATCGAACGGGCAAAGGTGAGCTGAACCGGGCCGCGAACCTGGCCACAGTTGATGCCGGTGGACATCACGGCGCCGAAGGTGCGCACGTCAAAGAAGTTCTGGCACATCCATTTGCGGGCCTGATCGACATCGTCGGCGCTGCCCTTACGCTTTTCCTTGGCGGGCTTTTTCTTCTTGCCGGCCGCTTCGTCGGCTTCCTGCGCGAATTCCTCGCCGGTTTCCTCGGGGGCATCGAGCTTGAGCGCCGAGTAGGCGCGCTGGTGTTGGTTGTTGAGGATGGCCTTTTCGCGAACGTAGATTTCGAAGCGCTTTTCGCCCGGCTGGGGATCGCGCTCGGCTTGCTCTTTCACCAGCCCGACAAAGTTGCGCACCTTGCGCTTGAGCGACACGTCGGTGACCAGTCCGTGGCCAGATTCGGCGTCGAGGCGCGGCAGGTTGCCGGCGTCCGGGTCGCCGTTGGGGTTGCCGTCTTTTACGTCGAAAAGCAGCACGAAATCGTAGCGGTTGTTGAGCGTCATTGTTGTTTCTCCTCGGTGGATTCGGTCGATGGGTTCTTGTCGGATTTGGTAAAGAAGGCTTGGCGCTGGTGGTAATAGCCGAGGGCGAAACGGCCCTGGTCGGCAAGCGTGAGGTGTGCGGGGAAATCGGTGACAGCGGACAGCACTTCCCCGAGCAGCTTTTCAAACCATACCGAGCGGTTCAGGGAAAGCTTTTTGAGGTGGGCGTTCTTGAGACGCAGCAGGGTGGTGAAGACGGCCACGGGTGTGGACGACGCCGCGCCGTAGTAGCGGTCGCGGATCGTTGCATTGAGGCCGGGTGAGGCTTCTTCCTGGATTTTTTCCAGAACGCTGAACAGCCGTCCGAGGCGGTAGGCGGCGTTGGTGTTGTCGAGGTCGAGCATGGGTTGAAACTCCTTTTCCTGCGGGTGGCGGCGGATCGATCGGTTCAGGCAGGCCTTGATGGCAGCAGCACGGTGGTAGTTCACTTCCCGCTCGGCACGGCAGCGATTGACCGCTGCGTTGAGCCACAGGCTGGGGTAGGGGGCATTGGGGTCGGCGAGGATGGCGTCGACGATGGCGCCGCCCAGGTTGGGCGGAATGTTGTCGGCCTTGCCTTGCGCCGCGCAGGCAGTGAGCAGGCGGAAGAGGGACGGATAGTCCGGTTCGCTGGGGCCGTGCTTGAGCTGCAAATCCTTGAAATGCTGCAGGATGCGCGGCGCCAGTTCGGCCAGTGTCATGGTGTGGAAGAAGCGCACGCTGATACGCGCCGCATTGGGCGCTAGGCCCAGCACGAAGTAGCGGGCCGCGCCTTCGGTGCCGTCGAAACGTCCGCTCTGTACCGAGTCGAAAAGCGTGGTGACCGCCTTCACGCCGGCGTCCGGGTCGTCGTGGTGGCCGAAGATGTCGGCCAGCAAGGTGTCGTACTCGGAAACGGCCTCGCCTTGCTGCTCGGCCCAGCAGACGGTGGAGGCGTCGCCAACCTGGAAGCGGTTGCGCGAGCCTTTGCCGAGTAGGTGGTTAAGGGCGGTGGTGTAGGCGAAGGCAGCGGGTTTACCGACCGGGGCGTTTTCACCCTGCAGTTTGCGTTTGCCGTAGGACTCGGAGGCGTCGAGGTTGAAGGACACAATGTTGGCGCCGGAGGTCTGCGCCCCCCAGACGCCCTTGATCGCCGCATGTACTCGTTCAGTTTCTGCGGGCTGGCCGGTGACGAGGCACCGCGCAGTGGGCGCACCGTCGGCCGGATTGCCGGCAGTCATCGCGGCGCTGGCTACGGCCGGGCGCTGGCAGACGAGTTGTGGCTCGCCGTGGAGCTTGAAGCTCATCAGGGCGTTGCTTTCCTTCGCTTCCGCGAAGGCTGGTTCCTGCTCCAAGCGCTCCGGGTCGAGCTTGTCAAGATAGGCCTGCACGGCCTTTAGCCCAGCGTCGGCCTGGGCCGATTCCGGCAGTGCGTTGATTCGGGTGCGAAAGGCGGCGTGTTGTTCGGCAACCCGTTCCGGTTTGCCGCGCGTGTCGATGCCGGTCACGTACTCTAAGGCATCCCACAAGAGGTTTGCCGCAACGCCGCTGGTCTTTTTGACACCCTGCGGAACGAGGTAGCGTCGTCCGACTTTCTTCTTGCCGTCCTGACTGCGCGTGTCGCGCAATTGCACCAGTTCACCATCGGCGGTGATTTCGAGGACGAAGGGGATTTCCTTCTCTTCCAGTCCGTAAGCCGGCAAGCGTTCGGCCGGATCGGCAGAGGCGCATTTGCGCTGGTAGTAGTCGTATAGAGCCTGAAGAATCATGACTTCACCTCTCCGGTTTCGAAGTCAGGCACGAGGATCGTGCCGTTCTTCATCTCCGCCCGGAAGAAGTGCGGCTGCGGGTCGGAGGGGTGGGTGAAGTCCAGGTCGTGGAGCATCCAGCCGAGATCGCGGGTTTCATCGATGGCGGGGCTTTCGGCAGCGGGGTCGGCGACCGGCCGGAAAGCGGCGGCGAATTCGCGGCAGCCGAGATAGGGCTGGTTCACGCACTGGCCCTTGGCGGCACGGCGGGCGAACATCTCGGTGTATTTGACGAGCGGATCGTTGGCCTTGGGCGACAGCAGGAGTTCGGCGTGCAGGCGGTAGGCCACGTCGCGCAGGAAGAGGCCGGCGCGCTGCTGGCGTTCGTCTTCGATGTAGAGCCCGAGATTGCCGCTGCCGGCGTTCATGGCCTGCTGCACGTTGCGGGTCGAGACGACGGCGCCGACTTCGTTGCGCCGCAGGTTGATCCAGCGGATCGGGTTGAGCACTTCGATACGCGTGATCCGCCAGCGGATCTCCGGTTTCCACAGGATGGCTTCAAACACCGAACGCGCGGCCGACGGGGTGATGACGTCGTAGGAGACGCGCTCGACCTTCATTTCCGGCCGCGTGAAGCAGGCGAATGGACCGCTGACTTCTAGACAGAATGTGTTCATCGTTGGCTCGCTTTTGGGCTCCAGGTGAAATGCGGGGTGAGGCGGCCGTTCATGAGACGAATCCGCCGGGGGAAAGGGGTTGGTCGTCGGCGCGCAGGCCGAGCTGCGGGTCGTAGAGCAGATCGTTCGTCTGCACGTACAGTCCCGGCATGGCAAGGCTCAGGTCGCCAAGGCCGAGCAGACGTTCGGCCTGCTGCTGCGGAAGGCTGACGGTGTAGCGCTGCAGGGCGCGCATCAGCCCGCGGTTGGGGCCGTCCTTGTCGATCTTGCCGAGAAGGGCTGCGACTGTTTCACTCTTGCCGTCCGGGCCGCGGTAGCGCACCACGACGGGCGCTTGCGTGTCCGGGATCAGGCGGAATTTGTCGGCGGCGCTGCGGAAGTCGACGGCGAGCGGGTCGTCGCGGGTCGAGGCGGGTTTGAGCAGGTCGACGATGCCGTGCCGGTCGAGGTCGACGGTGGCGTAGAACTGGCGGAAGTAGGCTTCGAAGAGATTGCGGTCGAGGGGATTGGCTGTTTGACCGTGGAGCACGCTGCGGCAGACGTCGGCGCCTTTGCGCAGGGTGCCGGCGGGTATTTTGCCGGGCGGCACAAAGACGACGACCTTACCCATGCCGGGCTGGGCGCCTTCCCGGTTGCAGCGACCGGCAGCCTGGGCAATGGAGTCGAGCCCGGCCAGTGCGCGGTACACCACCGGAAAATCCAGATCGACGCCGGCTTCGACAAGTTGGGTGCTGATGACCCGCAGCGGCGCCGTATCGTCGCCCCGCCGACGGGCGGCGAGGCGGGCCTTGATGTGGTCGATGACGTCCTTGCGATGGGCGCCGCACATCAGCGCCGAGAGGTGCAGCGTGCCCTTGGGCATGCGCCGGTGGAGTTCGCGGGCGCCGCCGCGGGTGTTGACGACGGCGAGGACGCTGTCGTGGTTGGTGAGTTCGTCGGCCAGGGCCGGCCATTCGGTGGGCGTCGTGAAGTCGGCCGGCAGGTGCACGTCGACGCGCTTGAGGGCGGCGTAGAGGGCGTCCGGGTCGTCCATGAGTTCGGTGGCGTCGTCGAGGCCGCGCAGGTTCATCGACGGGTCGAAATAGTCGGTGGTGGTGAGCGCGGGCTGGGTGGCGGTGCATAGCACGACGGTGACACCGTAGTGGCGGATCAGCAGGCGCAGCACGTCGAGGATGGGTTGCAGGAATTCCGGCGGCAGTTGCTGGGCTTCGTCGAGGATCAGCACGCTGCCAACGAGTCGGTGCAGCTTGCGGCAGCGCGAGGTGCGCGCGGCGAAGAGGGATTCGAAGAGCTGGACGTTGGTGGTGACGACCAGCGGTGCGTCCCAGTTTTCGCAGGCGAGGCGCGAGGCGTGGGTTTCGTCGGCGGGCTCGCTTTCGGCTTGGCTGTGATGTTCGACGACACATTCGCGGCCCAGGGAGGCGAAGACGTCGCGGAACACGTCGGCGGTCTGCTCGATGATGCTGGTGTAGGGAATGGCGTAGATGACGCGCCGCTTGCCGTGCGCAAGCGCGTGATCTAGCGCGAAGCCAAGGCTGGCGAGGGTTTTGCCGCCGCCGGTGGGCACGGTGAGGGTGTACAGGCCCGGCGCGGCGCCGGCCTTGCTGCGGCACTGGCGCAGGATGTCGGCGCGAATCCGGCGCACCGGTGTGTCGGCGGCGAAGCAGGCCATGTGGGCGTTGTAGGCGCCATGCATCTCGGAGAGGGTCGGGAAGTCACCGCGAGCGCCGGCTTTGCCCGAGTCCATGAAGGCTTCCGTGTCGAGGAAGTCGGCATCGACGAGGGCCGAAAACAACATGCGCAGCCACAGGGCGAAGGCGCCGGGGGTGAGGATGCCGCCGGGCACTGCGTCTTTGAGGTTGAGCGGGATGTCGGTTTCGCGGATGGCGGCAGGTGCGGCGCTTAGCGCATCGGCGTATTCGCGGCGGGCGTCGTCCGAGGCGAGGCGAGCTTTCAAGCCGCCGTGCCAGTCGGCGAGTCCGGCGTGGTGCCCGGCGATGAGGTAGGCGAGCACCGGGGCGGCCAGTTTGCCGGCCGGGCCATGACGGGATGCGAGGGCTTCGAGGGCGTGCAGTGCGCCGGCCGCCGAGTGGGTTTTGTCCTTGGAGGGCACACGGCCTTCGATGTGGGCGTCGGCGCAGTCGCGGATGTATTGCTGAAAGCCCGGCCGGTATTTGCCGAGGTCGTGCCACAGGCCGGCGAGGCGGGCCCAGTCGGCGGCGCCGAACGCGGCGGCATTGGCGGCGGCGCCCGCACCGACCTGCTGCAGGTGCTCGGCCAGATCGTGCCCACGCGGGCTACCGTCGGCGTGGGTGGCGGTGTGGGCGAGGAAGATGTCGTCGGGGAATTTCATCGCGCGGGTTCCGGTGAATGGATGCTGTTCATTCTGCATACCCCCATGCTCAAAACCTGATCATCGGGAATTTATCTGGGCGGCTGCTGCGTGTT
>Ga0209480_10001900_pt1 | contig 14773 bp, 11 predicted proteins | sample JI61114C2DNA_FD_187501 | JGI IMG/M metagenome (GOLD analysis project Ga0209480, IMG submission 187501) | Wastewater effluent complex algal communities from Wisconsin, to seasonally profile nutrient transformation and Carbon sequestration -... | ecosystem: Engineered > WWTP > Effluent > Algae...
GCGGAAATAGCTCGAGTGAATCTCGAGACTGCTTGGTGCAATCAAATCGCGCAGTGTGGTCATGCCGCGAATAAATGCTTCTTCAACCTCGGCCTGTTCGCGAGCTTTTTGCTCGGCAGCAATCGTTACAGCGTCAGTTTTCTTGGCCATCTAAAAACCTCCTGTCGGCGTCTGTGGCGCGGGACTAGCTTTTTTGACATAAACTGAAGTTGTATCCTGAAAATCACCTAGCGGCTGATTGACGGCCGTATCGGGGTTATACGCATTGTAATACAACTCACCTAGCTCTTTAGTCGAGAGCTGCTTGCACTGCACACCAATCTGTAGCAAACCGCTCAAGACTGACTGAACGCGATTTTGTAGCTCGTCTTTTGCCTTTGTATAAGTCTGCTGGTCGATCTTGGTAACGGTCACTGTTGACTGTACAAAGAAGCGGCTGAAAAATCCCTTGCCTTTGTCGACAATCTTACTGGCATCAGGCGCTGGTGAAAATGGAATTACTACATAAAATGCTTTGTCCATAATATTGGCTTCTTCGGCTAACTGCTCAATGAAAGCCGTGTAATCGTCCATCAAAACTCCTAGCAGCATGTTGTCTTGAGCGCGCCTAAGTGCATCGAGCTTGTCGAGATACGGAGCGATATCAACCCGACGTGAACGGATATAAATCTGGACATCAAACGACAAAGAATTTAGAAAGTTCTGGTAACTGTACTCGACACCTTCACGCTCGCGGCTACTCATTAGGTCAAAATTGATCGGCTTGCAGGCCACAACCGCCCGAAACGATCCATCGCCCATGATAACCATGCCTTCGCGAATCTCCGAGAACAACAGGCTGTGTTGAGTGGTCGTCATTGGGTGCTGTTTGTTTTTCTGTTCGGTCGCAGGTTGATTAACTGGTTGCTGAGCGGCCGTTTGCTGCTGTGGCATTGTTGTTTGCACTGGCATTTGGGGCTGAGGTTGCATTTGTTGCGGCATCATCGCTTGAGGTATTTGCTGATACTGCGGCTGCTGTTGATAGCCTTGTGGTGGCTGCGGGTAGCCTTGAGGAGCAGCCTGTGGCTGATACTGCGGTTGCTGCATCGGTTGCTGACTATTCGGCGGCATTGTCCCCACTCTCCTTTATAGATAATTTATCGTAGAGAAATCATTACTTCGCCATCATCGAGCTTCTTTTGGTGGCGTCGATGGGCTTCATGAGCAATCGTTTCTATCGATAAATCTTTATTATTCGCCAGTTCCATTATATCAGCTGATGGCGGTTCGATGCTAGACGGTTGTGGAGCGAGTTGAGGTGTTGGTGCGGGCACAGGCACTGGAACTGGCATTGGCGCAGCTTGTGGCTGAACTGTCGGCTGCGGTGGAGTTGGTGCAGGCGGTAATTGAGTTTGCGCTTGTAGCGTGGTCGGTGGAGTTTGGTATGATGGCGCTGCCTGCATGGCTGGATAAGAATTAGCGGGACTAAGTTCAGCTGGAGCCGTATGTGTAATTTGCGAGCGGCGCATTATGTCCATCGCTTCTTGTCGGCGAGTAGCATCGGCCTGATCGATCATACGCTCAAAAGATTGCCCAACGCTACTAACATCATCTAAAGGATCTTCCAGACGCTGAGCCTCATTATAGAGGTCATCGTTCATTGAGGTCTGCGAGCCAGGCGTGACGTTACGAATCGCCCAGCCGCCAGTGTCGACTATGGTCGCAAGGTATGCTAGCCGACGTTCTGCTTCCATCTCGCTGAGCGATTTGGTGCGCGAATCTTCAGAAACACGCGGTGCGGTGATATGCACTAGCGACTCGATGCCATCGGGTACCCACAAGCGTCTCCTAGGCTTGAGGTAAAACGAAATCATCGCCGCAATGTATGTTTCCATCGGCTGATCTTTGCGGAGCGGCAAGGCTAGTGCGGCAAAAAACAACAAAATTGGTACTGGTATCATCGCCAGTGGTGGCAAGATCTGCCACAAAAAGTATGCCACTGCCCCAAGCATTGCCACGATCGCCAGGTAGATCATCTGGCGCATCGTAAAAGGCCCAAGGAGCTTGTCCTCCGCCTCAACATCTTGTGCAACTTTGTAGCTAGCCATGGTTATATTGTATCAATGAAGTAATATTAAAACCTACTATCGTATTCATCTTGGGCTGCCTTGGTGGATATTGTGCTGTATGTTCCGCTGAGCACCTCATCAAATAGGCTTGCAATTTCGGGCTTTTCACTACCTTTGTAGTTTTCATCGCTGCGCATTTCTTGAATCGCTTTTTGAAAGCGATTCAACTGGTCTGGTGCGAGTTTTTTCTCGCGCGCTAGCTTGTGGAGTGACTTAACCTCATCAGGATCCATAGTTGCTAGTGATTTCGCGGAAAGTTTGGAGGCTGTTCTCTTGGCGAGCTGGCCTTTTAGGTTATATATGTGCTCCTGGTCTTTGCCTTCATGGTTCTTCTGTCTACCAAGAGTTCCATTCTGAAGTTGGCCAGTTGCAGAATCGCTTAGGGCAAAAGGTCTGTCTTTCATGTCGGAGTACATCTGTTGTTGTATATCTCCTAGAGCATCCATCTCATTCTTGTCCCCTCTGCTCTCGGCATTAGCTGTTCGGGTTGCGATAATATCGAGAGCTTTCAGATGAGCTTTGCGTTCATTTCTACTCATTAGAGTTCCAGCCACAGCAGCTTGATATTCTCTTGTGCCAACACCTAATCTCAAATCCTCAAGTAACTTTTCATTCGATGCCTGGCTAAGCTTTGTCTTTTCTGCAGTTACAGCCGTATTAAATGCATTGACCCGTACTTGGCGAGCTTGAGCAACTGCCAAGCTTTCTCCGTAGGGGTGAACACCACCTGCTTCATCTTGCAGTGCTGCATCGTTCTCTACAAGCTTGGCTACTTCTTCACTTGAAAGTCTTTCTGCCATGCCAGCACGTTGTTTTTGTACATATAATTCTGTTGCTGCAGCCTGAGCTTTTGGCGCGAGATCACCTACTAGCGCAGCCGCTTCAGCAGCGTCCATGCCAGCAGCTTGTAAATGAGTCGCCACCGCAGCTGCCTCACTCGTCTTCAACTCATCTGCCAAAGCAGCTGTTTTGCTCTCGGCAGCGGCTAGCGCATTGGCAGCAACACCGCTTGCGAGTGTCGCGGCGGTAAATTCAGCCTCACCCTGTAGTCGCAATTTCGCTTCTGCTTCAGCTTTTTTGACATTGAGTTCGCTTACTTCTGCTTGTAGTTCCAAGGCTTCATTGTCATGATTTTCTAGCCAGGCTTGTTTGGCAGCATTTTGATTAAAGCTTGAAGTTTTTTGTGCAGTAATATTTCTCTTGGCGGCATCCTGGCCTTCTGGCTCGCCTAGTGCATCGGCTTCCAGCTGAGCGTTCGAGGCGGCGATGCTACTTTTGCGATTTATAGAATTATAACGATTGCGCTGCAGCCTAGACGCGGCTCGATTGAGCGGATTCCATTTTCCGCCTCTACCAAATCTATTTGGCGCACCGTTAGCCAGAGCATTATTGTATTTCTCTTGATGCTTTTCGCCAGCGAACTTTTTCGATCGATCAATCATGCCGCGATTCTTGTTGTTGACCATACCTGTGACCTGTCCGAGCACGCCAGAGGTGGTCTTCATAAGTATCGGCGTGATAAATAGCGGCAAGATCGAAACGGCCGCTCCCATCACACTAAGAGTAAAGCCTGGTAGATCTCCTGAAGCTGGTCCTTCTGGAGAGTTTGATGCAGCTGTCAATACGAGACTTGCAAGTGCTGATCCTGCAAATACCATTGATACTACCGGATAAAGCAAAAGAAGCGACTTGAAAAGTCCCCACCACTTCTTGAATAGTCCTTCGGTATTTGGCAGCATGTATGCGACAAAAGCTAGTGGAGCAATCATCACCATGACAACTATCAGTGCTTGTCGAACAGTTAAGACAACAAGAACAGTTACTATCGCCAGTGCGGCCGAAAGTAAGAGTGGTATCAAAATTGCAAAGCTAGAAAATGCCGCTACGCCTGCTATACCAGTCCCCATAAGTACAGCTGTGGTTAGGCCATTCCATACGCCAGCATCGGGTGAAGTATTTGCAATTACATCTGGCGGGTACATGCTATCGGCCGCTGTGCCAACAACTTTGTATATATTTTCACCAATCACATTCGAGAGCTCTACTAGGCCACCACATATCCAAAAAGATAAATTGACTAGTAGTGCGCCGACAATTAGTTTTGGGAGCATCTTTTTCAAAGTGTAATTGCTTATACCAGCACTAGTTAGATGCGAGTATATGATAAAGAGAAAGACAGTGATAAACGAAATATTTGCGAGATTTCGCATCGTTTGCCATGGTTGATAGACCGAATTTGCATTTGATGTATCCAAGATAGAAGAAGGCACGGTCATCATTCGCCGTATGATACTGTACGATGCATCGGTCGTCTTTGCTAAAAACCTCACCACAGGACACACAATCCAGCCGATGGCTTCGATTTGGCAACTCGTGACTTCGGCATCGCTGGTGTTTGTCGGGTCGCCTACGCTTCCAGTTATGTTGGCTCGGTTTTGTCCGTGCAAGCAAGCCATCTTCTCTGTATCGTTGGTATATTTATCACAGTAGTTTGGATCAGTCGGATAAGCCTCTCCATCTTTACAAGCATCAACCAACGTTGGTGATATAGAGTACTTAGACTCACACGTCTCTAGCTGAGATTTATACTTATTCAAAAAAGCCGAGGCACGGCTTGATATCCCCGCGGCTATGTCATTACAGCTTTTCTCAACTTCTTCTAATGGATCAAGTGTGTTGCCAATACCAAATTTTTTGCCATCATCAACACCGGTGCGATAGGCATAGTTTTGCTTTATGATTGTCCCATTGTCTAGATCGACAATACTTACTATCGCTCCTACGTCTGATGCCGCCACAGTGGCATTATCGGTCTTGGTTGCACCACATCCTGTCGATGCTTCGAAGACCGACTTCAATAGTACATAATCTAGCGCACCGTCCAGAGCCGGTACTTTGCCGTATTTTGATGCAATAGCGGCTGGTATGCGTTTTGCAACATCTTTACCGTTCTCTTTGTATGCTCCATCGCCCGAGTTGAACTTCATGTGCAGAGAATTTTCTATGAAATCTTCGCCCGATGAAAACTCAAAGAAACTCAAGAATGGTTTGTTAAATACATCATTATCACAATCAACCTGTGCACCAGTAGGGTTCGGGAAAGCCGTTCCATCTCCACCTAAGACTCCCGTGCCTCCGAACCAGTCCCCGCCATTTACGTCAGCAAGTTTAATTCCTACGCCGGATGAATACGAATCTTTACCGAAACAGTACTGCATAGCAGTCATATAAGTATACGCCTGAACTTCTTGTGCAGGGGTTGCGCCTGAGGCTTTCACTGCCAATACTCGTTCGACTTGAGAAAACAACGATACAACTGTACTAAGTACAATTATTAACAACAATAATACAGCTTTCCCACGACGCATATGTGGTTCTATTTAAGCACAAGTGGGATTACTTGTGAATAAGAGACTACTTAAGACTAATCGGATTGGCTGAATCAGGGCGGTATTTAGAGCTGTTCGCAGCACGATTGTTACTCATACGGTTGAGGCCAAGTATTTGAACAGTCGAGTGATCTTCTACGTCCACGTAGGAGCTATCAATGTCAGCTAGGTTGAAGCTTCTTCCGGCGGCAATCTCTTCTAGCTCTTTAATAAGAATGTGGTAAGCACCGCGCTCTCGTGCCGACAGCTTCATACCCGTTTGCTCATCTTTTAGGAACTTGGTAAGATTATCGGCATACTGCCCTGCGGCTTCTTGGTCAATCAAATCGGCCTGTACATCGCCACGCGCTAACGCATTAATCGTTGAAGCCAATACATCGATGTCTGTCTTAACAGCCTTCTCACGATCAACTTTACCCTTGTTAATATCGGCAGCGATACCCAATTCTCTACCCGAGTATGTGTTATCAACAGTGATCGTGCCGCCCTTTGTCTTTTTGTAGATATGTCGACCAGTACCTTGGCTGCCTTGGTCGGTGCCAGAGTGGAAGTCGACCTTATTGCCACCCTTGCGGTAAGCATCAAGAATAATCTGCTGAGTATCGCGACGATTAGTCACTTCTGTCTCGTCTAATATATTACCAAAGATATCTTTGTATTCCGCTTGGCCGCTACTATTGACGGTAGCTTGGACACCGATTTCGTGCGAGAAGTCCATCAAGTCCTGTACAGCAAAGTTATTACCAACTTCCATTGCAATTTGCTGGATAGCAGCATGCCTTTGGGTAATGGTCGCTCTCTTGCCATCAACCAAAATACCCTCACGGTAGACTCTCTCAAGCTCATCAATGCCGTAGCGACCATCATTTGAGAAGACAGTCTTGGCAGCACCAACGTTTTCCATATGAGTATTTGATGATTGCTGCTGTAGTTTAGCCATGACCTTGTCGGCACCTTCTTCATCGATACCAGCTGCTCGCTGTAGCAGGGCGCTGTTTGCCTGCAAAGCTTTGTTTAACGAAACTTTACCAACATACTCGGCACGTTCTTTTCGCATCCCTTCGGTTGCGATAGCCTCATTTGCTGTTTTAATGTCGACAACAGCCTCGCTAACATCGGCACTAGCTGGGCCGAACTTTTTGCCATAATCGTCAATTCTTCCAGCCGAAGCTTCAGTCAAGATTGATTCCCACTCGTCCTGGGCGGCCTTGACTTGTCGTTCAGCTGCTAGCATTTTTAGGTTTCGACTGTAGATGTCTTGATCGTTTAGTGATGTTTTTTGCCAATGCGCGTCAGCTGCTTTGTCGATTTGACCTTTGTACAATTCTTGACGTTTGTGGAATTCATGCGACTTCTCAAGGGTACCGTGCATTTTCTCGCCGTATCGACCTTCTTTGTCAGCGATTTGCTTCTGGCGTATCGATTCAGAGCGATTACCGAGGAATTCATCGTTTTCTTTACTTGTAGCTTCTCTTCGTCGTCTGCCATTATCCATGCCTAGCCCTGCTCGCGCTAAAGGATTGCCGCCCTTTATAAAGCGCTTACCGCGATTCTTTAGGCCCTTACCAGGATATTTTTCATTGAGAGCATCTTGTTTTTTGGCGATATCAACAAGCTTGTCGCGCTTTTTTGCTTCAGCATTGTCCATCGCCCAGCCCTTTGACCTGTCTAGCAAACCTTTTGACTTATCATTGGTTATGTTGGCAATCTGACCCAAAATACCGGTCGCAAGTCGTGGGATAATCAGACTCAGCATCAGCGGCAAAAACTGCACCATCATGCCAAGCAGTACAATGTGCAGTCGTCCATCAGCACTGTTCATGATCAATGCCCCAGCCAACTGTGATCCACCATAAATAAAAGAGAATATAACCGCAAATAGCATCAACATCGTAAATGTCTTGAGCCATTTTGAAAACCAAGATTTCGTACTCGGCAGAACAAATGCCACAAATGCTAGCGGCGATATAACTACAAACATGATGATAAGAGCATGCCTAGCTGCCAAAATAACAAATGCAACCAGTACTGAAAACGCCACTGACAGTAGTGCGGCCAGCAGTAAATAGCCTGCACCTGAAAAGGCTATAGCAGCACTACTTGCTATAGCAAGCGCAGGTACAGCAACGGCTCCCGCGGAAAGTATATAAGTACTGATATTTTTCCACGAAACATCCGCCCCCGTCGTCATATTCTCACGAATATTTTCCATGACCGCATGGGTCGAATGCGCCACTGTGTTCGAAAGATCAACACCTAGTGCACAGATCCAAAAGGACGCATTGACCAATATCGATGCAATGATAAGCCGCGGCAACATATCCTTGATGTTATAGTTCGAATAGCCCGCACTCGTCAGGTGCGAGTAAATAATTACCAAGAAAATGATGATGAAACAAATGTTGGCTAGATTACGCACCAAATCCCACATCTGGTAAAGCCCGGTGTCGTCTTTGGTAATTGGCCGCACATCCAGAAAATCCTGCACCAGGCTAAATATCCCATCGATACCATCGGCAATATAGTTCGATACTGGACAAATTATCCAGCCCAAGCCCTTGGTGATACTACCATCACAGGTATTTTGCATTTCTTGATTTTGGTCGTTCGAATCTGTTGTCAGGTCACGCGTCACTTTGATTGGCGTGGTCACTGGTGGAGACAAACCGCTATATGTACTTGGCGGTGTGAAGTTGTAGACAACATACACGGCCGAAGTTCGCGCCTGTATATTCTCACCGTCCGGTCCTGGCACGCTTTTTTCAAAATAAATCACATGCGCCTTCGCTGGCGTCGACGAATTATCTATCCAAGCATAAGGTACCTTGCCCTTAACGTCACCAGCCGGTAGCCCAGTTGACGAAATCGGCGCATAATCGTTGTCTTCGTACTTCAATGTGCTACCAACCCAAATCGCATCGGCAGCATAAGTTGGCTGCGAAAGTCCGATATTCGCAAAAATAGCCGCAGTGATAACTGCAGCGAACAGCATAAATAGGCGTCGAAGGCTACCCTTCAACGCGCTGATTTTGCGCATATCCCACATACTTCCTATTGTATCATTTTGAAGTGTTTATGTCAATGCTTTTAGATCATTCTTACGCCCAAAAAACAAAATCGTCCCCACAATGAGACGATTTTGTAAAGCTAATGCTAAAAAACTAGTCTTTTTTCTTGTCCATGCGGTCAAGTTTTGCCATGTGGATCACAAAGTAAACCACAAAAGCTGTCGCTAGCAAAGTGATGAGCGAACTGGTAATCGCGCCCCAACCGATAGATACTTCCTTGTCCGTACCACCGTTCATGATCACCCAACGTAGGCTGTTTAGGTCGATACCTTGAGTCATCAAAGCCACGATTGGCGAGATCAACTCATCAACAATTACCTTAACGCTGGCACCAGCCGCAGTACCGATTGCAAGACCAACTGCTAGGCCAACAACACCTTGTTCGCGGATAAAGTTCATAAATCCAGAACCGTGACTGGCTGCACCCTTTAGCCGAGCTGCCGCCGCAATCTTTTTATCTTCATCAGCACGAATCGATGCCTCTTTTGCTGCTGATACTTTTTTGGTAGCTTTCGCCATTTCGTAAACTCCTCTTTAGTTACTTAGAGAGAATTATAGCATAAAAGATGCTTAATAAAGACCGTACCGACAAATAGCCAAATTGCATAAACGATTTTTCCAGAGATAAACCCTTAAACCGTACGCGTACTGAGCTTCAAAGCAGCTCTCTTTGTTGTGATTTCATTCATAGCCGCCTCTGGGTTGTTGATAAAAAGATCCGGATCAAGATGCATTGCCCAAAAGAACGAAGTCATACCTCGCTGTCGTAACATTATTTTATATGCAATGATATCGATAAAAATGGCACACCTTGCATTGCGCCAAATCTAACAACCGTATCATCTCTAAAGTGTGATTTTCCAGCACCAGGTTCACCCCAAATAAGCACGCCAGAACCATTGGACTCCACTAACTTAGTAGCAACTTCACCCATATTATTAAAAAATGCAGGTGGGTCATTTAGGTTAGTGTCTATTTCCTCTAAGGATTTTGGATATTCAGGAAGCCAGTATTCCAAGCCAAAACCACTTCTCGCATTTTTTACGAATGTCCCGTCAAATAATTGTTCATAAGGCATGCATTTATTATATAATAAACATCGGCAATTATATACTTGACGTTACCAACTTATAAAGAATTGACAAAGTAGTCATTATTCTTCTATATCTTCTCGCTGTTTTTTAGCCCACTTTTTTAGTTCTTCATTACTAATTGGTGGCGAAGTAGCCATTTTCTTAACGTTATCCTCGAAAGTACCACCAATCCGTACGCGACGCTCATTTTCACGTACAGGCTTTTCCATATAGACCTCGACGTCGGCCTGTAATGCTTTAATTTCTTCTTTAGTAGGCTTTTCGTCGCTCATATGTCTAGTATAGCAAACGCCGCTTCTAGCTTTTGATGGTGTGCGCTCACGCCCAGTGTTCGGGTGCCCGAGATAAGAGGAATTGAAAGAGGCAGGAAACAGCTCGCGTATTATAAACTAGCTGGGTGAATTGAATTGATCTTCAGAAGTTCTTTGCCCGTCTTTGTAAGCCTGGACATAATCCTGAGGAGGTCTCGCAGAACCCACAGCGAGCAACCCACCATCGTTACCTATAATAAGGGCTTTTCCGCCTCGAACACTTTCACCATCTCGCGTTTCGTAAAAGAGTACACCGACCTCATTGGCGACATCCGATATGGCCAGATCTTCAATACTTATGCCCAGAAGAGAAGCCGCCTTTGCCCTTATGAGATTTTCGCTCAAGTCCTCGACATTGACGCCCAGAAGCTTAGCGAGGTTTTGCTTGATAGCTCCATCTTCTTTTGCTTGATCGAGCAACTTATCATAAGCCATCTCTGAAGTTCTCTCATTCTCATTTAGTGTTGTATCATCCATGCCTTGATTATACCATAAAGCCTTTTTCGTCTATGGTTTCAGCGAAGATATAGTCATATACATCTTGCATATCCTCGAAATACTTAAATTCCATACCACTCACAACATCAGACGGTAATTCATCGACATCTTTTTTGTTGCCTAGGGGCAATATGACGGTTTTCATTTTGTGTCGCTGGGCAGCCAAAACCTTTGCCTTAACACCTCCAATACGCATGACGCGCCCCTTTAGGGTGATTGCGCCAGTAATGGCAATCGTATGGGGAATAGGAACATTCTTAATAGCCGATAAAATACAAATAACATCGGCAACCCCACCCGAAGACCCATCATGCTTTAATTCATGTATTGGAGAATGTATGTAAATATCGTAATTCGTAAAAATTGCCTCGGGAATCTGCCAGTCCTTAGCACGGTATCGCAAAAGCCCTGCGGTCGTTTTGAGTGTACTGAGCGCTGTGCCGACTATATTATCCGAAACAATTTGTTCACCTTTGCCACTCTCGGTAATGACAACTTCTAGACGACCGACGCTTCCTATATTACCGTTACTGACACCCATCTTATTAACAACGCCAACTTCACCCTCTTCTGCAACGTTGGGTTCTTCCTCATGGGCGTCTTCAATCATCTTATTAACATCCATAATGGATAAGACGACAGGGTCTAGCGGCTGACCTGATGATGCTTTGTAGGCGATATGCTTGCGGGTAATCTCACGAATGGCGTTTTCGAGTTGCCGCACACCACTCTCAAAAGTGTACTCTTCAATAACTTTACCGATCGTTTCTGGCGATAACGAGATGATGTCTTGTTCCAACCCAAACTCAGACGTAACTTTCTTAATGAGGTAGTTGGTGGTGATGTGGATTTTTTCATTCAGGGAATAGCCATCAAGCGTCAAAATCTCTAAGCGGTTACGTAACGGAGCCGGAATAGTAGATAAATCATTCGCCGTTGCTATAAAGAAGACTTCGGATAAATCCATCGGAACATCGAAATAATCATCTTTAAAGGCATTGTTCTGGTTACGGTCCAGTACTCCAAGTAAGACCGCTGAGGGATCTCCGTGGAGTTGATTGTGGCCAATCTTATCTATCTCATCGAGGAGTATGACGCAGTTCTTGCTACCCGCTTGGGTGATACCGTCTACAATCTTTCCTGGCTTCGCGCCGATGAAAAATCGCTTCATACCGGCAATATCTTCAGATCTACTAGAGCCACCGAGAGACACTGCACAATAGTTCCTATCTAGCGCTTCGGCTATAGATTTTGCAATCGTACTTTTACCAACACCGGGCGGCCCATATAAGCAGAGAATCTGCGGCGGCTGTTTTTGGGTATATTTTTGAATTGCAACGATATCAAGGATGCGCTGCTTCAGTTTTTCTAGCCCAAAGTGGCTATTGTTAAGAATGTCACTCGCCGTTTGCATATCCTTGGTATCTTCAGTTCGAATATTCCAAGGAAAAGCGAGGATTCGATCAAGCCAATCGATAACATTGCCGTATTCTGACGTAGCTTTCTTGAGATTCTTTAGGCGACTTAGCTCCAGATAGATGCGCTTTTTGACTTCTGCATCAACAACTAGACTGGCTAACTCATGCTTATAGTGGCCAATGATATCCTGTCCCTTTTCCGCCTCTTGCTCGAATATCCTTGTTTCCAGACTTGAGCTCAGTATATGAAGTCGTTTCAACGGGTCGCGCTCGTTGAGGAGGTTACGCTGGATATCGTTATCAAGTTTTACGCCCACCACCACGCTACTTATTAGATGGTCAATTGATTTGGGATTCTTTATACCTTCTACTTGGCGTAATTCGACGTTCGGATTAGCCTTTAAGTATTCTTTAAATTGCTCTTGTACTGTTCCTAGTAGTTTTCTGGTTTCATGGTGGAGTAAGTCGAAGAATTGCTCCGGCAATAACTCGACGTCAGCATAATAGGCCGATGATGAGTCGTTAAGATGCAGCTCCCTTACGAGGCATAGGCCAACACTTTCAAAAGTAACTTTGTAAACATCGTCTACTTTTTCTACTTTCTTGTGATTACAGAGAGAAGCAATCCTAACTTCGCGCTCTCGATATTCCTCGATGCCGTATTCGGTTGGTATGAGCACTACTTGCTGGCGGCTGTCTACTTTTTCTTGAAAGTTACGATCTGTCTTGAACGTAACGGTTCTTGTCGTACCGGGCAAAACAAATGCATTTTTGTTGGCCTCTGCCGGAATTCCTGTCAGGTAAGTGTCTGTCATATCTCAAACCTATTTTAACATTAGCGTAATCATGAAGCCATATCAGAGGTACAGGTGTTTCAAGCTGGTTTTCATTATCAAATTTCGACACGGACTCATTACGCCGCCGATACACCATTCGTTCCGAATAGTGCCAACCTCCCAAACGCGTTGCGTTTACGAGGTTACGAATATAACCCCAATAAACTCATAAATTCCACCTCATCATCCGCATCGATCTTCAGCCATATCTTGTCCGTCGGTTTCGTTGCTGCCTCAAGCTGCTGTATGGTTGTCGTGGCAAAGATTAAGCCACCATCCCAATCATTGTAGAGAATATGCTTCATCTGTCGATTGAGCTTCTTTTGGGTGTTTGAGTCATTACAAATAGCCAGCACTGTCGGAAAAGCGTCATCTTCCGCTTCTTCCCAATCACCGCTTTCCTTGAAGTTCACATAGTTTCTGGTTTTCCTGACACTGACGAAAAACGGCTTCGAGCCGTCCCATACATCCACGAAGAAGTGCCTTGCTGGTGTTTCGCCTCGTGCCGGTACTTTGAGATGGAGATCAGGTGTCCATACAGGGTACGAGTCAGACTGAGCCATGAAGCTTTTGGTCAAGATCTCTAGCTTGTTGCCGTATAGAGCACGGAAACGCTTGACAGTATCCGTGAGAGTAATTGTGTGCTTGAGAAAGTCATCTGACACTGTTTTGTTCTTATATAGGCTTTTGGTTGCCCATTGGTTGGTGGTGTTCGGTTTGGCTGTTTCAAGGGCGCGTGCACCTTTAGGTGTAATGTAATACTCCGCTGGACGACCCGCCAGCTTGTAGGACTTGTTGTAGCGCTTAGAGATTAAGTCTTGGTCTTCGAGCACCTGAAGTTTGTTTTGGATTGCCTTAGGGCTAGATTTCTTCAGTGAGTGGGCAAGTTGTTGGCTGGTGCAGAACCTATACCAGTACAGTAGGTGTAGCGTTGTAATCTGCTGGTCATTCAACGGTCGTCGATACTTCACTGGTCTACGTATCTTAGCTTCAGTAATCTTACTCATATCTCTACCTGCATACATTCAACTACTCACGTATACCTACACTTAACCACATCACTAAACCAACTCAAACCACAAGCAATACAACTCAACATACCAACACCTACAATCTAGCACCCACACACTCATCGCTCGCTTCATCTGTTCTTCTCTATATTTATATAGAAAGAGAGGGAGAAAAGAAGAAAGAAAAAAGGTACATAGGAAAGAGCGGAAAACAGAGAGCGAAAAGTGTACTTTGTGAGAATTAAAAAAAGAAATAGCTTGGGTGTCGATGGATAAGTTAGAAGGCTACTTACTGATGAGTTTACTATACGTCAAACGCTTACCGTTTACGTGATTAAACCAATCCTCAAAGCGTTCGCCGTCAGTCATAGATCGGGTATTCCAGCGGTAACTATATTCATCGCAGTAGCGCTGCAAATGCTTGGCGCTAACATGGTGGTAAATGCCGTTAATGCCACGCTTTAAGTGCGACCAAAAACTTTCAGCTGTATTGGTGCTGGCCATGCCGTTGACGAATTCTTTGACGCCGTGATTCACGCTCTCATGCTTAAAGCCAAGTTTAGGCAACGTGCGATATGGCATGTGCTCGTCAGTGTAGACGGTTGCGTCTATGCTGATGTGTTTGCGGGCAAGCGTCATGAGTGTGTTACTGCCCGTGTCTTTTGTGGCAATAGCACGCAGCTTTCCGCCACGCTCGACCATACCGACAACCGGCGCTTTGCTGTTCTTGCTGCCATGACCCTGTGCGCCTTTACCGCTACGTGTTTTGAGACGCTTGCTATGGTGCTTGTTGCTGTCTTTGCCGCCGATGTAGGCTTCGTCCATTTCAACTTCACCATCAAGCAGCTCAAAGCTGTCATTTTCATACACATAGCGAATGCGCTGAAGCATGAACCAAGCTGTCTTTTGGGTTACATCTATGAACTTGCCAAGTTGGATTGAGGAGATTCCTTTTTTGTAGCTACCACACAAGTAGATAGCTAACAGCCACTTCTGGAGCGATACGGGACTATCCTCAAAGACACTGCGCGTACGCACCGT
>Ga0209480_10001902_pt1 | contig 14761 bp, 14 predicted proteins | sample JI61114C2DNA_FD_187501 | JGI IMG/M metagenome (GOLD analysis project Ga0209480, IMG submission 187501) | Wastewater effluent complex algal communities from Wisconsin, to seasonally profile nutrient transformation and Carbon sequestration -... | ecosystem: Engineered > WWTP > Effluent > Algae...
AGCAATTAAACTCGCTGGCGGCATTCAGATTGATGCCTTGACCGACAAAGAAACTGTTGTGTCCGGTGAAAATTTTCTTGCCACAGTAAAAGTTTTTTTTCCGAATTCGACAAACATCAAAGTCAAGGAAATTTCTTTGAAAACACCGAACGGTTGGACTAATGCGAACGCTGAAGAACCGAAAGATGCAAATCAAAACCCGTTCCGGCGTGAAAATGCGAATAGTTCGGCGTTTTTTACTGTTAAAGTTTCATCAAATGAGCAGACGAAGCAACCTTATTTCCTCGAAAATCCTCGCAACGGTTATTTATACGACTGGAAAACGGACAAAAATCAGACTTTGCCGTTTCAGCCGCCACTTGTTTCGGCAAAGATAACCGTTGAAATTGAAGGGACGGAAATCACGTTTAATCAGCCGCTTGAATATCGTTTTGCCGATGATATTCGCGGCGAAATTCGGCGTAAATTAAATATTGTTCCTGCGCTTTCAGTAAATTTCGACCAGAAACTTCTTGTTGTTCCACAGAGCGAAAAACCGCAGGTAAAGCGTGTAGTGATGAGCATTACGAATAATTCGTCTAAACCGATTAGCGGAAATGCAGGCTTGAATATTGTCGGTTTAGAAGAAATTGACTGGAAATATTCGGCGAGTTCGCCGACATTTAATCTGAAAACCAAAGGCGAAAAAACGGCAATTACTTTTGATGTTACGATTCCCGCAAAAACAAAAGCAGGAAATTATAATATTTACGCCCAAGCAATGGTCGGCGAATCTTTAGCGACTAGTGAAATGAATGTTATTGCGTATCCGCACATTCAGACGCATCGCTATTACACACGCGCCGAATCGAAAGTTGTGGTTACGGATTTGAAAACTGCGCCCGTGAAAATCGGTTATATTGCGGGAAGCGGCGACCGTGTGATTGATGCGATTCGGCAGATGAATTTTGATGTCGAGATGATTGACGAAAATTATCTGACGAACGGCGATTTGTCGAAATTTGATACGATTGTCGTCGGCATTCGCGCTTCGCAGGTGCGACCTGATTTTATTGCGAATCATCAGCGTTTGCTTGATTATACGAAAAATGGCGGAACGCTTTTGGTGCAATATCAGCTTCCGGTTTATCAAAATCTTTTGCCGTTTCCCGCGCAGATGGGCGCGCGAGTTACGGACGAAAACGCGAAGGTTACGATTCTCGAACCGAATAATCCGATATTTAATTTTCCGAATAAAATAACCGACAAAGACTTTGAAAATTGGGTTCAGGAACGCAATCTTTACGCTTTGTCGAATTTGGACGCGAATTATAAATCCTTGCTCGAATCGCACGACGCAAACGAAGCCGAAAATAAAGGCGGACTCGTCGTTGCGGAAATCGGCAAAGGCAAATATATCTATTGCAGTTACGCATTTTTCCGCCAACTTCCCGCCGGAAACGCGGGCGCATATCGGCTTTTTGCGAATCTTCTTAGTCAGAAATAGACAACGAATTACACGAATTGCACAGATTTTTTCAATTCAATCTGTGCAATTTGTGTAATCTGTTGTCTATAATCTTAGTTTATGCTTAAGCGTTACATGCACGGACGGGAAAAACATTTTGCGATGGTAATTGACAATCGCATCGTGCGCCCGTTTGGTTGGGGAATGGAATTTGTGAACGAAAATGCGAACGGCGAAGATCCGCGCGTTTTTTATCGTGATTACGCGAAAAAAGTTATTGCAAATTCCGATGAATTTTTCTTTGCGCCGAATGTTTCGGATTACAAATTAGACGGTAATACTCAATTGACTTGGACAAGCGGAATTGAAACGAATTCGATCGAGAACAATACGGTTCAAGCGAAGTTTTTTCCGGTTGCGAAAGATAAAAAAGCCGCTGTTTTGGTGTTGCCGCATTGGAATGCGAGACCCGGAACTTATTTTGATCTGTGCAAATTCTTTAACAAAGTCGGCATTTCGGCTTTGCGAATGACGTTGCCGTATCACGAAGAACGAATGCCGCCCGAACTCGAACGCGCCGATTATTTAGTTGCGCCGAATGTCGGTCAAACTTTGCAATCTTTGCGTCAATCGGTCGTCGATACACGCGCCGCGATCGGCTGGCTGAAACAACAAGGCTACGAAAAAGTCGGACTTGTCGGCACGAGCATCGGAAGCTGCGTCGGATTTTTCGCATTCGTTCACGATTTGAATATTAATACGGCGGTTTTCAATCACGTTTCGGGATATGTCGCCGATGTCGTCTGGAACGGACTTTCGACATATCACGTCAAGGAAAGTTTGAAAGATAACGTCGGACTCGAAGAACTGCGCGAATATTGGATGCCGATCTCACCGATGGCTTATATGGACAAGCTCGCTTCGATGCCGCATCGTCCGCAGAGATATATTTACACGCTTTACGATTTGACGTTTCCGCTCGATCTGTCGCGCCAAATGCTCAACAAATTGCGCGAATATAAGATCAAACACACAAAAACGATGATTCCCTGCGGACATTACACACTCGGCGAAAAGCCTTGGGTTTATATTGACGGCTACAAAATCATTTCGTTTTTGCGGAAACATTTACGATAACATTGCAATCTTTGCGATCTTTGCGCCTTTGCGGGAGAAAAATGTTTCCCGCAAAGGCGCAAAGTTCGCAAAGTAAAAAAAATTATGCAGGCTGAGATTTTAGCAAAGGTGATTCGCGGTGAAACGGTTGAATCGGTGCATCGCGGGCATCTTTTGATCATTGACGGCGAAGGCAGAGACGTGGCAACGATCGGCGATGCGGACACGGTTGCGTTCATTCGTTCTTCGGCGAAGGCTTTTCAGTTGATTCCGTGTCTTTTGAGCGGTGCGGCGGAGAAATTCGGGTTTATCGAATCGGAAATTGCGCTGGCTTGTGCGTCGCATTCGGGTGAAAAGATTCACGTTGAAACTGCCGCGAAGATGTTGCAAAAAATAGGTTTGAACGAAAGCGATCTGCGTTGCGGAGCGCACACTCCGTTTGATGAAAAACGTGCCGAAGAAATGATTCGCGCAGGTGAAAAACCGACGCAATTGCATAATAATTGTTCCGGCAAACATTCGGCGATGCTCGCGTTTGCGAAACATATCGGCGCAGACATTAAGAATTATGATTTGATTGATAATCCGATTCAGCAAGCGATTTTGGAAACCGTCGCGCAGTTTACGGAAACGCCGAAAGATGAAATTCCGACTGCGATTGACGGTTGTTGTGCGCCGAATTTTGCTTTGTCGGTGCGGGCGATGGCGAAAAGTTTTCTGAAATTGGTTTTTCCGCCCGAAGATTTTGACGATGAACTGCGCGAAGCGTGTCGGCGCATCGTTACGGCGAAGATGAATTATCCCGAACTCGTCGGCGGAACAGATAGATTAGATACGCTTTTGATGAATGCGGCGCGAGGCAAAATAATTTCAAAAATAGGCGCGGAAGGCGTTTGGTTATGCGGCGTTTTGCCGAATCAAACTTACAAAAAAGGTTTAGGAATCGCAATGAAGATCGAAGACGGCGACGACAAACGCGCCCGCGCCGTCATTTCGGTCGAAGTTTTACGACAATTGGGAATTTTTGAAACGAAAACTTTGCAGCAAATCTCGCCGTTACCGATAAAAAACCGTCGCGGCGAAACAGTCGGCAGAGTCGAAGCGAGTTTTAATTTGAATTTCACCACATAGGAACATAGAAATCATAGAAAAAACTATGTGTTTCTATGTTCCTATGTGTTTAATTTTTTATGACAGAACAAGAAAATTATCCGCCGAAGTTGCGGAAAACAGTTGACGGCGGCATTGATATTGGTTCGATTGCCGATTTACTCGAATGGTTTTTGACTTTTGATCAGCGCGTCGGACTTATGCGTCTGCCGCAGGTCGAAGAATTGTTTCAATGGAAGCAAAAATCGGACGCGGAAAAAGGTATAGAAGTTTATCCGTTTGAAAATGCCGAAGCGCGTTTCGCTGTCGGTGCGTTTCAGGCACTCGGAGAAAATCAAACTGAAGACCAATTGCAAAGTTGGATAACCGAAGTTCTGCAAGCGTTAGGCGAAGCCAAGCAAACCAACGAAGACATTGCGAAAAGTAATGGTTTAAAGCAGGACGAATCGCATATTACACAAGCCGAATCGATTCCGAACGACATCGAACGCCAAATTTATCTGACAAGTTGTTGGATAGAATCACTCTGCACGGCAGAAGTTCGGTTTTTGGGTTGGGTTTATCAGGAATTGTATGGCAAACCTTTTCAGCCGTTGGCAATGTGAAAAAGGTTAAAAGTGAAAAGGTGAAAAAGTTGTTGAGTAGATTCAACAACTTTTTCACCTTTTCACTTTTAACCTTTTAAACTTTAACGCCCGAAAGTGTTGCATTGGCGCATATCGCCGGATTGCACGCCTTTTGAAAACCAAGTCATTCTGTCGCGTGATGAACCGTGTGTGAATGAGTCGGGAACGACGTAACCTTGCGTTTTACTTTGAATGCTGTCGTCGCCGACTGCTCCGGCGGCGCGGATTGCTTCTTCGTAGTCGCCCGATTCGAGCAAGCCTTGTTTATTGGCGTAGAACGCCCAAACTCCGGCGTAGCAATCGGCTTGCAGTTCGAGCTTGACTGAAAGCGCATTCGAGTTTCCGGCGCGTTGAACTTGATCCATCGTGCCTAAAATATTTTGGATATGATGTCCGACTTCGTGCGCGATAACATACGCTTGCGCGAAATCGCCCGGAGCTTTGAATTCGTTCTTCAATTCGCGGAAAAATCCGAAATCGAGATAAAGTTTTTCGTCTCCGGGACAGTAAAACGGACCTGTTGCCGAACTCGCGTAACCGCAAGCGGAAGAAACTTGCCCGTCAAAAAGCACGAGCTTCGGATTGCGATAGCGTGTTCGCGCCTGTTGCGGCAAAATCGTGTTCCAAACATCTTCGGTGCTGCCCAAAACCGATGCGACAAATTTCTTTTGGTCGTCGTTTGTTTGCGGTCTTTGCTGTTGTTGCTGTTGTTGTTGCTGGCTTTGCAGATCAGGCATTCCTTCCATCAATTGACGCGGATCAAGCCCGCAAACAAGTGCCAAAACCAACACCACGAGCATTCCCAAACCACCGCCGCCGAGCGCAATCGTTTTGCCGCCCATTCCGCGTTGGTCTTCAATATTTGTGCTTTCTCGTCCTCTTAACATTTATCGTTCCTCTTGTGAATCGTTTTAGAGATTCTATCATTTTGTCGAGATAGAAAAAACTTTCGCAACGGTTAAATTCGTCCGAATTCTTGTTAAATACGATATTTATTGATTTTAGCCGATAAATTCTTGACAGTCGGGCATAACGTCTTTATTATTATGAGAAGCCATTAAAGTTTTATTTTCCAACATTTTCCAGAGAGGACGATGATATGATTAAGCTCGACATTATTAACCAGGTGGCAGACAAAACAGGTGTGCCGAAACAAAAAGCGGAACAGGTTGTTGATGCGCTTTTTGACGCAATGAAGGAAGCTCTAGCCAACGGAAAACGCATCGAACTTCGCGGATTCGGTGTGTTCGTAGTCAAACCGAGAAAACGCGGCATCGGACGCAATCCGCGCACGGGAAAAGAAGTTCCGATTCCTGCCGGAAAGACAATCCGATTCAAACCCGGAAAAGATTTGCAAGCAAAAGCCGTAAAATAAATCGGCTTTCGATAACCTAAACTCCTAAAATTGTGAATCGTAAATCGCAAGATAGTAAAGTTGCGTCAATGCGATTCACATTTTTTTTGGAAAATAAACGCATCTTTAAAATTTGTAATTCGTAATTTGTAATTACAATCTCGAAATGGACGACCTAAACAGCACCGCCAATCAACTTTTCAGCCGCCGCGAAGCAATGCGCCCGACGACGCGAACTTGGATAAAACACATCGGATTACTGCTTGCCGCTTTTTTCACCGTAACGCTTGCCGGAACTCTGCAGCCTTTCGGACTTATCCCGATTTTTAACACTCAAAACGTTGTCGAACCGCAAACTTGGGGCGAAATCGGCGGTTTCATTCTTAATCTTCCGGTCGATTATTTTTGGCTCGTCGTTCACGCGATCAATGAACTTTTCACGAATTTTGAAACTTTCAAATACGGCATAAGTTTTTCGCTTTCGCTCATTTTTATCTTGCTTTCGCACGAAATGGGACATTATATTGCGTGTCGAATTTACCGCGTTGACGCAACTTTGCCATATTTTCTGCCGACTCCGCCGCTTATCGGACCAGCCGGAACTTTCGGCGCGTTTATAAAGATAGTCTCGCCGATGCCTTCGCGCAAAGCAGTTTTCGACATCGGCGTTGCCGGACCGATCGCCGGATTTATCGCGCTTTTGCCGATCGCGCTGATCGCTTTTTTAACTTACGAATACGATACGACAGATTTCAGCGCAAAAACCGCAGGTGAAACGATAGTTTTTGCCGATTCGTTGTTTTATAAATTTTTAGCGTGGATTTTCGGAATAAATTTGGAATTTGCAATGAAGCCGAATCCGTTCTATTTTGCGGCTTGGGTCGGTTTGTTGGTGACGGCTTTGAACTTGATTCCTTCGGGACAGCTCGACGGCGGACACGCGATCTATGCGGTTTTCAATTCAAATTTTCACAAATGGATCGGTAGAATCGCGTTTGTCGTAATGGTTATTTTATCAATTTCCGGCTGGTATTTTTTCAATTCACCGAGCGGATTTTTGTTTGCAATAATCTTATTTTTTATGATGCGCGTCGGTCATCCCGCACCGCTCGACGATTCACCGCTCGATTTTAAAAGAAAAATAATCGCCGTTTTGACGCTTCTGATTTTTATCTTGTGCTTTATGCCGTTTCCGATTCAGATTCGTTAGATGGAAAGCTAACGCCGCGATAAATTGCCGATAATGCCAGACGGCACGGAACGCTTTTTAATTCAACTGTGTCGCGTAAATCATTGAATTCTAAATTCATCCAAAAACCGTCACCGTGTTTGACGAACTGCGAAACGTGCGGACGATGTTGGGCGATCAAAAGATATTCTGTAAAACTTTCGATTGATTTGTAATAGCTGAACTTATCGCCGCGATCAAAGGCTTCGGTCGAATCTGAAAGAACTTCAATAATCAAAGAAGGATTGACGAGCAAATCCAAACCGTTCAAATTTTCGATAATCGGTTTTCCGCAAAGCGCAGTTAAATCGGGATAACGATAAGGCGAATAAGCCGGAACTTTAACACGCATATCGGACGGAAATGATTGACAGCCTTTTTCTCGTAGTTGTAATTCGACTTCAACATTGAGATTTTGCACAATTCGATTGTGCGGAAAACTTGCACCGCTCATACACCAAACATTTCCATCAAAAAACTCGTATTTTTCATTCGTTGATTTTTCGAGTTCGATGTATTCTTCCAATGAATATATTTGCTTAAACGCTTTCATTTCTATGATTCGGTAACAACTTGCGGCAATAAACCTTTGATTTCCTTAACCATTTTTTGCACGTCTTCTTGGTCTTCGAGCGCGATCATAAAAAAGTCGTAACTCGTTTTGAAACAAACCATTCCGTTGCCGAAAAACCAAACGCCTTCGAGAAGCGGATTTCCGCCTAAAAGCCAATCAATCGGTGCGCCCGTGATGGTTTTCGGGTTGACGATGTTGGTCATCATTACTGCGCCGGAAGCGAATGAAAACGCTCCCAAAAGCGGTGCGCCGACCGATTTAACGATGCCGCGTTCAAACTCGATTTTTTCGGTTTCGGCTTTTGATAATTCGCCTTTGGTAATTAAATCTTCCTGCGTTTTGAGATATTCGTTGAATTTTTCGCCGAGTTTTTGCACTGACCACGTCGGAATCGCCGAATTAAAAAGCCAATGCGAACTCAAACCTGTAAAAACAACGCCCAAACCTGCGCCGACAACCATCGAAACGCCCGTCGTTGCGGCTTGCACAGGACTTTCGGCGATCCAATCCGTCGCTTTTTGGAAAGATTTCACGGCTGAATCGAAGGTTTTCGCCCAACCTGCGCCGAAATTAAAAATCCCGCTCGCAGTTTTTGCGGTTTTATTGACGCTTTTGCGAGTTTCTTCAAAAACTTCACCCGCTTTTTCGCTGGCAACGGTGAAAACTTCGCCGGCTTTTTTTCCGGCTTCTTTGACGATTTTTTCGGCTTCGACAGCAGATTTTGCGGCAACATCAACTGCTTTTCCGCCTGCGTCTTCCGCTGCGTCACGAAAAGGTTCGCTCGCATCATAAACTTTTTTTGCGGTTTCTCCGGCGGTTTTATACGCACCTTCGGCAACGTTCACGGCTTGTTTGCCGACTTCGGTTTTTTCGGCTTCAAATTTAATTTTTTCTACGCCGTCTTTAACAATGTCCGCACTTTTTTGCGCCGTATCTTTTACAAGTTTCGCGCCTTCTTCAAATTTGTCTTTCAAGCCGATCTGCTTGTCGATTTCCTCAAATTTTTCACGCGCTTCACGCGACCATTTATCAAATCTTTCTTTATAATCACTCATTGTTTTATCTTCCGTCCTTTGCTCGTTTTAAAATACGATTTCGCCAAAGATTTGTTCGTTTTGATGCGAAAATAATGTCAACCTTTGTATGATTGCACTTATAAAACACGCGGTCAACTTTTATTTAAAAAGAAAGAAAGCGTAAAAACTACGCTTTTCCGCCTTCTTATTCTGAATTTTATTTTAATGTTCGTCGCCTTCGGACGTTTCTAACATTCGCGGTTTTTTGTCTTTACTGTTTATTTTTTCGATGTAGTCTTTGATTCTTGCGTTCAAGCCTTCTTCGGCGTTTTTCAAATCTTCCGCTTTTGCATCTTTTTCAGCATATTTTGTTTCCAGAGCCTTTTGCAAATCTTCCAACGCGCCTTTGTCATCATTCAAAAAATGCTTCATCGCGGCGGAAATATAATACAAAAGTTTTTTCGGCGATTCGCTTTTATCATTTTTTAATTCTTTCTGGATATATTCAAGCGATTTCCGACGCGCTGCTGATGCTTTTTCCGTATTTCCTGTCTGACCATAATGATAGCCTTTAATACGATGGAAATTTTCCCACCATTCTTCATCTTTATCCAAGACCGAATAAACTTTTTCCGCTATTTCAAGTCTTTCAGTAGTAGGAATTTCCTGATATTCATTAAACTTTTTGGAAACTTTCACACCTTCCAAAATTTTTTTGATTGCGGGCAATTTGTCTTTCGGCAGTTTGTCGAAATCCCACATAAAAGTTGCTAAATGACATTTTTTGCAAAGATAAAATGTCGGGCTATCCGTTTGCGGAAAAAAAAGCCATTGATATTTTGAAGGATACGAATAAACGTAACTTCCATAGCTTCCGACAACCATAAAAGTATTTTTTTCATTATCGATCGGACACGTGAATTCCTTTGGAAACCAAGTTATCGCGTAAGAGTTCACAGAAAAAAATGCAAAAAGAAACCCGAACAGTATTAGTTTTTTCATACAAATTCTCTCCTAAAACAAAAGGCGAAAGAAATTTTCACTTTCGCCTTTTTTAATTGTTAATTTTTTACTTGACCGCCGTTGTTTGTTTTTCGCGCGGATCAAACGGTGTCGCTTGATATTTTCTGATCGTATCTTGCACGTTGTCGTAATTATCGCCGAGCGCGGCGGCTTTGTCGTATGCGTCCATGGCGCGTGTGCGGTCGCCTTTTGCGTCGTAGGCGTTGCCCATTTTGACTAATGCCCAAACGTGCAGCCACGCCGGACGCGCCAAACCTTGATTGCCGAGATCGCGCACGGCTTTGAGATTATCGATCGCAAGGTCAAAGTTTCTCTGCTCAAGGAAAAGCAAACCAAGATGATAATAAATCCAAGCATTTGAACGATCTAATTTTAACGCCGCTTCAAATTGCTGTTGGGCTTCGACATAGTTTCCTTCTTTGAATTGTTCGATGCCGCGCCGTGCGATCGATGAAATTCGCAGATCGTCGGAAATTCGCAAAATTTTGTAATCGGGATCGATGATAACGGCGATCGGTTTGCCGTCGGATTCGATGTTAAAATCTGCGCTCGTGTCGTCGATCTGAATCGTTTGCGTTTTCAAATTCCCTTCGCCTTCAGCGCGAAGCAGAACATCAACCGGCAAATTTAAGTTATCGTAATTTTGCTTGACCGTGCCGCGAACGATGAATTTTCCGGCGCGTGTGCGAATGATTTGATAATCAACCGTAAATTCGGGAACGCCTGTTGAATCGATCCAACGCGCAAAAAAGTAGCGCATATTTTTTCCGGCGATTTGCGTTGCTAATTGCTCGAAATCATAAATCGAAGCATTTTTGCCGCGATAATCCGTTAAAAATTTCTGCATCAGACGATTAAATTTCTCAATGCCGAGCGTATCGCGCAAAAGTTTGAAAACCAACGCGCCTTTGGAAAACATTATGTATTGATACGCTGTTGATTGGTCGTCGAGCATTGCCGGAGTTCGTCCGAGCGAAGCGGTCTGCTCAAATGTTAAAGCTTTTTCGAGCAATTCACGGCGAATATTGTCTAATTTCGCGCCTGTTGCCGTGCTTTCGCGCAAAGAAAATGCGCTGAATTCGGACAAACCTTGCGAAAGCCACGCATCGTCAAACGATTTCAAACCGACGGTCAAACCCCACCATTGATATGCGGCTTCGCGTTGCAGACGTTCTTCCGTAATCTCGCGCGGTTGTTCGAGAAGACGAGTCGCCATAAAAATCATTCCTTGCGTCGAATAAAAATCAAGGCTTTCGTCGTCAATTTGCGCGACGATAATTTTCTTTCCGCTGTTTGAATCGCCGAATTTTTTCGTATAAAAATCAAGCGCAGTTCCCAAAGTTTCGCCGTAAGACGCAACTACTTTGTTATCAACGGCTTTCGTATAAAATTCCATACTGTAGCCGCCGTAATTGAGCGATGATTTCGTATATTTTCCGTATGTAAAATTGCCGACAAGTCCGGGTTTCGTTTGTAAAAAACGATATTTGCCGCCAGCCGCCGAAACGGGCGAATCGCTCGAACCGACGATTTGAAAACTCGACGGAAGCGAAACATTTATGTCCGATGTCGCAAGGTCAGCCGCGTAATTGTGAAATGGAAACCAACGCGCCGCATACATCAAATAACCGTCGTTTGCGCCAATATATGCCAAACGCTTCGTCAAAAGCGGTCCGCCTTGCGGATTGACCAAAACGCCCGAATATTTGAAACGCAAAGTTACGGGCGTGCCTTTCGTAACCGTATCGCCCAGATCGACTTTGACGCTCGGACCTAAATCCGAAACGCCGACCTGATCTTGAATAAATGTAACTTGATTTTGAGTTGTTGAAGTTTTTGTCGGTGTAGTTTTGCCTTTGGTCGTTGTTGTCGTTGTCGTTGTCGCCGTGGTTGAAACCAAAGCGTTTTGGCGCGTGATCGTTTCGACTCTGAGCGAGCCGTTAAGTTCAAACGAAACGGTTCGCGTGTCCTCGAGCGGCGTAAAATCAACGTCAACCGTTGCGTTCAATTTGTTTTCGTCCGGCAATAATTGAACGTCCATTCGATAATTTGTCACGTCGAAAGGTGTCCGCTGAATTTGCTGTGCGAAAGCGGCAAATGCCAAAACACAAATCAAACCGAATGCCCCAAAAATATTTTTCTTTAAACTTTTCATTTTAACTTATCGGAAATGCACTTAAACTTTAATTTATAGATGTCTAAAAATCGCTTTTCGTTTGCTTGTTCTAAAAAATTGGAGCGCGGACGGCTCGTCCGCCGGTTCGCGCGAAGCGTCAAACGAAAATGCCGTTGCATATTTTTAAATTTGCGCCTGTTTTCGCTTTGCTTGAACGCGCCGACGAGCCGTCCGCGCTCCGGTTTAGCGAACATAGATCGGATTTGACATTATCCAAGGCGATTCGCTCAAATCGTCGAGATAAACTTCCGTTCGATACACGCCTTTTTCCTTCGCTTCAAAAATCGTTTCATTTTTTCCCGCGTCTTCAAAAACCTTTTCGCCGTTTTTGAAGATCACGAAACGCGCAATTTGCGGCGCAGAGATTTTTAATTTCACGCCATTTGCCAATGCGATTTCGTCGCCTTGAATTTTTGTTTCCGCGCCGTTTTCAGCCGTGAATGAAAATCCGGTCGTGTCTGCAAAAACATCGAAACCGACAAAAAGATTGCCCCGTTTTATGGCTTCAAGCAGACTTTCCTGACGTATTTGTTTGTCTTTCGCAACTAAAACGTGCGCCCGAACCATTCCGAAAATCGTTTCGTAGCGATCGATTTTGAAGTTGATGATTTTATTTCCCGCATCATCGCCGAAAAGATGAAAACCGATGTTTGAATGCGCGTCCGTTCCCGCAAAAAGCGTAATTTTTCTTTTTTGCGAGATTTCATCAAACTTTTGCAGATTATCATTCGGACGCTTAAAAAATCGCGCGAAAGATTGTTCGGGATATGACGGAAACGACCAGATCAGATCAAAAACGGCGTAATACGGAATATTTCTTTTCGCGTTCGTGTGAAGCGAAAAGACTTCGATTCCGTCGAAATTCGCGTCCCAAGTTTTGAATTTTTCGGGATAAGTTACAAGCGCGATCTTGCTTTGCGATTGATATTTTTCCAAAAATTTCGGCGTTTCAAGTTTTGCGTCTTGAAATGCTTCGGAACTTCCCGAAACAAGCAAAAATCTGTCGCCGCTTATCGTATCAACTTCGTTTCCGCCGACAAAAAGCGTATTTTTAAAAACGCCGTTCAAGGTTTTGGCAGACGAATCGAAATTTTCCGCCGTGTGTTCCGTCATCACGACAAAATCGAGATTATTTTTGCTCGCGCCGTCAATCAATTCATCAAAAGTCGCCGTGCTGTGTCCGCCGAGATTTGTGTGCGCGTGAATTATTCCTTTGTATTCGTTGAAATTCGGATTGGAAAGATTTGTGCGATTTGTATTCAGCGAGTTTGTTTTTTCAGCGCGATTTGAAATCTGAAACCGCCGATAAACAAACGGAATCTGCGCCAATAAAATGACGGCAAGCAGAATTAATAAAATTTTTTTCCAGCGTTTCATCTAAATCGTTGACGCAAAAATTATAAACTTTAAATTATAAACTCTAAATTATCTAGGAAAAGATTTTCTCCTAAATAGTTTATAATTAAGAGTTTATAGTTAAGGGTTGAAGTATTTCTCAACTCTCAAAATCTACTGATACGACTTTTTCGGCAATTTGTCTGCCGAGTTGTGCGATTTTTTGATGTTCCTCGTGCGCGTCGTATTCGTCCAATTCCTTACGACTCGGAAAAACGGAAACAAGTCCCGTATCAAACGAGCGTTCGAGATGCAAAATGTCCTTTCCGACATTAAAACTCAAAATATTCGGAATCAAATTCGGCAAATTTCGCAATTTCGCACGATGTTCGTCGCGCATTTCTTCAGTTATTTCCGCTTTATATTTCCAACAAACAATATGTGTCAGCATAGATTTAGTTCTTTTAAGTTTAGGAAGTTTAGAAAGGAAGAAAAGAAAGTTCTTAACTTCCCAAACTTCCTAAACTTCCCAAACTTCCTAAACTTCTCCTTCGCACCATTTTCGCGTAACTTCGTGGCGATACGCAAACATCTTTTCAATTTTCGGTGTAATTAAAAACGGCGCGACAAGACTTCCTAAAAAACTCATCGGCGGTTCAAATTCGATTTCATCGCGCAAAATCGCGCCCGATTCGTGCGGTAAAACAATGTGTTGATGCCGCCAACTCGCAAAAGGTCCCGAAATTTGCACATCTTCAAACATTCGCGGTGGCTCGTATTTCGTATGTTCGGCAACCCAACGCGCCGGAAAAATCCCGAAGATCTTCTGCTCGATAATTGCCCGCGAACCGATTTTGGTAATATCTGCTTTCTGAACAATTTTCGCATTTTCCCAAGGCGGCACAAGTCGCTCAAACGCATCGGGCAACTCGTGAAACGCAAAAACACGCTCGGGCGTGGCTTTGATGATTGATTCTTTGATAAATTGCATTAATTTTCCTAATTTGATGACCAAAGTTTAAAGAATTCAACGAATTTGTATAAGTCATAACCTCTTTCCAATCTCTTTTTTTCAAGAGTTATGCCGTTGGCTTTTTCCCAATTGGTGAGAACTATATTGCTCGGTTCTTCCAATTCTGCCGTGCCTTGCGAATGAAGAAAAGAACCGTCTGTTTCTAATAAAAACAAATGTGGATAGCCTGTAATTTCGGGATATTTTGACAAAAACTCTTTATTTTCGTTTTCCGGGCTGAAATTTACTTTAATCCAGATAAAATCTCGGTCGCGCACTCTCGTCAAAGCCGGATTTGCGAGAAAATATTTGTCCATTTTTATACACCAACCGCACCATTCGCCGCCGACATCAAGAATAATACGCCTATTTTCTTTGCCTGCTTTGATTATGGCATTTTGTAAATCAGTATTCGGATTGCGTTTCGGATCAAATTTTTCACGCTCGAGTTTCTGAGTTGTCTTAGCAACCGATTTTTTAGTTGTCGCCTTTCTGTTTCTCGAATTTTGCGCGGAAACAAGACAAACGCCCAAAGCAAGAATCATCCAACTCAAAAGTAATTTTTTCATAATTTCTCTGTTAAAACCTCATTTAGTAAATTCCAAACTTTTTTCAAATGTCTTTCTTCAACTCTGATGCTTCCGACGGAAAGACGCAATGTAAATTTGCCGTTTAGCTTTGTGTGCGAGAGATATGCTTCGCCCGAAGCGTTAATTTCATTCATAATTTTCTCGTTCAGCGCGT
>Ga0209480_10001904_pt1 | contig 14747 bp, 8 predicted proteins | sample JI61114C2DNA_FD_187501 | JGI IMG/M metagenome (GOLD analysis project Ga0209480, IMG submission 187501) | Wastewater effluent complex algal communities from Wisconsin, to seasonally profile nutrient transformation and Carbon sequestration -... | ecosystem: Engineered > WWTP > Effluent > Algae...
GTTTTTATTTGAAGTTGAAATTTGTTCCAGTTCACTAAAACCGGAATTCATGTCACCCAAAGCCATATGCGTAATGGCGAGAGATGTCCGTTTAGCTGGGTCATTTGGATCAAGCTTGCTGGCCTTGGAAAAATACTCTTCAGCTTTCTTAGCATCGCCATTCTGGAGGAAGGCTTGGCCGGTCAATGCGAGTAGCGCCGGGTCTTTATCTATCTTTCCTAGTACAGGGGTTAGCATTGCGATGGCTTTGCTTGCTTCCCCTGTGCGAAGATAATTGGAAACCAACATGCGGCGAGCAAGTGGCATCTCAGGGTTTAACTGTAAGGCCTTGTTTAGGTAAGACTCAGCTTGAATGTATGACCCAAGTTGATACTCTATCGCACCGGCGATTTGCAATGCGTTGGGGTTGTTGGGCGATATCTTGAGTAATTGCTGGGAGAGTTCCTTGGCAGTTTTGTAATCTTTGTTCTGATACGTAAGCTGTGTGTCGAGATAAATTGTTTGTGGATTTTTCGGGGCGATTTTCTTCAAGATGTCAAGTTGCTTGGTGGCTTCATCGATTTTGCCCTGCTGCATCAATCCGGAAATAATTGCGGTATGGGCCAAGAGGAAATCAGGTTTTGCTTCCACTGCCTTGCGATAAAACTCAAGGGCATGGGCCTGATCATTTTGAACTCCGGCAAGCGAGCCTTTGAGCAATAAAGCTTCATGATTTTTTGGTGATTTGGCGAGAATGCCATCTATGATTGCCAGTGAACCGTCAAAGTCACGGTTTGCCGCCTTCAAACGAGCGCTGGCTAATAAGGCAGGGGCGTAATCCGGTTGTGACGCTAGTGCGTTGGTTAGTTCTAGCTGGGCCGCTTCACGATTGCCTTGTGCCTGATAGGCGGCGCTCAGGATGGTTTTAAGGTTGGCGGTCGGTTCCCCATTGGGGACTTCTACCTTGGAAAATTCTTCCGTCACTTTCTTGAATTGACCTGTGCCGAGCATGGCACTGGCGAGTAAGGGGATAATTTGTTCTGCTGCATATTTGAGCTCAAGCGCTTTCCTGAGCTCGACCTCGGCCCCGGCAAAATCACCACTTTCGAGTAATGTTTTTCCAAGAAGGAAGCGGGCCTCACCCAAATTGGGATTTTGCTGTAGGGCATTCTTTAACTGAATCACAGCGGCTTTGTTGTCATTTTTGGCAAGAAAGTCCTTGCCTGATGCGATCAGTGCATCAGGTTTTTCGCTACCGCCGCAGCCTGCCAGCAAAGCAGCTAGCAGGGCTGTTGAGAGGGTGGCTGAGCGAAATACGTTACATTTTTTCATGGTGTGGGTTCTCGGGAAATTGGATTATTTCAAACCAAGGCGATGCATGAGGTCGTATAGAGTTGGGCGGCTAATACCCAGTATTTCAGCGGCGCGCACCACATTGCCGTTGGCACGGCCGAGGGCGATTACCACTGCCTGGCGCTCGGCTTCGTCGCGTACGCGGCGCAGGTCAATGAATTCATTTGCATCAGCAGTGGTTTGAGTCAGGCCGATATCATCACGGGCAATTTGGGCGCCATCGGCCATGATGACTGCACGCTTGACGCAGTTTTCCAACTCACGAACATTGCCGGGCCAGAGATGCACCTCAATTGCACGGACTGCGTCTTCAGTCAATATCATGTTGCCGCGGTTTTGCTCAGTAGCGAAGCGGCGGACAAAGGCATGGGCGAGCAGCGCTGGGTCACCAGTGCGTGACCTGAGTGGCGGAATGTTGATGACAATTTCAGCTAGGCGATAGTAGAGATCTTCACGGAAGCGGCCTTCAGTGATGAGCGCGCTAAGATTTTGATGGGTGGCGCAGACGATACGTACATCGACTGGAATTTCCTGACGTCCGCCAATGCGCTCAATCACGCGCTCCTGTAAAAAACGTAGTAGCTTGGATTGCAGTGGTAACGGAAGATCGCCAATTTCGTCCAAGAAGAGCGTCCCGCCATGTGCAGTTTCAATCTTGCCGGGCGTGGTTTTGGCCGCTCCGGTGAAAGCACCTTTTTCGTAACCGAAAAGTTCGCTTTCCAGCAGGTTGTCAGGAATGGCCGCGCAGTTGATGGCGACAAAACGTTCTTTTTTGCGTGGGGAGCTTTCATGGACGCCGCGTGCCAGAACTTCCTTGCCGGTCCCACTTTCACCCAGCAGGAGTGCCGTAGCGTTGCTGTTGGCTATCTTTTCTATGGTGCGGCAGACGCGCAGCATTTCAGCGTCTCTTGTAATCAGGCCAGCCAGTGCTGCTGGGTGTTGCATCTCCTGCAGGCGGCGGTTTTCCTGTTGCAGGTCATAGAGCCGGAAGGCGCGTTCAATGGTGAGCGTAAGTAATTCAGGCTCAAATGGTTTGGCGAAAAAGTCGTAGGCGCCCAAGGCGATGGCGCGTAGCGCATTGGCTCTATCGTTTTGTCCAGTGAGAACGATAACCTTGGTTTCGGGAGCGACGGACAGTATTTGTTCGAGCAGACGAAAGCCTTCTGAAACGGAGTCGGCATCTGGCGGTAAGCCGAGATCCATAGTGACTACCGGCGGTGCATGGCGGTGAATTTGCGTCAAGGCGCTCTCGCGGTCACCTGCAGTCAAAGTCTCAAACTGATCAAAGGACCAGCGTAGCTGTTTTTGCAGCGCAGGGTCATCCTCAACAATGAGCAGGGGGCGGAGTTTTTCGACGCTCACGCGGCTTCCTTTTCCCGTAAATCGGATTCTGTACGGACATCAAAAAGTGGCAGGATCATCGTAATCCGTGTGCCTTGGTTTTCTTCGCTATCAACCAGCATTTCCCCGCCCAATTCTTTAATGTACTGTGCGCTTTCATAGGCGCCGATCCCCATGCCGGCCTGTTTGGTACTCTGAAACGGCTTGAACAAGCGATTGCGAATGAATTCCTGGGTCATGCCGTGGCCTGTGTCGCCGACTTCAATTGCGGCACGGTCGCCCCGACGTTCCAGTGAAACCCATACTTTGCCTGCTGGATCGGTTGCGTCAAGCGCATTCTGAACCAGATGACCAATCACTCGCTCCAGTCGTTCCTCGTGACCTCTGGTGATCAGACGTTCGACGATCCGCAAATCAAACGAATGACCTTGGTTTATTTTACCGCGTTGTATGCGCTCAATGACATCCGGAAGATTAACGCCGCAGGGTGTGCCTGGTGGCGTAGCACCTTCGCGCAGTTGCATCATTAGCTGGCGCATGCGTTCTACTGAATGTTCGACGGTCATCAGCATATCTTGCTGAAACTCTGGGTTGTTCTGGTGGCGCTCTGCATTGCGCAGCATGAGAGACAGTTGAGTGACAATATTTTTCAGATCGTGCACCACAAAGGCAGACATTTTGTTGAAGGCGTCAAATTTTCGTGCTTCAAGCAATGCTTCTGTGGCCTGCATCTTGGCAAGGAAGCCTGCTGCTTGACAGCCTGCTGTGCGCAGCAGGTCATTGACTTCCCAATTGACATCGAGTTGTGTGCGAGAACTGGCGAGAATCACAAAACCGGTGATTTCATTGCCTACCATGAGCGGAATTACCAGCCAGGCGTTGGGAATGTTGGAAATCCAGGCTGGAATATCCAGTTGACCGTAACGACCTGGATAGCAGCGAAACTCTTCGAGATTAATCACCCAGCCGCTAGTCATTAGAAACTGAACCAGTGGTGAGTTGAAATCTTCAGCGCTCTCTTCTGCCGGAATATTCCAGCGTGCGGCTTGGGTAAAACATGACTGACCGGGCTCAAGCAACCAGAGGCCGCCACCAGGACTTTCAACCATGTTGGCCAGACCACGAATAACCTGTTGTCCCATTGCTTTCGGGGAGTCTTGCGCAGATAGAGTCTGCGTAAATTTCAACCATTCCTCCCGGTAGTCATAGCGGTAGCTGAAAAAATGCTTGCCCACCAAAACGCGCAGTTTTGCGCGCATAGAGCCTGAAATAACCAGAAAGCCCAGCCCCATTAGGCCTGCGAAGAACATGCCCAACTGCAGTGCACGGCCCCATTCACCACCAAAGTAGCGTACGTAGTAACCAATGCCAGCCATGAATAGCAGATAGACGCCGGCAATCAGCAGTGTTGCCGAATGAAAGGCGACTTTTTGCGAGAGACGGATTTTGGAGGTCCAGTCACGGCTACGTAGCGTGGACATGACGAGCAGCGGAATAACCAGTGTATTAACGAAGCCGCGCACAGCAAAGGCGTCAGCATCGATGTGATTGAACATTAGTGCGTCGGAGTATAGGTATAGGTCAAATACAAAAATCCCACCTAATCCGAGGCAAAGTGGTTTGATGTTCCAGCGTGAGTCTTCCGATACATTGCGGAACAACTGCTCGATCAGCATCAGGCCGAGCACGATCATCGAGAGTGCCTGGAAAAGTACGGTGCGTGCCCATTGCTCGGCTGGTATTAACCGTAATGCAATGGATAAATGCAATATCAATCCGCCAATGATTGCTGCCCAGCAGGCAGGAACGAGCCAGGGGGTCGTTAACTGAGGTGTTTGTTCTGCTGGTTTATCTAACGAGAGCAGCAGAATCAGGAAGACGTACCAACTTCCATAGCGCAAGAGATCGGCAAGCGTACTTGAGAGCAGTAGCAGAGCGTTTCCGGTTAATGCGAAAAGAGCCCCCAGTCCAGCCCAGCAACTGGAAAGCAGAATCGCAGCCAGCATTGCCCTGGTTCTATTCCCTTGCCGCCACTCCTTGCCAAGGGAAAACAGGTAGGCAGCAAACAGTAGATAGCCGCTTGCTGCAATGCCGAAACTCCAAGCGATCAATAATGCTGTTTGATTTTCCATAAATGGAAGTTACCCTACCAGGCAGGGGCATGGTGGTATGAAATCAATGGGCGCCTTTGCCGGTCAGAACGACACCGATCGTTTCAAAGAGAACGACAATGTCCAGAAAAAGGGAGTGATTTTTGACGTAGTACAAGTCGTACTGAAGCTTTTCGGCGGAATCCTCAACAGTGGCGCCGTAGTGGTAACGTACCTGCGCCCAACCGGTGACACCAGGTTTGACACTGTGGCGAACTGCATAAAATGGAATTTCTTTGGTCAATTGATCAACAAAGAAAGGGCGTTCCGGACGCGGGCCAACCAGGCTCATGTCACCCTTCAGTACGCTAAAAAGTTGTGGTAACTCATCGATGCGCAACTTGCGAATGATGCCGCCAACCTTGGTAACCCGGTCATCCTTTGCCTTGGCCCATATAGGTTTGCCATCCTTTTCTGCATCATTGCGCATGCTGCGGAATTTGATCACATTAAACAGTCGACCGTTTAAACCGACACGTTCCTGGCGGTAAAACACTGGAAATCCGTTCTCGGCGATGATCAGTAGCGCGGTAATCAACATTATCGGCATCGCGAGAATAATCAGTATCGTGGCGAAAATGATGTCGGAAAGGCGCTTGACTATTGTACGCAAGGTTCCCTGCTGGAAACCATCACCAAAAATCAGCCAGCCGGCGTAGAGCGAATCGAGACGAATCTGGCCCAGTGTCTGCTCGAAATGACTGGCGAGATCCAGCACACGGATACCATGCAGTTTGCAGTCGAGGAGTTCGCGCAGGGGCATGGAGCCGCCACGACGCTCGGTCAGTGCCACGACGATTTCATCGACTTTGAGTGTTTTTGCGGTATCGGTCAGTGTCTTGCTGCGTGACAGAATCAAGTGTTCCGGGACGATGGCAGATTCGTCATTGGGGCTGGGGAAATAACCGACGATTTCAGTGGAGGGGTCGGATTTGTTCAATGCTTGTTTGACAGCAAGTGCCTGACTGCCGGTGCCGAAAACCAAAATACGCCGTGTCATCAGGCTGGAGGCTTCGGTATGCGAGGCGCTGACGCGGTTCACCAGCATGCCGAAGACTGCAGACATTGCCGATAATTGCACGAATTCCCTATTAATGTCAGTTAAAGGGAGTAGCGCAAAAATTCCATAAGCAACCGGGACAGCCAAGTAGAGCGAGAGTACTGCACGAGCCCGACTTTCGGTGATGGTACGGCCATGTATACGTTGGTAAAAACCAAGCCAGGCATTGATGACCAGCATGGTGATGCCCAAAATTACCGCGAAGACGATAATTTGCTTGTGATTGATGGGCAGGCCACTACCAACCCACATAGAGACAATCAGCATGCCGACAATCACGAAGGACAGGTCAAAAATCATTTGTGCCAGCGTACGCCAGCGAAACCAGTGATTGAACACTTTGATCATGATCAGTCTCCGATTTTCTCAGAAAAATCTGAAAACTTCTTAAAAGCAAACCCCACAGACATCTCAGCAAGCCCTTTGTTAGGAATAATTACCGCTACTGTGCATTTAGCATCGTTACGATTTATTTGGGTCCATTGTATGAACGGGGGCAAATACTGCCCGTGGCGTATTTCACGATAAAGACAATTTCAAGTGCATATGCGGGCGAGGCATATCCGTTGGCGTCATTCATCTTGTTCTGGTGCCGTAGTTATGGGGTCTGCATTTTACCTGTGTTGACTTCAAAAAACCGTACGGCTAATTGAGTGGTGCGTAGCGGTCATTGTTGGGGAGTGAATGAGACCCTATTATTTGCCTTGCTAAAACTGAAATACTGTACAAAAATACAGCAATACGTTCCACTGGAGAAAACCATGAAACTCACGCCGCGTCAGCAGGAGATTCTCGACTTCATCAAAAGCACTTTGGAGGTGCTGGGCGCGCCTCCGACACGGATGGAAATTTCCCATGCTTTCGGTTTTGCTTCGCCGAATGCGGCGGAGGATCATCTCAAGGCACTCGCCAAAAAAGGCGCCATCGTGCTTGAACCGGGTTCGGCGCGGGGTATCCGTCTTGTTGAGCAACTTGGTTTGCCATTGATTGGTATGGTGGCGGCCGGTTCACCTATTCTTGCCGTTGAAAACGTCCAGGGGCGCTATGCGCTGGATGCCCAGCTTTTTAATCCAAGGGCAGATTTTTTGCTCAAGGTGCGTGGCTTGTCGATGATTGATGCCGGCATTTTTGATGGTGACCTGCTTGCTGTCCATAAAACGACTGAGGCGCGTGATGGCCAGATTGTGATTGCCCGGGTTGCCGAGGATGTCACAGTCAAGCGCCTCAAGCGGCGCAATGGTCTGATCGAGTTGATCGCTGAAAATCCTGATTACGAGCCTATCATCGTCAATCCGGCTGAGGTGGATTTTGCCATTGAGGGAATTGCTGTCGGCCTGATTCGCGGGGCGATCAGCACCTTGTCATGAGTGCTGTCGCGCGGCCGCTGGCTTTGGCTGAGGTGCTGGCCAGAGGAGATATCTGGCGTGGCGATACGCTAGCCTCTTTGCCGGAAACCGCAATCTCCAGCGGCCATGCCGCACTGGATGCTGAACTGCCGGGGGGCGGTTGGCCGCAAGGAAATTTGACCGAAATACTAGTTGACCGTAACGGTTTCGGTGAAATGCATTTATTGCTGCCGGCGTTGATTCAGTTATCGGCAGCCGGTGGCTGGCTGGCTCTGGTGGCACCGCCCTGGCTGCCCTATGCGCCGGCTTGGGCCGCGGCAGGTTTGGCGCTGGAAAGACTGGTCATCATCCAGGCTGGCAAAGATACGGCATGGTGTTGTGAACAATTGCTCGCCAGCGGCGGGTTTGCCGGCGTGCTGGCCTGGCCGGCGGCGAGTATTGAGGCGCCGGCCTTGCGTCGTTTGCAAGTGGCGGCGGAAGGGCGGTCGACCTTCGTCTGCCTGTGGCGATCAGCCTCGGTTGCGATGACGCCTTCACCGGCTCCCTTGCGTGTTGAACTGGCGGCAGGTGATGGTGTTTTGCGGGTCCGTATTCTCAAGCGCCGCGGTCGACCGGCAGCGCGAGCGCTTGATTTGTCCATTCATCGTCCCGGGAGATTGCCGCGTGCTCTGGCTGGCCCTTCACTTTCCCTTGCTGGCGCTCGAAGCGCTACCTCTGCGCCAGTCACCTAGTGCGCTGGTCAGCCGTGGGCGAGTGCTGCTTTGTGATGCGCAGGCATCTGGCGCCGGTGTCAAGAGTGGCCAAAAGCTATCGACAGCCCTTGGGCTGCAGCCGGGTTTGACGGTTTTTGAATGGGACGATGCGCGTGAATTGGAGGCATTGACCAGCCTGGCCTGTTGGGCCGGCTGCCTCACGCCAAGCGTCAGTTTGCTGCTGCCGGCGACGCTTTTGCTCGAAATTAGTGGCTGTCTGCGCTTGTTCGGTGGAGCGGAAGCCATTGTGCAGGCTGCGCTGGCGGGTTGCTCGGCACAATCCTACTCAACTAGCTGGGCGCTGGCGCCGACGCCGCTTGCGGCACACTGGCTGGCCCGCGCGGGGAGCAATGCCATTCATGACGAATTGCCGGCGATGGAGGAGGCATTGGCGAGTTTGAGTTGTGCCGCGCCCGGCTGGTCGGCGGAAATACAAAATCGCCTGGAGGCCTTTGGCGTGAAGTCTCTGGGCGATTTACGCAAATTACCGACGGCTGGTTTGCGGCGGCGCATCGGTAATGAGCCGCTTGATGATTTGGCGCGCGCTTGGGGTGAATTGCCGCACCCACAAAAAGCCTTTGTTTTTCCGGAAAGTTTCGAACGGAAAATCGAGTTGCCGAGCCGTGTCGAACACGCCGAAGCTTTGGTTTTTGTCGCTCAGCGCCTGTTTGCCATGCTGGCCGGCTGGCTGCATGCCCGTCAGTTACTGGTTCGCACCTGTACGTTGCGCCTGAGACATGACGATGACTCGTCGCACGATCTGATTTTGCGATTTTCCGAGCCGGCAGCGGACGAGGCGCGGTTTGTCCGTTTACTGCGCGAGCATTTGGGGCGACTGCAACTGGCCGGCCCGGTCGAGGTATTGTCTTTGATCGCCGATGAAGTGCTTGGTAAGCCTGGCGCGAGTGCGCACTTGTTTGATCAGGCGGCAACGGGTGAGGGCGCTCTGGCTTGTCTTGAACGCCTGCAGGTGCGCCTGGGTGATGGTGCGGTGCAGATTCTGGGGAAAAACCCGGATTACCGGCCGGAGTGTGCCACCAAGCTGCAGGCGGTGGCTGAAAAAATACCGGCTTTTAAGGCGTCGACCGCAACATTCAAGGCCGCCCGCCCGCTGTGGCTTTTGCCATCGCCACAGGCCTTGGGCGAGAGGGGGGGCAAGCCGCACTGGCATGGTCCATTGCAGCTCTTGTCGCGTGCTGAGCGTTTGGAAAGCGGTTGGTGGGATGAAGGAGAAGCGGCAGCAACTGGCGATATACGGCGCGATTATTTTGTGGCGCGCAATCCGCAAGGGCAGTGGGCATGGGTATTTCGCGATGCACAGGGGTGGTATCTGCATGGCCTCTTTGCCTGATTACGCCGAACTGCACTGCCTCTCCAACTTTAGTTTTCTGCGTGGCGCGGCACACCCCGAGGAATTGCTGAAAAAGGCGGCAGCGCAAGGCTACAAGGCGTTAGCGCTGACTGATGAGTGTTCGTTGGCCGGTGTCGTGCGGGCGCATCTGGCAGCCAAGGCGAGCGCTATGAAGTTCATTGTCGGCAGCGAGATGCTTATTCCCCAAGGTGATTTCTTGAAGGGCGCAGTCGACGGCCTGAAACTGGTTTTCCTGACTTGTAACCGCCATGGCTACGGCAATTTATCGGCGCTGATCACGCTAGCCCGGCGGCGTGCCGAAAAAGGGGCATACAGCTTGCAGCGTAATGATCTGGAGGCTTTGGCGCCAAGCGGTGCACTGCCCGATTGCCTGGTGTTGTGGGTGCCGGGTGAGGAGGTTTCTGTGGCGGATGGCCTTTGGCTGGCTGAACGCTTTCCCGGCCGGGTGTGGATTGCCGTCGAATTGCATGCCGGGCCGGATGATGCCGGGCGTCTGGAAAGCCTGCAAGCCTTGGGCGAGGCCAGCGGATTGCCGCTGGTCGCTGCGGGTGATGTTCATATGCATGTTCGCGCGCGGCGCCCCGTGCAGGATGTACTGACCGCGCTACGCCTGAAGACCACGGTATTCGCTGCCGGTTACGCCCTGTTCCCGAATGGCGAGCGCCATCTGCGTTCGCGGTTGCGTCTCTCACTCCTTTATCCACCAGAACTGCTGGCTGAAACCTTGGTCATTGCCGCGAAATGCAATTTCTCCCTTGACGAGTTGCGCTACGAGTATCCAGAAGAGATTATCCCGGCCGGTGAGACAGCCAGTTCATGGCTGCGTGCTGAAACCGAATGCGGCCTGCTACGGCGCTATCCGGGTGGGGTGCCGGCCAGCGTGCGCGAGCGTATCGAGCATGAGTTGAGCTTGATCGCCGAAATGGCCTACGAGGCCTACTTTCTGACTGTGTACGACATTGTGTGCTTTGCACGAAGCCAGAATATTCTGTGTCAGGGGCGTGGTTCGGCGGCCAATTCAGCGGTGTGCTATGCGTTAGGGGTGACTGAGGTCGACCCCGCACGCTCGGCTCTGCTTTTTGAACGTTTTGTCTCGAAAGAGCGCGGTGAGCCACCCGATATAGACGTCGATTTCGAGCATGAGCGGCGTGAAGAGGTAATCCAGTACATCTACAAAAAATACGGTCGTGAGCGTGCCGCATTGGCGGCGGCCGTGATTACCTACCGCACCAAGGGCGCCTTGCGCGATGCCGGGCGGGCGCTGGGTTTTGGTGTCGCCCAGATCAATGCGCTGACTGCTTCGCTGGCCTGGTGGGATAAGCGTGAGCAATTGCCGGAACGTTTTGCCGAGCTGGGTCTCGACCCGCAGGCACCACGTGTTGAAAAATGGCTGGCGATAGCCGAAGCATTGCGCGGCTTTCCCCGTCATTTGACCCAGCACGTCGGCGGCTTTGTCATTTCACGCGGACCGCTGGCCCGACTGGTACCGGTCGAAAACGCGGCGATGGCAGAGCGCAGCGTGATCCAGTGGGATAAGGACGATCTCGATGCGATGGGTCTGATGAAGGTGGATATCCTTGCCCTGGGCATGCTCTCGGCAATCCGCCGGATGTTGCAGATGGTTGATGATGGTTGCGGTCAACCGCTGAAAATGCAGGATATTCCGGCCGAAGACCCAGCGACTTACGAGATGCTGTGTCACGCCGACAGCATGGGCGTTTTTCAGGTCGAGTCGCGCGCCCAGATGGCCATGTTGCCGCGTTTGCGGCCAAAAAATTTCTATGATCTGGTGGTCGAAGTCGCCTTGGTACGTCCAGGGCCGATTCAGGGCGACATGGTGCATCCCTATCTCAAGCGGCGCCAGGGCAAGGAAAGGCTAGAAAAAATTTCGCCAGCCGTCGATGCCGTACTGGCGCGCACCTTTGGCGTGCCGATCTTTCAGGAGCAAGTAATGCAACTGGCGGTGGTTGCCGCCAATTTCACCCCGGGCGAGGCCGACCAGCTGCGCCGGGCAATGGCTGCCTGGAAGCGCAAGGGGGGCCTGGAACCGTTCGAGCAGAAGCTGCTTGCCGGCATGGCGGCCAACGGACTGCCGGAAAGCTTTGCGCGACGCATCATCGCGCAGATTCAAGGGTTTGGTGAGTATGGCTTTCCCGAATCGCACGCCGCCAGCTTCGCGCTGCTGGTCTATGCCTCGGCCTGGCTCAAGCGCCATCACCCGGCGGCTTTCCTCTGCGCACTGCTTAACAGCCAGCCGATGGGCTTTTACTCACCCTCGATGCTGGTTCAGGATGCTCGTCGTCATGGCGTTGGTGTGCTACCGCCGGATGTTACGACTAGTGATTGGGATTGTCGTCTTGAGCCAACGGGGGCCGTGCGCCTCGGCTTGCGTGAAATCAACGGCTTCACGAAAGCGGCAGCGGATCGTATTGTTGCGGTCGACCGCAAAAACCGGCCATTTTTTGATGTGGCCGATCTGGCGGCGCGTGCCAGCCTGCAACGTCGTGACCTCGATTTGCTGGCCGCCGCCGATGCCTTGCTCAGCCTCGCCGGCCACCGCCGGCAGGCCGCCTGGGCGGCAAGCGCAGCGCTGGTGCAGGGTGACCTGTTCGCTGGCGTTATGGCACCCGAAGCACCAGCCAATCTGCCAATACCGAGCGAAGCTGAAAACCTGATTGGCGATTACCAGCACCTCAAGCTGACATTAGGTCGCCATCCGCTCAGCCTGTTGCGCGAGCACCTTACCGCAAGACGTTTTGTCAGCGCCGCCGAGCTCAAAATTGCTGAGCATCGCACCCCCATCCGCGCCGCCGGGATTGTGGTTGGCCGCCAGCGACCGGGTACCGCGACCGGTATCGTCTTCGTTACCCTGGAAGATGAAAGCGGGCTGGTCAATATCGTCGTTCACCCGCAACTGATCGAAAAACAGCGCCGTGAATTGCTGGGGGCGACGCTGCTTGGGGTCTACGGGCAATTACAAAAAGACGGGGAGGTCGTGCATCTGGTGGCCAAGCGCCTGGTCGATTTGTCGAGTTGGCTGGGGCGACTGGAGACGCACAGTCGGGACTTTCATTAAAGCTTGAGCGTGGCGATATTCAGGCGCACAATTTCCGCTCTGCTCTGTTCAAGGTAATCATGAATAGCAAACTTCTCCTCGGTGACCAGCTGATCGATATGCAGCATGATCAACTGTTTGAACTGCTGAAGCGCGTTACCCCGTTGCATGATTCCGGGTTAAACGAAGAAAAGGTCGTCGACCAGCTAACTCGTTTGAACCAGCATATTCATCAGCACTTCCGCTCAGAAGAAGCCTTGATGCTGCGCCTTGGCATGCCGACTGACGAACTGACAAAACATCAGCTAGAGCACCTGCGAATTCTCGAAGAAATGGCTCAGTTACATCTCAACATCATGCATGGCAGTTCGTCCCGAGTCTCCGATGTGTTTGAACAGATTTCTGGCTGGATAACCAAGCATGTGCTTGATTTTGACTTGAACATGCGGGGATACATCAGCATGCTTGCAGATAAATAACAGTTTCTTGATTCAAGAAATGCTTGGTAACGAAAAAGGCCGATCAGATGATCGGCCTTTTTCGTTGTGCTGGGCGAAAAATCAGCCGCCGGTCAGCGGTTTGACGACGCGCTTGACGGCAGTGTCGTCCGGGTGTGGGTGAATGCTGAAGCCAAGGCTGGTCATCAGGCGGAACATCTTGCTATTGGTCGACAACACGTCGCCGACCACTGCGCGATAACCTTTTTGGCGAGCACAGTCGATAAGCGCTGTCATCAGCTTGCGGCCGACGCCACATTTCTGCCAGTCGTCACCGACTGCCAAGGCAAATTCAACGGATTCCCCATCAGGATTGACGACGTAGCGCGAAACGCCAACCTGGACTTCCTTGCCGCCTTCTTCCTGCGGTGGCAGGACAGCGACTAACGCCATTTCGCGGTCGTAGTCGATCTGCGTGAAACGCACCAGCATGGTTTGTGTCAATTCGCGCAAGGTATCCATGAAGCGGTAATACCGTGATTCGTCGGACATCGCCTTGACGAATTCCTGCTCCAATTCGGCATCTTCCGGACGGATCGGGCGGATGGTAACGACTTTGCCGTCGTTCATCTGCCATTCCTGAATCAGATGTACCGGGTACGGATAGATTGCCATATGAGCGTAGCGATCGCCGCTGGCGCCGGTAGCGTGGTCAATGACGATACGGGCATCGGCAGCGATGGCGCCGTTTTCATCGACGATCAGCGGGTTGAGGTCCATTTCCATGATCCACGGCAATTCGCAGACCATTTCGGAGATGCAAAGCAGCACTTCCTTGATCGATTCACGGTCGGCCGGCGGCATGTTGTGGAACTGATCGAGAATCTTCGATGCGCGGGTAGATTCGATCAAATCCTTGGCCAGGAAACGATTGAGCGGCGGCAGGGCAACCGAGCGGTCACTGAAAATTTCAACGTCGTGACCACCGGCGCCAAAGGTAATCACCGGGCCGAAAATTGGGTCACGGAAAACACCGATCATCAGTTCGCGACCATTCGGGCGCGACAGGAAGGGTTCGATCGAAACACCATTGATCTTGGCATTCGGGTGGCGCTTCTGCACGGTGTCGATGATGTCGTGATAGGCGTTGCGTACTGCCGGCGCATTCATGATGTTGAGGCGTACACCGCCGGCATCCGACTTGTGCGGCAGTTCCGGCGAATCAACCTTCATGGCGATCGGGAAGCCAATCTGTTCGGCCAGCAGCAGCGCTTCGGTCGCCGTGCGGGCAACCATGGTCTGGGCAACCGGCACCTTGAAGGCGCGCAGAATGGCTTTGGACTCCATCTCGGAAAGTACCTTGCGGCGCTCGGCAAGCAGCGCTTCGATCAGCATCTTGGCGCCTTCGGCTTCCGGGCGACCATGCTGGCGGGTTGGTTCCGGCGTCTGCAGCAACAGCTTCTGGTTACGGTAATACTTGGAAATGTGATGGAACAGTTCGATTGCCGTTTCCGGCATGCGGAAGGCGGGAATCCCGGCTTCTTCAAGCAACTTGCGGGCGCCGGCAACCTGTTCTTCGCCCATCCAGCAGCAGATGATGGAGCGGTTGAGCTTGTCAGCGACTTCGATGATGGCCTTGGCCACCCCCAGCGGATCAGTCATTGCCTGCGGTGAGAGCATGACGAGCGTGCTGTCGACGCCAGGATCCTTGGTGACGGTCAGGATCGCATCGCGATAGCGTTCCGGCGTCGCATCACCGGCGATATCGACCGGGTTGCTGTGCGACCAGTTGGTTGGCAGTGATTTGTTGAGTGCCGCCATCGTCTCGTTGGAGAGTTGGGCAAGCGGAATGCCGAGGTCGCCGGCGCGGTCGGCCGCCATGGCACCAGGGCCGCAACCGTT
>Ga0209480_10001905_pt1 | contig 14739 bp, 12 predicted proteins | sample JI61114C2DNA_FD_187501 | JGI IMG/M metagenome (GOLD analysis project Ga0209480, IMG submission 187501) | Wastewater effluent complex algal communities from Wisconsin, to seasonally profile nutrient transformation and Carbon sequestration -... | ecosystem: Engineered > WWTP > Effluent > Algae...
CATTTTACAGTTTCGCATTGAGTCGGTGCACCCGGGCATTATGATGCCTGAGTTGGGCCGCTCAATAACGCATGAAGAGGGAGTGGCTTTGGTAAGGGAATGGATTGCGGAGATGATGTGAGAGGTTGATGATAAGGATTAAGATAGTGAGATATATAAAATATCGACAATTGCTTATATTCGGATGTTGTGGGTAATGCCACCTTGGACAATGTAGACAGCGCACATAGGCACTTGCTGAAGCCTCGCGTACCAACCACACAAACCAAAGCTACACCAAGAGCCTATCTTTCATCGCACAGATTTTATACAAAAAAGTACTTTATACAGCGTAAAAAGTCTAGAAAGCAAGGAATGTGTAAATTTCTTAACTTTATGGACTAAAACAGTTTTACATGAAAGATGACAACAATCTTGAAGTCCTGAATAAAATTATCAATGCTCTGGGTGACTTAGACACTGACACTCAAGTAAGGACGCTTCAAGCAGTAATTACTTTCCTCAACATCCCATGGTCTCCTCGACCACAAGATTCTAAACTCAACGAAAGTTCTACTTCACCTCAAAACGGGATGTCATTTTCTGACAACAGAAGTATGTCACCCAAGGATTTTTTACGCGAAAAATCACCAAGACAGGATAGTGAACGTATTGCGTGCTTGGCCTACTATCTGACACACTACAGAGAAACTCCCCATTTTAAAACGGTTGATTTAAGTACTTTAAATACCGAAGCTGCGCAACCAAAATTTTCAAATGCAGCTGTTGCCGTGAATAATGCTACAAGGGATGGTTTATTGGTTCAAGCACTCAAAGGAAAAAAACAAATAAGCGCAGCAGGAGAAGTTTTTGTGCAGACATTACCAGATCGAGATGCAGCAAAAGCAAGCTTGGCAAACTTTCGATTGAAGAAAAGAAATAAGAAACCATCTAAAATCTCTAAAACAAGATAAAAGTTGTGTCAAAAACCATTGGCCGTCATTCATCAATAAGAATTGCTCTTTATAATCACAAAGGAGGAGTGGGTAAAACAACCCTTACTGTTAATATTGCAGCAGCGCTCGCATCACTGGGTAAACGAGTACTTCTAGTCGATGCTGACCCTCAATGCAACCTAACATCTTACCTTGTTAATTCAGATGTTGTTGACAATTGGCTTGACAAATCAGATTCTCCAAATGGAGTCACGATCTGGTCTGCTATTAAACCCTTCTCAGAAGGAACTGGAGAATTAAAGAACATCAAATCATTTGAGCGTCAGGAAAGAGTGTTCCTAATACCCGGAGATATTCGCTTGTCTCAATTCGAGCAGCAATTAAATATGCTTTGGTTTGAATGTTTTCAGCGTAATCTTCGTGGCTTAAAAGGAGTAAGTGCAATAAGTGAAATAGTAAACCTTGTAGCTAAGAAGGAAAACATCGATTATATTTTCTATGACATTGGACCCAACATTGGACCACTGAACAGAGTCATCTTACTTGATTGTGATTACTTTATTGTTCCGGCAGCTTGTGATCATTTTTCAGTCAGAGCACTTAAGACCCTTGGACACTCTCTACATTCTTGGATAACGGATTGGAATACAATTTCTCAGATAGCGCCAGACAATGTTTCTTTGCTACCAGGAAAGCCAAGGTTTCTAGGGTACATACTTCAAAGATTTAAAATGTATGGTGGAGCAATGGCTGAGAAATTTGCGCCATATGCTTCCAAGATGGAGAGGAGTGCTCATAGTGACATCGTATTGCCACTTCGTTCGATTGATAAGGAATTAGCAAAAGGCTCCATGAGTCAAAATAAATTAGGTCAAGTAAAAGATTTCGGAAGTCTTGTTATTCTATCACAGGATCAAGGTGAGCCATTCTTTAGCGTGACGGGAGGAACTACTGCATTGAAGGATGACGCTCAGCAAGTTTTTTCAACTATTGCTAAGAATATTGTTTCCAGAATCAAAAATGATATTTAAAGTTGATGAAAAACGAGCTTGGCGTTAGGCAATTGAGATTAATCGATGACTTGGTTAAACATTTCATTGACAATCAAGAACCTTATAAACGTGTGTTAATTTCCTTCAAAGGAATTGTTGAGAGTTCTAAGAAGCTTAGCGAGTTTGCTCATTCAATAAGATCGCGCATCAAAGATCCAGATCATTTGAAGGACAAATTAATCAGGAAAGCATTAGAGGCTAAGGAAAAAGGAAGAGCATTTTCAATTACTAAAAAGAATCTTTTTGCGAAAATTAATGACTTAGCTGGATTTAGGATAATCCACCTTCATACAAAACAGTTTGAGGAAATTGACGCAGAATTAAAAAGAATTTTTATCGAGCAGAAATGGATTCTATTAAAGGGTCCTTCTGCACGGACTTGGGACGATGAATCACGTGAATATTTCACGAAAATTGGAATTCAAGTGGACAAATCACCCAATATGTATACAAGTGTTCACTACATAATTAAGCCCAACTCCAATGCTGAAATAACCTGTGAGGTCCAAGTTCGGACTTTAATGGAAGAAGTATGGGGAGAAGTTGATCACACAATTAACTATCCTCATAAATCCGATAGTATTTCATGCAGGGAACAAATAAAAGTGCTAGCACGTGTTACATCAAGCTCAAGTAGATTGGTTGATTCAATTTTCAGCACACATCAAGATTTTGAGGCAAGCAAATTGAAAATTAGTAATCCGATGAAAGTTGCTGCTAATCTTAGAGGACGAAAAGGAAAGAAATGAGCTTATGAGAATGTTTACCTTGTGCCGCACCAATGCCATTGCCGCACGACCCAAACGCTCAACCAAAGCAATGGCATCCGTGCTAAATTCTGCAACGGTGGACACTACCCACAACAAAATGTATGTGCCATTGCTGGGGGCAGTTTAAATTTATGGTTTGGTTTTCAAATAATGTTTTGTTGTATGGGACAGTTTATCTTTCAAAGACCAGCAACGTCATATACATAAACGTTGGTCAGGATTTTATGTTGAGAATGAGACAGTTTACATTAATAAGACTACTCGAACAAACTGCATTGCGTGTAATTCGCAAACCCTCGCCTTTGGTGGGGTTGTGCTAGGAAATAGCAGGTAAGGGCAACCAAAAAATCTGAATGCTTAACTATTTTTTAAAGATCGCTTGACTAACTGATTGCGTGAAGTCTTATTTAACCTATTTCCTTTCCTTTAAAAATGTGGCAAGTCCAACCACATCATCCGTGTTTATAATATCAACACCAAGCTCGATTAACTTCGACCACGATTCAGGAAAATCAGGAGTAGCCCAAAACCGAAAAGGTTTGTTGATTGCATGTGCGGCTTCGATAATGGCCACTAATTTTTCTCTATCACGTTGAGATAACTTATCGGTGCCATTCCATTTCGAGAAACTCTGAAAGCTGGCACTGATTAATCGAATTCTCTTTTGTTGATCGGTGGTATAGGTAATCCCTGGCCTACCATCAAAGTGAATGAAGGGTGGAGAGTTTTTCCAAAGAGCCGGAATCGGCATGTTTCCGCTAACCGTTATCATAAGGGTTTTGCAAGCGGTGAGGCGAGGATATTTTTTCAACCTCGTTACTAGTGTATTTAATGTTGCAGTGCCTTCCGTTTTTAAATCAATCATGAGTGTTAACGATTGTTCTTTATCCGCATAAGCAAAGCCGCCATTTTTCTCAATGAGTTTATCTAACGGCTTTAAGTAAAGTGCTTCCAGTGTTTTATCTTTTTGAATCTGTTTAATTTCATGACCTACTAAAAGATCATTGCCTTGCAAAAAAACATCGGCTTCAATAAAACCTGCTTGTGCATCGTAAGCCGTGACTAATGGACTAGGTTTTTCGTAATCGTTATGCGCAAAGATTACAGAAGAGCCAGGTTTTTGACAAACTCCATAAAATGAAAGTAGAGAGAAGGAAAAAAATAGAATAAACCGAATCATATTATAATGGGATTAAAAAAAGTTAGTCACAGGCAACAACCTGTGACTAACTCAATCTACACTAAATTAATTACTTCTCTTAGTAGCTTTCGTTTTGCACTAAGTACCCGGGTGTACCCGATGCACCGTCTATGGCAGATTGTGGAATTGGAAAAAGTCTTTTCTTAACATCACTGTCTGTCTTTTCTGTCCAGGTTCCTTCATACTTTCCAAAGCGAATCATATCTGTTCGTCTCAACATTTCCCAATAAAATTCAAAACCACGTTCGCGATAGAGAATGTCAAGTGTCATGGTGCTTAAAGCAGGCGGCACTACCCGCGCTGTTCTTGCTGCGCGAACTGTGTTTACATCGGCAAGCGCACCAGCTGCATCATTTTTGCGAAGTTTAGCTTCAGCACGCATCAGGTATGCATCGGCATAGCGCACAATAATAATATCGGCATCTCCTTTATTTCGACCTGTGTCTGACTTCTTACTGAATTCATACTTCTCAACACGATACCCAGTACTATATCCACTCCCTTCAGTTGTAAAGTCAATCATCTCGGTAAAGTTGACCAGTTTGGTTTTATCTGCTCTTGTTATGTTGTGAAGTTTACCGATTTTGAAACTTACTCCATCAGCGCAGAGTGTGAAAGGTTGCCCATTAGCTGTTGTTAACAAACCATATTGTTGACCACGTAAAATTCCGCGATTAATTTCAAAGTTGGCTCCTGAAATGCAAGAGTCAGCCGGAATATTCAAATTCTTTTTAAAGAATCTGGGATCCATATCAGCCGGATCATCTGCGCCATAGGCTTGCACCCAAGATTGATAAAAGTCAGAGGTAATTCCAGGACCATCTGTGCCATTCGCTCGATTGAATGCTGGCAATGGAAATTGATCGCCCGATAACGAGAAATAAGCCATTCGATTATGTCCATTTAATTCAGCGCGCTGATCAACTGCAAAGATTAATTCTTTGTTAGTGTGGTTCTCATCATCAAAAATCTCAAAATATTCGGGAGAGAGTTGGTATTGACCTGACGAAATGATCTTTGTGGTGTACTCGATTACCTTATCCATATCAGCCGCAGTAAAATCAAAGCTGGTAGCGTATGGATCCCGGTAAACGGGAGCGTTTAAGTATAGTCTGGACAATAGCCCCCACACAGCACCTTGGGAGATGCGTCCGGGTCCAACAGAATTTGAAACTATTGGCTCAATAGCCAACAACTCGTTTTTGATATACTCAACGGCTTCATTTCCACGCAATACAGCTGAAACATCAGATGCTTTTTCTTTCACAAATATTACTCCGAAAAGGTCAAGCATTAACATCGAATAGTATGCTCTGAGACCTCTTGCCTCAGCTTGGTATAATTGTGCGGTTTCTCCGGGAATGGAAGCAAGTTCTTGTATGGCTACAAGTGCTCGCGCCTGCCCTTGACTGATCGCGTTCCATGCATCTTTTAACCGAACATGCGCAGGCGTATAGGTGTGTCTATGCATATCAATGTAGATTCCATTGTCACCCCAATCGGTTCCGCCTCGGTAAGGAAGAATAGCTTCGTCAGTTGAAATTTGCTGAAGGGCAAAATAATTAGTGTGCTGAAATAATCCTGGTAAAACTGCGTAAGCAGGCACTAATGTTCCTGGTGCAATCTGGTCTGCGGTAGCACCACCTGTAAATGATTCGTCTAACACTTCTTCTTGAAGGTCTGTACAGTTTACCAGCATGATGCCAATAAACAGGAGCATGAATATTATCTTCTTTTTCATATACTTTTCCATTTAAAATGATACGTTCAGTCCAATCACAAGTGTTCTCGGCTTAGGATAGCTATTATAATCTATCCCAAATGACGTTACACTATTAACAGTTCTGTCGGTGTTCACCTCCGGATCATAACCCGTGTATTTGGTAATAACAAATAGGTTTTGACCAGTAACCGACAAGCGAAGCGCAGTAATCCATTTGGCCATGCCGATCATGGTCGGGTTAAAGTTGTAACCGAGCGTGGCATTGTTCAGGCGTAAAAAAGAACCGTCCTCAAGATAACGAGTAGACACTGCAGCCGGGTTGGTCAGTGATTCATTTGGAAACTCAGTAGCAATAGATGTTGTGTTCAACGATTTTGCCAAATGCGCTTTATAAAAATTAGTATTCGCGGTATTATTATAAATCTTGTTGCCCGAAACACCATTTAAACTAATCGATAGGTCAAATCCTTTATACCCAGCAGAGGTATAAAAGTTAAACAACTTATTTGGCAATGCACTACCAGCCGCTATTCTATCATCCGCTGTATCCTGATTATCATTATTGGCATCCCTGAATTTGCTTAGCCCGTTGGCATCAATGCCAATGAAATCTTTCATATAGAATGTTCCAATTGGCTCTCCGTTTACATACCCATTAATCGTTGCCGAAGTTAATCCAGATCCAGATGCACTGCCGGTTGTTAAAAGTTTGAATGGTGCATCTTTAACCGTATTGCTGATGAATGTAATGTTTGCTCCTACACCAAATTTAAAATCATTGCCAACATTAAGCTTGTAGTCTAATGCAAGTTCTAAACCTTTGTTAATGATTTTCATATTCTTCACATTAACGTAGTATTCAGGAACCACGTTGATGGGATCAGGCACAGTTACTGATGCCAGCACATTGGTGGAGACCTTATTGAAGTAGTCAATAGTTCCTGTCAAGGCTCCACTTAGGAATCCGAAATCTACCCCAATGTTGGATTGAGTGGAAGTTTCCCATTGCAGGCTAGGATTAGCCAATCTTGAATACGCTATCCCTGGAATGTAAGTCGTTCCATTGTCCAAGGGATAACTGGTTGAGCCACTGAGTGAGGATGTAACAACGGCTTGAGTTTGCTTGCCTGGAAATTCCTGATTACCAGTTTGCCCCCAACCGGCCCGAAGTTTCAAATTGCTTACCGGTAAAGATTCCATGAATGGCTCGTCAGAAAGTCTCCATCCTGCTGAAAAAGATGGGAATGTACCATACTTGTTATTGCCTCCAAATCTTGATGATCCGTCTGACCTCACAGTTGCAGTAAAAAGATATCGATCTCTAAATGAATAATTTATTCGGCCAAAAAATGACTGGAGTTCAGTTACAGCTGTTCCACCTGATGGAGGATTATCAACAAGATTAAGTTGTTGACCCAGCCCCGGATTATATCGTGGCTCTATGCCAGTATCAGCAAATTTAGTGATGCCCCAATGGCGGCTTTGAACAAATATTCGCTGATAGGAATGACCGGCCAATACATTGATATTATGTTCTCCTTTAGTAAGGGCATAGGTCAGGTAATTTTCAATCATCTTATTTCTATTATTTGTGAAATAAGAATTCAAATCTCCGATCTGAAAAGGGGTAGTACTTGGTTTATTTTGAATATCACGATCTGAGCTGGAGTTGTCAATTCCAAAATTCAGTTTATAAACAAGCCCTTTGATAATTTCGAATGAAGGTGAAATATTTCCAATGATACGGGTGGTATTCGTAATGTCATCATACAATTTAAGTTGAAGTAATGGATTGAATGCATCTCCAAATACAGATGGCTTTCCGTCTTGATCGTAAGCTGGATAAGTTGGATTCAGACTTAAAGCCGTTCCCAATAAACTTTCGATAGGTGGTCTGGTACTAACAGTATTGGTCGCATTCATATTGAAATCAATCTGAAGTCTTCCTCCCAATCCTTTTTGATGAAGGTTAACTCTTCCTGTATATCTTTTTAAGTTGCTATTTTTTAGGATTCCATCTTGATCCTGTAAACCCAGAGAAGCAAAATAGGTCAGGTTATCGGTACCACCACTAAAGCCAAGGTTATGGTTTTGGGTGTAGGCGGTTCGCATAATTTCATCTTGCCAGTTTGTAGCGCTACCCAAGTCGGTTAATACGCCACCTACTTCAACAACTTTCTTACGAAATTCATCGGCACCGAATACATCTATTTTGTTTGCTGCCTTTGATATACCAATGCTGCTAGAGTAGTTGATTGTAGACTTCCCTGATTTACCTTTTTTGGTCGTAATAAGAATAACTCCGTTGGCACCTCTTGTGCCATAAATAGCAGTGGCTGACGCGTCCTTCAAGACATCCATCGTCTCAATATCCTGCGGGTTAAGAAAACTTAATGGATTAATTGCCCCTCCTGTTCCGGAGTTGTCTAAGATCATACCATCAACAACAAATAGGGGAGTAACACCAGCACGCATGGAACCTACACCGCGGATAGTAATCCTTTGCGCACTGCCAGGTTCACCGCTGGCCGATGTGATATTTACACCAGAGACTTTTCCTTGCAACAATTGTTCAGGAGAGTTAATAATCCCTTTATTAAAATCATCACTCTTAACGGATGCCACAGATCCTGTAACATCTTTTTTCTCCTGCGTTCCATATCCTACCACTACAATTTCAGAAAGTGTTTGCGCATCGCTGGCAAGTTGCACACTAACGTCATCTCTGCTTCCCACAGTTACTTGTTGAGTAACGGTACCTACAAAACTAAAAACCAAAACTGATTCTGATGAGGCAACAGAAATTCGGAATTTACCATTGGTATCACTGACGGTTCCATTGGTGGTTCCTTTTTCAAGAATGTTTACACCTGGAAGTGCTGAGCCGGTGTCATCGGTGACAGTTCCGCTTACAACCCGGGATTGAATTAATTCAACCGCAGACAAGAGGGATGTCGTTGGCGTTTCTGCTAACACGTTCTGGGGAATACTTCCCAGAATCAGCGCGGCCAAGAAAAACTGAAAACACAGCCGTGTCCCCAATTTTCTTTTTACGAAATACAAGTAGTTTTTTTTCATACGCTTACAGTTAAATTGATTGGTTTATTTTATTCTTATCTCGAAATTTTTTCTACAAGTTTCTTAATTTAATAAAGTTTAAAAGCAGCAAAAGGGTTATCGTTTCATTACCTTAATTAAACTTCAATCGATAGAGAATGATATTCGTGTTATCATTTTATTTCTATGTTACTAACAGTTCTTACCAAAAAACTGTGTACAGAGCTGTTAATATTCCAAGTATAATGATTGAATAAATCGCAAAGCCAGGCGTTACTCTAAACATATCCTTGCTTACTTCCACTTCATGGGTCTCTTCTTTTTTCATTAAACTCATAATTACCATCACAACGATGATCAGGATAAATGTGATCGACATCCGATCAAGAAAAGGATAGTCAGGAAAGGCGCCATTGGTTAAAGCCGGGAGGAATTTTAAGATTGTTGAAACTGGAATTGTAAGCAGTGCACCGGCCATAGCGGCTGCCGATGTCGTGCGCTTCCAGAAAATTCCTAATAGGAAAATGGCTAACACCCCCGGTGAGATAAACCCAACATATTCCTGAATAAACTGATAAGCTTGATCAAGTGTTTTTAATGCAGGCGCTACGAGTGCAGCTAACACCATTGAAATAATTACTGCCCATCTGCCCGTGCGCACAATGGTTTGTTCACTGGCCTCCTTATTGATAAACTTCTTATAGATATCTAATGAAAATATTGTTGAGATACTATTGGCTTTGCCTGCTAAGGATGCTACTACCGCTGCTGTAAGCGCGGCAAAAGCTACACCCTTCAGGCCAATGGGTAGCAAGTTCATTAAGGTAGGATAGGCATGATCGGGTTTGATAACTCCCAGTTCATTCATCATTTCTTGTTGAAACAAACCTTGCTCGTGAAGCACATACATAGCAATGCCTGGCAACACGGCTATTACTGGAATTAATAATTTTAAGAAAGCCGCAAAGAGCAGTCCGTTACGTGCAGTTTTTAAATCGGCACCTAATGCACGCTGCACAATGTATTGGTTGCAACCCCAATAGCTTAGGTTATTAATCCACATGCCACCGATGAGTACTGATAAACCCGGTAGGTCTTTATAATAAGCATGATCTTTATCAAAGATCATGTGAAGATGCGAGTCTGCTTTTTCTCTTAGCAATGAAAGTCCTTTGAATACATCGCTTCCGTATCCAAACTGTTCTGATAAAAGGGTGAGTGAAAGATAGGCCGTAACTAAGCCACCTAATAGTAAAACAGCCACCTGAATTACATCGGTGTAGCCAATCACTTTCATGCCGCCAAGGGTAACAAATACTGCAAATACACTCAAGCCAACTACGCTCCACCCAAAACTTATTGTTGATATAGAGGTGATGGCGATTGCCCCGAGGTATATGATTGACGTTAGGTTGACAAAAATGTAAACGAGCAACCAAAACACAGTCATTACTGTGCTCACTCCATTGTTATACCGTTTCGCAAGAAATTGCGGCATGGTATAGATTTTATTTTTGAGATAAACCGGAATAAGAAAAACCGCAACAATAATTAATGTTGCCGCGGCCATCCACTCATACGTTGAAATGGCAAGGCCTAACGCAAAACCGGAGCCTGACATGCCTATGAAATGCTCAGCTGAAATATTGGAAGCAATTAACGAAGCCCCGATGGCCCACCAGGTAAGCGAACCTTCGGCTAGAAAAAAATCTTTTGAATCTGGTGTGGCACTTTTCTTTTTATGATATACATAGTAGCCATACCCTGAGACCAGCACGAAATATAAAAGGAAAACAATGTAATCAGCCGTGTAAAGTTTATGCATTTACGTGTTTCGGTTTTAGAAAAATCTTAATGCCGGGATTTTTAATCTAGGCATTAGCCACTTCAATTGCTAACTCTTGCACTTTCGGATAATCAAAATTTTAATGTTGAAGGAAGATACTTGGCTACCAAATCTTCATAGTATGGTCGCAATGCTTTCCAATCTGGAGGAATAGGATTTTTAGAATATAGATCGTATGGATTAAAAAGTTTTACGGCTTTAAACATTTCACGATCGTGATCATCCAGCAAATGATCATACGCATGTTCGCGGTGTTGTGCATAAAAGGAATGATAGCGCAACATGTAAAGCCCTTCTTCTGGCATTTCACCTTTCACCATATGATAAACATATTCATCGTGGCCCCACGACATGTTTACATTTCTTAGTCCACAGTTTGGCTTATAAACTCCATACTTGGTATTGTATTCAGGATTGGTGCTATCAGGATTATTCTTAAAAAATTCAGGATAAACAATTTTATCGGAATAAGCGCAGCCAACAGGAAATGTATCTCCTACAACCGCCCATTGTGGCTCGCCAAACAGGCAAAGCACTTTGCCCATATCGTGAACCAGGCCAACCAACACCATCCAATCCGGATGTCCATCTCTGCGAATGGCTTCAGAAGTTTGAAGTAAATGTTGCCATTGATCAAGATCGGTGTCAGGATCGGAATCATCCACCAATTGATTTAAAAAATCAAAGGCCTCCCAAATAGGCATCTGCTTTTTATTAAAAGCTAAATACTCATCGCGTTTCTTTTTAACAAAGTCGTAAGTCTGGTAGGTATGATTTAGGCGATAGAATTCACGAACAGTATCTCTTTCTGGATTATCATAGTTTCGGTACTCTTCTGTGGTTTTCCCCTTCGCAATCGACTCTGGGTCAGGATATCTTCGCAACACATCAGCTTCCCACTCATCCAGATTTTTTAACGGACCCGACTCAGATTGATTTTTCATAGTTATTTGTATCTCATGTTTACTCCATGCTAACTTGATAAATATTATTCCTTGCTCTGCTATTAAATTTCATTTTATTTACGAAACCGTTTTCGTGTTAATGGCGTAATTGCCCATTTTTAAATTGCTATGCGTGTAACTATTCGAAAAATTGCAAAGGATTTACAGCTCGCTGTGTCTACAGTTTCCAAGGCATTGAGCGATAGTTATGAGATTAGTGCAGAAACAAAACGTAGAGTTTTAGAGTATGCAGAAAAACTTGACTATGTGCCCAATCTTTATGCAAGTAAACTGAAGCAGCGAAAGTCTGGCAATATTGCTGTGGTGCTTCCTGAAGTTGCCGATAGTTTTTTTTCAGCGGCTATTAATGGTATTGAGTCAATTGCGCAAACAAAAGGATATCATGTAATTGTTTACCTGACGCACGAAGATTTGAAAAAAGAAGAACATATCCTGCGCGATTTTAGAGGCGGTAGAGTAGATGGAGTTTTAATGTCTGTTTCAGCCGGTGCAGATCGCAATGGTGCAATTCATGATTTATGCGCAAAGAAATTTCCACTTGTGTTTTTTGATCGGGCTTGTGAAGGTGTGGAAGCCGCAAAAGTACTTACTGATGATTTTGAATCGGGTTATAAAGCCACGCAACACTTGCTTTCGAAGGGGTGCAAAAAAATTGCATTTCTTGGCACTTCTGAAAATCTGGAGATTATTAATCTTCGAGGATTGGGATATGAAAAGGCTTTAGCTGATGCGGGGATAAAACTTCGAAAAGAATTTATTCTTCACTGTAACAATAGCGAGGAAGCGAGCTATTCAATTATTCATAAAATGTTGTGTGCGAAAAACCGACCTGATGGAATTGTTGGTTCTATTGAAAAGTTGACAACACTTTCGTACACGATTTGCTACGACCTGCGATTGAAAATTGCTCGCGATGTAAAAATTATTGGATTCTCCAGTCTTCCGTTTGCTTCCTTATTAAATCCGTCTCTAACCACAATCACGCAACCTGCTTTTGAAATGGGGCGAACGGCTGCAACGTTGTTATTTAACATTCTTGAAAATAAAAAGAATGAAGTTCCCAATCAACAAATTATTTTGCCATCCTCTCTTATGGAGCGGTCATCGACACGGAAGTGAGTGTAAATCAGAATTTATTTTTCAATACAACTTACAGAAATAAAAACCTTAACATCATCGGCCATACTAAAACTGTTGCCTCCAACTTCGTAGTCGCGCCTGTTAAGAGGAAACTCACCCTTGAATAAATATCCGGTTGATGGTTTTTGGGCTGTGAAATCAAATTCTATCTCTTTAGTAGTCTTCTTGATTGTTAATTTTCCAGTTACACTATAATTGCCAGATTGGCTTTCAATTTTTGATGATACAAATTTGATTTCAGGATATGTCTTTACGTTGAAATAATCTTCCTTCTTTAAATGTTTATTTCGCAGATCAATACCCGTGTCGATGGAGTTAGCATCCAGTGTAATTTCAAACCTACTTGAATTTAGTTGAGTAGGATCGAAATGGATTTCGCCTTTCAATCCAGTAAAAGAACCATCTATTGTGGCGCCAAAGTTTTTTATTTTGAAAGTGATGGCTGAGCCAGCATTCGTTGGAGTGAATGATTGAGAGCACGAAAAAGATGATGCAAAGAGGAGACAGGCTAATGAAAATATTCTCATAGCTTTACTTCAGCCCGACCAAACACCACAGTAAATTGTTCACACCAAACCATCACGTAATTGTAATCGGTAATGTCCGGGTCCCCTGGTATTTCATAGGATTGCTTTCCAGAAGTAGATTTTAATACTCCAAGACTTATATATGAGGATGCATTTTGATCCTTACTTAAATATACTTTTAAGTCGGGGCCATTTTGCGAAGAGAAGGGATCGAGTAGAATAATTTTTTCACTACCTGTATCGTACAAAGCCACTGTGCCACTTACCGTATGCCCAATGCCAGTTAGTGACCCGCTTTTCAACAAAGTGGCTGTTGAAGGATTAAAATTATCATTGATGGGTGCCGAAGGCGTTGCGTCATCTTCTTTACAGGATGAAAGAACGACAATGGAAAGTAAAAATAATTTTTTCATATCTAATTAGTTAAGATTGAAACTTACACCAGCCGTAAACATCGAAGACTTATTTCGGAAGCGATCATTAGGGTCTGGAAATTGTTGCACTTCTAAATCGGTTGTGTATTCGGTAAACAAAAATTGAAACCCGGCCTTCAACGCAAGTTTTTCAGTAAGCTGATATTTTCCATAGAACTCTGAGTTTAAACTCCCCAGGTCATTGTCGCTAACTAAAAGTAAATTGAAGCTTGTAGGCTTGCTTGTTAGATTTTGACCTTGCGATCCGTTGATATAGTTCCCACGCTTCGCACCACCAAAAGAAAAACCGATAGCATCAATATTAAACCCTAATGTGATTTTTTGAGTCACTTTATAGCCTAGGTTGATCATTGCATTAATTGCAAAAGTCTGAGGCTTGGCAATTAAAAAGGTGTCAATGTTTGCTTCAATATTCTCTGTGAAGAAAACGCCTGGCCCGGTTTTGCCGGATGTAAGTTTAGCAGGAGCAGTTGTGTAATATTGATTCGCACCTAAGTATCCTGTTAACCGGCCGCCTAAACCAATTTGTATCTTTTGTTTCTTACCAAGATTCCAATTGTGAATATAAGCACTTGAAAGTGTGGCTTGACTGCTGCCAATGCCGATTCCTAAATCAATAGAATTGCTTATAGATAGATTTTGTTGTGCGGTTGCAACGGTTATGCAAAGAAATAAAAAAAACAGGAGAACAAGACTTCGCATAACGATGTTAAATATCAAATAAATAATGCAAGAATGAATAGATTAACTTGTCATCTCAATGACAAAGACTGTTTTAGTCTAAAATAGATCAAGTTGTAGGTATAGGATGTCTTGAATGCGACAGAACTACCTTTGATTTTAGTTTTGATAGTCGTTTTATGGTTCACCGCGTTATAAATACTAATTTTAATAATTATGAAAGCAGTAAAAATTTTCGCACTCGTATTGCTCCAATTTGCATTGATTTCGTGCAATGGACAAAAGAATGCTAAGGACTCTGATGTTAGATCCATAGCACTTAAAGCTCCGGCAGGTAAAGCCATTGCGGCTTTTGCCGAAGGATGTTTCTGGTGTTCGGAGCATATTTTTGAAGCGGTGGTTGGCGTT
>Ga0209480_10001907_pt1 | contig 14731 bp, 12 predicted proteins | sample JI61114C2DNA_FD_187501 | JGI IMG/M metagenome (GOLD analysis project Ga0209480, IMG submission 187501) | Wastewater effluent complex algal communities from Wisconsin, to seasonally profile nutrient transformation and Carbon sequestration -... | ecosystem: Engineered > WWTP > Effluent > Algae...
CTCGAGAAGCTCGAGACCGTCGACGAGCCGGCCATGGTCATCGCCCCGGACTCGGTGAAGGTCGAGGACCCGCTGCTGCAGGCGGACCTCATCGGCAAGGTCGTGCGCCACTGCGAGCAGTTCCGGCGCTTCGCCATCATCGACGGCCCCGACCTGTCGAGCGTGGCCGACTTCCAGCGCGACAAGGCCCTCGTCGACTGGCGCAACGCCACCCTCAGCTCGACCTACGCGGCTGCCTACGCGCCGTTCCTGAAGATCGTGACGATCGACCCCGACGCGCCCGACCGGTTCACCATGGTGCCGCCCTCCGGGTTCGTCGCCGGGGTCTTCGCCCGCACCGACCGCGAGCGCGGGGTCCACAAGGCGCCCGGCAACGAGCGCGTCAACGGCATCGTCGGGTTGTCCGAGCAGTACAGCCAGCGTCGCCAGGACCTGCTCAACCCGAACGCCGTCAACCTCATCCGCTCCTTCCCCGGCCGCGGCACGCGGATCTGGGGGGCGCGCAACGCCACCGACGACGTCACCTGGCGCTACGTCAACGTGCGCCGGCTGTTCTCGATGATCGAGACGAGCGTCGACCGCTCGACGCAGTGGGTGGTCTTCGAGCCGAACACGGCGTCGACGTGGATCCGCATCAAGGTCTCCGTCGAGAACTTCCTGGACCAGCAGTGGCGGGCCGGAGCGCTCGCCGGCACCCGGCCCGAGGAGGCCTACCGGGTGCGGGTCGGGCTCGGGGAGACGATGACCGAGACCGACATCGACGTCGGCCTGGTCATCACCGAAGTGGCCATCGCCCCGGCCAAGCCGGCCGAGTTCGTGGTCTTCCGCTTCAGCCACAAGCGCCTGTCCGAGTGACCAGAAGGAGCATGACGTGTATCCCATGACAGCACTGCACTTCGCCGTGAGCTGGGGCGACTCCCAGAACACCTCGAGCTTCTCCGAGGTCAGCGGCCTGACGGTCGAGGCCGAGGTCGTCGAGTACCGCGGTGGGGCCGACCCCCAGCTCAGCACCCGCAAGATGCCGGGGCTGAAGAAGTTCTCCAACGTCACCCTCAAGCGGGGCATCGCCCCCGCCGAGGCGGGCAACGGGCTCTTCGACTGGTACAACTCCATCGCCGCCGGCACCGTGGCACGGCGCTCGGTCACCGTGAGCCTGCTCAACGAGGAGCGCAACCCGGTGATGACGTGGAAGATCAAGGAGGCCTGGCCGGTCAAGATCGAGGGCCCCAGCCTGAAGTCCACCGGCACCGACGTCGCCATCGAGTCGGTCGAGTTCGCCTGTGAGGGCATCGAGGTCGAGGTGGCCTGAGCCGATGCTTCCCGACACCTCACCCGCGGTCCTGCCGTTCACGACGGCTCGCTTCGTGCTGGCCATCGACGGTCTGCGCTCGGTGAGCTTCAGCAAGTGCGCGGGGCTCGCGGGCGAGGTGTCGGTCGAGGAGTACCAGGAGGGTGGCGAGAACCGGTTCGCGCACCGCTTCCCGAGTCGGGCCTCGTTCCCGAACCTCGTGCTCACCCAGGGTGTCGGGCCCACCCGCGAGCTCTGGGACTGGTTCGCCGAGTTCCACGTCACCGGTCTCGTGGCCCCCCGCGACGGCACGGTGAGCCTGCTCTCGACGGTCGACGGCGCCCTCGTGCCGGTGCGGGTGTGGTCCTTCACCCGCGGCTGGCCGGCCAAGCTGACCGGCCCGGATCTCGACGCGCAGGCCAGCGCGGTCGGCGTCGAGTCGCTCGAGATCGCCCACCACGGGCTCGAGCTGCGGTCGGTGGTGGCGTGATGGCCGTCGTCATCGGCGAGGTGGTCACCGAGACGGTGGTGGCGCAGACCGCAGCCGCCAGCGAGACCGCGAGCGCACCGGCATCCGCCATCGTCGACGACGCGCAGGTCGAGCTCGTCGTGCGGCGGGCCACCGAGCGGGTCCTGGAGACGCTGCGACGGGAGTGGGACCGATGAGCGCCACCGCCACGGCCCTGACGAAGCTGACCATCGACGCGTACACCGACCTGGAGTTCCGGACGCCGGCCGGCATCAGCTGGACCGCCCTGCTCAACCCCACCGAGCTCGCCTTCAGTCGCAAGAACCGCTACGAGGCGACCCAGTCCGCCGGGACGTCAGCCCCCCAGCAGTCCTTCTCGGGCGGTGAGCCCGACCAGGTCTCGATCGACCTGCTGCTCGACGGCACGGGCGTCGTCGGTGACCCCGGCAGCATCGGCCCGACCCTCGACGAGCTCGTCGGGCTGACGACCTTCCAGGGCGACACCCACCAGCCGTACTACGTGCACGCGCACTGGGGCCGGTTCAGCTTCCGCGGGATCCTCACCCAGGTCGACGTCACCTACAAGCTGTTCGACCGTGCGGGGGAGCCGCTGCGGGCCACCGTGAAGCTCGCCCTGAAGGAGGCGCTCTCGCCGCAGGAGGTGCAGGCGCAGGACCGACCCGAGTCACCCGACCTGTTCCAGACCTGGCTCGTGCGGGACGGCGAGCGGCTCGACGCCATCGCCCACCGGGTCTACGGCGACGCACGGTACTGGCGCCCGCTCGCGGCGGCCAACCACCTGACCAACCCGCGCTTCCTGCGGCCCGGCACCGTGCTCGTGCTGCCGCCGGTCGCAGCCCGGACCGGGGGCCGGCGATGACCGGGGGAGGGCCGCGATGAGCCCCAGCCAGCAGGCCCAGCCGGATCGGCCCGAGGTCGAGGTCACCGTCGACGACAGGGCCCTCGAGCCGCTCGTCGAGGCCGACGTCATCGAGGTCGACGTCCACGAGGAGGTCGGCAAGCACGGGCGCTGCACCCTGCTCGTCCAGAACTGGGACGCCGACGTTCGCGCGGTCCGCCACAGCGACAAGGGCCCGTTCGTCCCCGGTGCCGCGATCGGGGTGTCGCTGGGCTACCACGCCGCGCTCAAGCCGGTGTTCGAGGGCGTCGTCACGGCCCTGACCGCCCACTTCTCGGGGGGTCGCCCGGTGCTGCGGGTCGAGGCGCGCAGCCGCTCGATCCTGTTGGCCCACCCGCCCCGCTCGCGCGTGCTCGCCGACGTGTCCGACGCGGACGTCGCCTCGGCCGTCGCCGCCGACTACGACCTCACCACCGACGCCGAGGTCGGAGTCACCCGCGAGGCGGTCGTCTCCGACCGGGTCAGCGACTGGGACTTCCTACTCGCGCGGGCTCAGCGCCTCGGCTGGGTGCTCTACGTGCGCGGCACCACCCTGGTCATGCGCCCCCCGGCACAGACCGAGAACCCGCCCGAGTTCGAGTACACCCGCTCCCTCGTCGAGCTGCACCTCACCGACGACCTGACCCACGCCATCGACACGGCGACCGGCGTCGGGTGGGACCCGGCTGCCCTGGAGACGGTGGAGTCCGAGCAGTCGTCCAGCGCGGCCGCGATCGACACCGGTGACCGCAGCGACCACGCCGCCGCCGTCGGGAAGACGTCGTGGCCGTTGCGCTCGGCCCGCGACGAGAGCGCCGCCGAGACCGCCGCCGACGCGGCCGACGCCCGGGCAGTCGGCCGCCAGCGCGACGCCGCACTGGCCCACCTGCACGGCCGTGGGGTCGTGCTCGGTGACCCGACCCTGCGCTGCGACTCCTGGGTGAGCCTCACCGGGGTGGGCACCCGCATGTCCGGGCCGCACTACCTCACGGCCGTGCGCCACCACCTCTCCGCGCAGGGGTACCGCACCGAGGTGCAGGTCGGCCGCCCGCCCGCCCTCGTCCCGGCCCCGGCCCCGACCCCGGCCGGCCCCGGCCAGACCCCCCGCGAGAGCGGTCTCACCATCGGGGTGGTCGACTCCCTCGACGACCCGCAGAAGACCCTGCGGGTACGCGTGCGGATGCCGTGGCGAACCGACGGCGGGACCGGCGTGTGGGCGCGGCTGGCCACCCTCGACGCGGGTGACGGCTACGGCACCGTCGTCGTGCCGAACGTCGGTGCCGAGGTCGTCGTCGGGTTCATCGACGGTGAGGGTGCCGCTCCCGTCGTGCTGGGGCAGCTCTTCAGCGGCGCAGCCAAGCCCCCCGAGGACATCGACCCCGACGCGAACACGCTGCGCGTGCTCGTCACCCCCGGCGGCCACCGGCTGACCTTCGATGACGGCGACGCCCCCCGCATCGCGCTCACCTCCGGCCAGGGCCACGAGGTGGTCATCGACGACCAGGACGGCCGGATCGCCCTCACCCACAAGGACTCCGGAAACGCGCTCGAGGTGTCCGCGGACGGCATCACCATCACCGCGGCCCAAGGAGGCATCACCCTCAAGGCCGCCTCGGGCACGGTCGGCATCGACGCGATGACCTTCGAGGGCAAGGCCACCGCCCCCTCGAAGCTCGAGAGCTCCGCGACCTTCGACCTCACGGCATCCGGCCCGCTCGGGCTCAAGGGTGCCCTCGTGAACATCAACTAGGAGGACGACGTGCCAGCCGCAGCCCGGGTGGGGGACCAGAGCATCCACGGCGGAACCGTGGTCGGCCCCGGTGTGCCCACCGTCGTCATCGGGGGGATGCCGGCCGCGGTCGTCGGCGACATGCACGCCTGCGTCATCCCCTCGCCACCCCCGCACCCGCCGTCGACGCCGTTCGTCGCCGGGTCGGCCACGGTCCTCATCCAGGGCAGGCCTGCCCTGCGCGCCGGTGACAGCTGCGCGTGCGGTGCCTCGGTCGCGGTGGGCCTGCCGACGGTGGTGCTCGGATGAGCACGAACGAGTACCCCCAGGTGGGCACCGGTTGGGCCTTCCCCCCGACGTGGGGGCCCGTCGACGACGAGCCCGGCACCCCGCCGACCCCCGCCCGCCTGAGCACCAACGACGGGTACGAGCACGTGATCGACGCCCTGGAACTGCACGTGCGCACCCTGATCGGCAGCCGCGTCATGCGCCCGGAGTTCGGGGCGGACGCCGATCGCTACGTCTTCGAGCCGCGCACGCCCGCCGTGTGCCACCGCCTCGCCGACGATGTGCGCCGCGCCCTCGTCGTGGGGGAGCCGCGGGTCATCGTCGACCGGGTGCACGCCGAGCCCGCGGGTGCAGCACAGGAGCGGATCGACGTGACGGTGGACTTCCGGATCGACCGGCACCGCCGCACAGAGTCCCTCGTGATCCCGTACTACGCCGGGGGGCAGTCATGACGCGTACTCGTGCCGAGGTGATCGCTGCGATGGCGGATGCCGCTCGGCTGGCCACCTACGACGGTGATCTCTCGTGGCGGGACGCGCTGTTCCGGGCCGGCCCGGACGGACAGGAGTTGTCGCGCCCCACCGACCCCGACCGGGTGCTGCTCGCGGCGCTGGCCGACGAGGTCACCCAGGTCGACGCCCATGCCGCGACCCTGCCAGGGCGGCTGCACGTGGCGTGGCTGGAGGAGGTGCTCGGGGTGCCGAGGTTGCCCGTGGTGCCCGACCGCGTGGTCGCCCGGGTGACGGTGGACCCGAAGACGGCCCCGGCGGTCGTCCCGGTCGGCACCGTGCTGCGCGGAGGCAAGGACGCCGTGGGGGACGAGCGGCGCTACCGCACCCTGGACGCCCTCACCGCGCACGGGGCCACGGTGGCCGGGGTGCGGGTGCTCGTGCCCGGCGGGCCGGCCAGCGGCACCCCCGGCGTGGCCCTGGCCGCCCCCGACTTCCCGATCGCCCCGCCGGCCACGCCCGAGGAGGCACTCGTGGCGCCCCCGGCGGGGCACCGGGTGCGCATCCACTCCGGGGCGCTGGCCTTCTCGGGGGGCGACCTGACGGTCGCGATCACGTTCGTCGGCGCGGGTGACGTGAGTGCCCTGCGCGCGGGCTCGTCGTGGCACTGGCCGCTGCCCGACGGCACGCTGTCGTCCGGCACCCCCGGTGGCGGCAGCACCCCGGGGGTCGTGACCGTCGCCATGACCGGGGGCTGCGTCGACCCGGACGGGGGCGACCCGTGGATCGAGTGCGTCATCGACCCGCGCACCCCGGTCCCCGAGGGACTGCGTTTCACCGAGGTGCAGGTGGCCGTGACCGCCCGCGCCGGGGTGGCACCGGATGCCGCGTTCGCGAACGACGGTCGGGTGGACCTCGCGAAGGAGTTCGAGCCGTTCCTCGCCACCGCCCGGGCAGGCGACGCCTTCTTCGTGCGCAGCGACGAGGCGTTCGCCAAGAGCCTGGCCACCCTCAGCATCACCGTCAGCACCGCCGTCGCGGCCTCCGGCGGGGTGCCCTCGTGGGACCGCGTCATCCACCTGCTCGCCGAGGAGCCGGCCCTGCGGGCACTGCCTCGCCGGTACGCCACCGAACGGTCCGGCACCGAGGACGCCCCCGTGCGGGTGATGAAGAAGGCGTCGTCGGCCGGGGAGGCGCGGGCGAACTGGCTCGGCAGGATCGAGGTGGGTTTCGACGTCGGCGACCTGTGGGCCGACCCGGCCCCCGCGACGTCGGCCCGACTGGAGTGGCAGCGGCTCGCGGAGTCGGGGTGGCACGAGTTCGCGCACCGCTCGACCTTCGGCGGCGTGAGCAACGTCGTCGTCGGGGCCGGTGCACCGGCATCCCTGCCATCAGCCGTCGCCGGACAGCCCGGCCACTACGTGCGCGCCTACCTGGCCTCGGGCGACTTCGGGTGGAGCGACTACCTCCAACAGGTGTCGTCGTTCGCGACCATCGCCGTGCGCACACCCGACGCCGTGCCCGCGATGCCGACCGCGCCTGTTGCCGCGAAGTACCATCAGCTGACCCTGTCGTACACGACGACCCCGGTCGCGGCGACGCGCGTCGAGGCGTGGTCGGGGTGGCGGCACACCGTGCGCTCCTCCGGCGAGTTCACCCCGTTCCGCCGTGACGTCGACGCCCTCGGGCACACGGGCATGGTGGCCGTGGGGCTCGAGGTGCCCGAGTCGGTGACCGGGTCGACGGTCTCGATCCACCTCGTGCTCGACTCCGCGGCGCCGTGCGGCTCCACCGTCCCGCTCACCGCCCACTGGCAGTGGTGGGACGGCGCCACCTGGCAGGCGCTCGCCGTCTCCGACGGCACCCACGGCCTGCGCGAGGCCGGGCTGGTGCGGTTCGTCGCGCCGCAGGGGTGGGCGGCGGGCTGCTCCGACGTCACGGCATCCAGCGGGCGCTGGATCCGGTTCGTCACCGACCAACCGCGCCGCATCGGCGTGGTGCGCGACGTCGTCACGGATGCCGTGGTCGCCGAGTTCGTGTCGCGGGCACCGGACCCGCAGCTCGACCCGAGCCCCGCGACCGCACTGCCGCCCGGCACCATCAAGGGCACGCTCACCCCCGTCCCGGGAGTCACCAAGGTCACGAACGTCGCGTCGGTGCGCGGCCGCGGGCCCGAGGACGACCCGGCCTACGCGACGAGGGCGTCGGCCCTCGTGCGGCACCGCGGCCGCGCACTCACCCCGTGGGACTACGAGCAGACGGTGGCACTGGCCTTCCCGGAGGTCGCCCTGCTGCGCTGCCTGCCGCACACCGACACCGACGGCAACCGGTCGCCCGGCACGGTCGGGCTCGTCGTCGTGCCGGACCGGCCCGAGAACCCACAGCCGCGGCCGAGCGTCAGCCTGGCCGGTCGCATCATCGACACGCTGCGGCCGGTCATGCCGCTCACCGCCTCGGTCGCGATCCTCTGCCCGGCGTACGTCCCCGTCTCCGTCCGGGCCTCGGTGCGGTTGCGCCGGGGGGTGGCGGCCTTGCAGGGGCGGGCCGCCGTCGAGGCGACGCTGGAGTCGTTGCTGCACCCCACGCTCACCGCCGAGCCCCGCTGGGGGCTGTCGCTGTACTCCTCGACGGTGGTGGCGGTGCTCGAGCGACTGACCGTCGTCGACGTCGTGCTCGCCTTCGAGCTGCGAGCGCAGCTGCCGACCGGGCTGACCCCGGTCGAGGTGGTCGAGGTCGACGCGTGCCGAGGGCTCTACTGCTCGACCGGAACCCACGAGATCGCCTGTGAGGAGCAGCTGTGAGCACCGAGCCGATCACCCTGACCGAACCCGTGGCACCGGATGCCGACTGGGACACCGTGCGTGGGCGCATCGTCGCCACCCTCGTCACCGAGGCCGCGCCGGGGTGGACCGACCACAACGGCGCCGACCCCGGCATCACCCTCGCCGAGGCGGCCGCGTTCACCCTGGCCGACCTGCACCACCGGATCGCCACGACAGGGCTCGCCGACTGGCCCCTCGCGTGGTCGGCGTGGGAACCACTGGGGGAACGGCACTGGGACCACACCCTGCCGGCCGGTGACCCGGCCCGGCTCACCGCGCTCGCCACTGCCCTGGCCGCAACCGCGGACGACCTCGAACCGCTGGTGCGGGCCTGCGCCAGCCGGGGTGAGGCCCTGGCCCTCGTCGGCACCGCGCCGTGGGCCACCCTCGTGCCCGCGGTGGACCGACCCGCCCTGGTGGACGTGCTGCGCGGTGCGCTGGTGCGTGAGGTCGCCCAGCACCGCGCGGACACGGTGGCCGACGTCCTCGACGAGGCGATCGAGCGCAGCGGCAGCGCCGCGACCGTGGCTGCGCAGGATGCCCTGGCCGTCGAGCTCCTGGGCCACGACCTCCCCCTGTGGGTCACCGAGCGCGCAGCACTGGTTCGGCGCGAACGTCGGCGCCGCGTGCGCGAGGCGGCGGCTGCCCTCGCAGCGCGCAGCCGCGCGGCCACCACCTCAGTGGAGCGAGCCGAGGTCGTCACGCTGCTGACCGACGACGGGCTGAGCGCCGACGAGGCGCTCATCGCGAGCGCCCTCGCCCCGATCCCCGCGGACCTGGTGCCCGAGGACCTCGAGGAGCGCGACGGGACCTCGAGGATCTGGCCGCCGCACGGCATCCAGGCCCTGACGTGCGAGCCGGTCACCGACCTCGACTACGCGCGGCGGGCGCGAACCCATCGCGGGGTGCGACGCGCGTGGGCCGTGCCGGGGCGCCTCGACGGCGTCGCCTGGCACGGGCTGGTGACCCCGGAGGCCGCCGACGTACCGGCCGGTGACCCCGCCCTGGCCTGGGCGATCGACCCGGATGCCGCGGCCGTCACCCTCGTCGTGGAGGCGGTGCGGCGTCCCCGCGACGTCCCCACCTTCCTGCGCGAGGTGCTGCGCGTCGCGATCGGCACCGAGTGCGGCAGGCCCTTCCCGCCGTGGCGGGACGACCTGGACGACGACCAGCCACACCGCGTCATCGGCGACGAGGTCGGTGCCGCGCTGCTCGCCGACGTCGAGGTGCAGGTGCGGGCGACCCTCGTCATCGGGGCCGGCAGCGACGGGGCCCGCGTGCTGCAGGCCGCCGCCGACGCGCTCGAGACGTTCTTCGACGACGGGCGCACGGGCGTGACCGGCCTCGACGTCGTGGCCGCGCCGCTCGTCGACGGTCCGTGGCCGCCGGCCCCGCAACCGCCTGGCGGCTGGGTGCCGGGGGACCCGATCCGCGTCAGTGAGGTCGTCGAGGTGCTCGCCGGATGCCGCGATGTCCTCGGCGTCCGCGACGTCCACCTGCGGCTCGCCGACGGGGGCGCGTGGACCACCGCCGCCGACGGGGCGCTGGCCATCCCTGCGGGCACCGTGCCGGTGCGGGTCGGCAACTGCTTCACCGTCGACATCTCGCGCAGCGGGGGGTGCGGCGATGCGTAGCCCCGACTTCACCGCGACCTCGACCCTGCTGCCACCCGTCTACCAGGAGCAGGCCGCGTCGTTCGCGCAGGTCGACGCCTACCTCGGCCTGGCCGACGAGCTCGCCCGGGCGCAGGTCGAGGCCCTCGAGGACCTCCTCGCGGTGACCGGCCCGGATGCGGCACTGCGGTGGCCGACCCACCTGCCGCTGGCGGCCGGTGCCGAGGCGCTCGTCGCCAACCTCACCGCGACCTACGACGAGGTGGCCCGGTGGCTGTCCTTCACCGTGCCGTCGACGTGGCCGGTGGGTGCGCAGGGGGTGGCGGCCCGCCGCGCCTTCCTCGGCAAGGCCACGCGGTTGTGGCGGCGGCGTGGCACGCCGCGAGGGTTCATCGACTGGTTCACGCTCTACCACCGGTTGTCCGTCACCACCGAGCGGCCGGTGCTCGTCGAGCACTACAAGATCGCCGGACCCGGCTTCGACCCCGACCCCTCGACCGCCACGCTGTTCGTGCCCGTCTCGGCCTCGGTGGCGACCTACGCGCAGCGGATCGGGGTCGCCCAGTTCGTCCGGTGGTACGCCCCGGCCCACCTCGACATCCGGGTGTGCTTCGTGCGGCCCGACGTCTTCGACACCTTCGCCGTCTTCGCCGACCCGGCGGTGCTGGCCGACACCAGCAGCGCCGGGCTCGCCACGTACGAGAGCGACCTCAAGGCGCAGGCGAAGCTGCTGCGCGAACTGCTGTGTTCGGTGGTGTCCGTCGTCTCGCACGCCGACGGCATCCACCTCTACGGCTGCCCGGCCGAGCGCCCGCCGGTCGCCGAACGCGACATCGACCACCTGGGGATCGGCGCGCTCCCCACCGACGACTAGGGCGGAAAGCGATCACACCATGACAGACAACGAGTACCCGGAGTTCGTCAAGGGACAGACCCTGACCTCCGATGAGCTGAACGAGCTCACCACCCACCTGCGCCACCGGGACCGGCTGGTCGGCCGGATGACCGGGTTCGGCGTCAACTGCGGCCTCGCCGGGAGCACCGCGGGCTCGGTCATCACCATCTCGCCGGGGCTGGCCGTCGACCAGCGCGGCGAACCGCTCGTGCTCGACAGCGCCCGCACCATCGACCTCGCCTCCGCCACGCCCGTTGGTGGCTGGTCCTTCATCGACGGCACCAAGGAGGGGTGGAGCGTCATCCTGCGGGCCACCGACACGGGGGTGCCGCACACGACCTGCACCGAGTCCAGCTGCAAGGGGCACTCGACCACGCACACGGCAGGGGTCGAACTCGTCCTCGCGGTGGGGCGGGTCACCGGCCCCCGCTTCGACTTCCCCGACGACGCGCTGCGCTCGGTCACCCCGATCCTGCTGTCGAAGACGTCGCAGCCGCTCACGGCCTACTCGACGTTGCGCGACCAGGTCAGTGGCCTGCTGAAGAACGCGGCGGGCGGGCCGCTGGTCGACCCGGCGCTCATCACCCTGCTCGACGGCACGAGCATCCCGAGCTCCGACCTCGCCGGGGTCAAGGGCTACAAGGTCGCGTGGCTGAACATGGTGCTCTTCGCGACCATGGACCTGCTGCGCTGCCGCGCCCTGCTCGCCACGTCGTGCCAGCGCGACACGACGACACCCGGGGTGGTCGTCGGCCACGTGACCCGGGCAGGCAGCGTCGCGACCTTCAGCCCCCGCTACCGGCACGCCTGGGAACCGCCGACGGGCCTCACGACCAGCCTGCTCGGTGGTTCGGGTGAGTCGCCCTGCGCCCCGGTCAAGGACCGGCTCGAGACGATCATCTCGGGCTACGCGCCCCCGACCCCGCCGCCCACCCCGCCGTCGACGGGGGGCGTCATCGTCGACCCGCCCATCCGGTTCTGCCCGAAGGGCAAGATCGTCATGAGGGGCGAGTGCATCAACGTGCCCTTCCCCGGGGAGTTCTTCGAGGTCCCGTTCCCGCCGGAGGACTACTTCACCATCGATCCCGGGATCTACATCAACCCCGACCCGACGCGCTACCTCGTGGACGACCCGTCCATCTTCTACGGCACCGAGCACCTGAACTTCCTCGATGACGGTGTGCTCCAGGCGGGCGGTCTGCTCGGCTACAAGGGCACCGACGTCGTGGCGACCCTCACCCAGACGATCAAGGACCTCGGGGTCGAGGCGAACGTCTCGGCGATCGCGATGACGGCGGTCAAGGATGCCGTGGGGGTCGAACCGACGTTGTCGTTCAGCCCGTCCGACGAGGTGCTCGTGCTCACGGACGCGGCCGGCGTGGCCGTCGGGATGGCCCGGGTTCCGGCCGTGCGCTCGGTGCGCGACGCGGGCACGGCCATCCCGGCAGCGAAGGCGGCCGTGGCCGAGGTGCAGGTGCTGAGCGGCACGGTCGACCGTCAGCTCAAGGGCTTCGAGGGAGCGCTACGGGAGTTCGACGGAGGCCTTCAGGGGCTCACCAAGGAGTTCAGCACGATGCGCGACGGCGCCTTCGACCAGAGCGGGTACGGGGCGCGCATCGGGATGATCGAGCAGCAACTGGCCCGCACGGTGGTCTACGGAGAACGCATCTCGACCCTCGAGGGGAGGATCACCCCGGTCAAGGGTCTGGCCTCGGCCAGTGGGGTGCGACCCGAGCTGGCCACGGGGCTCATGGAGTTCTCCCGCTCGGCCATCGAGGCGATGCGCACCATCGACCAGCCGGACAACCGTGCCCTCACCACGTCGATCGCGGTGGCCGAGAAGGCCCGGGGCGAACTCGCCCGGCTCGTCACCGCCGGCGAGGTCGACGCGCTCGGCCCGGCCACACTCCAGGTGCTCGACACGATGCGCACGATGGTGAAGTCGGCTGGCACGGACGCGGCCCTGGGCGCTCGGCTCGACGAGCAGGTCGCCGCCCTGGAGGGGCTCATCCGGTGAGTGACGTCGTGATCGGGACGCTCCGGCTGCGTGGGCCGCACGCGAGCCGGCTGGCCCGCGTCGCGGCGACGACGCTGCCCGCAGCGCTCGACGAGGCCCTCGCCGGTTACCCCGACGGCCGGGTGGACGTGGTCTCGGTGCCCTTCCCCGTGGACGCCGGGCTCGACGACGGCACGCTCGCGGCGTTGTGGGCCGAGGCGATCCGGGCCGCGGTGCACGACACGCTCGTCGCGGGCGCCCGGGGCCGGGCCTGGACGGCGGCGCCCGATGAGGTCACCGGGTGGAGCGCGCCGACCGCCGCTGATGCCGTGCGTGCGGCCCTGGCGTGGGTCGCGGGCGGTGCCCGACCGGATGCCGTGCCCCGACAGGCGTGGAGGGTCGCCGACCCGCTCCTCGTCGACGAGTGCCGCACCCTGCTCGCCAGCCGCTGGGCCGAGGTCGTCGGCGCCCTGGCTCGCTCGGCTCGTCGGGCCGGCACGCCGGGGGCGCCTGACGGGCCTGCTGACGAGGCGGACCGGGACGCCCCGGGCGGTGCCGCGACAGCGGTGACCGACCCTGCCGAAGAGGTGGCCGCGACGGCAGCCGAGGCCGCCCTGCGACCGGGCCCCACGGCGTCCGATGTCGTCGGGGAACCCCTGACGTCGCCGGGCTCGCACGGGGACCCGGGGGAGAGGGCACGTGTGGCGGCCGACCTCGCGCTGGTGTCGACCGTGGACGACCTCGTCGACGAGACCACGTCGGCGGTCGTCGACACCGCGCACCTGACGACCGCAGCAGGGCTGGTGCTGCTCTACCCGTGGCTGACCGATCACTGCCGGGCCGCCGTGGCGCTGCACCCGGACCTGCCTGCTGCCCCGGTTCGCGCCGAGGCACTGGCGCTGCTCGTCAGTGCGCAGGACCCGCCGCGCGGCGACCCGCTCGTGCGCCTCCTCGCCGGGAGCGCAGGGGAGGCCGGGCTCGACCTGCCGGTGTCGGGCCCGGTGAACCTGCGACGCCTCGACGAGGTCGAGCAGTCGGCCCGGGAGGTGCTGCGGAACTTCGTCGCCCTGCTGCCCGGGCTCGAGGGGTCGTCGGCCGACTTCGTGCGACGTGAGTGGGTGACCCGCGCCGGGCTGCTCGACGAGCGCACCGACCACGTGCGGCTGAGCGCGGCGGCGCGACCGCTCGACGTCGTGTTGGGAGCGCTGCCCTACCCCCTCGGCGTGCTGGTGCTGCCGTGGTCGCGCCCGATCAGCGTGCGGTGGCAGCGGTGAGCACCCGCTCGGCGGTCGGCGCCCCCGTGGCCGAACTCGGTGCAGCGCTGGAGATGCTCGATGCGGTCATCAGGGTACGGGTCGAGGAACGCAGGGGTGGCCCGGCCGGGCGTCCACTGGCGCCCTTCCCGGCCACGGGGAGCGGCGGGGAGGCGGGGTCAGCGGCTGCGGACGAGGGCATCCCCCCGCTCGAGCGGTACGACGGTGGTGGCCCGCTCGCCTCCACGATCGCCATGGCCGGACTCGGGCCGGCCGAGGCCCTCGTGCTGGTCGCGGCAGTGGCCCCGTTCGTGGACGAGCGCTTCGCGGCCGCGTACGCCACGCTCACCGACCGGCCCGCGGTCACCGGTCTCACCGGCGAGGTCGCGCGCACCCTCGCGGCCCGAACCCTGGCGGGTCGGCTCGACGTGACCGCCCTGCTCAGCGAGGCCGGCACCCTGCGCGCCACCGGCCTGCTCACCCTCGACCCGCTCGATGACCTCAGCGGCACGCTGCGGCCCGACCCGCCGCTGCTCGCCTGGCTGCTCGGGCAGCCGCCACCACCGCCACGGGTGTCCTCGGGGTTCCCCGCACGCCCGCTCACGACGGTGCACACCCTGTCCGACGTCGTCCTCCCGGCGCGGGCCCGCGCCAAGGTCGCCGACATCGAGCGACGGATCGCCCACCGCGAACGCGTCGTGCACACCTGGGGGTTCGGGCGGCACCACGACAACGTCGGGGGTCTGCTCGCCCTGCTGCACGGGCCGCCGGGCACGGGCAAGTCCATGACGGCCGCTGCGATCGCGGCCTCGGCGGGCCTGACCGCCTATGTCATCGACCTGTCGGCGCTGGTGTCGAAGTACATCGGCGAGACCGAGAAGGCCCTGGCGGCCGTCTTCGAGCGGGCTGAGCGCGAGCGCTGCATCCTCGTCTTCGACGAGGCCGACGCGATCTTCGGCCAGCGCACTGAGGTCTCCGACGCCCACGACCGGTACGCGAACCAGGAGGTCTCCTACCTGCTCTCCCGGATC
>Ga0209480_10001908_pt1 | contig 14728 bp, 11 predicted proteins | sample JI61114C2DNA_FD_187501 | JGI IMG/M metagenome (GOLD analysis project Ga0209480, IMG submission 187501) | Wastewater effluent complex algal communities from Wisconsin, to seasonally profile nutrient transformation and Carbon sequestration -... | ecosystem: Engineered > WWTP > Effluent > Algae...
TGATGGGAATCTGTGGGGATCATATGAGACTGCCACTAGTGAAAATCAGCGAATCAACCGAGAATAGCATCAAAGCCCAACTGGAATCATTAAACCTGCTTTAAGACGGGACAGGATAAACAAAAAAGCCCTCTACTGCTAGAGGGCTTTTTTGTTGTGTAAATTGCAAAATTATTTTTTCTTAGCAGATTTTGCCGCTTCCTTGTTCTTCATAGTCTGAACCTCAAGACGAATAGCCTGAGCCAGATTCTTTAAATCTTGCATTCCTTTTCTTACACGAGTACCAGCAGCGCTGTTTGACTTACTGTAGAACTTCTCAGCATCCGCTTCCAGTGATTCGAATAAATTTTTTGCTTCAGTGAATTTTTTCATGATTTTACTCCTTTAGTTTTGAGGTTAGTGTTGTTTACTATTAGCTAATGTAAAATGTTTTTTTCATATAAAGAACAGTTGAAATAAATAAAAACTATGCGTTTTTGGCGTTTTTTTCCACATTTTAGGCAGTTATAAACAATATTTACACATTTTTTAATATTAATTCCTTATAATTCAATGATTTACAAAATAAGCTAAAAATAAAATGCCCTCAGAAGCTATCTGAGGGCATTTTATATGATCTAAAACTTATGACTTAAAGCCAGTTTAGAGCTTATGCTCCAACAGTACTCTTTTCCTTATAATGTCCCTTTTTCAATTTTTCAGCAAGTTCACTATACGCATCAAGTGTACGGTTCACATCTTCAATGGTATGCAATGCTGTTGGAATCAGACGAAGCATAATCAATCCCTTTGGTATAACAGGATACATCACTATGGAACAAAAGATCCCATAGTTCTCTCTCAGGTCCATAGTAATGGCTGTGGCTTCCTGAAGTTCTCCCTGAAGAAAAACAGGAGTAACCATGGTATTGGTAACCCCAATATTAAATCCTCTTTCTTTGAGGCCATTTTGCAGGCTGGTGGCGATGAACCATAACTTCTCTCTCAACTCAGGTTTGCTTTTCAACAACTCAAGCCTTTTCCTTAAACCGATGACCATTGGCATTGGTAGTGATTTGGCAAAAGTCTGTGAACGCATATTATAACGAAGGAAATTAGTGATCTCCTCAGTTGAAGCAATGAATGCACCTATTCCGGCCATCGATTTCGCAAAAGTACCGAAATAGATATCCACACCCTCAATACATCCCTGTTCTTCATGTGTACCGGCACCGGTCGGACCCATTGTTCCAAAACCGTGTGCGTCATCAATTAAAAGACGGAAATTGAATTTCGACTTCAGATCGACGATATCCTTCAGTTTTCCCTGAGCACCCGACATACCAAATACTCCTTCTGTGATTACCAGTATAGCACCACCAGTGTTTGCAACCCATCTGGTTGCTCTTTCCAGCTGCTTTTCAAGGCTTTCCATATCATTATGGGTATAAACAAAACGTTTCCCCTGATGAAGACGAACCCCGTCAATAATACATGCATGTGATTCGGCATCATAAACGATGACATCATGTCTGTCAATCAAAGCATCAATTGCCGACATGATTCCCTGATAGCCATAATTCAGCAAGAATGAATCCTGCTTTCCTACAAACTCAGCCAGTTCTCTTTCAAGTGCTTCATGATGATTCGAATTTCCTGACATCATACGGGCACCCATTGGGTAAGCAAGTCCGTACTCAGCAGTTGCATCTGTATCGGCCTTACGAACTTCCGGATGATTTGCAAGTCCCAGATAATTATTTAAACTCCAAATCAAGTGCTCTTTACCTCTGAACATCATATAAGGACCAATTTCACCTTCTAATTTTGGGAAGGAGAAATAACCATGGGCCATTTTCTGGTGCTGACCCAGAGGTCCCATATTTTTCGAAATTTTATCAAATAAATCCAATTGGTATAATTTTATTGTTAGCCTCTATTTGGGGCAAAGTTAATATTTAGCATGATGATTCACAATATTAGATGGAAGATATGGAATGTGGGATTTGAGATGTGAGAGGTGAGATGTGAGATATGAGATAATAGATATGAGATCTAAGATAAAAAGATGGGATTCTACTGCCTGATTCTGGTGCAGTTTCGACCTTGATTAAATAGAAAAAGACAGGAATTAGCCTGTCCTTTTCTATTAGTTGTCTGTTACCAGTTATCTGTTATCTGTTATCTGTTATCTGTTACCTGTTATCAGTAAATGGTACTAAATGTCAAATGAAGTCTCAGATTCAATTCTCAATTTTCAACCCGATAGCTATCGGGTCTACATTCTCAATTAATCTACGTTATCATGCAAAAATGAATTATTAGGTCTGATCTCCGTAATTCCCTCCTCTACGCTCAGCGTAAAACGGGATACCTGAGACTCAGAAGAATGAGGAACATCCTGAAGGGACATTTGCTTACGCTTATAGGCAGGTTCATTCTCCAGCTCCTGTAATCCATTCGTTGTACGCAGTTTCATGCTCAGATCCTTCAGGCGAAGTATTCTTTCCTTTGATTTACGCAACTGCTCTTCTATTGATTCATCAGTTTTATTCTCGTCTGGATTGTACACTTCCTCGGGAATTTCTTCCTCCATAATTTCAGCAAGCGGTTCAACTTCCACCCTGATCTCTTCCGTTTTAATTTCAAACTCAAAAGCAGGTTCAAGAGGAGCTATATCCTGAGGAACAGGAATTTCATCACTCAAAGTATGTCGAATCAGATCCGCGTCCTCTACTATCTCCTCCTCTATTTTTGGAGCACTCTGGAAATAGCCTGCAAAAAGATCCACCTGACTTTCATCCCTGGCTTTAAGTACCGGTACATTTAGCTCTTCATTTTTAACCTCCAGGAAAGTGTTTTCCTGTACAGGTTTCACTAATGGCGCCTGCTCCGGAGTCAGAAGGGATACTTTACGCACCTGACTCTTTTCAACCTCCCGCTCTTCTCTTGTTTGAAATCCTGTGGCGATAATAGTTACTGAAATCTTTTCACCAAGACCTTCATCTGTACAGTTACCCCAAATCAGATCTGCTGCAAGTCCGGCTTCCTGCTGAATGAAATCAGTAATGATACTTACTTCATCCATGGTCACTTCCTTATCTCCTGAGCTGATATTCAAAAGAATATAACGAGCACCTTCAATTTCATTGTCCTTGAGTAATGGAGAGGCCAATGCACCTTCAACTGCTCTTAGTGCACGGTTCTCACCTTCAGCAGCATAACTTCCCATGATGGCTACACCGCTTTCTTTCATCACAGTACGCACATCTTTAAAGTCAACGTTTATATAGCCTGGAATAGTAATGATCTCGGCTATACCCTTTGCAGCAGTCGTTAAGATATTGTCAGCCTGTGCAAATGCAGAACCCAGGGTAAGATTCCCAAAAATTTCACGCAAACGATCGTTTGAAATAACCAGATAGGAATCCACATATTTTTTAAACTCTTCCAAACCTTCCTCTGCCTGAGTCTTCCTGCGCTTTCCTTCAAAAGAGAAGGGTGTGGTAATGATACCTACGGTCAGAATGTCCATTTCCTTGGCAGCCTTGGCTATAATCGGACTGGCACCAGTCCCTGTGCCTCCACCCATTCCCGCAGTAATGAAAAGCATTTTGGTATTGGTACCCAGCATCCGCTTGATATCATCAATATTTTCAATAGCAGAGTTCTTTCCGACTTCAGGAATAGATCCGGCACCCATTCCTTCCGTTAAGCTCGCACCTAACTGAACTTTATTAGGTATAGGACTCAGTTCAAGAGCCTGTGCATCCGTATTACAAATAATGAAATCAACACCTGTGATTCCCTGACGGTACATATGGTTTACAGCATTACCGCCGCCGCCGCCAACACCAATTACTTTGATGATTGATGACTTTTCTTTTAACATTTCAAACTGCATATTCTTAATTATCAGTTGGGTAAATCTTGTTCATTCTTTAACAGTTTACACTGTAAAATTAGCCAATTTTCCATGGTGCTTTCCCTGAATCAAGCGATTGTGGGAAACTCTGCTATTGTGGAAAATTAATTTGTATAATCCTCATCCTTGATATCATCCTTGATGAATTTGGTGCTCGACTGTAATATCCATTCAAACATTCCCTGTCCTCTTTTTGGTTTCTGAATTGTCTTTGCTTTTTCAACCGGTGCACCAACTGACACTACCGATTCTTCAACAAGTTCAGCCTTCTGTATCCCCTTGATCAGCAGACCAATACCGGTTGCATACATCGGACTTTTTAATTCATCATATACATTTTTTGGAAGCACATCATTTTTTGCCAAATGTTCGTTTGGATATCCGATACGGCTATCAAGTCCGGTTACAAATTCAACCAGCTGAGGCAAATGCTTGAGTTGCGCTCCACCACCGGTAATTACGATTCCGGCGATCAGCTTTTTCTCATATCCTGAAGATTTGATTTCATAATACACATGTTCGATAATCTCTTCCATCCTCGCCTGAATAACATAAGCAAGATTTTTTACGGATATTTCTTTAGGCTCTCTGCCGCGTAAACCAGGAACGCAAATAATTTCATTCTCCTTATTTTCCTCAGCAAGTGCTGAGCCAAAACGGGTTTTCAATAATTCGGCCTGATTACGCATAACCGAACATCCTTCCCGTATATCTTCAGTTACACTATTACCACCGAATGGAATAACTGCTGTATGACGGATAATTCCTTCATGGAAAATAGCCAGGTCGGTAGTACCACCACCTATATCTACCAGAACTACCCCGGCTTCTTTCTCCTCCTCACTCAGCACCGACTCAGACGATGCAAGAGGTTCAAGGATCAGTTCCTGAGTTTCAAGTCCGGCATTCCCAACACATTTTAAAATGTTTTTTACTGCACTCACATGGCCTGAAATAATGTGGAAATTGGCTTCAAGACGAACACCTGCCATCCCGATAGGATCCTTTATTCCAGGCTCATTATCCACAGTAAATTCCTGTGGCAAAACATGAATAATCTCCTCCCCCGGAGGCATCACCAGCTTGTACATATCCTCAATCAGCTTGTCGATATCTTTACGCTGGATTTCGGTATTCAATTCTTTACGGGTCAAAATACCACGGTGCTGAAGACTCTTGATATGCTGCCCGGCAATCCCGACATTAACAATCTTAACATCCACATTCGATTGGGCGCTGGCTTCTTCAACCGCAAGTATGATTGCCTGTACAGTTTTCTGAATATTGGAAACTACACCACGGGTAACTCCCGCAGATTCGGCTTTACCCATACCCAAAACTTCGATTTTACCATGTTCGCTCCTGCGACCAACGGTAACACAAATTTTAGTTGTTCCGATATCCAAACCGACAACTATTGGTGAATTTTTGGCTGAAGCTGAGTTAATTTGATCCATATTCTTCGTATTAAATTTATTAGTTCTGAGTTTCTGTTTTTATACTATCGGCTATCTGTTTATTGATGTCGATGGTGATTTTACTGGTATCAATAATGTTCTTTTCGCAAACGATCTGATTGGCGTATTTCAGATTGATTGTCTTGTAGGCATCCCATCCCACCTTAGGAATTGCCTTCTTGTAAAACACAAGCAGGTTTCTGAATTTGATCTGCAGTGAATCGGCACTACCCAAAATAATCTTATGACTCCCAACCCTTGGGACCATTTCAATATCCCCCTTCAGATCCACAAACAACTGTTCGATCTGATTATCCCATAAAGTGTCTCTTCTGATATAAAGTGCCGTATTGAAGAGGTCTCTTGCCATCTTTGTTTTGAGCGTATCAACACGACCACTAAAATCCTCTTCGATCAGTCCGCTTGCCACAAGTACCTTTGCTGTATAATTATCTGAAAGAGGTATTTTATTGCCATTACCATCAATGTAAAAATGAAGATTGGCCATATTCACAATTCTAAGCACAGGCTCCCTCTGTCTGATCTGAACGTGTATCACTCCGGTCATATCAGCGTATACTTTTGCAAATTCGATGAATGGATTTGCCTTCAGAGCATTCTCAAGTTTATGAATATTGATATCATTCATATCCATTCCAAGCATGGCCCCGCCATTTTCCATCAGGATCCTATCCACTTCATCGCGTTCAATGAAATTAAACTGCCCGGGAAGAAATACCTTAATATCCCTGCACTTTAAAGTACTCTTCTTTATCTCTATAAAACTCATCAGCGTAACCAGTCCGCTCAGGCTGATCAGCCAGAGGAAACCGAATAAAATTGCACGCCAATTAATTTTTTTAAGCATTTGTTAAAATTTCTTTCAATTGTATAATCAGAGTGTCGATATCCCCGGCACCTACTGTTAAAAGCAATTCAGGCTTTTGCGCCCTGATATAGTCTAATGTTTGTTCCTTTGATAAGATCTGCTTTGCTTCAATACTTACTTTATCCAGAATCATTGCTGAGTTCACACCTTCTATCGGTAGTTCTCTTGCAGGATAAATATCCAGCATGATGAGTTCATCGGTCATACTTAAGACCTCCGCAAAACCATCAGCGAAATCCCTTGTACGGGTAAACAAATGGGGCTGGAAGATGGTAGTCAGTTTTTTATCGGGATAAAGTGTTTTTACCGCGCGGATACAGGCCCTTAACTCTTCCGGATGATGGGCATAATCATCGATATAAATATGCTTCTGGTCTTTAAGGATATACTCAAAGCGTCTTTTCACGCCAAGAAAACTTGCCAGGGCCTTTCTTATTTTTTCAGGATCGATTCCCAGGTGTAATGCAACCTCGATGGCAGCAACGGCATTTTCAATATTATGCAGACCCGGCAGACCCAGCTGAACATTTTCAATCACGATACGCTCATTCTTGAAATCAAAATAGAAACTCCCGTCCTGAACTTTCACATTAACAGCCTGAATATCTGCCAGCACATTGGCTGAATAAGTTTTGCCTCCGCTAAGGTCGAGCCCTTTTTTAAAAATCAGTCTGCCGCCTTCCTTAATCTGGGAAACAAATTGTCTGAACGATTCCACAAGATGTGAACGGTCTCCATAGATATCAAGATGATCAGCATCCATTGAAGTGACGATAGCAACATCAGGGTAAAGGGTGAGGAAAGAACGATCAAACTCATCAGCCTCAACCACCAAGGTATTATTATCACCAAACAAGACATTCGAATCATAATTTGTTGCAATTCCTCCCAGAAATGCAGAACAATCATATCCGCTATCCTTAAGTATATGTGCGATGATGCTGGATGTAGTGGTCTTACCATGGGTACCTGCAACAGCGATGGTATACATCCCTTTGCTGATAATACCCAATACTTCAGAACGCTTTTTAAGGGTAAATCCGCCCGACCTGAAATAATTCAATATTTTGGAATCCTTTGGAATTGCCGGAGTATAAATGATCAGGGTTTCGGGATCATTTTCAAGGAAACTAACCTTTAGATTATCCTCTTCATCCTGATAAACAACCGAAATACCCTCATTTCTCATTGCGGAAGTCAGAGGGCTTATCGTTTTATCATAACCACAGACCACACATCCACGCTTTTTGAAGTAACGGGCAAGGCCACTCATACCGATGCCACCGATACCAATTAAATAAACCCGTTTAATATTCTCCAATTCCATACTCTTGTATAAAAAATACTCCGTTAATCCTTTGCAATTCTTAATACTTCTCTGGCAATTACTTCATCGGCATCAGGCAAAGCCATTTTTCCAATGTTATCAGATAGTGTTTTACATTTATCCTTATTGTCAATCAGCAATAAGGCAATATCAATAAGCTCAAGTTCTGCCATTGAATCCCCAACCATTATTGCTGCATCATTCTCAACCAAAGCAACTGCATTCTTTGTCTGGTGGTCTTCGGCCACATTCGGCGAAGGAACCAGAATTGCCGGCTTTTTCACGGCACATAATTCGGCTATGGTACCTGCACCTGCTCTGGATATCACCAGGTCGGAAGCAGCATAGGCCAGATCCATCCGGTGAAGAAATTCAAGCACCTTTATATTGGGGTGTTCCCTTCCTTTCATTTGTTCGAGTACCGACTGATAATAATATTTGCCGGTCTGCCAGATCAACTGAACATCGGCAGCAAGAATCTTATCCAGTCCCGAAAACATACTCTTATTTAAAGTACCTGAGCCCAGACTGCCTCCGGTGAGGAGAATCGTCTTCTTATGTGGCGAAAGGCTCAATAATTCTGCAGCAGCAAATCGCTTATTCTCAATATCAACTGCATCCTTTCTGATTGGATTACCTGTAATCCTGATTTTCTCTGCAGGAAAGAATTTTTCCATTCCCTTAAATGCGACACAAATTAGTTCCGCATCCTTTCCCAGCATTTTGTTGGTTATTCCGGCAAAGGAATTCTGTTCCTGAATCAGATAAGGTATTTTAAGCTGTGAGGCTGCATATAACAAAGGACCAGAGGCATAACCTCCTACTCCGACAGCGGCATCAGGTTTAAAGTTTTTAATGATTGACCTTGCTTTGATCACACTTTTCAACAGTTTGTAAGGCAGCAAAATATTTTTAAGGATAGAGCTTCGCTGAAATCCCTGAATATCCAAACCAATAATTTTGTATCCGGCGGCGGGAACCTTTTCCATTTCCATTCGCCCATTGGCCCCAACAAAGAGAATCTCGGTAGAGGGATCAATTTTTTTGAGCGCATTCGCTATTGCTACAGCCGGAAATATATGTCCGCCTGTACCACCACCGCTTATGATCACTCTTTTCCCCATTTTTTTCTTTGAATCAGCCTAAAACCTTAAATATTCCTTCAATTATCCCATTGCTGGTATTTCACCAATAATTACCTTTTCTTTAGCCTTATTTTTCTTTTCCTCAATATCCCTGCTCACGCTCAGAATAATACCAAAAGCAACACTCGTAAACAGGATGGATGTTCCGCCCATACTAACCAATGGCAGCGGGACTCCCGTCACCGGACCCAGCCCAACTGCGACAGCCATGTTTGCAAATGCCTGAATGGTCAGGCTGAAACTTAAACCCGCAGCCAGTAATGCCCCAAATGCCTTGGGGCTGTCAGTCACAATCAATACACAGCGATACAGAAAAACCAGGTACAATAGAACTAGTCCGACTCCCCCAACCATTCCGTATTCCTCAATAATCAGTGCAAATACAAAATCTGAATAAGGGTGGGGCAGGAAATTACGCTGGGTACTGTTACCCGGTCCCTTTCCAAAAATTCCACCTGTTGCAATTGCAATTTTTGCCTGATTAGCCTGAAATGCTTTATCGGGATCTGCCTTTTCGGGATGGATAAAAGTATCTATCCTTGAGATATAAGTCTTCCTTCTCGGGCCCAGCAGCATGACTGCACCGAGAAGTACTACACCAGCAAGGCAAACAATGGAAATTTGCTTGATACTTATTCTACCCATAATCAGTAGGAGGATACTAACGCCAAATAACATTAAGGCAGTTGAAAGATTCGCAAGTGCTATCAACACAAACACAGCACACACGGCAGTCATAATTGGTAAAAATGCTTTCTTCACATCCTTGATATTTTCCTGCTTCTTGCTCAGGGTACGGGCAAGGAAAGTAATCAGGGCCAGTTTCGCCAAATCTGAAGTCTGGAAGGTCTGATTGATAATTGGAATAGTTACCCAACGACTGGCTTCATTGACACTGGCTCCAAAGAGCAGGGTATAAGCCAGTAGGGGAATGGTGATAACCATCAGAACTTTGGATATCCCGGCATAATATCTGTAGTCCAGCAAATGGGAAAAATACATCAGAGCAATTCCCCCCACAATCATGACCAGGTGCTTGATCAAAAACTGCTCAGAACCAACACCCTTCTTGTAAGCAAGCGTTCCGGTTGCACTGTAAACAGCCAGAAGCGACCAAACCGAAAGTAAGATCACGATCAGCCAGATCCAGCGGTCACCTTTTGTTTTGCTTATTAGTCTTTCCATTCCTTATTTGTTGCCAGTTAACTGTTATCTGTTACAGTAGTTTATTGGTTCATTATAAATGAGATTTCAATGTCATAATTGTCATTTTCCACTCTCTGTCATCCCGACGCAGGAGAGACCTTATTGTTATAATTATCCCCTATCAACTCTCAATTCTCAACTCTCAACTCTCAACTCAACTCTTAAAGTTCCTTCACCGCCTTTTTAAACTGATTCCCCCTGTCCTCATAATTCTTAAACAAGTCGAAGCTTGCACATGCAGGTGATAAGAGGACAGTATCTCCCTTTTTCGCAAGGTGATAAGCTATCTGAACCGCCTCATTTGCCGAAAATGTATTTACAATAACCTCCACATCATTCTCAAAAGCCTCATGTATCCTTTTATTATCCTTTCCCAAACATACTATTGATTTAACTTTCGACTTAACCAGATCTTTCAGCATCCCATAATCATTGCCCTTATCCACCCCACCAAGGATAAGTACAACATCACCAGGCATACTCTCGAGAGCATACCAGGTTGAATTCACATTTGTTGCTTTGGAATCATTGATAAAGTCGATCCCTGAAATTTTGGCCACATGCTCAAGGCGATGTTCAATATTGGTAAAACTTCCCATGCTTTCGCGAATGGTCTCGTTTCTTAATTCAAGCACTTTTGCAACTATGCCAGAGGCCATAGAATTATAAATGTTGTGCTTGCCCTGCAGAGCTAAATCGTTAATTGACATAGTCAGTGATTCTTGGTTTGTGTGGTGTAGGTTAATTATGATTTGGTCTCCCTGAAGAAAAGCACCCTGTTCAAGTGTTTTTTCAATAGAAAAAGGATAGGCTTTTGAATTTATCCGGCGTTCTGCCAGACCTTTTTTAATCTCTTCATCATCAGCACAATAAATGAATACATCTTCCTGCTGCTGATTCTGAATAACTCTGAATTTAGAATCAGAGTAGTTCTCCATTTTATAATCATACCTGTCAAGATGATCGGGCGTGATGTTTAATAAAACAGCGATATCGGCTTTGAAGCTGTACATATTGTCGAGCATAAAGCTGCTGATCTCCAGAACATAATATTCAAAATCATCAAAGGCGACCTGTTTCGCAAAGCTCTTACCTATATTCCCTGCGAGGCCTACATTCAGCCCGGCATTTTGCAGGATATGATAAGTAAGCATGGTTGTGGTAGTCTTGCCATTTGACCCGGTGATGCAGATCAGCTTTGCACTGGTATACCTGGCAGCAAATTCTATTTCAGAGATGATAGGAATATTCTTTTCTATCAGCTTTTTGATAATCGGAGCTTTATCGGGAATTCCAGGGCTTTTGATCACCTCTGCAGCCTTAAGAATTCGATCTTCGGTATGCTGATTCTCCTCAAATGGAATTCCAGCTTGACCGAGTTCTTTCTTATACTGATCAGCAACAGGGCCGAAATCTGAAACAAATACAGCAAAACCCTTCTTCTGAGCCAATAATGCTGCACCTGTCCCGCTTTCGCCGGCACCTAAAACAACGATATATTTCTCAGTCCCCATTAACGTAATTTTAAAGTCACGATAGTTATAATTGCCAGTAATATTCCAACGATCCAGAATCGTGTAACAATTTTTGCCTCATGATATCCCTTCTTCTGATAGTGATGATGTAAAGGCGACATCAAAAAGATTCGTCTTCCTTCGCCAAACTTTCTCTTGGTATACTTGAAAAAAGAGACCTGCATAATCACGGAGAGATTTTCGACCAGGAAGACTCCGCACAGAGCAGGAATCAATAATTCTTTACGAATCATAATCGCAAATGCAGCAATAATTCCACCGATAGCCAAACTGCCTGTATCTCCCATAAAAACCTGGGCAGGATATGAGTTATACCATAAAAAGCCAACACATGCCCCAACAAATGCACCGGCAAAAATCACCAGTTCACCTGAATTTGGGATATACATAATATTCAGGTAGTCGGCAAAAATGGTATTGCCCGAAACATAGGCAAGAATAGCAAGGGTGATACCGATAATGGCTGAAGTACCAGTGGCCAGCCCGTCAATACCATCTGTAAGATTAGCTCCGTTCGAAACTGCTGTTACAATAACAATTACAAACAATAAAAAGACAACCAGTGAATACTTTTCATATCCATCTCCAAAAACGGTGAGTACTTTGGCGTAATCAAACTCATTATCTTTATAAAAAGGAACATTGGTGATGGTCGATTTGAGATCCTGAGTATAATAAAACTGATCACCACGTTTATGAACATCCAATGGTGCACTAACCTTTGCCGGTAGCGTGACCTGCTCCCTGACTACAATATCAGGGTGAAAATACATGGTCCAGCCAATAATCAAGGCAAGGCCAACCTGACCCATGATTTTAAAACGACCAGCAAGACCTTCCTTATCCTTTTTAAATACCTTGATATAATCGTCAACAAAACCAATTAATCCCATCCATACCGTTGTTACCAGCATGAGAATGATATAGATATTATCAATTTTGGCAAAAAGTACGGTCGGCAAGAGTATACCAAGAAGAATAATCAGTCCCCCCATAGTTGGGGTACCCTGCTTTTGCATTTGCCCTTCAAGACCCAGATTCCTGACGGATTCACCAACCTGTTTTGCTCTCAGCATTCTAATCAGGCGGCTGCCATAAACTGTGGTCAGAATCAGAGATAATATGACAGCCATTGCCGTACGGAATGAGATAAACTGGAACAATCCTGCTCCGGGAATATCATATTGCTTATCCAGCCATGTGAACAGATAGTATAGCATTAGCTCATCAGATTTAAAAATTCAGTTAAAATCTCCTTATCATCAAAAGGGAGTTTCACTCCACCTATATCCTGGTATTTCTCATGACCCTTTCCGGCAACCAGGATAATGTCACCTGGTTTTGCCAAATGACAAGCCGTACGGATAGCTTCTTTTCTATCGGTGATCGAAAGTGTCTTCTTCTTATTGCCAGGCATCACTCCCTCTTCCATATCCTTAATAATCTGCTCAGGAACTTCAGAGCGTGGATTATCAGAAGTCAGCACAACCTTTGTGCTCCAGTCGCAAGCTACCTTAGCCATCACCGGACGCTTGGTTTTATCCCTGTCTCCTCCGCATCCAATCACAGTAATTACCTGCTCGGTACCTTTGCGGATATCCTGAATGGTGCTCAATACATTCTGCACTGCATCGGGAGTATGGGCATAGTCTACAATACCAATAATTCCTGAGGGCGAAATAATATAATCAAATCGGCCTTCGGCACCGCTTAATCGACTGAGGGAAGTCAGTACCCTGGTACGATCCTGCTCTAGCAATAATGCTGTAGCATATACTGCAAGCAAATTGTATGCGTTAAAGCTTCCTACCATCTTAAACCACACTTCCTGCCCATCGATATTTAGCAGTAAACCACTGAAATGATTTTCAATAATCCTGGCTTTAAAATCAGCTATATTCTTGAGTCCGTAAGTCTTTCTGTGCGCACCTGTATTCTGAAGCATGACAATACCATTCCTGTCATCTATATTGGTGAGGGCAAAAGCCTGACTGGTCAATCCATCAAAGAAGCTCTTCTTGGCCTTCAGGTAGGCATCAAATGTTTTATGAAAATCGAGGTGATCATGCGTTAGGTTCGTGAATATCCCGCCCGAGAAGCTCAGTCCCTCGGTTCTGTGCTGGATCATGGCATGCGAGCTGACCTCCATGAAGCAATAATCACATCCACTATCAACCATATCATTGAGCAGGCTATTCAATATTACCGGATCAGGTGTTGTATGGGTAGCTGGGACGACGAGGTCATTGATTTGATTTTGAACAGTAGAAAGCAATCCGGTTTTATATCCCAGATCCTGAAATAACTGAAAAAGCAAGGTTGCAATCGTTGTCTTACCATTCGTACCCGTAACACCAACCAGCTTTAGTTTAGAAGAGGGATTATCATAAAAATTAGATGCCGTGATACCAAGTGCCTTCGCTGAGTTCTCAACCAGAAAATAGCTTACCTTTTCTTTTAGCTCTTTAGGAAATTCCTCACAAAGCACAGCTGTTGCACCCTGATCAATGGCACGATCTATAAAAGCATGGCCATCAGATTCAGTACCACGAACAGCCACAAATAAAACTCCCGGAGCAGCTTTACGTGAATCGAAGCAAATTCCTGACACTTTCGTGTTGGTTGAACCCGAGACCTGCCTGAGTGATACTCCATAAAATATATCCCTGAGCTTCTTCATCATTCGAGTTCTAAAATTATTGGAAGGCCTTTTTGAACATTTGTTCCGGCAGGAAGTGATTGCCTGACCACCTTTCCGCTTCCACGAACCAGTACTTTTAATCCTGAATTACCTGCAACATACAGCGCATCCTTCAATCCCATTCCGCTTACATCCGGCACCAAACCTTCGGTAATCTTTACCTCCTGCGAAAGAACACCCTTATTGGTATCAAGGCTGATATAATCTGAATTGGAGGCAAACAATGCCTTAATACCGAATGCTTTATAAACAGCCTGAGTTGCTTTCCGCTCTCCGGCTTTTGCTTCAGGCAGCTTCAGACTTCCTGTAAATTTTTGCTCCTTAAGCGGGTCGAACATGTTGATATCACTTGCATAAACACGGTCAGCAATCTCTCTGAAAACCGGACCGGCCACAGATGCTGCGTAATAAGTGCCTTTCCGCGGATTGTTGACTACTACAATCAGTGAGTATTTTGGATTATCTGCCGGGAAGTAACCGCAGAATGAAGCCTGATACTTTTTATCCACCCGATAACCCTTATTCGCGTCGGCCACCTGAGCAGTCCCGGTTTTTCCTGCAATC
>Ga0209480_10001909_pt1 | contig 14720 bp, 15 predicted proteins | sample JI61114C2DNA_FD_187501 | JGI IMG/M metagenome (GOLD analysis project Ga0209480, IMG submission 187501) | Wastewater effluent complex algal communities from Wisconsin, to seasonally profile nutrient transformation and Carbon sequestration -... | ecosystem: Engineered > WWTP > Effluent > Algae...
TTTAGATTTTAGAATAGCTCAAGATTTTAATATTAAATTGGGTAAAGACAGAGTTCAATTCCAATTGGTTTATCAAATTGCCAACGTTGGTAATTTAATCAACAGAAATTGGGGTCGTAATTACTTTGCAGCAAATGATCAAGTTGGTTTAGTAACCTTTGTTGGTTATGCAAGTACTACTAACTTAACTCCTCAATACAGATTTAACCCTGCATTTAACACAAATGGTGCATTCAACGTAAGTGATAGCCCAGTTCCTAACTATGGTTCTCGTTGGTTTAGCCAATTAGAGTTTAGATTGAACTTGTTTTAATTGGGTTTATCTCTAAAACTGTAAAGGCGTATTTCTTTTGAAATACGCCTTTTTTTGTGAATGCAATTTTTTAGAAGCCATAAAAATGTATCATATATTTTTAAATTATGAACAATAAAGCTGCAATCAAATTTGCTTTAAAAGTATATTCATTCTTAGCAACCAATCTCTGTAATATTTTGTATCTTTCAGCTACTTACAGTTAGTAAAATGTAGTGCTATGGAAATGTTCAATCAGTTAGAACCTATGTTAAAAATTTTCTGGATGGTTGCTGCAATCTCTAGCTTAATTTTTATTGTTCAAACCATTATGACTTTTACTGGAACAGATTCTACAGATGGAATTTCAGCAGATTTTGATGGAGATTTATCGGGTACTGATTCTCCTTTTCAATTGTTCTCTTTTAGAAATTTAATTAATTTTTTATTGGGCTTTAGTTGGGCAGGAATATCATTTTACGAAACCATATCCAATAAATCGGTATTGGTTTTAATTGCATTTTTAATTGGAACTAGCTTTTTAGTAGCCTTCTTTTTTATTATTAAACAAATACAAAAATTGGCCGAAGACAACACATTTTCTATTGGTACTACAATTCAAAAAACGGGTCAAGTATACATTACCATTCCCGCAAATAAAAATGGAAAAGGTAAAATACAAATTAGTGTAAATGGTGCTGTGCACGAATTAGATGCAATTACAAATGGAGATATACTTACGTCAGGAGAAATGATTCGAGTAGTTCAAGTGATTGATAACAATCTTTTATTGGTAGAAAAACTTTAAAAAACAGAAATATGATTAGTCCTTTGATGATTCTTTTAGTGGCTGTAATAGTTGGTTTTATTACTATTTCAGCATTAATTTCTAGGTACAAGCGTTGCCCCTCAGACAAAATTTTAGTAATTTATGGAAGAACAGGAGGCACATCTGCAAAATGTGTGCATGGTGGAGGAGCATTTATTTGGCCAGTAATTCAAGATTTTGCTTACTTAGATTTAAAGCCCATTTCTATTGAAGCCAACTTAACCAATGCGTTGAGTAGACAAAACATTCGTGTAGATGTACCTTGTAGATTTACCATTGCAATTTCTACAGAACCCGATAGTATGAACAATGCTGCAGAACGTTTATTGGGTTTAATGCCAGAGCAAATTCAAGAACTTTCTAAAGATATTTTATTTGGTCAATTGCGTTTGGTAATTGCTACCATGACTATTGAAGAAATTAACTCTGATAGAGATAAATTTTTAGACAATATTTCTAAAAACGTAGATACAGAATTAAAGAAAATTGGTTTAAAACTAATTAACGTAAACGTTACTGATATTAAAGACGAAAGTGGGTACATTGAAGCATTGGGTAAAGAGGCTGCTGCAAAAGCCATTAACGAAGCAATTATTAGTGTAGCCGAGCAAGTAAAAATTGGTGAAACTGGTAAAGCAATAGCCGATAGAGAAAAAGATGTGCAAATTGCCGAAACGCATAGAGATAGAGATGTAAAAATTGCAATAACCAATAAGGATAAAGAAATCAGTATTGCGTCAGCCTCTAAAGATGAATCAATTGGTAAAGCTGAAGCTGCAAGAGATACAAGGGTTAAAACATCTGAAGCAAATGCAGTAGCAGTAAAAGGTGAAAATGAAGCAAAAATATCCATTGCCAATTCAGATGCTTTGCGTAGAGAAAAAGAAGCTGAATCTTTACGTATTGCAATCACTGCAGAAAAAGTACAACAAGCAAAAGCCTTAGAAGAAAGTTATGTTGCTGAACAAAAAGCAGAAGCTGCACGTAGTGAAAGAGAACGCTCTACACAAATTGCCAATATTGTAATTCCTGCAGAAATTGCCAAGCAAAAAGCCATTATTGAAGCTCAAGCAGAAGCTGAAAAAATAAGAGAGCAAGCAAAAGGTGAAGCAGATGCAATTTTTGCAAAAATGGAAGCCGAAGCAAAAGGTTTATTTGAAATATTAACCAAACAAGCAGAAGGTTACAAACAAGTAGTAAGTGCTGCTGGTGGCGATCCAACAAAAGCTTTCCAATTATTGTTAATTGAGAAATTACCAGAATTGGTAAAAACACAAGTAGAAGCAGTTAAAAATATTAAGATTGATAAAATTACAGTTTGGGATTCCGGCAATGGCAACAACGAAAATGGCAACTCATCAACAGCTAATTTTGTTTCTGGAATGATGAAAACTGTACCACCGTTAAACGATTTGTTTAATATGGCTGGTTTAAATTTACCAACTTATTTAAAAGGTGCCGATCCTAAAGATACACCAACTGTTGAAGAAACTAAATAAACTAAATATTGTAAAAGGACATTGAAAAATGTCCTTTTCTTTTGTAACATTATTTTGTACAGTAAATTTGCAAAACAATAGAAACAATGAAAATATTTTTACTAGGCATGATGGGCAGTGGCAAAAGTTATTGGAGTAAAGTATTGGCCCAACAATTACAATTAACAGCTTACGATTTAGATGCAATGATTGAGCACAACGAGCAACAAAGCATTGCTACCATTTTTCAACAAAAAGGGGAAATTTATTTTAGGCAGCTTGAAACTGACACACTTAAAATTTTTGCAGAAAAAGACAATTTTGTACTAGCAACAGGTGGCGGAACTCCTTGTTTTAACAACAATATGGAATGGATGAATGAACATGGAATTACAGTTTGGATAAACGAATCCATTGAAATCTTGATGAATAGGCTAAGAAATGAAAAAGAAGAAAGACCCTTAATTAAAGACGTGGATAACAACGAATTAGAGGCTTTTATTGTAGATAAATTAAAAGAAAGAAAAGTATTTTATTTGCAAGCGAATTACATTTTTAATGGCAAAGATTTAGCCAATGATGTATTGCTAAATATATTAAAAAATGTAAAGTTATAACAACAAATCATACACCTTTACTTAACACATACAACTTTATAAATGCACAAACTATATATTAAAACAGCCGCATTTTTAGGAGCATTAACTGTGGCAATGGGTGCATTTGGTGCTCATAAACTAAAATCGTTGGTAGCCGAAACTGTTGTAAATACTTATGAAACCGGCATTAAATATCAATTTTATCATGTAATTGCATTGCTGCTAACAGGCATTTTATATAAAGAATTCAACAATAAATTTATTAAAGTGGCTGGTGTTTTTTTTATTGTTGGAATGATTTTTTTTAGTGGCTCTTTGTATTTATTAACCTACAAGGAAGCCTTGGTTTTACCAGGATTAAAATGGGTTGGTCCAATTACTCCATTGGGTGGTTTATGCTTTATTATTGGCTGGATTTGTTTGGGATTAGGAGTTGGTAAAAACATAAAAAGCAGTGTTTAATTGCTCTATTTAGCTCAATAGAGTTATCCACGTAGAAGTGTGCGACGCCAATGCAGTTGAAAAGTAATCCACATGCTAGTTACATAAGGCTTTGGTTACTTAGCTTACAAAAGTTTTGTAACAACTTAAGCTATGGCAAATCGTTTAAAAAAGAAAACATCTTTACCACCCAACCCAGAAGAATTAACTACCGACAAAGTAGAAGAAGTAACTGTGCAAGAAGTGGTAAAAGATGAACGTACCACTAAAATTTTAGGAGCAACAAGTTTATTGTTTACTATATTTTTATTTGTAGCATTTACCTCGTACCTATTTACTTGGCAAGAAGATCAAGATAAAGTGCATCAATTTGGAATTAAAATTTTTGCAATTCACGATGTTACAGTTAGTAATTTATTGGGCGTTTTGGGTGCTTATACAGCTCATACCTTTATGTACAAAGGGTTTGGCTTAGCAACATTTTTATTTTGTACATTCTTTTTTGTGTTAGGAGCCAACTTATTATTTGGCAAAAAAATATTTTCGTTACAACGCAATCTAAAATATTTAATTGTTGGTTTAGTTGTATTAAGCATGGCATTGGCATTTGTAAGTAGTGCTGCAGGATTTAGTTGGGGCGGTGCATTTGGCGAATTGTTGAATGCTTGGTTTGTAAAATGGATTGGTAGTGTTGGCACTGGTGCATTGTTAACTCTAAGTGTTTTTGCTTATGTAATTTGGCGTTTTAATCCCACGTTTACTTGGCCAGAAGAATTGTTTAAGCAATTGTTTGCAAGTAAACCTACCCCAATTGTTGAAGATAAGTTTGAAGCAAGTGTAGATTCAGAAGAAACAGCAATTGAAGAAAATGAAGAAGAAGAAATTACCACAGAATTAGGCAAATTGTACATTGATAAAGAACTTGAAGAGCCCATTAGTAACAACAAATTAAAAACTGATGACGGAAAAGGCGTAACTGTAATTATGCCTGAATTAGAAATTATCAACAACAATCCATTGATTGAATTTGATGTAAATGAAAAAGAACTCGTTGATGAGGAATTGATTGAAGAAGAAGATATTTTAACTGAAGCTGAACCGATTGTTACAGAAATGCCCTTATCGGTAAACGACACATTTGCACAAAAAATTGCTGATGGTTTAGAATTAGAAATAAAACCCACCGAAAAGGAGGATGACGCAAATGAAATGAACCTTGACGTACATCCAACTGCTGAAATTGAAGAAGAAAATGAAGCTCCTTTATTGGATGATGTTGAGCCAAATGAAATGGATGAAACTGCTTTAGAAGTTAGAAGTGATGAGTTGGCAACCATCAACTACGACCCTACTCTAGATTTAAGAGATTATAAATATCCAGAGTTGCATTTATTAGAAACACATGGCAGTGAAAAAATTGTTCATGATCCTGCAGAACTAGAAATGAACAAAAATCAAATTATTGCTACACTTAAAAACTATGATATTGCTATACAACGCATAGCAGCAACTGTTGGCCCAACAGTAACTTTATATGAAATTGTACCTGCACCTGGTGTAAGAATTAGTAGAATAAAAAACTTAGAAGATGATATTGCATTAAGCCTTGCAGCCCTTGGTATTCGTATCATTGCTCCAATTCCAGGAAAAGGAACTGTGGGTATTGAAGTACCCAATGTAAATAAGAGAGTGGTGAGTATGAAAACTTTATTGAGTAGCGATAAATTTCAAAACAACAACTATTCTTTGCCAATTGCCATTGGTAAAAAAATTGATAACGAAAACTTTATTGTAGACCTAGCAGCCATGCCACATTTGTTAATGGCAGGTGCAACTGGTCAAGGTAAATCTGTAGGGTTGAATGCTGTGTTGGTTTCGTTGTTGTATAAAAAACATCCATCTCAATTAAAATTTGTTTTGGTAGATCCTAAGAAAGTAGAATTGAGTTTATATAGAATTATTGAAAAACATTTTTTAGCCAAATTACCGGGTGAAGAAGAAAGCATTATTACGGATACTAAAAAAGTGGTTCATACATTGAATGCTTTATGTATTGAAATGGACAACAGATACGATTTATTAAAAGAAGCTGGTTGTAGAAATATTAGAGAATACAATGAGAAGTTTACCAATAGAAAATTGAACCCACAAAAAGGACATCAATACTTGCCATTTATTGTTTTGGTGGTAGATGAATTTGCTGATTTAATTATGACTGCTGGCAAAGAAGTTGAAATGCCAATTGCACGTTTGGCACAGTTGGCAAGAGCCATTGGAATACATTTAATTATTGCTACACAACGCCCATCTGTAAACATTATTACAGGTACAATTAAAGCCAACTTCCCTGCAAGAATTGCTTTTAAAGTATCGTCTAAAATTGATAGTAGAACCATTTTAGATACTGGTGGAGCAGAACAATTAATTGGTAAAGGCGATATGCTAATTAGTTATAATGGAGAAGTTACACGTTTGCAATGTGCTTTTGTTGATACACCTGAAGTTGAAAATATTTGTGAGTTTATTGGTAAGCAAAGAGGCTATCCTGACGCATTTCTATTGCCTGAATATGTAGATGAAAAAGAAGAAGGAGGAAAAGATTTTGACGATGGCGATAGAGATGTATTATTTAGCGATGCAGCAAAATTAATTGTACAAAACCAAGTAGGTAGTACTTCGTTAATACAAAGAAGAATGAAATTGGGTTACAATCGTGCTGGTAGATTAATGGATCAATTAGAAAGAGCAGGAATTGTTGGCCCTAATTTAGGAAGTAAAGCCAGTGAAGTACGCTATAAATCGGAATTGGAATTACAAGAATATTTAGATTCTATTGCATAATTCTTAAGAGAACAATAGGTTATGTAATAAGAAATCCGCATTTCAATAACCTATTGTTAAATGATTTATTGAGCTGTAAGCAACTGTATGGTTTCTTGCAACAATTTTTCTTTATTAATAGCAACAGTACCAACTTCTTCGCAAACTAATCCACCAGCAATATTTGCAATTTCGGCACTTAGGTGAATGTCTTTTGTAATTGCAAACACCAACGATGCAACAGCAATTACAGTATCGCCAGCACCACTAACATCAGCAATGCTTCTTACATGTGTTGGTATAAGATTGGCCTTTGTTGGCGTATTGTAGAAAATACCTTTTTCTGATAAAGTAATTAAAGAAATACTATGTTGCAATTGTTGGTTTAATTGAGAATGAATTTGTTGCAACGTATCCATATCCAACTTGTCATTCAATAAGTTCAATGCTTCTTTTACTTCTTTTAAATTGGGTTTAAAAATATCTACACTTTTAAATACAAAAAAATTTTTACGCTTTGGATCTACTGTTGTAATTACATGGTACTGTTTACACAATGCAATGGTTTTTGTAATTAAGTTTTCTGTTAAAACACCTTTGTTGTAATCTTCAAAAATTAAGACATTGGGTTTATTGGTATTGAATAAGGTTTCTAACTTATGTAACAATTCAGCTTCATAACTTGCGTCAATATCGTTGGTAATTTCAGCATCTAAACGCATCATGTGTTGATTGCGAGAAATAATACGTGTTTTATTGGTAGTAATTCTATTGTTAACTTTTACAATACCATCTGTATTAATGTGTTTTTGTTGTAGCAATTCAATCAACTTATCGCCATCATCATCATTGCCTATTACAGAAAAAACAAATGTTTGTGCATCTAATGCAATGGTGTTTAAGGCAACATTACTTGCTCCTCCCATTCTATACTCTTTCTTTTTTAAAGTAACCACAGGCACTGGTGCTTCTGGAGAAATTCGTTCAACATTTCCCCACATGTACGTATCTAACATTATATCGCCAATAATGGCAATTTTTATGTTTTTAAATCCATCAAATAATTCCGAAAAATTCATGCTACCTATTTTTTATTCGTTGCTAATGCAAGATAATACATTGGAATTCCTATTAAAACAATTATTAAACCAGGCCATGTATATTGAGGTTTAAACCATACCAACATTGTACAAAAAGCAGTACCCATAAGAATGTACAATGCTGGTAAAAATGGATAACCAAATGCTTTATATGGTCTATCAGCATCGGGCATTTTTTTTCTTAAAACAAAAATACCAGCAATGGTTAAAATATAAAACAGCACAACTACAAAAGAAATCATGTCTAATAAATCTCCATACTTACCACTTAAACACAAAAGAGAAGCCACTACACATTGTGCCCATAAAGACCATTGTGGTACATTGTTTTTATTTAGTTCTCCTGCCTTTTTAAAGAACAATCCATCTTGTGCCATTGTATAATATACTCTTGCACCTGCCAATATCAATCCATTGTTACAACCAAATGTAGATACCATAATTAACACTGCAATTAAGGTTGTACCAAACGCAGGAAAAATTTTATTGGCTGCTGCAACAGCAACTCTATCATCTGTAGGAAAAGCCAACTCTTGCAAAGGCAATACATTTAAATACATTAAATTGGCACATATATAGATGGTTGTTACAATTAAAGTTCCAAAGAATAAACTCAATCCAATATTGCGTTTAGGGTTTTTCATTTCGCCTGCAATAAATGTAACATTGTTCCATGCATCGCTGCTAAAAATTGAGCCTACCATTGCAGCTGCAATTGCACCAATTAAAGCACTTCCTCCTATGCCCATCCATGCAGTTGGTTGTAAAATTCCATTGGCATCTTTTGCACCTAAATCTTGTACAGCAGTAAATCCGGTTTTCCAGTTTTCTGCCCAATAACTATTTTTCACCAAAACAAAACCAAAAACAATTAAACCCAATAATGCCAATAGTTTGGCTGTTGTAAATACTGTTTGAATGAATTTTCCTTCTTTTACGCCACGAGAGTTTACATACGTTAATAAAACAATGATGGCAATTGCTACTAATTGCCCTGAGTATATTTTGATAAATCCAGTATCGAATAAAAAATAATTGTTGCCCAATTCTGGAACTAAATAGGCTAAGAATTTTGAAAAAGCAACACCCACTGCTGCAATGGTTCCTGTTTGAATTACTGCAAAAAAACTCCAGCCATATAAAAAGCCAATTACCGGATTGTAGGCTTCTTTTAAATACACATATTGGCCACCAGCTTTAGGAAACATACTGCTTAATTCGCCATAACTCAACGCAGCAATTAACGTCATAAATCCTGTAATTAACCAAACTAAAATTAGCCAACCAGCACTACCTACATTTCGGGTAATATCGGCACTAACAATAAATATTCCAGAACCAATCATACTGCCTGCTACAATCATAGTAGCATCCATTAAACCCAAGCTGGGTTTGAAAGAAGCATTGCTCATAAGTGTTTGGTATTAAAAATCCCATCTGAAATATTCAGATGGGATTTGAAGATAGTCAATGAAAATTAATTCATTATTTTTTCTTAGTTTTCTTATAGGTTTCGTTTAAGCCTTGTATAAGTTCATTGGTAATATTATAGGTAGTATCTTTTAAATATATAATATCGTTGCTACTAGAAAGTATATAAGAATAGTTCTTGTTTTTATTAAATTCTTTTAAGTAGGCTTCAATACTCTTTTTTACTTCTTGAATTTTTTTAATGCTCTCGTCTTGTAGCTCTTGAGATTTAATTTGTTCTTGCGTTTTCAGTTCATTGTCCATACGCATTAAATCATCATTTGCTTTGGCCATTTCTTCCTGCGACATAGAATTGCCTTTCTTTTGATACTCTAATAATTTTGATCTACTTGCATTGCGTAAAGAAGCCAATTCGCCACTTTTCTTTTCTTCTAAAGTTCTTAACACTGAACGTACATCTTTTAAAAACTCATATTGATTTTCTACAGAATCCATTTCAAAATAAGCAATTCTAAAATCGCCAGATGCTACAACTGCTGATCCACCTGCAGTTGTAGGAGTTTTAGTTTTTGGAGAAGAAAATTGAAAATAAAATAATACAGCAACTGCAATAACCAAAATGAAATTTAAGCCAATAGTAAAATTCTTCATGTACTTTTTTTTACGTGAGGTTATTACAATAACAAGCAACCTAATGTAATAACAATGATATATTTTTTTGCTAAATTAGTTTACCAGCTACTTACAAAATTGTTAAAGCTAGGGCTGCAAATATAAAGAGCTGCTAAAGTTTGCTCAAACTATTTATTTTCTAATAAAAAACGAATGGCCAATTCGTATCCTTTTAACCCTAAACCTGCAATAGTGCCTTTACACTTTGCACTTACATGAGAAATTTTTCTAAACTCTTCTCTTGCATGAATATTACTTATGTGTACTTCAACAACAGGTGTAGTAATGGCTGCAATACAATCGCCAATTGCAACTGACGTGTGGGTGTAGCCTCCAGGATTAAGAACAATTCCGTTGTACTCAAAGCCAAATTCTTGTAATTGGTTAATTAATTCTCCTTCTACATTGCTTTGAAAATAATCTATTTCAATATGATTGAATATTTTTTGCAAATGCGTTAAATACTGATCAAAACTTTGGCTGCCATACACAGTTGTTTCTCTAACGCCTAACAAATTAAGATTGGGACCATTAATAATTGCAATTTTCATTTGTTAAAATTAGGTATTTGTTTATTTCAAATCAATTGTTGTAACGTAAAACTCACTTGTTTAAAGTGTTTAGTACATTTTCTGCAACATAGTATTTCAACTTATCAACTCAACCCGTACTTTTGCGACACTAAATATTTATTAGAATATGGCAACAACATCAGATATCAGCCGTGGCATGATACTCAAATTAGATGGAAATTTATACAGCATTGTAGAATTTGGTGAAAATAAAACCGCTAGAGCTGCTGCAAAAGTTTGGGCAAAATTAAAAGGCGTTGACAATAAACGTAGCATTGAAAAAACATGGAATAGTGGTGAAACCATTTATCCTGTTCGTGTTGAGAAAAAAGCTTTTCAGTTTTTATACAAAGACGAAAGTGGTTACAATTTAATGAACAATGAAACTTTTGAACAAATTGCATTAAGTGAAGAAATGATTGATTCTCCTCAATTTTTAAAAGATGGTGGAGAAATTTTTGTTTATATGAACACTGAAACTGAACAACCAATTGGTGCTGAATTACCAGAAAAAATAGTGGTATTGGTTACATATTGTGAGCCAGGTTTACGTGGCGATACAGCTACAAGAGCTACAAAACCAGCTACAATTGATTCGGGTGCAACAGTAAACGTTCCTTTGTTTGTAGATGCTGGAGAAATGATTAGAATTAACACCAAAACTGGTGATTATGTAGAAAGAGTGAAAGAATAATTTACCATTAGAAAATATAGTAAAAAGCCATCTTATACAAATAGGATGGCTTTTTTAATGTGTATTTTATAGCTTAATAATTGCAACTGTAAGTCGGCTGACGCAAATCAATTTCTCTCTTTCATCAACTATTTTAATATCCCAAACATGTGTTGTAGCACCAATATGTAATGGGGTTGCTGTACCTGTAACCCAACCACTTTTTACCCCACGTACATGATTGGCATTTATTTCCAATCCAACACAAGCCAACTTGCTAGTATCTATAATCAATGCACTACCAACGCTTCCCAATGTTTCCGCCAATGCAACACTTGCACCGCCATGCAATAAACCATAAGGCTGTTTGGTTCTATTGTCAACAGGCATTTTGGCTTTTAAGAAATTGGGTCCAATCTCGGTAAATTCCATTCCCAAATGTTCACCTAAAGTATTTTTTCCTAAATTATTAAAATCTGATAATTGTATATCTTGTTTGAACCAAATTGACATATTGATAGATTGATTTTAAAAGAATATTGAAAAGAAAATACACAAAAAAATAAAGCTACCCTGTAACCTATTTTTTCAATGATTGAATTACAGCATCTGGTAAAAAAGGAGATGCATTTCCCCCATTCTTTATAATATCTCTTACAATGGTTGATGCTACTGAAGTATATTTTGGTTCTCCTGTTAAAAATACAGTTTCAATTGTGTTATCCATGGTTCTATTGGCATCGGCAATAGATTTTTCATATTCAAAATCACTAACAAAACGAATGCCTCTTAAAATAAAATTGGCTCCAATTTGTTTACAAAAATTCACAGTTAATCCTTCGAAAATGGTGCTTGAAACTTTGGGTTCATTTTCATAAATGGCCTTAAACCAATTCACTCTTTGCTCTGCAGAGAACATTGGATTTTTAGAAGAATTTACCCCAATGCCAACCACAATTTTATCGAATAAAGGCAAGGCTCTGTTAATAATATCAACATGACCCAATGTAACAGGATCAAATGTTCCAGGGAAAAGACAGATTCGTTGTGACATGGTTTTTGAGGGTTATAAGTTTTAAGTTGAAAGTTATAAGTTTTGAGAATTAGAAATTTTGAGTTTTTAGTTATTAGTTTACTAATTGCTTATTACTTACAACTTATCACTTACAACTTTTTACTTTAAATTTAGCATTTTAATTTTCTCGATTGGCCAACAAATATAACACAGCCATTCTTGTTGCTACTCCATTTTCAACTTGATTGAGAATAATTGAATATGGTCCATCTGCTACATCACTATCTAATTCAACTCCCCTATTAATTGGACCAGGGTGCATAATGGTAATTTCTTTTCCTAAATTGTCTAACATTCTTTTACTAATTCCGTAGGCTAAATTGTACTCACGTAATGAGGAAAACAATGGTTGATTTTGGCGTTCTAATTGAATACGCAACACATTGGCAACATCGCACCACTGCAACACATTTTTCACATTGTATTCAACCGGCACACCCAATGCTTCTGTTATATATTTGGGAATTAAAGTTGGTGGTCCAGCAACTTTAATTTCTGCACCCATTTTTTTCAATAAATAAATATTGCTCAACGCAACACGGCTGTGCATTATATCGCCAATAATTGCCACTTTTAATCCTTCTAAACTTCCAAATTTTTCTTGCATACTAAATGCATCTAACAAAGCTTGTGTTGGATGTTCGTTTATGCCATCGCCAGCATTTACAATTGCAGCAGGAATATGTTTGGCTAAAAAGTGTGGTGCTCCACTTGCACTATGCCTCATTACCACCATATCCACCTTCATGCTTAAAATGTTGTTCACCGTATCTAGCAAGGTTTCTCCTTTTGCAGCACTGCTTCCACTTGCAGTAAAATTAATGGTATCGGCACTTAACCTTTTTTCAGCAAGTTCAAAAGATATTCTTGTACGTGTACTATTTTCGTAAAATAAATTTACAATTGTAACATCTCTTAAAGAAGGCACTTTTTTAACGGGTCGTTGTAAAACATCTTTAAAACTAGCTGCTGTAGAAAGTATTAGCTGAATATCTTCTTTGGTGAGGTCTTTAATACCAAGTAAATGTTTGGTAGATAGTTTCATTAAAAGGCGAAGTTAATAGTTGCAATGAAGTTGATGAAAAAAATGTGCATTTAATTTGCACTGCATAAAATTTACTATTCAAGTTCCACACATTCTTTTGTTCCATTTTCTTTCCAAAAAACTTTTACTTTTTGAGAAACAATGGTATCAATTGCCCTGCCTGTATAATCTGGCTGAATGGGTAATTCTCTATTAAATCTTCTATCAATTAATACACAAAGTTCTACTTTTTGTGGTCTTCCAAAATCTAGTAAAGCATCCAATGCAGCTCTAATGGTTCTACCTGTCCATAACACATCATCTACCAAAATCACTTTTTTATTTTCAATGCTAAAAGGTATATGTGTTTTATTGGCAACATGCAATTCTTTACGAACATCGTCTCTATAAAAAGTAATGTCTAAAATACCGTACTCAATGGTTTTGTTTGTAACAAGTTCTTTTAAAGTATGTACAATTTTATCACTTAAATAAATACCCCTTGGTTGAATACCAATAATTACTGTATTTTCTAATTGCAAATGATTTTCGAGCATTTGATGAGCCAAACGCTTAATGGTTAATGCAACTTGCTGTTCAGATAAAATTATTTTCATGAAGTATACTTTTCAATACTATTTTAAGCAAAAAATTTTGCTAAAAATAAATGCTTTATCTGAAAGCATCGTTTATAACTTATGGTTTACATCCTTGCTTGCGTCTAGTATCAATTAAATATTGAATTTTCCAAGTATTGTTTTGTTTTAACAATACAAAATGATTTACGCCACAATGACTAAATATTCCATTGTAATAAAAGCTGTAAGGTGTCCAAACAGAAGCCATTGGTCCATCAATTTGAACAGATTCAAAACTAATTTGTTCATCGGCTGCATTGACTGGTAAACTAGCTATTTGTTTTGCAAATTCATTTACATCATCTGTTTTTGCAATTGCTTTTCCCTCCTTATTTTTTACAATAGTGTGCAATATGGCACTATCGGCAAAACAGCTTTTTAACAAAACTGCATCACTGGTTTTCATTGCAGCAAATAATTGTTGAATGGTTGCCTTAACTGAATCTTCGGCTGATTGAGCAAACAAAAATTGAAATGATATAACAACCAAAACCAAAAGAATTATTCTTTTCATGTAGATGATTTTTGAAATGTACACATGAATTTAATGAACCTTACACACTCAATATTTACTCATTGTATAAATGGCAATAAATCGTGTATTAATTGTATTAATCAATTTTATTTACAGATACAATACAAGCAACAATTGTTTTGTTGTTTTGAATTGGGCTAGTCAATTTTATGGTTCCATTGGTTGAGTTACTAAATTGAGCTTGCCCTAACCCTCCAGCAACTTTTGTAACTGCATTTTCAAATCCAATTGATTTGTTTTGATTGATGGCATCATTTAATTGAAAAACATCTAATGGTTGTACACTGGTTACAATTGCAAACTGATCTTGTGTTCCAATATCGTCTGCCATTAAGCTTTTTCCTCTAGGAAATAAACGATATCCGGTAATACCGAAATAGGACGAAAACATAGTTTGTGTTGAATTATTTTTTGAAGGATAAGGAAATAAAACATAACTACTTCCGTCAGTTTCTTTACCAACAATGTACACATAACAAGCAGAATTGTTTTTTACTTCTACTTTAAATGTTGTTCCTTTTTTAATGGCATTGTTTGTAGT
>Ga0209480_10001912_pt1 | contig 14712 bp, 11 predicted proteins | sample JI61114C2DNA_FD_187501 | JGI IMG/M metagenome (GOLD analysis project Ga0209480, IMG submission 187501) | Wastewater effluent complex algal communities from Wisconsin, to seasonally profile nutrient transformation and Carbon sequestration -... | ecosystem: Engineered > WWTP > Effluent > Algae...
ACGGTCGCGCGAAGCAGGTGATGCGCGACCTCATCGACCGTCGCATCTCCCACGCCCGCGCCGCCCAGGCGATGCGTGAGCTCGACTCCCGCGCCAAGGGCGGCTGGCTCGTCAAGGCGATGCGCAAGCCCTGAGGCGCCCCAGGCCGCCGCTCACACCGGCGCTGTCATGCGCGCGAGCTCGCGGCGAGCGTCCGAGCTCTCCCCGCGCCAGCGTCTCCGCCAGCGTGATCCCGACCGGCTTTGGCGCAGGCAATGCGCGGACATGGCCGCCCTCGTGGCGGATGAGCAGGATCGCGTCCTCGTGGCCGATGAAGTCGATGATCTCCCGCGAATGCGAGATGACCATTCCCTGGGAGCCGCGCTCGTCGAGTCGGTCGCAGAACGTGACGAGCCACGGCTGGATCTCGCGGATCGAGACGAAGTTGTCGGGCTCGTCGAAGCAGAGCAGGCTGGCGGAGTCGGGAGCCGCGTGCAGGACCATGTACAGGATGACGAGGGCCCGCTGGCCGTCCGACAGTCGATCAAAGTCGATCTGATAGGGCTTTCCGCCGGGGAACACGAACTCCGCCTGGAGCACCTTGGCGCGCCCGATCGTGGGCTTCTTGAGGATCCGAAATCCCGCGAGGATCTCGCGGAGCTGCGCCTGCGCCGCGTCGGTCGCCGCGGGATCCTCGTCCGAGACGAAACGGTACCACGACGGGAAGTTCGATGCGTCGCGGTCGAGGAATTGCGCATACTTGCGGGTCGACGCGTCGATGCCTCGGGGATCGACCCGGAGGATCGAGATCCCCTGGACGAAGCTCTTGAACCACGTGGCGAGCTGGTTGACCTTCTTGGGCTCGAGCGCCGCGAGGAACGATCGCCGCGGGTTGTACGAGAACGACGATCCAGGTGTCCCGTCATCGGTGAAGAGCTGGACCTCGGCGGCGGTGAAGCGGTAGAGGTCCCGGCCCTCGAAGGTCAAGCGTTCGCTGGCGATCTTGACCTCCTCCGCGTCGACATCCTGCTCGAGCTCGAGATCGTAGACGAAAGTGCCACCATGACCATCGACCTCGAGCGTGAAGCGCTGACGGTTCGAGCCCGCGAACCGTGTCAGGGTCTCGGGCGGAAACGCCTCGCTGGCCTCGCGCTCCCAGATCAGCAGGTCCTGGAGACCCCCGAGCGCGTCGAAGATCGACGATTTTCCGGAGCCGTTGTCACCGACGAGCAGGGCACGCCGCCCCGGCCTCAGCTCGAAGTTGACGAAGCAGCGGTAGTTGTCGATGTAGAGGCGGCGGAGCATTGGCCCGCGCCGGTCGTATCATGCAGGGCAGTCCTGCGCCAGATCCCCTCATGGCGTGTGGACCGCCGTCGGATGCGCTTCTCGACGAGGCGCCGCCCAAGTGCGAGGAGCCGCTGCCGGCCGCCGAACAAGCGAACGATGGTCGGGTCGCCCCTGGCGGAGCGAGACAACGAGGGGCATTTCCGCTAGGCTCATGCTCTTCATGCGCGTTGCCCCGCTCCTGGCCCTCTCCAGCGTCCTCCTCGCCTGCGGCGGGGGAGGCGGGGCGACAAGCTTTGGGGGGTCTAATCCCGGCGTCACCAGCACGCCCGAACAGACCGGGACCTCGGCCACCGAGGCATCGTCGTCGAGCGTACCCCCCGTCGCCGACCTGGCCTTCCTTCTCCCACAGCCTCGCTCCGGCCGGGTTCAGCCGCGCGACGTAGCTCTGCGGCTCGCCGGCGATGATGAAATTCCCACACCGTGCCGTCGCTCGTGCCGGTGCTCGTGCCACTGTTCGCCGTGGATACTGTCGAGGTCGAGGTCGAGGTCGAGGTCGAGCTGTCGACCGCGGTTCTTGACCATCGTGTAGAGGTTCGGCCAGCAGAGCTGCTGATAGCCCACGTCGACATCGGTCGTCAGCACGAGCACCGCGAAGGCGTCGTCGTCGCCCTTCTTCGCGGCGCGCAAGGCAGCGTCGCGCCGCAGACCGGCGGAGACCCCTGGGGATCGCAGTCGTTCATGCACAGGCTGCAATCTTCCATGATCCAGCCTGGCTTGTGGTTGGGGTTGGCGCCGGTCACGGTCTGCACGCCGGAGCCCGCTGGAGCCCCGTCTGTAGTCGTGGGGGGACGAGGAGCAACCTGTGACGCATCTCGTCGTCGGGTGCTTGCTTGGGACGAACCCACGAGGAAGAGGGCATGCCAGCGTCGCTCCGATTGCAGAGTACCGAGCCATGCGCGAAAAATACAGCGGGCCACCTCCCACGGCGAGCTGCGATCGACCAGCGCATCTCCCACGCCCCAGGCGATACGTGAGCCAAGGCTCCGGCTCCCCTCGCGCCAGGGTCGCGGGCCCTCGCGGTCACTCGCTGCCGACGAAGGTCGCGTGACCGTCGGCCTTGAGCACCCGGATCGTGGTGCCGCTCGGGCTGCCGGTCGGACAGATATCGATGACCGCCGTGTAGGTCCGCGATCCGTCGCTCGAGGGCTCGGCGACGACTACCCCCATATCTTTGCATGCCCGGCGGACGAGGTATTGCACGTGGAATTCGTGCTCGGACTCCTGCGTCGCCGAGAATGTGTAACTGATGTCCTTCGTCGGGTGCGCCGCGAGCAGCGCGTCCGCGATCCGGCGGGCGCCGTCCGCCGTGAGCGGGGCGCCCACGGCCGCGGGGTCCGCGACGGGAGCGGCCGCGTCGTGACGACACGCGGACATCGTCAGCGCGAGCCCGAGCGCGACCCAAAGACCTGACTGCGTGGGTGGTGGTCGTGAGCGCATATCATCCCCAGATCGTCCGCGACTGATCAGGTCGGCACGCGGACGACGACGCTCCGCGCGAGCTCGGACCACGGGCGGCCCGGCGCCCACGCGCCGAGAAACGCGTCGGTGAAGAACGGCACGAGCGCAGCGAGGGCGCCGCCGACGTCGGCGCCAGGGTGAGCCGCCACGTGCGCCAGGGCGGCCGCCACGCCCTCGCGCGCCACCAGCGTCCGACTGTCGACGTAGGGCGCCCGGAGGCAGCCCGCCGCGATCAAGGCCGCCGTGTCGAGCGCGATGCGCGTGACGCCGTCCGTCAGGGTCGCGCCGCCGCCGGCCTCGCCGCGTGCCCGGTCCGCCGCGACCACGACGTCGAAGACCAGGCCGTTGAACGAGCTCAACCACAGCAGCACCTCGCGGCGGTGCCACGCCGCCGGCCGCAGCGCGCCATGGGCGAAGGGCGTGGCGAACCTCTCGCTCAGGTAGACATCGTGCGTGGTGCGATTGATCGCCTCGAAGGGCGCGAGGCGGCCGGGCAGCTGCTCCCAGACGTCGTCGACGAGCGTCAACGTCGACAGCGCCGGCGAACGATCGAGCGCGATCGTCGACGGCTTCTTGGCGCCCACCAGCACGTCGGCGAGGCGGCGCAGGTGCCGTCGCTCGCGCAGGTCCTCGTAGAGATCCGCCGGCACCGCGAAGAAGCTGTTCGACATCCGGCAGCAATACCCCAAAGTCCACAACCGCTATCCATCAAACCATCACCCGAAAAACACAGCCCTCGGTCACGAAATAGCGGTACACACCCGCCTCGAATCGCTCGAGGATCTTCTCGGCCAGCAGGGGTGATGACCCGGCCCAGGTCGGGCAAATGAGAAGGGTAGGGCGTTCGTGCTCGAGCCCGCGCCCCTGTTTCCATCCAGCGCCGATGGAGACAGGTTACCCTGTGCAGGCGCGGATGCCCGCGGTGTGACCTCCCCGCCCGTCGCGCTCGCGACGAGCGCCGCGACATCCCCCACTGAAACACCCCGATCATGCCGCACCCCAACAAACGCGCCGCTCTTGGCATCCTCACCGTGAAGCGCCTTGGGGGCCTCTGCGACACCTTCGAGCTCGAGCGCCCCGGTGGCGCCCGCAAGGACGACCTGATCGAGCTGCTCGCCCACTCCAAGCGGGCCTCATTCGAGGCGCTCCTGGCCGAGCTCAAGCGCGAGGAGCTCAAGGAGATCTGCCGCGCCCACGACCTGGACGACACCGGCAAGGAGAAAGAGCCGATCATCGCCCGGATCCTCGGCCGCGAGTCCGCGCCCGAGCCCGGGCATCAGCCCGCGCTCCCGGGGCTCCCGGGCGCCGCAGGCGCGGGCTCCCCGCCGGAAGCGGCGGACGCGAAGAAGCCCCGCGCCAGGAAGTCCCCGGACTCCAGCGCCAACCTCGGCTTCGAGGCCAAGCTCTGGCTCGCCGCCGACAAGCTCCGCAACAACATGGACGCGGCAGAATACAAGCACGTCGTCCTCGGCCTGATCTTCCTCAAGTACATCTCCGACACCTTCGACGAGCATCACGCCAAGCTGCTCGCCGGCAAGGGCGACTACGAGGGCGCCGACCCCGAGGACCGCGACGAGTACCTCGGCGCCAATGTCTTCTGGGTCCCCAGGGAGGCCCGCTGGGCCCACCTGCAGGCCAACGCCAAGCTCCCGCGCATCGGCAAGGACGTCGACGACGCCATGGTCCTGCTCGAGCGCGACAACCCCCCCCTCAAGGGCGCCCTCAACAAGAACTACGGCCGCGCCGACCTCGACAAGCACCGCCTCGGCGAGCTCATCGACCTCATCGGCTCCATCCAGCTCGCCGACGTCGCCAGCCGCTCCAAGGACCTCCTCGGCCGCGTCTTCGAGTACTTCCTCACCCAGTTCGCCAGCGCCGAGGGCAAGAACGGCGGCCAGTTCTACACCCCGTCCTGCGTCGTCCGCCTGCTCGTCGAGATGCTCGCACCCTACAAGGGCCGCATCTACGACCCCGCCTGCGGCTCCGGCGGCATGTTCGTACAATCCGAGAAGTTCGTCGAATCTCACGGCGGCAAGCTCGGCGACATCAGCGTCTACGGCCAGGAGAGCAACCCCACCACCCGCCGCCTGGCAGTGATGAACCTCGCCCTGCGCGGCATCGAGGCCGACTTCGGCCCCGAGCACGCCGACACCTTTAGAAGGGACCTCCACCCCGACCTCCGCGCCGACTTCGTCCTCGCCAACCCGCCCTTCAACGACTCCGACTGGTTCAGAAAGGACGACGACATCCGCTGGCAGTACGGCGTCCCGCCCAGGGGCAACGCCAACTTCGCGTGGGTCCAGCACTTCATCCACCACCTCGCGCCGAACGGCATGGCCGGCTTCGTGCTCGCCAACGGCAGCATGTCATCCAATCAGTCGGGGGAAGGGGACATCCGCCGCGCAATCATCGAGGCCGACCTCGTCGACTGCATGGTGGCGATGCCCGGACAGCTCTTCTACAGCACGCAGATCCCCGTCTGCCTGTGGTTTCTTGCGAAGCGGAAGAACGACGGCAAACGCCGCGACCGACGCAAGCAGACGCTGTTTATCGACGCCCGCAAGCTCGGCACCCTCATCGACCGCGTCCACCGCGATCTGACCGACGCCGACCTGGCGAAGATCGTGGGTACGTACCATGCCTGGCGCGGGGAGAAGGGGGCGGGCAAGTACGAGGACGTCGCCGGGTTCTGTAAGTCCGCGACCACCGCCGAGATCGCCACCCACGGCCACGTGTTGACGCCTGGTCGCTATGTCGGCGCGGAGGAGGTCGAGGACGACGGCGAAGTCTTCGAGGAGAAAATGCCGCGCCTCGTCGCCGAACTGCACGCCCAGTTCGCCGAGTCCGCGAAGCTGGAGCAGGCCATCAAGGCGAACCTGAAGGGGCTGGGTTATGCCGGGTAGTGAGTGGCGACAGATTAAAGTGGAAGAAATGATCCGGCGCGGCGTGCTCGCGCTGAACGACGGCTATCGCGTTCGCAACGTTGAGCTTGGTCCGGTTGGAATTCCATTCGTTCGCGGCGGTGACATCGGCGATGGTCGTATTAATACGACCGTTGATGATCACATTCTCCCGGAGTTTAGCACCCGTGTTCAGTCGAAACTCACGCAGCCGTACGATGTGGCGTTCATCGCAAAAGGGACCGTTGGACGGGTTGGCATCATTCGTCCGAATCAGCCCCAGTCAGTCTTTGCCGCTCAAGTTTGTTATTGGCGCTCACTCGACCATGAGCAGTTAGAGCCACGGTTTCTTTTCTATTTGCTCACGTCCGCTGAGTTTCAGTCGAACCTTTACGCCGTAAAGACACACGGCTCGATGGTCGCCGATTACGTGAGTATGTCCGATCAGCGGGATTTTCGGCTCGTGTTTCCGCCGATTCGAGATCAGCGGGCCATCGCCGCGGTGCTTGGGGCGCTAGACGACAAGATCGAGTTGAACCGGCGGATGAACGCGACGCTGGAGGCGATGGCGCGAGCGCTGTTCCAGAGCTGGTTCGTGGATTTCGACCCCGTCCGCGCAAAACTCGACGGCCGCTCACCCCCTGGCCTCGACCCCGCCACCGCCGCCCTCTTCCCTGCATCCTTCCAGGACTCCCCCCTTGGCCCCATTCCGCAAGGGTGGTCCGTTGAACCCATTGGCGAAGTCGTCCCTTGCGTCGGCGGAGGAACCCCAAGCACCGCCGAACCTAAGTATTGGGACGGTGGTACACACCACTGGACTACACCGAAGGACTTCTCCTCGCTCCAAGCGCCAATTCTCCTCGACACTGACCGGAAGCTCACCGACGCAGGCATCGCTAAGGTGTCTTCTGGTCTGCTTCCCGCTGGAACACTCCTGCTCTCATCACGCGCCCCCGTGGGCTATCTGGCTATCGCTGCGATGCCTGTCGCCATCAATCAAGGCTTCATCGCTCTAAAATGTAATGAGCGCGCCTCTGGCTTCTTCATGCTGAACTGGTGCCAGGAGAACATGGCGGAGATTGAAAGCCGCGCCACTGGGACGACCTTCGCAGAAATTAGTAAACAGAATTTTCGTCCAATCCCGATGGTGGTCCCTCCTAAAGAGCTAATGGCAGCGTTCACGGCCGCAGTGGCGCATTTTTACACAAAAATCACGACCAACCTTCATCAGTCTCGCACGCTCGCCACCCTGCGCGACACCCTTCTGCCCAAGCTGCTGGGCGGCGAACTGAGCGTGTCCGCCCTCATCGAGTCGATGCCATGAGCCTCGATGATCGGAGGCTGAACCCATGATCGAGCAGAACAGTTTCCTGCTCTACACCGCGCCGGACGGGGCGGTGAAAGTCGACGTTTGCCTCAAGGATGAGACCGTCTGGCTGTCGCAGAAGGGGCTGGCCGAACTGTTCGGGGTGAAGGTGCCGGCCATCAACAGGCACCTGAAAAACATCTTTGATTCCGGTGAGTTGGCGGAGAGATCAGTTATTTCCATTTTGGAAATAACTGCATCCGACCATAAGGCCTACAAGACCCGCTACTACAACCTCGACGCCATCATTGCGGTCGGCTACCGGGTGAATAGCTACCAGGCCACGCAGTTTCGCATCTGGGCCACGAAGACGCTGCGCGAGTTCACCATCAAGGGCTTCGTGATGGACGACGAGCGCCTGAAGCGGGGAAAGCAGACCTTCGGGAAGGATTACTTCGAGGAGCTTCTGGAGCGCATCCGGGAGATCCGGGCGAGCGAGCGGCGGTTCTATCAGAAGATCACCGACATCTATGCCCTCTCCATCGATTATCGCGCCGACGCGCCGATTACGCAGAATTTCTTCGCCACGGTGCAGAACAAGCTGCATTGGGCCATCACCGGACAGACGGCGGCGGAGCTCATCTACGGTTCGGCGGATGCGACGAAGGTTCACATGGGCCTCGCCACCTGGAAGCATGCACCGGACGGAAAGGTCTTGAAGTCGGACGTGACGGTGGCCAAGAACTACCTGAACGAGGCGCACGTGCAGGAGCTGAACCGCATCGTCTCCGCCTACCTCGATCTGGCCGAGAATCGGGCGCTGCGCGGCACGCTGATGAAGATGGCGGATTGGGTGGGCTTCCTGCACAGCTTCTTGGAGCTGTCGGACTACCCGATCCTGCTGGATAATGGCAAGGTGAGCGCGTTGGAGGCGAAGCTCAAAGCCGAGGGTGAATACGAGGTCTATCGCCAGCGGCAGGACGCGGAATATCTCTCGGACTTTGACAGGGCGATCAAACGGCTGGAGGGGAAGAGGAAGCCATGAGCGTCGATGAATCGCACGTGGAAGAAGCGGCCCTGAGCTGGCTCGGGGATCTGGGGTACACGATCGGCCACGGGCCGCAGATGGCGCCCGGCGAGCCGGCGGCGGAGCGCATGTCCTTCAGCGACGTCGTGCTCGTGGGGCGCCTGCGCGAGGCGATCTGGCAGTTGAACCCGACCATCCCGAGGGAGGCCCGCGAGGAGGCCCTTTTAAAAGTGCTGCGGGCGGACACGGCCTCGCTGCTCGGCAACAACCGCGCCTTCCACCGCATGCTTCGAGACGGCGTCGAGGTCGAATACAAGCGACCCGACGGCTCGATCGCGGGCGATCGGGTGCACTTATTAAGTTTCGCCGACGCGGCCGCGAACGACTGGTTGGCGGTCAACCAGTTCACGGTGATCGAGGGCCAGCACAACCGCCGGCCGGACATCGTGCTCTTCGTCAACGGGCTGCCGCTGGCGGTGATCGAGCTCAAGAACGCGACGGACGAGGACGCGACGATCTGGACCGCCTATAAGCAGCTCCAGACCTACAAGGCGGAGGTCCCGTCGCTGCTGCGCTACAACGCGCTGCTGGTGGTGTCGGACGGCCTCCAGGCGCGCATCGGCTCGCTCACGGCCAACCAGGAGTGGTTCAAGGTCTGGCGCACCATCGACGGCGAGCAGGACGCCCCCAGGACCGCCCTGGAGCTCGAGGTGCTGCTGCGCGGGGCCTTCGCGCCGCAGCGCCTCCTCGACCTGCTCCAGCACTTCATCGTCTTCGAGGAGGACCCGGACAGCGGCGCTCTCAACAAGATCATCGCGGGTTATCACCAGTTCCACGCGGTCAACGCCGCGGTGGACGAGACGGTGCGCGCCAGCGGCATGGGCGCCTCGGCGGGGACCCACGGCGGCCAGCAGGGCGACCGCCGCGCGGGCGTCGTCTGGCACACCCAGGGCAGCGGCAAGAGCTTCACGATGCTGTTCTTCGCGGCTCGCGTGGTGCGCCACCCGCCGATGCAAAACCCGACGCTGGTGGTGCTGACCGACCGCAACGACCTCGACGACCAGCTCTTCGGCCAGTTCCAGCGCTGCCACGAGATCCTCGGCCAGACGCCCGTGCAGGCCGCGAATCGCGACGGCCTGCGCGAGCTCCTGCAGGTCGCCAGCGGCGGCGTGGTGTTCACGACCATTCAAAAATTCCTCCCCGCCGAGAAGGGCGGGCGGATGCCGGAGTTGAGCGCGCGCCGCAACATCGTCGTCATCGCCGACGAGGCGCACCGCAGCCAGTACGACCTCATCGACGGGCTGGCCCGGAACCTGCGCGACGCGCTCCCCAATGCCTCGTTCATCGGCTTCACCGGCACGCCGATCGACAACAAGGACGCCAACACCCGGGCGATCTTCGGCGACTACATCAGCATCTACGACATCCAGCGGGCCGTCGCCGATAAGGCCACCGTGCCCATCTACTACGAGAGCCGCATCGCCAAGCTGGGGCTGAACGCCGCCGAGCTGCCGACGCTCGACGCCGAGTTCGAGGAGATCACCGAGGGGGAAGAGGAGACCAGCCGCGAGAAGCTGAAGTCGAAGTGGGGCGCGATCGAGGCCATCGTGGGCGATCCGAAGCGCATCAAGCTCATCGCCGCCGACCTGGTCGCGCACTTCGAGAAGCGCGCCGAGGCGATCGACGGCAAGGCCATGATCGTCTGCATGAGCCGCCGCATCTGCGTCGAGCTCCACGCCGCGCTCATCGCGTTACGCCCCGACTGGGCCAGCGCCAAGGACGACGACCCGGAGGCCGAGAAGGGCAAGGACTGCGTGGTCAAGGTCATCATGACCGGCAGCGCGGACGAGGGCCCGGAGTGGCAGCCGCACATCCGCAACAAGCCCAGGCGCCGCGCGCTCGCCAACCGCTTCAAGGACAGCAAGGACCCGTTCCGCATCGTCATCGTCCGCGACATGTGGCTCACCGGCTTCGACGCCCCTTGCCTGCACACGATGTACGCAGATAAGCCGATGCGGGGCCACGGGCTCATGCAGGCCATCGCCCGCGTCAACCGCGTGTTCCGCGACAAGCCCGGCGGGCTCGTCGTCGACTACCTCGGCCTCGCCGACCAGCTCAAGCAAGCCCTCGCCACCTACACCGAGAGCGGCGGTCGGGGCGACCCGACCTTCGACACGGACAAGGCGATCGCCGTGATGCTGGAGAAGCACGGCATCGCCGCGAGCATGCTGCACGGCCTGAATTGGGCCAGGTGGACGACGGGCACCCCGGGAGAGCGCCTGGCCCTCATCCCCGTGGGCCAGGAGCACATCCTCCAGCAACCGGACGGCAAGACCCGCTTTGTCCCGCTGGTCACGGACCTCTCACGCGCCTTCGCCCTGTGCGCCGCGAGCGAGGAAGCGACCGAGCTCCGCGACGATGTCTCCTTCTTCCAGGCGCTCCAGGCGGCCCTTGGCAAGCAGAGCAGCGCCAGCGGCAAGACCCCCGACCAGCTCAACGCCGCCGTGCGCCAGCTGGTCTCGAAGGCGATCGTCGCCGAGGGTCAGGTGATCGACGTGTTCACCGCCGCCGGCCTGGCGAAGCCCGACATCAGCATCCTGTCCGACCAGTTCCTCGCCGAGGTGCGCGGGCTGAAGCACAAGAACGTCGCCGCCGAGCTCCTGGAGAAGCTGCTCAAGGACGAGCTCAAGACCCGCACGCGCAGCAACCTCGTCCAGTCGCAGCTGTTCAGCGAGAAGCTCAGGCAGACCCTCAACGCCTACCATAACCGCGCGATCGCCACCCACGAGGTGATCGAGGAGCTGATCAAGCTGGCGAAGGAGATGGAGGCCGCCACCAAACGCGGCGCCGACCTCGGCCTGACCGACGACGAGATCGCCTTCTATGACGCCCTCGCCGCCAACGAGTCCGCGGTGGTGGCGCTGGGCGACGCCAAGCTCAAGGTGATCGCCGCCGAGCTGATCACCCAGGTTCGCAAGAGCGTCACGATCGACTGGACCCTCCGCGAGAGCGCCAAGGCGAAGATCCGCGTGATGGTAAAACGGATCCTCAACAAGTACGGCTACCCCCCGGACCTGCAAGCCGAGGCCGTCAAGACCGTCCTGAAGCAGGCCGAGCTCCTCTGCGCCGACTGGGCCCCCGTGTAGCCGCCATACTTCGAGGCGCGCGGTCAGACCGCCGAGGGGCAGCCCGATGTCCGCAAGATCTCGGTGTGGCGCGGCGCCGAGTTCGAATCCAGCGACTTCCACGACTTCTGGTCGGCCTCGTCGCTCTACCAGTCGATACGCGACGAGGGGCTCCGCTCCATGACGGGATTCATGCACATCACGCCCGACATGACGCTCGCCCGCGAGAGCTGGACGCGGGACCTCGGCGCCACACGGGAGCAGCTCGAAGACCACATCCACGACCTCCAACACGCGCGAGAGCGCCTCGACGCCGGCGCTCGCGGGGAGCCGGTGCCATAGCCTGACCGCGAGCGCCGACGGGCACCCCGGACGGCCCCGACGATCCCGAGCTCAGGTGGTCGTCTCGCTCATCGTCAGGGCTCCGTCGGGCGTGAATCGCAGCACCCATGTGTGCCGGTCCGTGCAGCCGGCGGGGCTGTCGCAGCCGTCGATGAAGGTGTAGACCCGCGCGTCGGCGGCCTTCGAGCGCAGGATCTCGGGGACCTCGCCCATGAAGAAGTCCCCGTTCGCCAGCTCGACCGCGGTCGAGGTCGCCTGGACGACCGGTCCGAGCTGCTCGAGGTTCAGCGACTGCGCAAATTGGACCGCGAAGGTCTTGCCGAACGAGCGGCTCACGCTGACCGCGTTGAAGTGGCGTAAGACCGCGTCGAGCTCCGCCTCGCCGGTCTCCAGGCGCCCCGCCTCCCACGCGTCCGCGAACGCCACGTCAGGCTTGAGCGTCACGAACAGAATATCGGTCGCCGAGATCGAGGGCTTGAATTTGGCGAGCGCCGGGTAGGTCTGCCTGATCTTCGCGAGGTCGGCGTCGATCTCGCTCAAAGGGGCCACGGGGATCCATATCTCGGTGGCCTCCCGTGCGCCGAGCATCACGACCTCGGGGGAGAAGCGCGGCTGTTGCTCGCGCAGCAGCACCCCCGCGGGGACCTTGCCGATCTCTGGCATTCGGACCGCGGCTCCGTCGGCCCCCGACGGCGCCTTGGAGCCCCCACACCCCGCCAGCGCAGCCGCCGCGAGAGCCATCACCCGTAGCGATCGATTCAACACTTGAACCCGCCCCTCTTGCTCGCCATATCTATCACAGATCGCCGCCGGCCGGGCCGCTCAGGGGACCTGTCCGCGCGCGCAGGTGCGACCTGTGCGCTTGCTGCCGGCGGCTTGGGTCGCCGAGCGGTGCACATGGAGCGCGGCCTCGCCCGCATGTCAGCCCGCGGCGTGGGCGAGCGCCGAGGCGGTCTGGCAGCCGACGATCGCGGGCGCCTCGTGGATGAGCGCCGGGTTGGTCAAGGCATCGACCATGAACCGGGCAAAGTCGACGCGGCGGGTCCGGTTGCTGCGCAGGATCGGGTCCCCGACGTGGCGGCTCCACACGGGCAGGCCCTGGCCCTCGCCCTCCTCGAGGTCGCTGCCACGCACCACGGTCCAGAGCCGCGGGCTGGCGAAGATGCGGCGACAGGCGAGGACCTGATCGTCGAGCTCGGCGTAGCGCAGCACGCGGGCGAGCCAGCCGATGACCATGACGACAAACAGGAACAGGCGCGAGTAGACGTCCTTGCCGTCGCGCGTGATGTGCCAGCCGCACGAAAAGACCAGGCGGGCTCGCTCGGGCGCAAAGTCGAGGACCGCCTGCGCCGTGGTCGAGGCGTATTGCAGGACCCCCAGGGGGGCCAGGACCGTGAGCACGCCGTCGCATCCGTCGACGGCCCGCGCGATGAGGTCGCGGTCGTTGGTCGGCCCCGGCATGACGGTGATGCGCCCCTGGAAGCGGTCGAGCTTGGCCACACTCACCGCCCGGCACACGGCGACGACCTCGTAGCCGCGGTCGAGCGCGTGCTGGACCATGTATTGGCCCAACTTCCCGGAGGCCCCGACGATGCAGACCCTCCGCGGTGCCGGTGGGCGGGTACTGGCGGAACTGCTGGGTTCGGAGTGGGTCGGCATGCTGAAAGTAGGCCCCCACGAGAACGAATGGACAACTACGCTTTCTGCAGCCGTGCTATGCGTCTGTGCATGGAGTGGAGAGCGATACGCTTCGACTGGAACCGCGCGCGCGCCTTCCTCGTCACCGCCGAGGAGGGCTCGTTCTCGGCCGCGGGTCGGGCTCTGGGCAGCGCCCAGCCGACGGTCGGGCGGCAGGTCGCGGCGCTGGAAGAGGAGCTCGGCGTCACGCTCTTCGAGCGGATCGGCGGCACGATCGAGTTGACGACCGCGGGTCTCGATCTGCTGGAGCACCTGCGGGCGATGGGCGAGGCGGCCACACGTGTCTCGCTGAGCGCCGCCGGCAAGTCGCTCTCGATCGACGGCACGGTGTGCATCACCGCCAGCGATCTGATCGCGGCGTACATACTACCGCCGATCCTCGGCCGTATCCACCGACTCCATCCGGGGATCGAGATCGAGATCGTCGCCTCGAACACCGCGCGCGACCTGCGGCGCCGCGAGGCCGACATCGCCGTTCGCAACTTCACGCCGACGCAGCCGGAGCTGATCGCCAGGAAGATCGCCGACCGCCACGCGCGGCTCTACGCCAGCCCGGAGTATCTCGAGCGGATCGGCAACCCGAGCGCGCCCGCGGACCTGTCGCGCGCCGAATTCTTCGGCTTCGACCGGACGCCGATGATGATCACGCACCTGCGCACGCTGGGCCTGGAGCTGACCCCGAAGAACTTTCCGATCATCACCGACAATCACCTCGTGCAGTGGGAGCTGGCCAAGCAGGGGGTCGGCATTTGCATCGTCATGGACGAGGTGGGCGACGCCGAGCCGCGGGTCCGCCGGGTGCTGCCGAAGCTGCCGCCGATCCCGGTGCCGGTGTGGCTGGCGACCCATCGCGAGATGCACACGAGCCGGCGCATCCGCGTCGTGTTCGACCTGCTCGCCGAGGATCTGGGGCGCACGCCAGGGGCGCAGGACGAGGGCGCGGGGCGGCATTCGGCCCGGAAGTGAGCATTGGCACCGAACGCTCGCAAGCCGGGCGGCGCCTCCTGCAGGGCGGCGATGCCGGCGTCCCAGGCGAGATCAGAGGGCCCGATCAGCCCCTCCCACATCCGATCGGCGGCCCACGAGTGGCGGAGCATGCGGTCGAGCACGCTCGACTCTTTGCCCTCCGGGCTCATCCCCGAGAACTGCAGGGGCGCGCCCAGTGCGGTGTGGCAGCCGCCGCAGGCGGTCCCCATGGCGCCCAGCGCGTCCGCGGCCGTGAGTCCGAAGTCGCGGGCAGTCCTCCACGCAGCGACCACCCGCGCTGATCGATGGCCGAGACCCTCTCAGGGGACCAGGCGATCGGGGATCGCCAGCTCGAGCACGCCGCGTTGATAGTCGGTCAGCTTCGGCAGCGGGGCGACGGGGTCGATGACCACCCGGCGGACGCTGCCGACCTTGATCAGCTTCAGCGGGAGCACGCGCAGGGCCGCGATATTCCAGCGCGTGGCGAGGATGTCGAGGTTCTGCTTCGCCATGGCGAGGGCGATGTCGGCGGTCGCAAACATGCGATCCGGCTTCTCGTCGATG
>Ga0209480_10001914_pt1 | contig 14706 bp, 16 predicted proteins | sample JI61114C2DNA_FD_187501 | JGI IMG/M metagenome (GOLD analysis project Ga0209480, IMG submission 187501) | Wastewater effluent complex algal communities from Wisconsin, to seasonally profile nutrient transformation and Carbon sequestration -... | ecosystem: Engineered > WWTP > Effluent > Algae...
TTCGGCCGAACCGATCATGTTGTAGGGCAACTGGGTGGCCATTGCGCCACCACCGGCGACCAGGCCGGAACGCTTGAGGAAGGTCCGGCGATCCATCGTCGTCGCCAGAATGTTGTTTGCTGCGGTCGACGCCGAATTTGCCCCGAAATTGGCGGCCGGATTTGCGGCCAAAACAACGCCTGCTTCAGGCTTGCTCTGGGAATGTGCTTTTGATTTTCTGATCAGCATGATCTGGCTCCGCTCAAACCCGCGCCGTGCGGTAGTAATTGCTGATGTGCGGGGTCTCTTCGTAGCTCCCCGTTTTTTCCTCAGCCGATACGGTGGTCAGCGGCTTGGCGGCATCCTTGCCAACGCGACTGGCGACCAGTGCCACGGCGCCAGCGCTACCGACCCCGGCAGCCAGCAGAAAGCCACGACGCTTGAGGTTTTTTGGTTGTTGATCTTGCATTTTTCCCTCCTCCACGAAACTAAAGCATGTCGAACGCGAGGCGCTCGATCTCAAAATAAGCACGCACCAGAGCGGCAGTACGCGGATAAAAACGGGCCTCGGGTGCGCCCTCCAGGGCATCGCACAAGGCTTCGAACCACGGCGCAATGTGCCGGGTGAAAAAGAGTTGCTGCCGGGCCAGACCCGCGGCATCCGGGCCGGTAACGATCAGGTGGCGCATGACATCGCACAATGCCGCGATGTGGTCTTCGGATTCGGTAATGCCCAGACGACGGCCAAGGCCGAGTTCGGCCAGATCGTGACGCAACTCGACGACCGGCTCTTCCATCAGGAAACCGGCGATGTAGAAGGAGCCAAAGAGCATCACTTCCGGCCGGCCGATGGTCAGGAAAATACGCGTGTATTCTTCCTCGACCGCCTCGGCACTGACACTTTTTGCCGCATCGCCGAGCACCAACCAGGCCTGACCCAGCGCGCTATCGACACTGCCCCAGGCCCCCGCCATTGCCGACAATTTTTGCAAAAAATCGGCATCCGGGGCGCGGGAGAACAGCCGCGACAACACGGCGTAATGCTCGGCCCGGGCGCGGTCTTCATCGCCCAGCACCGGCGCGGCACTGGTTTTTCCAGTCGCGCGTTCCATGACTGCACTCATTCCGTCATCTCCCAGGCTTTCGTGCTTTTCTCGTTGTTGATCAAATCAATCACCCGGCAATCGCCGCACATGCTCAGACGCGCCAGGGCTTCCGGCGTGGCGAACATGCTGTGGCCGGATAATTTCGAAATCATGTTGAGGATGGTCGGCGCCGCCCCCATCGCCTTGCCGCAGGCGGTGCAGCAGAAAATTTCGGCTTCTTTGAGGAGACGTTCCGCCCGGCGCTCCTTGAGCAACAGGCGCGGCGCCAACGTGATCGCCTGCTCCGGGCAAGTATTGGCGCACAGGCCGCACTGCAGGCAATTGCGTTCGAGGAAGGAAAGCCGCGGCGCATCGGCCGCCGCTTTCAAAGCCCCGGCCGGACAGGCGCTGGTACACGACATGCACAAGGTGCAGGCGTCGCTGACGATGACGTTGCCGAAAGGCGCCCCGGCAGCCAGTTCAATGAACTCGGGCGCGGCCGGCGCATTTTTTTGCAGGTGATCGATGACGAACTCAAGCGTCGTCCGCTTGTCGGCCACCAGCCGGAATTCAGCCACGGGCACGCAAGCCGGTACGGCCCAGGCAGCGAGTTCAGCCAGCCAGTTACCGCTTTCGCCATCGACAATACGCAAATATTCACCGGCAAAACCCAGGCCATTCAATATGCTCTGGCCCAGCCCGGCCTGTTTTTGCAGCGGCGCCAGATCGTGCGAACCGGCGCCGAACACGGCCACCTGCGCCGCACCCAGCGTTACTGCACCAAGCAACAAGTCCAGCCCGACCGCATCGGCGCTCCAGACTTCAACCGGAATGACATTGGCCGGCAGGGCCTTGCCGGCACGCTTCAAGGCGGCCAGTTGCTTGCGACCGGCTTCGGCGGAATGGAAAAGCAAACAGGCATTGTTGCCACCAGCTGCGCGATAGGACTTGAGCTGCACCTTGATCGCCAGACCGACATCGGCGGCGCGCGGGAACTGGTAGGCCAGCGCCCCGGACGGGCAAACCGTGGTACAGGTGCCGCAGCCCTGGCAGAGATACGGATCCAGCTTGATCTTGTCGCCGGCACTGACAATTGCCTCGGTCGCACAGACCTCGATGCAGTTACTGCAACCTGCTTTCATCGAACGGCTGTGGGCGCACAGGCGCTCATTGACGGCAACGTAACGCGGCTTTTCAAACTCGCCGTCGAAGCCGAGCAGATCAATCACGGCCAACGCCTGATCGAGCGGGTCGCGTCCCGGCGCCCGATAGCCCTCGGGTAACTCGACTCGATTGAGCAGGGCTTGCGGCAAGAGATCGAGAACGACATCGAAGCTCGCCTTTTTCGTGCCTTCAACGGCTTGCCAGTACAGTTCAAAAGCCCCGAGGTGGCCGCTCAGTTGCACCTGGTTGCCGAATTCGAGGGCGAAATTTTCGGCTTCTGGCCGGTCGACCGTAGCAGGCGGTTCGCCCAGCGCCAATACCGTCACCTGGCGTTGCCCGGCCAGCCGTTCGGCCCAGCCCAGCGCGACTTCAAGTTCGCCAATAATGAGCCAATGGCCATCGGCCAGCAGGCTGACCGCAGGCACCGGTTCGGGTGCTGGAAGGTCGGCCAAGGCAGCCAATGCCGCCGCCAGCAGCGGGTTTTCGGGAGCCTGAAAAGTGGGGGTAGCGGTAGCGTTCAAGAAATAAGCCTCAAATAAGACTGAACTTATCTGCAGGCTTCGTGCCACCGGTGGCGCGCCCCACAGGACGATTTCCAAACAATACACTGACAGCGACACCAAGCCGCTGATTTTTATCAGTTAATTCATGGCTTGGCGGCTTGAATTCGCCACCACCGGTAATTTCTTTGTCATTGATCGTCCTTGCCCGACTGATCGACTGGCGGCGCAAGCGGGACATTCTGTCCATCCGCGGCCAAAATGTCGCAATCACCAGCCTCTTCCGGCGGCGCCGGCAAATCCGCCACAGGCGCGGCTTCATCCGGTGACGGCTCGCTGAGCGCCCGCATCTGGTTCAAGGTCGCCAGCATTTCGGCCGGAATCGGCTCGCTGATCGAGTAATCGTCGATGTAGATATCGAGCCCGTCCATTACGTTGAAATGTGGATCGGCGAACAGCGTTTTCATCGCCTTGCGACGAATTTCCTCGCTGATTTCCTGGCGCATGAACTGGCCGAAATCGCTATCAGAGGTGAGATTGGCCAACAAGGCCTCGGCATCGGGGATTTCTGCGGTCGACGCCGTTTCGGCCACTTTTTTCAGTCGCGACCAGCGTTCGAGAAAACCGCCAGCACTCATCGCGGCTGCTTTCCGGCAAACGGATCGTTACGCTTGACCTTGTGGCGCACCGCCGGCTTGTAGTGCGTGTTGACGAAATCCCCCAGCCAGTCGGCAATCTCCGGCGGCATCGGCACGCCATCGCACTGCTCGCCGGAATCCAGCCAGCGCGCCGCCTCGCCATAGCTCAGGGTGACTTCGATCGGCTTGGCGAAATCGCCGTCAGCGCCTTGCTCCATCCGCCACATGACGAAAACGCGGGGCTCGGGCGAGGTCAGGTTGAGATGGTAGTTATCGACCTCGTCGCGGAACAGTTGCAACGGGAAATGCCCAGCCAGGAAATGCTCGCGCTGCTCGTCGGCAAAAATCCGCCGCGGCGGCGCGTCGACCGCAGCATCGAAGGCGGGAATGACGCCGATCGCCTCCCACTTCTCGCTGGCCCAGCGATTTTCCAGACGGGCTTTTTCGATAACGACGGCGATAGGGAATTGTTTCATGGCTCAACTCGGAAATGCTGTTTTTTCAGCATAGCCGAAGTTTGCCGGGTGTTGCCAGTTCGCCAAGCGTTCGGTCAGTGCTGCGCGGTATTGGCCGAGCGAGGCAGTGCTTCCGAGGTGCTTATGAGCGACGGGCAACAAAGTGCCCACAGCGGACTGATGACATCGGAAATCTCTGTGCCCGGTCTGTGAACCGGTAGCCGTCTTTTCCCAAAATGCCTGATTGGCTTGACAGACCGGTGAGCATCGCTGCCTGTCACCACGGCGGCTATCGGCACCTGTCCTATAGCTCCACCACGATCTTGCCGAAGTGGCCACCACTGTCCATCAAGGCGAAGGCGTCTGCCGCCTGCTCCAGGGAGAAGACTGCACCGATGACCGGCTTGATAGCGGCGGCCTCGATGACTCGATTCATGGCTTCAAACTGGTCGCGGGCGCCCACGGCGATGCCACGGATGCGGATCATCTTTTCGATTAAGGGAACAATGTTCAACCTTGTCTCAAAACCGCCCAGAAATCCCACCACCGCCACGCACCCGCCGAATGCCAGGCTGGAAAGCGCCTGCGGTAGCGTCGAACCGGCCGTCTCGACCACCACATCGATACCCCGCCCGCCCGTCGCTTCCCGTACTGCTGATTCCCAGTCGGGCGTCCGGCGATAATTGATGGCGCAGTCGGCCCCCAGGCTCTGTGCCCGCGCTACTTTCTCGTCACTTGAAGTAATGAGGGCGACCCGCGCTCCCATGGCCTTGGCAAACTGGAGCGCAAACAGAGCCACCCCGCCTGTCCCTTCGACGAGCACCCAGTCGCCTGCCTTGGTGCCGCTTTCCACGAGTGCTGACCAAGCCGTCACAGCCGCAATCGGCAAGGTCGCGGCTTCGACCGCCGACAAATTCGCGGGGGCAGCCACGGCATCCTCGGCAGGAACGACGACGTATTCCTGTAGCACGCCGGTGCGCGGCCAGCCTAGCGTCCAGTTGGCGCGGCGTTCCGCGATCGGCAAGCCGCTGTACCACCCCTGAATGAAGGTCGGCACGACACGATCGCCGACCTTGAAGCGCGTGACCGCTTCTCCCAGAGCAACCACTTCGCCACAGGCGTCGGAAAGGGGAACAAACGGGTAAGTGATATCTTTCTTGTAAATGCCCTTGAGGACAACTAGGTCGCGGTAATTAAGGCTGGCTGCCCGCACGCGGATTAACACTTCGCCAGAGCCTGGCTGGGGTATCGGATGTTCCGCGATCCGCAAGTCCTGAATATTCGGGGAGCGCGCTTCCATCACGCGCATGGTGCCATTGGTAGCGCCCATCGACTTCTCCTGTGAATTCGTGTCGAGATCAGCTGGCCGTGTATCCGCCATCGATCACCAAGCCTTGTCCGCTGTAAAAACTGGCTCGATCCGAGGCCAGGAACAACACCGAGTCGGCCACCTCGTCACTGGTTCCGATCCGTCCCGGGGGAGTACTGCTGGCGAATGCCTGCTTGGCCTCCTCATTGCCCCAGACACGATCCTGGAAGGGCGTGTCGATGATCCCGGGGCAGACGGCGTTGACACGGATTCCGCGCTTGAAATACTCCAGCGCTGCAGTCTTGGTCAGCCCCATGACGGCATGTTTGCTGGCGATGTAGATGGCCAGATTCGGGAAGCCGATGTAAGCGCCCATGGAGGCGTTGTTGATGATCGCTCCGCCACCGGTCTTGAGCATCGCCTGGATCTCGTACTTCATGGACAGGAAAACGCTTTTGACGTTGGTGTTCATCACCAAATCGTAGTTTTCGCTGTTCTGCTCGGCGAGTTCGGCAGCGATACCTTCAGTACCGGCGTTGTTGAAGGCAATGTCCAGGCGGCCGTAACGGGTGACCGCCTCGCCGATGACCCGCTGGATGTCTGCTTCCGCGGTGACATCTGCACGCACGAAAACGGCCTCCGCGCCCAGTTGCCGGGCTGCCAGCGCCACCTGCTCGCCTTCGTCCTGCCGCCTGGCGGCCAGCACCAGGCGGGCGCCCTCACGCGCAAACGCCAAGGCGGCAGCCTGACCCATGCCCGACGAGGCGCCAGTCACAACAACGGTTTTTCCTTCCAAGCCAAAAGTGTTCATGTCCCGGTTCCTTTCATTTAGAGGCTCATGCCTGTGGAAGGAAGTATGGCTATCGCCGCTAAGCCAGTAAATGGAATAGAATCGATTTTAGAATTCCAATTATTGGAATAATCTCTGGGTTGTTCCCGCCTTTAGGCTAACGGTGAAATTGATGAATCGGGTGGAACTATTGCGGGTCTTTTGCGCTGCCGCCGAAGCCGGAAATTTCCGTGCCGCTGCGACCCGCTTGGGGCTGTCGCCGCAGGGAGTCACCCGGGCGATCAAGGAGCTTGAAAGCACCTTTGGCGAGGCGCTCTTCCACCGCAACACGCGGCGGGTGCAGATCACCGCTTTCGGCGAGGAAATGGCGAGGCGCGCCCGCGACACTCTGGAGTCGGTCGATGCACTTTTCCTAACCGGCGCGGAGCGGGCCGCTTCCGAGCTTCACGGAACCGTGCGCCTGACTGCCCCAGGAGCCTTGGGCCGGCGATTCCTCGTCCGCACCTTGTCGCAGCTGCGGTTGTCTTATCCGGAGATTTCGCTCGACTTGCGTCTTTCCGAACGGCGCGCCCATGTGGTGGAGGAGAAGATCGATGTCGGCGTGCGCATCGGATTCATGCGTAACCAAGGGTTCGTCGCCCGCGCTGCCGCCAAGATGCCTCTCTTCGTGGTAGCTTCCCCGGAGCTGGTCCAGCGTGTCGGTAGGCCGGCGCAGATCCAGGACTTGGAGCGCTTGCCGGTCACCACACTGATCGATGCCAACACCGGCCGTGCTTGGCCATGGTATTTCGCCGGCAGCCAGCAATTCACGCCGGCTGCCGCCGCATTTGTCACCGATGATCCTGAGAGCGAATGTGAAGCCGTGTTGGGTGGCGTCGGATTCGGCCAGCTGCCGGGTTACCTGGCTATCCCCCATATCCAGGCAGGGAGCCTGGTTCCCGTGCTGAGGAATATGGAACCTTCCCCTTGGGAAATCTTCGTCTATCGCCCCCTGCGGGCACCAGTGCCACGACGAATCAGGCTCGTCTATGAGGCGTTACTGAACCTGCTTGCCGACCCGAATGGATTTCCTTCGGTTTTGGACTAGCCAACAAGCTGCGCCGTCAGGTTTGATAGAAGGCACCGGACGTTCGGACGGCAGCAATACCGGCTTCGGCAATGCCCGCTTCTGGCCGGCTTGAGGAAGTGCAGCCGTGAGTTTGTTCGCCGATTACCGGACACACAGCTTGGCCATCGGAAGCCTCAACTGCTGAAATTGGAAAGCAATCTCGACCGGCCGCTTGTGGCCCAGAGTGTGTCAAAACGGGTTGAGAAAGCGGTGCCACCGAGATGGATCAGCGCCAATCAGATTTTGATTGGTGAAATTGCTGTCTGAATTGCCCAGAAAACGATTAAAAGGCCCCGTCAGGCCTTCATCGCATCCATTAGCGTCCCAGTTCCCAGTATTTTTATCACTCGCTTCATGTTGTAGGCAAGGACATGCAAACCCATTTCTGTACTGACCCGATCCATTGTTTTAGTCAGGAAGTGCGCGCTACCCATCCATAACTTGAGCGTGCCGAATGGATGCTCGACCGTCTGGCGCCGAATACGCATGCTGTCCGGTGCGAGATCCAACCGGCTTTGCATCGTCTCAAGCACATTCTCATGCTCCCACCGCGTAACGCGACGCTGCTCGCCGGGCGTGCATTTCTCCTTGATGGCACATTGCTTACAATTCGAACTCCAATAACGATTCTGCATCAAGCCAGCTTGAAGACTTGCATACCGCCAGATCAACGTCTGGCCCGCTGGACAGCGATATTCATTCTTCTCAGCATCGTAAATGAAGTCTGCTCGATCAAAGCGCCCGTCAGCTTTTGCCCCGGAAGTACTTGTTTTAGGAACGATGACCACGATACCGGCTTCGTGGCACGCGACAATCTACTCACCCTTGAAGTAGCCCCGATCGGCAATCACGGTGAGTTCTTTGGCGCCCATGGCGGCACGGGCTTGTTTGGCCATTGCGCTCAGTTGATCTCGGTCGCTACCAATATTCGTGACTTCATGTGCCACGATAAGATGATTTTTTGCATCGACCGCAGTCTGGACGTTGTAGCCAACAATCCCAGTACCCCTCGTCTTCATTGAGCGCGCATCGGGATCAGTCAGAGAAATCTGTTTGTCGGGCGTATCGTTCAGGCGGATTTCGATCTCCTTGAGAGCCTTCATCTGTTCTTTCAATGCAGCAATTTTGTCTTGTAAGCGCTCGCCCCGGACCTTAGCAACGGAGGGGTCTTGCCGGTCAGCCGTATCGAGATCGATCAGGTAGCGATTGATGCTCGATTCGATTTCTTCCATCCGTCGCTGCAACTTGGCGCTGGTGAAGTTCCGGTCACGATTGTTAACCGCCTTGAACTTGCTGCCATCAATCGTAACCAGTGCCTCGGAGAACAAATTAAGTTGCTGGCACAACACGACGAACTGTCGGCAAACATTTCGAATTGCTTTGCCATTGTCTTTGCGGAACCGTGCAATCGTTTTGAAGTCAGGCATCAGCCGTCCAGTCAGCCACATCAACTCAATGTTACGCTGGCTCTCTTTCTCAAGACGACGACTGGATTGAATCCGATTCAGGTAGCCGTAGATGTAGAGCTTCAGAAGAATGGCCGGGTGATAGCCAGGGCGACCAGTAGCTGCAGGATCAACGCCATCAAAACCCAATTGACCAAGATCGAGTTCATCGACGAAAACATCGACTACGCGTACCGGGTTGGTATCCGCAATGTAGTCATCAAGGCATTCCGGCAGAAGTGTGCTTTGGGTTCGGCTTTCGCCTTCTATAAAGCGTTTCATCTGAATGCCCTGTAATGCAATATGACATAATTATATTACAGGCGGCGTTTTGACACACTCTGGGCCGTTTGCTGCCTTACCGCCAACATACATTCGACGTAGCTACTCACCCGATCAATCATCAGCCCCCCCAAGCACGACGCCAACCAGCCGCCAAGCGGGAAAATGTTTCGCCCGTGTAGAATCCCGGCGATGAATCGTCCCCAACTGACCCAGGCCAGCCGGCCGCTGACTTTCGAGATCGACGCCATCAACGAGCATGGCGAGATTGTGCCGACTTCGATTGCTGGCGAACATCCACTGACGCTCTACGTCGACAAACGCGAAATCGTCACTCTGATGACCCTCGGTGCCGCGCCCGAAGCCTTGGCGCTGGGCTATCTGCGCAACCAGCGGCTGATCGGCAGCCTCGATGAAATTGCTGCTATCCAGGTCGATTGGGAAGTCGATGCCGTTTCCGTCACCACCCGGCATGGCAACGGCATTGCCGAAGCCCGTACCGAAAAGCGCACGGTCACAACGGGCTGTGGACAGGGCACGGTTTTCGGCGATCTGATGGCGGAAGTCGACGACATTCACTTGCCGCCCGAAGCCAAACTCTCGGAAGAAACGCTCTACGGCCTGCTCGACTCGGTACGCCACCACGAGTCGATCTACAAACAGGCCGGCGCCGTGCATGGCTGTGCGCTGGCTCGGGGCAGTGAAATCCTGATGTTCGTCGAGGACGTGGGCCGCCATAACGCGGTCGATGCGATTGCCGGCAAGATGTGGCTGGACGGCCACGACGGCGGCGACAAGATTTTCTACACCACCGGCCGGCTGACCTCGGAAATGGTCATCAAGACGGCACAGATGGGCATTCCCTTCCTCGTCTCGCGTTCCGGCCTGACGCAGATGGGCTGGGAAATCGCCCGCAAGCTGGGCATGACGATGATCGGCCGGGCCCAGGGCAAGCATTACCTTTTATTCACCGGCGAGGAGCGTTTTTCGCGATGAGCAAACCACAAATTACCGGCGTCGTGCTGGCCGGCGGCCTCGGTCGCCGCATGGGTGGCACCGACAAGGGCCTGCAGGAGCTGCGCGGCCAGCCGATGGTGCATTGGGTGATCGAACGCCTGGCGCCGCAGGTCGATGAACTATTGATCAACGCCAACCAGAATGGCGAGCGTTACGCTGCCTTCGGCCATCGCGTCGTGCCCGACCAGATTCCGGGTTTCGCCGGCCCGCTCGCCGGCCTGCATGCGGCGCTCGCCACCGCGACGCATCCGCTGGTGGCGACGGCGCCCTGCGATTCGCCCTTCCTGCCGGCCGACCTGATTTCTCGCCTTTTTTCGGCGTTGACCGCAGCAGATGCCGATCTCGCCGTGGCCAAGACCTTCGATCAGGCGCATCCGGTTTTTTGCCTGTGCCAGCGCAGTGTTTTGCCGCACTTGACCGAGTTTCTCGAAAGCGGCGGGCGCAAGGTCGACCGCTGGTATTCAACGCTGAATATCGTCGAGGTGGCTTTCGATGACGAGGCCGATGCCTTCGAGAACATCAACACCCATGAAGAGCTAGGGCGTTTCGAGGCTGCCCGCAACGGCTGACCCGGACTCCGGCAGGCAGACGTTTCCCTGATCATCCAGCGGGAAAAACGGGTTCCAGCAGACCTCCCAAAGAAAGCCGTCGGGGTCGGCAAAATAGCCGCGATAGCCGCCCCAGAAAACCTTGTCGGCCGGCCGCACCAACGTCGCCCCTGCGGCCACAGCCTCCTGCAGCAAACGATCGACGGCGTCTGCCGACTCAACGTTTTGGGCCAAGGTAAAGCCGGCAAAGCCGCTGCCCTCCGGCGAGACCTGGGCATCCTCGGCCAGCGCCTCGCGCTGGAATAAACCGAACACGACGGTGCCGGCATTGAAGAAGGCAATGGCCTCCTGACTACTCGACGATTCACCCCAGCCGAGCGCCGCATAGAAGGCACGGCTGCGGGCCAGATCGCCGACGCCAAGCGTGATGAAGCTGATATTTTGTCGCATGCGAAACACCTGAACCAGGAAGCGGATCGCCAGTCTATACCGGCAGCGCTTGGGCGTAATATGGGCTTTCCCGACCGCTTGAGACCGTTGCCATGAAACGCCGCTTTCCGCTGCACATTCATATTTCGCTGCTCTTCATCGCCCTCATCCTCCTGGTCGGCGGCGTCATCGGCGTACTTGGCTACAAGATCAGCCGCGACATTCTCGAAACCAGCGCCAGCGAGTTGAATAGCCGGATCGGCCGGGAAACCGAAAGCGCTTTCACCCAAATCGTCGCCCCCGCCGAAATGGCGACACGGCTATTGAGCTTCGACAGCATTACCGAGGCCCGCTCACTCGATGAACGCCTGGCCAACCTCGGTTTCATGCGCGAAGCCCTGAGCAATTCCGCGGCTTTGAGCTCGCTCTACATCGGCTACGGCAACGGCGATTTCTTCCTTGTACGCCGCATCCTGAATGAGCCTGAACGACAATTTTTCGCGGCGCCGGCACAAACTACCTACATCGTCCAGAGCATTGAACATCAGGATGGCGCGGTGCAAGGCCGCTTCATTTTTCTTGATGCCGCGCTCGCCCCATTACGCAGCGACGAGCGCCGCGACTACGCCCAAACCTTCGACCCGCGTCAGCGCGACTGGTACAAGGCGGCCCGGAGCGCGCAAGGACAGATCAAGACGCCGCCTTATGTCTTCTTCAGCAACCAGAAAGTCGGCATCACCATCTCCAATCGGGCCCACAAAGGCGATGCCGTCGTCGGCAGCGACATTCTGCTCGAAACACTGAACCAGTCACTGGCCGGACAAAAGGTGACGCCGGGTAGCCAGGTCGTGCTGGCTAACCAGCTCGGCCAAACCATCGGCTACGAAGATGCGAGCAAGGCGGTCAAGGTGCCACTTAGTCCGGATGGCAAACCGGTGCTGGCCGACATCGCCGACTTGGGCTCCCCAGTACTGGCGCGGCTGGCGCCGGTTTTGCGCCAGATGAACGGGGCGCTGGACCAGACTTTGTCGCTTGCCGTGGGGGATGAAAAATGGCATGCCGCGATCCAGACGCTTCACCTTGAAGGCAGCAATCCCTTATTCCTGATTACCGCAATTCCTGATCGCGAACTGATGGCAGCGGCCTACTCGCAACTGCGCCAGGCCTTACTGGTGATGGGCCTGGTTATTTTGCTGGCCATCCCGATCACCTGGACGCTGGCGCGGAATATTTCGCAGCCGATGCGTCAATTGGCGCACGAAGCCGAGGCGATCCGGCGCTTTGAGTTTTCCCAGCCGATCAAGGTTGAGTCGCTGGTGCTGGAAGTCAACGACCTCGCGCAAATCATGGACAGCATGAAACGAACGATCCGGCGCTTTATCGAAATCAGCACGGCAGTCGCTGCCGAAAGAGATTTTGACCGCCTGCTGCCGCGCCTGCTCAGTGAAACAATCTCGGCAGCCGAGGCCGACGGCGGCCTGCTTTACCTGAATGACAACGAAAAACTGCTGCCCACCACCGCGCTCAAGTCCGATGGCACGGCGCTACCGCTCAGCGCGGCAAGCATTGCTGCAACAGCGACCGAAACCCTGCTCGGCAGGGCGCTCAGCAAGGGCCAGACAAGCAGTGGCCAACTGGATGAGGCGGACATTGCCGCGCTTGGTCTCAGCGAAACGCTGGCGGCAACCGGCGCCAGCCATGCGATCGCCGTGCCCTTGCTCAATCGCGACAAGAATCTGGTCGGCGCCTTGCTGCTGCTGCGCCATGCGGAAACCGATGCGGCTCGCCTCAGTTTCATCGAAGCCGTTTCCGGCTCGGCCGCCGTGTCCCTCGAAAACAAGGAACTGATCAAGGCTCAGAAACTGCTATTTGCCGCCTTCATCCAGCTCATTGCCAGCGCTATTGACGCCAAAAGTCCTTACACCGGCGGTCACTGCGCCCGCGTGCCGGAACTCACCAAGATGCTGGCACGGGCCGCCTGCGCCGAAACGAGCGGACCTTATCAAAACTTCCAGCTCAACCCGGAAGAATGGGAAGCCGTGCATGTCGCGGCGTGGCTGCATGATTGCGGCAAGGTCACCACGCCGGAATACGTGGTCGACAAGGCGACCAAACTCGAAACAATTTATGACCGCATTCACGAGGTGCGGATGCGTTTTGAGGTGCTCAAGCGCGATGCCGAAATCACCTGCCTGAAGGCCATTGCAGCCGGTTCGCCCGCGGCCGATGCGCACCAGATACTGCGCGACACCCTGGCAAAAATCGACGACGATTTCGCCTTTGTCGCCCATTGCAACGAGGGCGGCGAAGTGATGGCGGCGGAGAAGCTGGCTCGCCTCCAAGCCATTTCGCAGCAAAGCTGGACGCGAACACTGGATGACCGGATCGGCATTTCCCACGAAGAACTGGCCCGCAAGGCACGGACGGCAGCACCGCCGCTACCGGTCAGCGAGCCTTTGCTGGCCGACAAACCGGAGCACCAATTCGAGCGCCGGGCACAAGACCGGATGCCCGCCGACAACCCGTGGGGAATCCGCATGGCGGTACCCGAGCTGCTCTACAACAAGGGCGAGGTTTACAACCTGGGGGTTGCCCGCGGCACGCTATCGGAAGAGGAGCGCTACAAGATCAACGAGCACATCGTTCAGACACTGATCATGCTCAACCAGTTGCCCTTCCCCAAACATCTGCGCCAGGTGCCCGAAATTGCCGCCGGCCATCACGAAAAAATGGATGGCAGCGGCTACCCGAGAAAACTGCACAAGGCCGAGATGAGCCCGCTGGCCCGGATGATGGCGATTGCCGACATTTTCGAGGCATTGACTGCGGTCGACCGGCCTTACAAGCAAGGAAAAACCCTTTCGGAATCCATCAGGATCATGTCCTTCATGAAGAAGGAGCAACACATTGATCCCGAGTTGTTCGACCTCTTTCTGAAGTCAGGCGTCTATCTTGAATACGGGCGGCAATTCATGAAAGCCGAGCAGATCGACCACGTCGACATTGCGGCCTATCTCGATCAGGCGCCGGCGGTCTGAGCGCTATCGATTGTGACGCCGCTGGTTTCGCCAGCCACCTTATCGCCCAGCGCCAGCGTATCGAGAATAAAGGCAGCGACGGCGGCCGGCTGATTGAGATTGAGCCAGGGCAACGCGCTAGCCACCGGCGCATCACTGGCGATGGCGATGACATGCGGATCATGCGGAAATAGCTGGGGCTTGCCGATTTCCGCCCGATAAACCTCGATTTTCGGGATCGGCTCATGCTTGAAACCCTCGACCAGCACCAGATCGCAAGGCGAAAGCTGGGCCAGCGCCTCGCTGAGTTTCAATTCAGGCCGCCCCCGCAACTCGTGCATGACCGCCCAGCGGTTGGCCGATGTCACCAAAACTTCGCGGCAGCCGGCGTGCCGATGGCGGTAGGAATCCTTGCCCGGATAATCGACTTCGAACTCATGGTGGGCGTGTTTGATCAATGAAACCGCCAACCCCCGCGCTTCAAGCAAGCCGATAACCTGCTCGACCAGTGTTGTCTTCCCGCTACCGGACCAGCCGGCAAAGCCGATAACTTTCATCTCTATCCGTCTATGGGTATGCCCTTGAACGGCGGCAATTATCCATACTTCCGGGAAAGAGTCGCGAGAATTCGCGGACTCGGTATTGTGGAAAACCGATAGTGCGTTGCAGCAATAATTGTCTATATACTGCTGGAGCAGGATAAAAAATACACATAAAAGGATTACAGCAATGAACGTCAAAGTTCACTATCGCATTACTCAGGATCGCGCCGGCATCCCGCAGGATTTCGCCGCCGCTCGTCGCTTCGTCACCAGTGAAAATCAGTCGATCGAAGACATGGCCAAATCAGTGCTGGCCGCGGATTACCAGATCCCGCTCCACGCTGTCGAGATCTGCCGGGTCGAGCACTAACCGCCGCCGCGCTGCGTCGCGCGGTCAA
>Ga0209480_10001916_pt1 | contig 14694 bp, 6 predicted proteins | sample JI61114C2DNA_FD_187501 | JGI IMG/M metagenome (GOLD analysis project Ga0209480, IMG submission 187501) | Wastewater effluent complex algal communities from Wisconsin, to seasonally profile nutrient transformation and Carbon sequestration -... | ecosystem: Engineered > WWTP > Effluent > Algae...
CACCGAGATCCACGGCCGCGTCACCCTCCCGATCTTCCAGGAGGGCCGCCCGCCCTACGCCAGCAACGGCGGCAAGATCCAGTCGGACGGCGACGGCCCGGTCCTGCACGCCGTCCAGGACGTCTGCTTCGCGCTCACCGTACCGACCAGCCCGGCCCCCGCCGCCGGCTTCCCCACCCTCGTGTTCGCCCACGGCACCGGCGGCGGCTTCCGCGACGCCGTGCGCGCCGGCACCGCCGAGGTCGCCGCCGAGTCGGGCATCGCCACCCTCGCCCTCGAAGGCAACCTCCACGGCGAACGCCGCGGCGACACCGACAGCGACGGCATGATCGAGGGCCTCCCCATCGACCAGCTCGTCTTCAACCTCCGTAACCCCGATGCCGCCCGCGACAACATCCTGCAGGGCGCCATCGACCAATTCACCGCCATCCGCCTCGCCGCGCACCTCGCCGACGCCACCGCCCCCGAGCCGCCGCCCACCACCCTCGACCCCAAGAACCTGTTCTTCATGGGCCACAGCCAGGGCGCCCAGGCCGGCGTCGCCTTCCTGCCTTACGAGCCCGAGGTCCGCGCCGCCGTGCTCAGCGGCGCCGGCGCCAACCTGCTGCGCGCCATCCTCGCCAAGACCGAGCCCAAGGTCAGCCTCGGCGGCAACGAGTACCCCCCGAAGGACCTCCTCCAGTTCGCGTTCCAGGAGCGCCCCGACCGGCCGATCTCCAGCAACCACCCGCTGCTGCAGCTGTTCAACACCTTCGTCAATCGCTCCGACGGCGACGTCTACGGCCCCCTGCTGCGCAAGGGCGCCGCCCCGGAGATCGGCGGCAAGCACCTGCTGATGTACATCGGCCACGTCGACAACTACACGCCCCTGCGCTCCGCCGCCGCGCTCGCCATCAACGCCGGCCTCGCCATCGGCGGCAGCAACCTGTTCCCGGCCCCCTGCGACCGGTACGACCCCGACGAGCAGAAAGTCTGCGGTTACAGCATCAGCGGCTTCATGCCCGTCACCCCGCTGCCCGCCAGCGGCAACGCCGGCGACGCCACGGCGATCGTCCTGATGCGCGACCAGCCGATCGGCAAGGACGGCCACTTCGTCGCCTTCACCCCGACCGAGCTCGGGCGCATCGTCGGCTTCATCGACTCGGCCCGCGACGGCGCCACCCCGGTCGTGTCCGACTGATGCCGGGCAATGCGGCACCACCGATTCGATGCCGCCACTGCAACAAGACCTGTACTGCCTCTGAGCGCCCCGCAGCGAGCGCCGTCGCGCCCGCCGACCTGTCGCAAAGGACATACGGCCATCGGGCCCGTCCGCGCCGGAGCATGCGCTCCCCCGGGTGTCGCAGACCACGCGTCCGCACGGCGTTCACACGGGCATCAGCGACCCCTCGCGTGATCCGCCCGGGACCACGCGCGAAAGCTCGCCTTGTCGCGGCCCCCCGCGACCCCGATCCTCCGACCCCTATGCGAAGCACGTACGGCACGGCCACCTGTATCGCCGTCGGCACCCGGATCTCCGCGCCATGGGGCCAGATCCCGATCGAGGTCATCGACGTCCTCGACGAGATCCACGGCTATGACCCCGACACCCACGCCCGCACCGTCGCCCGCGTCACCACCGTTCGTCGCGCCGAGCGCGAGTGCGTGTGCCTCCATCTCGCCTGCGGCGGCTCCCTGCGCCTCACCAGCGACCACCCCGTCTGGTCGCCCGAGACCCGCCGCTTCGAGGCCGCCGGACGCTGGGTCACCGGCCACCTCCAGCTGCTCACCTGCCACTTCGGCGACAAGCCGGGCGTCACCGTCGTCACCGGCCGCCAGTACTTCGTCGGCGTGCTCCCCGTCTACGACCTCGTGCTCGCCGCTCCCCACCAGTGCTTCCTCGCCGACAACATCCTCGTGCACAGCTGAGCCGCTCGTCCAGTTGCGCCGCGCGCGAGCGCGCCTCCCGGCCCCGCAAAATAAATCTCTCGCCCTCGCGACACCTGCCGCCCCCCTCGCCGACAATGCCGGGCGAGGCCCCCCGCGTTGACCGCCGATGAAGACGAATTCGCGCTGCTCCGGCGCGCCGCCGCCGGCGACCCCGGAGCCCTCGCGCGCCTCTACGCCGAACACGTCGACGCCCTCTACGCCTTCGCCTTCTATCGCACCGACCGCGACCCCGGACTCGCCGAGGACATCGTCCATGACACCCTCCTCGACGCCCTCCGCCACGCCGCCAGCTTCGACCCCGCCCGCGGCGGCCTGCGAGCCTTCCTCCTGATGCGCGCCCGCAACGTCGCCCGCGCCCAGCTGCGCGACCACCGACGCAGCCAGGCCCTCGCCGCCGCCTGGGACCGCCGCGAGGCGACCCTCGGCCAGGTCTTCCAGGCCCTCTCCGGCGCCACCGCCGGGGACGACCTGCTCGCCCGCGCCGAGACCAAGGAGCTCGTGCACCTCGCCATCGCCGGCCTCGCCGACAACCACCGCGTCGCGCTGACCCGCAAGTACGTGCACGGCGACAGCCTGCAGGACCTCGGGCGGCGCCTCGCGCTGTCGGAGGAGGCCGTCAAGTCGCTGCTCGCCCGCGCTCGTCGGGCCTTCCGCGACGCCTTCGCCGCGCTGCGGGTCGCCGAATCCGCCGCCCCGGTCCCCGCCGCCGCCAACCTCCGGGAGCTGCGCGATGTCCCGTGAACCCGACCCCAAAGACCCCGGCGACGAGACCCTCGATCGCCTCCTCACCATGAGCGCAGACCCGCCGCAGCTGAGCCCCGAGGCCCGCGCCCGGCTGCTCACCCGCCTACAGCGCTCGCGCGCCGCCGAGATCTCCATGACCAAGCCCCGCTGGACCACCCCCGCCTACGCCCTCGCCGCCGTCGCCGCCTCCGCCCTCCTGATCTGGGGCGTCACCCGTGACCAAGACCTGTCCGAAGGGACAGACACCGGGCTGCAGGCCACCAAGTTCGGCCCCGGCTCCATGCTCGAGAACCCCGGCAAGCGCCCCCTCGCCTTCACCCTCGCCGACGGCTCGACCGCGATCCTGCGCGAGGGCGCGGCCCTGAAGGTCATCGGCCCCCGCCGCCTCGAGCTGCTGCGCGGCGAGGCCCTGCTCGACGTCGTGCCCGGCGCCCAGACCTTCACCGTCGGCAGCCCCGCCGGCGAGCTCGAGGTCCGCGGCACCAAGTTCCTGCTGCGCCAGGAGGCCGATGCCCTGCTGACCGGGGTCCTGCGCGGCGAGGTCCGCCTGCACAACGCCGCCGGCGACGCCGTGTTCAAGGCCGGCGAGGCCGGCACCCTGTCCCCGGGGACAGGTCCCGCCCGACGCCCGGCCGAGCGCCTGAGCCACGAGCTGCAGTGGGCGCGCGACGCCCTGCAAGACCCCGCCGAGGAGCTCAGCGCGGTGCGCCGCGGCAACCTGCTGGCCCGCTTCCCGACCTGGCCGGGCGAGTGGCCGCTGCCGGTGCGGGTGATGGACGTCGACGTATACATCGAGGACGGCGTCGCCCGCACGACGATCGACCAGACATTCTTCAACCACACGGATTACGAGCTCGAGGGCGTATACAGCTTCCCGCTGCCGGCCGACGCCGCGATCGCCCGCCTGGCGATGTACGTCGACGGCAAGCTGATGGAGGCCGGCATCACCGAGCGCCAGGAGGGCCGGCAGATCTACGAGTCCATCGTCTATCGCCGCCGCGACCCCGCCCTGCTCGAGTGGATGCAAGGCAACGAATTTCGCATGCGCGTGTTCCCGCTGCCCGCCCGCACCGAAAAGCGCATCCTGCTCAGCTACACCCAGCCGCTCACCAGCCTCTACGGCGATTACAGCGTCCGCGTCCCCATCCCCGAGCTCGACCTCCCCGCCGCCACCCTCCGCTATCGCGTGCACCTCAAGGACCGAGCCCTCAAGCTCGACTCCTGCTGCGTCGACTTCACCGTCACCGACAAGGGCGACGAGCGCCTCGCCGAGGCCACATTAAATAACGTCAAGCTCGGCACCGACCTCGCCCTCACCCTCTACCCCACCTCCAAACCACCGACCGTCACCGCCGCCACCATGGCCGACCCCGCCGGCGACTACCTGATGGTCCGCGCCCGCCCAGACCTCCCCCAGAGCTCCCAACACACCCCCCGCCGCTGGGTCATCCTCCACGACACCAGCGCCTCCCGCAGCCCCGCCGAGCTCGCCGCCCAGACCCGCTTCCTCCGCCACCTCCTCGCCGAGCTCGACGAGGCCGACCGCCTCTCCCTCGTCGCCTTCGACTCCACCCTCCGCGACCTCTCCCCCCACTTCTCCCGCGTCGACGCCCTCGACCCCGCCGCCCTCGACGCATTCCTCGCCCGCGAGGGCCGTGACCACGTCGGCGCCACCGAGCTCGGCCTCGCCGTCGACCACGCCCTCGCCCTCCTCGACGCCGACGCCGGCCCCGAGGCCCCGCACATCCTCTACCTCGGCGACGGCCTGCTCGGCACCCCCGGCGACGCCGCCCGCGAGGCCCTGCGCGCCCGCCTGGTCGGCCGCGCGACCTTCGTGGCCGCCGCGCTCGGCGACGAGCAGGACCTCGCCCTGCTCGACGACCTGAGCGCGGCGACCGGCGGCTTGCGGGTGCAGCTGACGCCCGGCGCCGACCTGCGCTGGCAGGCGCTCGACCTCGCGGCCGCGCTCAACACCGCGCGGCTGCTGCAGGTCAAGGCCCGCCTGCTCGGCCCCGGCGACGCCGAGATCGACGCGCAGCTGCACGTCTCCAGCGCCTCGCTGGTCGACGGCGAGGCCCTGACCATCCTGTCCCGCGGGACAGGTGCTTCAGGACATGCCCCTCGGGCCATCTTGATCGAGGGCACCCTCGCCGGCGCGCCGTGGTCGCAGCGGCTCGAGCTGCCCGCCCCGCGCCCGAACGCCGGCTACCTGCCGCGCCTGTGGGCCCGCGCGCAGATCGACGCCGACATCCGCGCCGGCGCCGAGGCCAACCGCAAGCAGATCACCGCCCTCGGCCTCGAGCATTTCCTCGTCACCCCATTCACCTCCCTGCTCGTGCTCGAGAACGAGGCGATGTACCGGCAATACAAGGTGCGCCGCCCTGACGCCGCCGGCTGGGCCCACTACGCCGCGCCCGCCGAGATCAAGGTCGTCCGCGAGCCCCGCGGCGCGATCGCTGCCGCCCCCGGCCAGATCGTCCAGCGCCTCCCCCTCCCCCTGCTCGCGAGCCCCGGCGACTACTCCGGCGAATTCAGCGGCGGCCTGTTCTCGGGCCGCGAATTCGGCGGCTCCCCCTCCGGCACCATCGGCCTCGGCGCGCTCGGCCTGATCGGCTCCGGCCGCGGCGGCGGCGGCTCGGGCTTCGGCCGCGGCGCGGGCGCGGGCTTCGGCGGCCGTGGCACCCGCGTCCCCGCCGTCCGCATGGGCGCGATGACCTTCGGCGGCGAGCTCGACGTGGCCAACAGCCTCCCCGCGGATCGCTTCGTCACCACCAAGAGCCTCGAGCGCAGGCAGTCGTCCTGGCAGCGCGACGACGAGCCGACCTCCGCCTCGCCGACGCCCGTCACCCGCGCCACGGGCAGCGCCCACTTCATGCCCGACTTCGGCGGCGAGCTGAAGCGCAAGGAGAGCGGTCGCGGCTATCCCATCGCCCTCAACACGATCCACGACGCGCGCCTCGGCGACCTCGCCGAGCACCTGCCCGCGATCTTCGAGGACGGCTTCGACCGCGAGCGCGAACAAATGATCGCCGCCGCCGCAGCCGCGCCCGAGGGTGAGATCAGCCCCGCCGCCCGCGACCTCCTCACCCGCGCCCGCGCCAGCCTGCAACCCGCCCATTACCGCGTCGACGGCGGCGTGCTCACGATCACCGCCGACGGCCACTTCACCCGCGTCCGCAGCATCGGCAAGCAAGCAGACGACAGCCGCGAGGCCCGAAACCGCGGAATCCTCGCGGTGATGAAGGATCAGGAGCATCTCCAGGACGGGCACCTGCGTGAGATCGTCCGCTACGACGGCGATACCCTCACCGCCACATATCCCGACCAGGACCTCGCCATCGTCCGTCGCGTCGGCCTCGCCGAGCCCGCCCTGCTGTCCCAGTGGATCCCCTGGCTGCTGCCCGCCCCCGACACCCTCGCCCGCTGGTATCGCGTCGAGCTGCTCGGCACCAACATTGTGCGCCTGCATACCCCCGGCAACGACGAGCCGATCGACCTCGAGCTCGACGCCCAGCTGCGCCTCATCAAGATCTCCCGCCACAGCGGCGAGCGCCTGCTCGCCGAGACCCGCTTCGAATACGACGCGCGCGGCCTCGACATCATCGTCGGTGAACAGCACACCCGCGTCGACCTCGCCCGCGGACCCGCGGACGTCGATGTCAGCGACCTCGTCACCACCACCCTCGAGCTCCCGCTGCGCAGCGCCCCCGACCTCGCCGCCGCCCTCGACCAGACCGAACCCGGCACACCCGCCTGGCGCGCCATCCAGCGCCAGCGCCTCGCCACCCTCGCCGCCCTCGGCCAGCACCACCTGCAAGAGCCCGTGCTCGTCGAAATGCGCGCCCAGGCCGAGCTCAGCCGCGGCGAGCTCGTCCTCGGCGGCGCCGGCCTGATCCTCGCCGCGCCCAAGGTCGCGGACCCGGCCCTCGCCGCCCACCCCGGCGACCCCGTCGCCGCCTACCTCGCAGCCCTCCGCCGCGCCCGCAAGAATCAGAGCGCCCCGCTCGAGCAGGTGGCGAGCGCTCACCCCGGCACCCTGTCTGGCCTCCTGGCCAGCCACGCCCGCCTGCTCCTCCACGCCACCCGCCCCGTCAATCCGACCAGCCTTGCGCACTTGCGCGCATTTCTCGACGCCTACGACCACCCCGAGCTCGGCTTCGTCGCCACCCGGATGCTCACCACCAACTACGACTGGCGCCGCCCCACCAACGCCCCCGCCTGGGAGGCGCTGGCCGCCGCCGGCCCGCGCTGGCGCCCCGAGGCCCTGCACGCCGCGGGCGTCGCCTATCAGCAGACCGGCGACTGGACCAGGGCCGCCGAGCGCTTCACGCAGGGCCTCGCCGCCGCCGTCGACACCGACCAGCTGCCGACGATCGACTGGAGCGTGGTGATGGCGGTCCAGCGCCACGGCCACGCCGGCTGGCGCCTGCAGTGGAGCCGCTGGCGCGACGCGGTCGCCAGGTCCAGCGACGCGACCCAGCTGATCGCCTTCATCGCCGCCGCGAACCAGCTCAACGAGCCCGGGGAGGTCCGTCGGGTCCTCGCCGCCGCCGCCCTCGACCACCTCGACCCCGAGACCGCGGCCCCGCTGATCCTTCAGCTCGTGCAGACCGGCCTGCTCGGCGAGGCCGAGCACATCCTGCGTCCCCTGCTCGCCGACGCCCCCGCCGCGCCCGACCTGCTCACCCTCGCCGCCCTGCTCGCCGAGCACCAGGGCCGCCTCGGCGACGCCGCCGACCTCGCCGAGCGAGCCCTCGCGGCCCACGAGCAGCTCCCCCTCGCCCAGCTCCGCACCACCTACCGGCATATCCTCGAGCTGCGCGCCCGCGACGCGATCATACGACCTGTCCCCGGGGACATGCCCCAGGACTCCGGGCGCAGCCCCCTCGACCGCGCCCTCGACCTCGCCGCCCGCTGGCGCGCCGAGGACCCCGACAACGCCGAGATCGACGAGCGCTGCGCGGCCCTGCTGTTCGCGCTCGGCCAGCCCGCCGAGGCGATCCGTCACCTCGCCAGCATCAGCGAGCGCCACCCAGCCGAGGGCGACGCCCACGCGAAGATCGCCAACCTGCTCGAGCGCGAGGGCCGCTTCGCCGATGCCGACCGCAGCTGGCAGCACGCGATCGCCGTCGAGCCCACCAACCCCGCCTGGCTGATCGGACGCGCCAACAACCACCTCGCCACCGATGACCCCACCACCGCCCGCGCCCTCGTCGAGCAGGTCGTCACCGGCAAGTGGCAGGACCGCTTCAGCGTCAACGTCGAGGAGGCCCGCGCCCTCGCTACCCGACTCGCCGCGCCCTGACACCCCGGAGCCCACGGTCGGTCGCCCCTCCGCGCGAATGTGCCAGCGCAGATCCGCGAACCTGCCCGCGGGCCGCCGCGCCCGCGCCCGCGGAGACGCCGCCGCGCGATCGCTTCGCTTGACGCCGCCGCCCCTGCCCCCGTAGCTTGTCCATCGACTGGATGGAGGGTGTGTAGATATGCGGCTCGTTAATTTGAACATCAAAGCGTGGACCACCATCGGCGTCAGCGCCTGCCTCGGCCTCGGCGCCTGCGGAGACAGCGACACCGCCACCGAGGGCGCCAGCGCCAGCGACAGCAACAACGCCTCCTCCGGGTCGCAGACGACCACCCAGGGCTCGAACCCCACGACCGCGGGCACCACCGCGGACGCCGGCAGCGACAGCCAGGACGCCGACAGCACCCCGACCTCGACGGTCGCTACCATCAACCCCGAGACCGACGGCACCACCGCCACGGTGACCACCGGCCCCGAGACCGATGGCACCACCGCCGTCAACCCGTCGGACGGCACGACCACCGACGCCACCACCGGAACGACCGGCGACCCCGGGACGACCGGCAGCACCGGCACGACCGGCGGCGGCGGCGAGTCCTGCATGAAGTCCGAGGATTGCGCCGAGGGCCAGATCTGCGCCGCGAAGGCGTGCGTCCCCTTCGACGGCAATTGCGTCGATAACGCCGACTGCCACGGCGACACATTCTGCTGCGCCAAGAACTGCCTGCCCCAGGGCGAGGCCCCGGGCGCATGTATCGACTTCGGGCTCGACCCCGAGGGCGACGCCCACGAGGATTGCGAGGGCCCGGTCCCGGTCGGCCTGTTCCAGGCGTCCCTGCAGTGCGAGTGGTCGGCGCCGCCGCCGGGCGACCCCTATCCCAACCACAAGAATGTGCTGACCAGCCCGCTCGCGGCCCCGCTGCCGCACCTGGGCCAGGACAGCACCGAGCTCGTGATCGTCAGCTACAACTTCAGCGACGGCGGCGCCCAGTCGGGCTACGGCTCCGACCCCAACTACTTCGGCGTGATCCGGATCCTCGACACCCGGAGCTGCGCGCAGCTGGAGACCATCCACGACCCCAACAACAAGATGATCGCCGCCACCCCGCCCGCGATCGGCGACCTCGACGGCGACGGCGTCCCGGAGATCGTCACCCACCGCGCCGGCACCGGCGTCATCGCCTTCAAGTGGGACGACGGGACGAAGAAGTACAAGACCTTCTGGGTCGCCCTCAACACCGGCGTCGCCAACGTCATCCGCTGGGACGGCCCCTCGATCCACGACCTCGACAATGACGGCTTCCCGGAGGTCATCTCCGCCTCGGCCGTCTTCGACGGCCAGACCGGCGACCGCCTCAACGCCGGCCAGATCCTCCCCGGCGCCAACGCCGGCATCATCCCCGTCCTCGGCGACCTCGACAACGACGGCAACATCGAGATCATCGCCGGCTCCGTGTGGCGCTGGAACATCGGTATGGACAAATGGGAGATGGCCTACCCCGGCGCCCCCAACAACCGCCATTACGGCTTCGCCGACTTCGGCACCCCGGGCGCGCTCCCGGCCGACTTCGACCCCAAGAAGCTCGACGGCAAGGCCGAGATCGTCAGCGTCGGCGGCAACCTCGTCCGCCTCCACACCCTCAGCGGCCAGCTCCTGCTCTCGAGCCCCATCGGCAGCGGCGGCCCGCCGACCATCGGCGACTTCGACAAGGACGGCTTCCCGGAGATCGCCGCCGCCGGCGGCACCAGCTACGTCGTCTACGACCTCGACTGCAAGAACGCCGGCCCCGGCTGCGTCGGCAACTACGTCCGCTGGTCCCGCCCCTCCCAGGACGCCTCCTCCGCCACCACCGGCTCCTCCATCTTCGACTTCGAATTCGACGGCCAGGCCGAGGCCGTCTACGGCGACGAGTGCTTCACCCGCGTCTACGAGGGCAAGACCGGCGAGGTCCTCTATTCGTCCTACCGCACCTCCTGCACCTGGTACGAAAACCCGATCGTCGCGGACGTGGACAATGACCGAATAGCTGCTTAGATCCGCCCCTATCGCGCGAATTTGGCAGATTATGTCTTAAAGGCCAGGCCATTTTTGTACCACGCGAGCGCTCGATCGTGGTTCGTTTTTTGGGTAGGAGAGATGGGCGATGCTGACGAACACCAAAGCGCGCGAGGCCAAGCCCCGCGATGCGCGATACGAGATCACATGCGAGTCCCTGCCGGGCTTCATCCTGCGCGTGCTGCCGACCGGCAAGAAGGTGTTCTTCGTCCGGTACCGGGATGCCCAGGGCATGGACCACCGCGAACGCCTTGGGCTCATGGCGCCGGGCTACGGCGTCGACGAGGCCCGCAGGGCCGCCATGAAGGTGCTCGCCCACGCGGGCGAGCATCAGAGCCCGCCCGAGCCATCGCCGCGCACGCAGCCTCGTGGCGCGCGGAGCGAGTCGTCAGCACCGCGCGCCGAGGAGCGTCCAGCCTCGCGCACCACCAAGCCCGCGCCGCGCAAGGCCGAGCCGGAGCCCCAAGTCGCCGAGCCGACAGCGCGCGCCACCAAGCGCCCTGCATCGCGCACAGCTGAGCCCGCCCCCCACGTCGCCGAGCCGAAGGCGCGCACCACCAAGCGGCCCGCCTCGCGCGTCGCCGAGCCTGTTGTGGTCACTGCAGAGCTCTCCCCACGGAGACGACGTCCTGAGCTCGCAGTCGCGGTCATCGAGCCCGAGCCTAAGCCCGCACCAGCCCCACGCCGCACCCCGGTCCTCACCCTCGCCGCCTTCACCGAGCGCTTCATCGAGGAGCACGTCAACGTGTACCTCAAGGGCGAGACGGCCCGCCATTACAAGTCCTCGCTGCGCAACCACATCCTGCCAGCCCTCGGCAGCAAGCCGCTCGACGAGATCACGACCTCGGACATCGAGCGCCTGCACCGCAGCCTCAAGCACATGCACAGCACCGCCAACTATGCGCGCACCGTACTGAGCGTGGTCTTCGCCAAGGCCGAGCTGTGGGACGTGACCACCCGCCGCAACCCGGCCCAGCGTGCAGCCCGCTTCGAGGAGCGAGCCGTCGAGCGCTTCCTGTCCCCCGACGAGCGCAAGCGCCTCGAGGCCGAACTCGCCAAAGCCGCTTCGATCAAACCAAACCAGCCCGGTTACATTCAGCCCGATGCGATGTGGGCCATCCGCCTGCTCGCCCTGACCGGCATGCGCCACAGCGAGGTCTGCGACCTCAAGTGGGACCAGGTCGACTGGAACCGCGGCATCCTCCGCCTCCCCGACAGTAAGACCGGCAAGCGAGACATCGTCGTCTCCGACGCCGTGATCGCCCTACTCCGCGAGATCGCCGCGGCCAAGAACCAGCCGAAACGCGGCCGGGTCGTCTGCTCGCGCACCGGCGACAAGCTGCACAGCCTCGGCCGCACCTGGCGTCGCCTCCGCGAGCTCGCCGGCATGCCCGACCTGCGCATCCACGACCTCCGCCACTCCGTCGCCAGCGACGCCATCATGCAAGGCGTCCCCCTGGAGGTCGTCGGCAAGATGCTCGGCCACCGCAACTACAAGACCACCCAGCGCTACGCCCACATCGCCGACACCGCCCTCCGCGACGCCGTCAACCTCACCAGCAAGACCATCCTCCAATCCTCCCGCGGCGCCACTTGCGAGTAGGCGACGGGACGAGGGAGCGAATAAGATCATTCAGTGGCAGGTTCAGCGGAGCACGGGCGCCGGCAGGCTGCGAGCTCAAGAACGGCGTTTCTTGAACAGCAACTTGTGATCATTGTCGATAGCGTCGATGGGCGTCGGCACGAGATGCCTCGCCTCCGGGACATCCAAGGTGCAGCCGCCACAAGTCGTGAGCCTGATCACGGCCCCTTCGTGACGAGTGACTGAGCTTTCAGAGTAAGTGTGAGATCCTGAACCCTGTCCGGTGCGACTGGAGTTCTAATGCCCATCGACTTTTCAAAACTTGGCGGCAGCGACGCATCTGAAACCATCACTGAGCCCCGTAACCTCTTCAACGTTCTTCCGGGCAAGAGGAAGGGTTCGTACTCCTACCCACGAGATGTACAAGCTGAAGTTTGGGCACATTGGTACGCCCGCCGGAGCGAGTCTGATCTTACGATCAAGATGAACACTGGTAGTGGCAAGACTGTTGTCGGACTTGTTTTGCTCAAGAGTTGCTTGAACGAGGGCGCGGGACCAGCGATTTACGTCGCGCCAAGCCCACCTCTGGTTAAGCAAGTTCTTGCGGAAGCGCAAGCTCTCGGCATTGAGACCACTGAAGACCCTTTGTCTGCCCGCTACCAAAGCGGAAAGGCAATCCTCATTATCAACATCCACAAACTCATCAATGGCATGTCTGTGTTTGGAGTTGGCGATGAGGGGGTAAAAATTTCAATTGGCAGCGTTGTAATTGATGATGCTCATGCCTGCCTCGCCGCTTCCGAGGAACAATTTGCGATCCGTCTGCCGGCCTCTCACCCCGCATACAAGGCTCTCTTTGATGCATTCTATCCCGATCTTGAGCGCCAGTCACCGTCCTGTGCTCTAGAAGTCAAAGACGGAGACCCGGACCAGAACATGGTCGTCCCGTACTGGTCATGGATTGATAAGCAGGGAAAGGTCCTCTCAGCTCTTCATGCCGAAAGAAAAAGCGACGCACTGAAGTTCAACTACCCCCTACTTAAAGACCAGCTCGGTCTATGCAACTGCGTTTTTGGGGGTGGCGAAGTCGAAATTACCTCCCGCTGCCTTCCGATCGATCGGATCCCCAGTTTCACATCTGCGTCGCGTCGCATCTTCATGGGTGCAACATTCGGCGACGACAGCATTCTTGTAACCCATTTCGATGCGAAGCCTGATTCTGTAAAGAAGCCGATAGTTCCGACCAGCTCGGGTGATATCGGCGATCGAATGATCCTCGTCCCTCAGGAGCTCAATCCGGCCATCACGGATCCGGAGCTCAAAAATTACTTTAAGTTCTACTCAAAGACCATCAACGTTGTTGTTTTGGTGCCTTCATATCGACGGGCAGAATTCTGGTCAGACGTTGCCGACGCGATTCTCCGTCACGACACGCTGATGGACGGCATTGCCAAATTGCGTGCTGGGCACGTCGGCCTAGTTGTCCTCGTAAACAAGTATGACGGGATCGATCTGCCCGAAGACGCTTGCCGCATCCTTGTGCTTGACAATCTCCCGGATGTACGGGGACGCTTTGACAAAATCGAGCAAGTGCTGCTACAAGGGAGCGAGCAGGCTATTCAAGATTCCATGCAGCGTGTGGAGCAGGGGATGGGTCGCGGAGTCCGCTCAAATGATGATCATTGTCTTGTGTTTCTAATGGGGCGCTCGCTGACCGGTCAACTTTACGTACGAAACGCGAAAAAATTCTTCACACCTGCCACACGTGCCCAGTTCGACCTGTCCGAGAAACTTGCAAAACTACTTCAGAATCCTACGCTTCGCCAAATTCACGACGTGGTGGTTAGTTTTCTTCAGCGGGACGAGGGATGGGTGCGTCCTTCAAAAGCGGCAGTTGTACTAGCAAAGCACGAGCCTAGCACCTCACTCCCGCTGACGGCACTTTGTCAGCGGCAGGCATTCAACGCGGCAAGCCGAGGTGACTACCGTCAAGCCTGTGCTGACATTCAACGTGCAGTGAGCGGGGAGAAAGTCCAACGCATTAAGGGGTGGCTGCTCTGGCAATTGGCCGGGTATGAACACCGGACGGATGCGGCGCGTTCACAGCACACCCTCAAGGGCGCATTAGCTCTGAACCCCCAAATCACTCGTCCAATGGAGGGGATTGAATACATTCACTTGTCTGGGAAGCTTGCGAGCCAAGCAGCGCTCTGCTTGGAGCGACTGCGAGAGACTTACACAAATCAAAATGCCTTCATCGTTGACATGAACGCCCATGTCGATGCGCTCGTTTTTGAGCCGGGCACCGCCACACGCTTTGAGAATGCGCTGGCAGAGATTGCGGGATTACTGGGCTTCACGGGCCAGCAGCCAGAACGGGATTTTGGGCGCGGGCCTGACGTGCTGTGGTCGATTGGCAGCCAACTCTTCTTTGTGATCGAATGCAAGAACGGCGCTGTGGTTGATACCATCGATAAACACAATTGCAATCAGCTCACTGGATCCATGACATGGTTTGAGAGTAAATATGGTGACACCTGTAGCGCTGTGCCGTTGATGATTCACCCTGCCGTAGTACCTGAATATGCGGCCACATTGCGTCCTGACACACGGATCATGAACGCTGAAAAGCTCGCGGCGCTTCGAACCGCCCTTCATGACTTTGCAGTCGCATTGGCCAGCAAGCCACGCTTTGGGACAGAGGCGGAGGTTGCAGATACGTTGTCATTTCACAAGCTTACGGCTGAGCGCTTCGTAGCGCAGTACACGGTCAAGCCGCGCGCGAAGGCATGAAGCCGGCCGCAGCCCTTCGCGGCGGGGGGGGGCGCAGGGCTCCCGCCGCCGCCCGCCCGCACGCCGCCGCGGTTCCGCGAGCTGGTCGCCCTCGCGCTCAAGACGGACACCACCGTGCTCGACGCCGCCGAGCAGGACTATCGCGGCGTGTTCGACAGCGTCGACCACTTCATCCACCGCCAGCTCGGCGAGCACCTACCCCGCACCTGCAATGGCTCCCCGCCTGCTGCGACCCCGCCAAGCTGCGCGCCGGCTACGAGCGCGAGGCGCGGGCTCGTCCGACTATGG
>Ga0209480_10001917_pt1 | contig 14685 bp, 9 predicted proteins | sample JI61114C2DNA_FD_187501 | JGI IMG/M metagenome (GOLD analysis project Ga0209480, IMG submission 187501) | Wastewater effluent complex algal communities from Wisconsin, to seasonally profile nutrient transformation and Carbon sequestration -... | ecosystem: Engineered > WWTP > Effluent > Algae...
GCGTCTTCTTCACCGCCACCGGCATCGGCTTGCCCTCGAACTTCTTGAGCATCGGCTTGTGATCGAAGGAATCGACATGGGACACGCCGCCGCTCATGTAGAGGAAGATGACGCTGCGTGCCTTCGGCGCGAATCGCTTGGCTCGGTGGACGAGCGCGGCTTGGGACTCGTCTTGCATCAAGCCAGCAAGAGCGGCCATGCCGAAGCCGGTGGAGGCGCGAGAGAGGAGGGCGCGGCGGGAGAAGGTGGTGTTCATGAGCGGTGAGCTTGAGCGCGTAAGCGTTTTGGAGTGCGGTGGGAAGCGAAGCGCGACACCGCTTTCGAAGCGGCGAAAAGGTGCGGAAGTCGTGACGATGCCTGAGTCAGAAATAATGTTCGGATTCTGTTGGATGCTTGGAAGTCTGTCGTGAGCTCGAAAGCGGTGTCGCCACTCCTTCGGGGTTCTGCCACCGCACTCCAAGACGCTGGCGCGATGTTCGGGAGTGCTTTCATCGAAGATAGATGAACTCTTTGAGGTTGATCAGCGACTGCGCGAGGCTCGTCCACGCTTGCACCTTCGGGGCATCGATGCTCGTGGCTGTGCGAGCGGCTTCGAGGGTTTGATTCATCGCATCACGTTGGGATTGGAGAGCACGGAGTTGCTGGCGCTGAGGCTCCGTGAGCGCGGCGAGGATGTCGGATTCGCGAATCGTGTTGGTTTCGATGGTGGCGGTCTTGGAGATCTCTTCAGTCGTGAGAGCACGGTCGTAGAGGCGGGCGCGGTAGATGTGGCCGCGGAGGCCTTTGTTGCCGGATGGGTTTCCGTGGCGGCAGCCGAGGAGAATCTGGCTTTCGTTTGGCTCGAAGGTGGCACCGGGGGCTTTGCGGTAGGTGCGGCCGTAGGGTTGGCCATCGCGGTAGCCGCGGATGGTGCCATCGGATTGATAGACGACGGCGACATGCACGGGACGTGTGGCGGCCTCAGTCTCGGCGGAGCCTTCGAAGAGTTCGCTGCGGTTGAAGTGATCGCTGCCGGCGACCCAGTGGGCGGGTGTTTTTTCGGCAAAGACGATTGAATCGAACAAGCCGCCATCCTTGTGCTGCACGGTGATGACGCCGCCGCCTTGCTGCTTGAGGTCATCGAGCTGCACCCAGGCTTCGAGGGTCTTGGCGGTGAGAGTTTTGGGCAGTGAGCCACTTTCGGCCATGGACTGGCCATCGACGACGAGGGCTCCGTTTTCGAGGCGGGCATTGCCGGTGAGGGTGAGCGGGAGTTTGCCACGGGTGTCGTTGAGGTCATCGAAGGTCCATTCGGCGAGTGGGGTAGGGACGGAAGAGACTACAGCGACGGAAGGGAGGGCTTTGAGGAGCTTTTGGCGAGCGGGCTCGAGGATGGCGGTGATTTGGCGATTGAGAGCAGCGAGCTGGTTTTCTTGTTGGGTGAGCTTTTGGGCTTGTTCGGCGCTTTCGGCTTGGAGGGAGGTCAGGTAGGCCTGGCTTTGTTGGATCTCGTCGTCGGTGGCTTCGCGGGAAAAAGCCTCGCGGAACATCTGGCGGATGCGGAGGTCGTCGGGGCGGTTTTTGGAGTCGTTGAGGGTGCGCAGGGCCCAACTGCGTGCCCAACTGATGACGTTGGGATCGTTGAGCAAGGTCAGCGATTGCGCGGGGACGTTGGTGGAGTCGCGCTTGCCGCGAGTGGCGAAGGGGACGGGCGTGTCGAAGGTGGTGAGGAAGGGCGGAAGCGAGTTGCGGATGACTTTGACGTAGATGCTGCGTCGCTCATCGCCGCTGCTGACGGACTCGCCGTAGAGGGTGGGATCGAGTTGGCCGGAGAGGGTGACGATGGAGTCGCGGATGGCCTCGGCTTCGAGGCGGCGGGTGCTCCAGTGGCTGAGGAGTTTGTCTTCGGGATCGCTGGCGCTGCTGCCGGAGGCTCGCTGGAAGGTCTTCGACATCAAGATGTCGCGCAGCAGACTCTTGATGCTGCCACCGGAGTCGATGAAGCGCTGGGCGAGGAAGTCGAGCAACTCGGGATGCGTGGGGAGGTCGCCGAGTTTGCCGAAGTTATCGACGCTGGCGACGATGCCGCGGCCGAAGACGTGATGCCAGAGGCGGTTTACGATGACGCGGGCGGTGAGCGGGTTGTTTTTCATGTCCGCCATGCGCTCGGCGAGTTCGAGTCGGCCGCTTTGCTTCGTGGCGAAGGGCTTGGGATCGAGAGCTTCGAGGAAACGACGCGAGACGAGCTCGGCGGGCTGTTTGTGATCGCCACGGACGAAGAGCGGCGCGTCTTTGGCATCGGCTTCGATGACGCCGGGCACGCGAGTGGGCAGGGGGAGCTTGGCTTCGAGGTCGCGGTAGCGCTGGAGTAATGGAGTGATGGAGTCGAGGGAGAGCTGTTTGGATTGGATGAGGGCGTCGAGGGCTTCGGCGTCGGCATCGGTGAGGGTGTTGGACTGCCAGGCTTCGACGAGGCGGCGAGGCGATGCTTTGGAAGGAACAGGAGCGGGGGGCGCGGTGGCGTCTTTGGTGATGACGGCGTCGTTGAGGATGAACCATGACGGCGAGTCCGCTTTGTATTCGGCGGGCATGTCGGCAGCGGTGGTGAGCTGGAGGAAGATTTCGTCGCCTTTCCAGAATTCGAGATCGAGGCTGCGCCAGCCGAGTTTTTCGTCTTTGGCGTCTTTGAGTTCGATGGCCTTGTGGATGGTGCCGGTGCGGGGGTAGTTCTGCACGACGTATTTGGCCTTCACGCCGCCGTTTCCTGCGACGCGGAACCAGAGTGTGCCGCCGGGATTCTCGAAGCGGTCGGTGAAGAGGACGGCGCGGTCTTTTTGCGTGAGGGGGTTGGAGAGGTAGCCGCTGGGGTGGATGCGGAGGGTGGTTTCGTGGAGGGTGAATTCGCCGGGTTTGGAGTGGGGGAGGCCGTTGAAGGTGAACTGAGGTTTTGCAGGCAGTAGAATGGGGGCAGTAGAATTTTTTTCAGAAGGGAGTTTCGAGAGCCAGTTTTGAATGAGGGTGGCTTTGATCTCGGTTTTGAGTTTTTGGAGTTCGGTGCGGACGGCGTCGCCGGTGCCGGGGGCGTTGGCGTCGATGACGGCGGGGTGGGTGCTGGTGAAAATGCCGTAGAGGGCGTAGAAGTCTGTCTGGCTGATGGCGTCGAATTTGTGGTTGTGGCAGCGGGCGCAGCTCACGGTGAGGGCCTGGAAGGCTTTGGTGACGGTGTCGATCTGGTTGTCGGTGAAGGTGACCATCTCATCGAGCGAATCGACCGGCGAGAAGCCATGCAGCACCATGCGGAGCTGCGCGATGCCGATGGCGCTTTCGTTGAGGCCGTTCTTGAGGCGTGGTTTTGGAAGCAGGTCTCCGGCGATGGCTTCTTTGACGAGCTGCGGATACGGAACGTCGTCGTTGAAGGCGCGGATGAGGTAGTCGCGGTAACGGTAGGCGTAAGGGATGGCGGGATCTCCTTCGGAGCCGTAGGATTCGGCGTAGCGGACCCAGTCCATGAAGTGGCGGGCCCATTTTTCTCCGTAGGCGGGGGAGTTTAAGAGAGTGTTGATTTGGTCTGACGGGTCGGACTTGTCGGACAAGTCTGACGGTGGTAGGCCGGTGAGGATGTAGCTGATTCGGCGGCGGAGGGTGGCGGCATCGGCGGGCGGTGCGGCAGGGATGTTTTGTTTTTTTAGCTCGGCGTCGATGAAGTCATCGATGGATTTGAGATTTGAGATTTCAGATTTCAGATTTTGAAACGCCCACCACTCATTCTTCCGGCGTGCGAGGGTGGCGGACCAGGCGGTTTCTTTTTCGACCTGTTCTTTGCTAGGCGGGGCATCGCGGGGATCGGGAGCGCCTTCGCGAATCCATTGCTCGAAGTCGGCGAGGGCCTTGGCGTCGAGCTTGGCGCCGTTTTTGGGCATTTTGAGGTCTTCGTGCTCGTGGCGGAGGGTTTGGAGGAGGAGGGAGTTTTGTGGATCGCCGGGCTTGATGGTGTCGCCGGAGTCGCCGCCGGCTTGCCAGCCGGGGCGGGAGTCGAGGAGGAGGCCGCCTTTTTGCTTGGTGGCGCTGCTGTGGCATTCGTAGCACTCCTGCGCGAGGATGGGGCGGATGCGGGACTCGAAGAAGTCGAGTTGTTGAGGTGTTGGTGCGGCGAAGGAATGGCCGCAAAAGATCGCAGAGATCGCAAAAAGGAGCTTTTTCATGCCAGGAGCCTTCGGGTGATGGTTTCGGCGGCTTGGATGCAGAGGTGGCCGAGTTTTTCGAATTGGTCGCGTTTCAGGCGGAACGAGGGAGACATGACGGTGACGGCGGCGACGGGATAACGGTACTCATCAAGCACAACAGCGGCGACACAGTGAATGCCTTCGAGCCCCTCGGCGATGTCGGTGGCGAAGCCTCTTTTGCGCGTTTTGGCGAGATCGGCTTCGAGAGCGCTGCGGGTTGCGAGAGTGGTTGGCGTGTATTGCTTGAGCTTTACGCTGGCGAAGAAGGCATCGAGTTCGGCGGCGGGCAGGTGAGCGAGAACGGCTTTGCCGGGAGCGCAGGAATACATGGGCACTTGCAGGCCGACGGTGCTGCTGACTTTGATCGGCTGGCTGGAGATGCACTGCTCCAGCACGGTCATTTTGTGATTCACGCTGGTGAGTAGCTGCGTGGTCTCGCCGGAGGCATCGCGCAGCCATTTGAGGGACTCCAAAGCGCAGACGACGAGGCTCTTTTCGCGGACTTGAGGGCGGGAGAGGTCGAAGAGCTTGTTCGTGAGCACGAAGCGCTTGTCGTCCTCGCGGCGCTGGAGGTAGCCGCGGCTGTGCAGGGTGCCGGTGATGCGAAAGACCGAATTCACGGGCAAATCGAGCTCGCGGGCGATCTCGGTGAGGCTCAGCCCGGAGCGATGACGGCCGAGGAGCTCGAGGATGGCCAGCGTGCGCTCCGTGCCGGGCGCGAGGGTGTCGTCAGAGGGAGTGATGAGAGCTTCTTTGAGCATTCTAAATTTAGAAACGTTTCTGGATTTGGAATTCTTGCTTGCATGTGAGACACAGCCTAGAAAGGCTGTGCTACTATGAAATCCGTCATCGCTGTTCATCCCGGTCATTTGGAAATCCTCGACACACCTGTGCCGAAGCCCGGGCCGTATCAGGCGCTGGTGAAGACGGAGTGCGCATGTCTCTGCAACCGCACAGACAGCGAACTGCTGCACGGAAACTTCCCTGGCATGGAGGACAAGTTTCCTTTCGCGCTCGGTCATGAAAGCGTGGGGATCGTGACGGCGGTGGGCGAAAAGGTGCGGAACTTCGCGGTGGGAGATCGTGCGGTGGGTGGATTGAGTTTTGACCTGCAAATGGAAGGTGTGGATAGCGGTTGGGGTGGCTTTGGTGAATACACGCTGGCGAATGATCACGCGGCGATGGTTGAGGATGGCGTGGCGAATGAAGCTGGCGGCTGGGTGGAGGTGTATGAGATCCAGACAAAGGTGGATGCCGACATCCCGCCAGAGGAGGCGGTGCTGCTCTGCACTTGGCGCGAGGTGCTCGGAGCCTTCCGCGACTTCCATCTTCAGCCGGGTGATGATGTGCTGATCTATGGCGCGGGGCCGGTGGGGCTGAGTTTTGTGAAACTGGGCCGTCTTTTTGGACTGCGCTGGATTGGCATCGTGGATCGTCATGCGGACAAGCGGGCAAAGGCGATCTCGTTTGGCGCGGATGCGGCCTTTGAGCCGGGTCAGATCGAGACGACTGGCAAGCTCGATGCCGTAATCGATGCTGTGGGTAGTGCGGACATCCTCCAGCAAGGCTTGCAGCTGCTGCGTCGTGGTGGATCACACTGCATCTATGGCGTGCTTTCTCAGCCTGTACTGCACATCGACAAATCGAAGGGCGACTTCAATTTCAACGTACTGGTGCATCAGTGGCCGACGCGAAAGTATGAGCGCGAGAGCCAGCCACAGCTTTGTCAGTGGATTCGTGAGGGGAAGCTGACCTCGGCGGACTTTATCACGCATCGTTTTCCGCTCAATGATATCCGCGAGGCCTTCGATGAAGTGGCGCGGCGTGGAGTGATCAAGGCGCTGATCGAGTATCCAGCATGATGCATCACGCGCGATCGGCGATGGCGAGCACGGTCTGGAAGTACGGACTGCGGGACTCACGATGGACGATGCTGGTTTCGACTTTTTGAAAGCCAACATCGGAGAGCATTTCGTGGAGTTCGGCCTCGGAGAAGCCGAGCCAGACGTCGGCATACAGCTCGCGGGCCTTTTCAAACTGATGCTTCAGGAGATCGAGAATGATGATGCGTCCACCGGGCTTCAGCAGGGCGAAGGCAGCGCGTAGTGCCTGAGCTGGACGCTGAGCGTGATGCAGGGCCTGACTGAGAAAAACGAGATCGACGCTGCCGGGCTCAATCGGCGGGTTCTCGATGTCGCCGAGTCGATATTCGAGGTTCGTGAAACCGTGCTGCTTCGCGAGATCGGAGCCGTAGGACACCATGGCCTCGCTGCTGTCCACGGCGATCACCTTCTTGGCACGTTGGGCGAGCAGTTGGGACAGTGTGCCTTCGCCAGCCCCGAGATCGGCGATGACGAGAGGTGGCATGAGCTTCAGCAGGGTCTCGCCGAGACCTTTCCAGGAGCGCCCCGGGATGTAGTGGCGGCCAAATTTGCCTGCGAGTGCATCAAAGTAGGCCTGTGCGGTCCGCTCACGCTTTTGCAGCACGACTTTCAGCGCATGAGAGTCCTTCTTCACCTCGCGGATTTCATCGCCAGCACTCTCCAGCAAAGCGAGGAAGTGCTGCCAGGACTCCGTCTGCTTCCGATCAGGTTCTTCGAGGCGATAGAGGCGGTTTTTGCCCGACCTGCGATCACTCACCAGCCCGGCGGTCTTGAGCTTGCTGAGTTGGGCAGAGATGTTCGACTGCGGCAGAGACAGTATCTCCTGAAGCTCGGCCACGCTGAGTTCCTCACGCTTCAGCAGCAGCAGCAAACGCACGCGCGTGGGGTCGGCGATCAGGCTGAGGGATTTCAGGAGGGAGGTCAAAGCAGCAGCATCGTATCAACGCATCGTGATACATCAATGCGGAAGAGTGGTCTTGTCCCGCAGCCAGCCGGAGTCCTGCATGATCCGCTGAAACTGGGGCGATTTTAGCGCCACAGGCGGGATGTGGACACCTACTTTCTCTCGTGTCCACCATGCGTCGTCATCGCTGCCGGGCGGAGCAAAGCGATAACGATAGATGCTCACGCGGATCCATTGAGGAGGTTCGTCGGGGAAAGGATTTCGTGCGAGCAGGTTGAGTGTACCGGGGTCGTTGTTCAGCAGTTTCCAGATAAAATGCGGCATCCAATTGTTTCGGCCCGGCACCTTTGACCATGGGAACCAGGCGGCCCAGTCGAGCCGGTAGTGATAAGGCGTGATGATCACGGGACGCCGCATTGGGTCCGTAGGCTTGGCTTTAAATTCATACTCCCGCCAGTCGCTGAGCATCTCGGGGATGTTATCGGTCGTGCCTTCAAAGACGAGTTCGAAGCGCTCGCGGTCGATGCTGCCAAAGGCACCGTAAGTGTTGACGAGGTGCAGCTTGTCAAAAGAGCCATTCATCGCCTGCTGATCGGTGAAGAAGAGGTTCTTTACCGGAGCCATGCTGAGCCAGATGACGACGCTCGAATAAATCGCCGTGACGATGAGATGCGAGCGAGAGCTGCCCAGGCCATCACGAGCGGACTTTTCAGCAGGAGAGATGATCATGCGTGGCAGCACCTTTTTCCAAAAGCTATCGTCGAAGCAGGCGAGCGCGGGGATGATGGTGAGCCAGTTTAGGAAAGAGAGATTCCCCGTGGCGATGAGCACGCCCATGAAGCCCACCATCAGCACGCCAGCGATGTGCCGCGCCCAGCGTCCGTAAAAGCCGAACCATGGCACGACGAGCTCGATGAAGTGATTCGCCAGCACGCCTGCCTTATGAAACCACTGCGGTGCGAAGTGCAGCCAGCGGCTCAGCGGATTCGGGATGGGCTGTGTCTCGTAATGGTAGTAGAGCGCGGTGAGATCTCGCCAGCACTCGTCGCCACGAATTTTGATCAAACCTGCCCCGAGCATGATTCGCCAGATCATCCAACGATAGAGCCAAAGGATCAAGATGGGTGGCGCACGACATGGGAACGGACGTGGATCGAGCAAGGGGCATAGCAGGGCACCGAGAAAACCCGTTTCGAGAATCTGGATGTCCCAGCCATACGACAGCCACTCCTGGCCGATGGGGAGGAGCGACATGTAGAGTGCCCAGACCACGAGCATCATTAGACTGTTCGCGAAGCCGTACATGACCAGCGCGGAGATGACGACACCCGTCCAAGTCACCGCCAGGATCATCGCGTCATCACAGCGGAACCAGAAGAGCGAGGGCATCTCCCAAAAGGCGGCCCATGGCGAGCCAAAGTGGGTCACGACACGCTCGACAAATAAATCTGCGGGAAGGAGTCCATCATGGCCGACGAGCGGAATGAATTGCTGAGCTGCTGACAGGAAGGCGACGAACCAAACCAAGCCCATGAAGCGCACCAGCACGAAGCGGGTGAGCCTGTAATTCTCTCCAGCATGCTCCAGCCATGCCAAACAACGATGCCAGCGAGACTTCGCCGCTATCGGGGCAGATTCAGGAATGGGCAGGTCGGCGTCCGCAGACATGATTTTGGAGGTTGAGAAATCCACTCCGTGCCGTCAAGGCAAGAGAACTACCGAGAGGGAGCTTTCGAAGTCAGCGGAATCTCCCGCCGCAGCGCCCGCCCGATCATGCCGGTGAGCCAGAGGTAATGATCTGACTTCAGCTCCGGCTCCGTGACAAAGCCCTCGACGCCGACGGGCACCTGCGAGGTGGTTTTGAAGATGGCCGTGCCCTCGTCCAGCTCGTCAAACATGGCGATGTAGAGCATTGTGCTGCCACCAGCAATCCGCTCTCGTGCCTGGGACCAGAGAAACTCGCCGCCCAGTCGCGGGATGGCATTCAGGGGCGCATCGACGCCACGCATCTTGCTGAGATTACGCCAACTAAAACCTGGGAACACGACGGGCAAGTAGTCCTGCCCATGCTCGCGGCACCATTTCGCATCGGCTTCATGAACTTTGCTGATCATCTGCGTGGCATTCGCGGACGAGTGATAACGGCCCACGGCCCAGGGGCTGATGATGTCGGCTGATTGCAGCACCTCGTGCAGCTTGGGATCGTGGGTGGCATCGCCCTCCTGAGTCCGCCAATGCCAGGGCACACCGGCCATGACGGTGAGTTTGCCGAACTCGGGATTGTCATGCAGGAAGCGCAGCAGCGCGTGGCTTTCATCGAGCGTGTAGTCGCGCCCATCATTGAAGCCGATGCCCCAAACGGCGACGACGGGCTTGCCGGCATGACGTTGATAGCTCGGGTCATCGAGGATGCGAAGTTCGGTGCGCAGGCGCTTCCAGTCCTGCATGATCACAGACTCGAGTTCGCCCGACTTCATGCCGCTGAGATCATACATCGCGCACCAGGTCCGGCCCGCAGCCTTCGCGCTGTTTCGGACATGCTGCAAAACGGTGTCGTGATGCGCACGGAAGCGTTTGTCCTTCAGCACCGTGCCGAATCGCTGGAGGAAGACGCCGTCGATCCCATGCTCGCGCATCCATTCAAAGTGCCGACGCACCGTCTTCGGATGCGTCGAGCTATACACTTGCGCCGTCGTGCCATCCACGAGTTTCAGCGGCGTGTCGAAACGCTCATCAGCATCCAGTTCGGAAACATCCGGCCAGAGATCAATGTGGCACTGCCCCGGCTTGTTGAAGCCATAATGCACCCAGCCGAGGTTCGAGCCATCGGTCGGCGTCGCAAACCAGCCCTGATAACCGCACATCACCTTGCCAAACAACGTGGCGGGGTCTGCTGCGTGGAGCAGGCTGGCGGTGAAGATCGAGGCAAAAAGAAACGTGCGCATCAGGTGGTCACCTTATGCGCACGTTACGAGGTTTGTGAACTGAGGATTACACCAGACACTCCGCGATCTGCACGGCGTTCAGCGCGGCTCCTTTGAGGAGCTGATCGCCGACGACCCAGAAGGCGAGGCCGTTGTCGAGGGCGCAGTCCATGCGGACGCGGCCGACGGCGCAGTTGTCTCGGCCTGCGATGTCGAGGGCGAGCGGGTATTGCTTGTTCGCGGGATCGTCGATCACGTCGAGGCCGGGAGCTTTGCTCAGGACTTCACGGGCAGCGGCGACGGTGACGGGCTTCTCGAACTCGGCGCTGATGGCGATGCTGTGAGCGCGGAAGACGGGGATGCGCACGCAGGTCACAGAGGCGCGGAAGTCCGGGTGATGCATGATTTTGCGGCCTTCGTTCTCCATTTTCATCTCTTCCTTCGTGTAGCCACTGTCGAGGAACGAATCCACATGCGGGATGGCGTTGAAAGCGATCTGGTGAGGATAAACATGCGGCTGGGAGGCGAGCTTGGCGGCATCCCATTCACGGTTTTCAGCGGCCCATTCGCGGGACTGCTTCGCGAGTTCTTCGATGGCCTGAGCGCCGGTGCCGGAGACGGCCTGATAGCTGCTCGCAAAGATGCGCTTCACTCCGAAGGCCTGATGCAGCGGATACAGCGCCATCAGGGAGATGGCGGTGGTGCAGTTCGGGTTGGCGATGATGCCTTGGTGGCCTTTCACATCGGCAGCGTTGATCTCAGGCACCACGAGCGGGACGGTCGGGTCCTGGCGGTAGAAGGAGGAATTGTCCACCACCACGGCACCGGCTTTCACCGCGTGCGGGGCGAAGTCGCGGGAAATGCCGCCACCTGCGCTGAAGAGAGCGATGTCCACCCCGGCGAAGCTGTCCGCCGTGAGTTCCTTGATGGTCACGTCCTCACCTTTGAATTTCATCGTCTTTCCGGCGCTGCGGGCGCTGGCGAGAAGGGTGAGTTGGCCGACGGGGAATCCGCGCTCTTCGAGACAGCGCAGCATTTCCACTCCCACCGCTCCGGTGGCACCGACGACGGCGACGTGTTTGAGGTTACTCATGGTTGGCTTGGTTTTTAGTTTGGGAAAAAAGGGGGCGAAGAGTAGGGGCGATCTCCGGGAATGCAAGGGGCGGGCGGAGGTGGGCGAATTTCAGACTCGGATAGTTTGGAACCACTTCCTAGTTTGCTGGGTTTCAAGGCCCGCCATGAAACCAACCATTCTGCTGCTGCTCCTCGCTGGAGCCTTTTCCGTCGTCGCTCAGACCACCGAACCGCCCATCGACTGGCCCAAGGCGCAGCAGCTTTTTCAGCGCGAGCAACGGGGCGAAAAGCTCGCTCCCGAGGACCAGAAGTATCTCGATCATGCCAAGGAAGTCCGCAGTCGCGGTGGCAATCGTGGCGGGAGTGGTCGCCCCACGAATCAGCGCAAGGCACCCGAATCCTTAAAGCCACTCACCGACATGACGGCGGAGGATCGCTACGAGGACGAAGACGGCGGTCTCTATGGCAAAGGCAGCAACGAACCACCCGGGGCGCTCAAGAAATCCGCCGTCGAGGCACTCGCAGAGATCCAGCCGCTGGATGCCGAGGGCAAGCCGTCGGAGAGTGGCAAGGTCGCCTTCGTCTCCATCAGCATGTCGAATGCCACGCAGGAGTTCTCCTTCTTCAAGCGCATCGCCGATGCTGACTCGCGCAAGTCGGACAAGCTGACCATCGTCGATTGCGCGCAGGGCGGTCAGACCATGGCCGCCTGGGCACCGCCAGAAGGCCGCCCCTGGCCTGTGGCGATGGAGCGGCTCCAAAATGCAGGTGTCACCCCGCAGCAGGTGCAGGTGGCCTGGGTCAAGCTGGCCAATGCTGGTCCTGGCGGCTCAAAAACCGAGCATCTCGCACAACTGGAGGCGGATACCATCAAGGTGCTGCACAACCTCAAAACCCGCTTCCCGAACCTGCGCACCGCCTACCTCGCCAGTCGCATCTACGCAGGTTATGCCAGCACGGGTTTGAACCCAGAGCCCTATGCGTATGAGGGTGCCTTCGCCGTGAGGCATCTCATTCAAAAGCAGATCAGTGGCGATGCCGAACTCGCCCCGGCCAAATCGCCGCTCCTCCTTTGGGGGCCCTACCTCTGGTCCGAAGGGGAGAAGGGCCGCAAATTCGACGACCTCAAATATACCAAAGATGACTTTGGCGGCGATGGCACGCATCCCAGCGACAGCGGTCGTCAAAAGGTGGCAAAGCAGTTGCTGGAGTTCTTCGCCACGAATGAGCTGGCAAAGGGATGGTTCGCGAAGTGAGCACACATTTCATTCATGGATGGGCCTGATGTCATTCATCATTTCCCCTCTTGAAACGCCCCCCTCCACCGGTAAGGAACACGCCCCCGGTGCTGGCTGGCTTTTTCATGCACCATCCGCCGGGCCAAAACTCCCGCTCTCCGCTCATGAACAAAGCCCTCCTCGCCCAAGCCGCCAATGAAGCCCGTGGTCTCGCCATGGATGCCGTCCACAAGTGCTCTTCAGGTCACCTCGGCCTGCCGCTCGGCTCCGCCGACATCGGTGCCGTCCTTTTTGGCGAAACCCTCCAGTGCGACCCAGCTGATCCGAAATGGCTGAATCGTGACCGCTTCATTCTTTCCGCCGGTCACGGCTCCATGTTCATCTACTCCTGGCTGCACCTCAGCGGTTATGCCGTGAGCATCGACGATGTCTCGAAGTTCCGCGTCCTGCATTCCATCACACCAGGTCATCCTGAGTTTCATGAAACCCCAGGCGTCGAGTCCACCACTGGCCCTCTCGGCCAGGGCGTCGGCAATGCCGTCGGTTATGCGCTCAGCGGCAAAATGGCTGCGGCAAAATACAACACCGCCGAGCATAAGATCATCGACAACCATATCTTCGCCCTCGCCGGTGACGGCTGTCTCCAGGAAGGGGTCGCTCGTGAAGCCGTCGCCTTTGCCGCTCATAACCAGCTCGACAACCTCATCGTCCTCTTTGACTCCAATGACGTCACGCTCGACGCCATGGCCAAGGTCACTCAGAGCGAGGACACCCAGGCGCTCTACACCGCCCTCGGTTGGGACGCCGTGACCATCGACGGTCATGACCTCGATTCCATCAAGGCCGCCATCGAGACCGCCAAAGCCACTGACAACGTCAAGCCCAAGATCATCATCGCCAAGACCATCATCGGCAAAGGCATCCCCGAAGTCGCCGGCACCGCCAAGGGCCACGGCGAAGGTGGAGCCAAGTTCGTCGATTCCGCCAAAAAAGGCCTCGGCATCCCTGAAGGCACACATTTTTACGTCAGCGACGAAGTGAAGGCTTACTTCGCCGATCTCGCCGCCAAGCGCGCCGCCGCTCATGCCGAGTGGAACAAGACCTTCACCGCCTGGGCCGCCGCCAATGCTGGCCTTGCTGCTGAGCTCGATGCCGCCCGCAACGGCAGCCTCTGCGCCACCGAACTGCTGAAGAGCATCCCCGAGTATCCCGCCGAGGGCAAAGCCGCCACGCGCAACAGCGGTGGAGAGATCCTCAATCACCTCGCCAAAGCCGTGCCGCACCTCATCACCGGCAGCGCTGACCTCTTTGGCTCCACAAAGAACTACATCACTGGCGCTGGTGACTTCTCCGCCAGCAACCGCACGGGTCGCAACATCTGGTTCGGCATCCGCGAGCACGCCATGGGCGCGATTTGCAACGGCATCGCCTACGACGGCCTCTTCCTCGGAAGCTGCGCCACCTTCCTCGTCTTTGCCGACTACTGCCGCCCTAGCATCCGCATCGCCGCTTTGGCAAAACTGCCCGTGACCTACATCTTCACGCACGACTCCGTCGGCGTCGGTGAAGACGGCCCAACTCATCAGCCCGTCGAGACCGTCAGCGGTCTGCGCGTCATCCCGAACCTCGACGTCATCCGCCCCGGCGATGCCGAGGAAGCAGCCGCCGCCTTCGCCGCCGCCTTCAGCCGCAACGATGGCCCGACTCTGCTCGCCCTCAGCCGTCAGGACCTGCCGCATCAAGGTGGAGCCAGTGCCGCCACTCGTCGTGAAGGCACGCTCAAAGGTGGCTACGTCCTCGTAAAGGAAAGCGCCCCTCTCGAAGCCATTGTCATCGCCACCGGTTCCGAAGTTCAGTGGGCTGTCGAAGGTGCCAAAGGCAAGCCCGGCGTCCGTGTCGTCTCCATGCCCTGCATGGAACGGTTCGACCGCCAGAGCGCCGAGTATCGCGAAAGCGTGCTCCCCGCCGCCTGCACAAAGCGCGTCGCCATCGAAGCCGGCGTCTCCGGCCTCTGGTGGAAATACGTCGGCACCCAGGGCCAGATCATCGGCATCGACCGCTTCGGCATGAGCGCCCCCGGAAACACCGTCTTCAAAGAGCTCGGCATCACCGCCGAAGCTGTCGCGAAGGCGCTGGCTTGATCGGCGGTTTCAGTTTGAAGCTTGATTTTGAATCCGCGGATGATCTCTGTGGATTCATTGTTTAGTAGTCTGATCTCGCCAGGCCAGCAGGCCGAAGAGACCAAAACCAAAAGCGTTCAGAGAGCCATGGATGGCCCACATCTGCGGCATCGGCAGGGCGAGCGATGGCATAATGTAGCGAAGCCCAAAGCCGAGAGCGAGCAGCATGGCGATGAGGAGGGATGCGCCTGAGATGAGAAAGGCGGTGCGTGGCAAGCCTGATGAGATGGTTTCAAAGCCAAGATGCATCTGGCTGATGGCGACTCCGAGGGCTCCGAGC
>Ga0209480_10001918_pt1 | contig 14684 bp, 13 predicted proteins | sample JI61114C2DNA_FD_187501 | JGI IMG/M metagenome (GOLD analysis project Ga0209480, IMG submission 187501) | Wastewater effluent complex algal communities from Wisconsin, to seasonally profile nutrient transformation and Carbon sequestration -... | ecosystem: Engineered > WWTP > Effluent > Algae...
GCTTCGGGGGGCGGGACGAAAGTGGCTTCCGCCGCGGGGGCGAGGGGGGCGTCGGGGCCGGAATCGGCGTCCGGCGCGGGGGGCAAGGTCGAGTTCATGCCGGATTATCGCGGAAAGCAGGCGGGTGCGGCGGGATGGCGGGTAAAAGTCCGGCCCGCCGGCTTAGCGCTGCAGCTCCTGTTGCCAGCGGGCCCGCTCCCGGGCCACGCGTTCCTGCACGCGGCGTTGCTCTTCCTGGTCGGCCCGGCGCTCGGCGTCCTGCTTCTGGCGTTTCTCCCACTCGGCCCGGCGTTGCGCCTCTTCGGCCTTGCGGCGCTCGGCGTCCTCGGCGCGCTGCAGTTCGGAGGACACCTGGTCGGCATAGCGCTTGCGTTCCTGGAGCGCCCATTCGCGTTGGCGCTCTTCTTCCTTTCTGGCGTAGTCCTTGCGGCGTTCGGCTTCCTGTTCGCGGAGCCCGGCTTCCAGCTGGCGGGATTCCTCGCGGCGTCGGGCGGCCTCGGCTTCCTCTTCGGCGATGTCCTTTTCGCTCATGTCGCCGTAAGTGAGGCGTCGCTCGGTGGCGAGCAGGCGCGCCTGGTGGGCTTCATAGGCCGGATCGTTGCCGGCTGCCCGGCTGACCTGGCGGAAGGCAAAAACCGAAAAGAAAATCTGGATCAGCAGGCCGATGATGGTTAGCCCGCCAATAATGACCAGCATGATGTACAGCGGCGAGCGCTTGCCGCCGGCCTTTATCTCCGCCTTTGGGGGTAGCGGGGGGCTGATTGCCGCTGCTTCGGCTTGTGGCTCGGGTGGCGGTGGCGGCGGTGCCGGGGGTTCGAGAAGGCTCGCATCGTAGGCCGCTCGCCGGCCGGGGTTGGAGAGCACCCACCAGGCTTCCTTGACGACCTTGATCTGGTTGTCCGCATCGGCCTGGCTCAGGCCGTGGGCGCCAATCAGGTAATACCGGGTAAGGCGGATCTGCGCGGCGTAGATGTCACTCTCGCGCGCCGAGGGGCTGAGCCCGAGGATGTCGTAAAGGGTGGCCGTCATGAAAGTGGGCTCAACTGTGCTCGAACTGGGTCGGATTATATCGGCGCGATAGCCGCGGCGAGAACGGCAGCATTCACGCTGAGGGCATGATTCTGGCCGCCGGCCCGAGCGGCGCTCAGGCGGTGGGCAAGTCGTCCGCGATGCGCCCGTCCACCAGCCTGATGACCCGGTCGCAGCGGGCGGCGAGGCGGGGGTCGTGGGTGACGATGAGGCAGGCGCAGTGGCTGTCGCGGTTGAACTCGCGCAGCAGCGCAAAGATGTCGTCGGCGGTGTGGGTGTCGAGGTTGCCGGTGGGCTCGTCGGCGAGGATCAGGCGCGGCTTGAGGGCCAGCGCGCGGGCGATGGCGACGCGCTGCTGCTGCCCGCCGGAGAGCTCGCCGGGCTTCTTGTAGGCGTGGGCCTTGAGGCCTACGGCGTCGAGCAGCTGCAGCGCGGTGGCTTCCATCGCGTCGCTGGGGGCGCCGTTGGCGATGATGGCCGGCATCATCACGTTTTCAAGGGCGCTGAAGGCCGGCAGCAGGTGGTGAAACTGGAACACGAAGCCGATGCTGCGCCCGCGAAGCTGGGTGATTTCGGCTTCCGGCAAGGTGGCCGTGTTGCGCCCGGCAAACGAGAGCTGCCCGCCGGTGGGGCGCTCCAGCAGGCCGATGATGTTGAGCAGGGTGCTCTTGCCCGAGCCCGAGGGGCCGATCAGTGCGGCAAATTCGCCTTCCATCAGCGACAGGTCGAGTCCGTGCAGCACTTCGGTTTCGACCGGCGTGCCGATGTTGTAGGTTTTGGTGAGGCCGGTGAGTTCGATGACGGCTGCGCTCATGAGCGGATCGCCTGTACCGGGTCCATGCGGGCGGCGCGGCGGGCCGGGATCAGCGCCGCGGCCAGGCCGACCGAGGTTGCGACCAGCGCGGCCATGACGATGAAGCGCGGTTCGAGCTGGGGTGAAAACAGCGGCGTGCCGTCGGCGTTGCGGTAGATGGCCGAGAAGGTCTGGAGCAGGCCGAAGGCGAGCAGGCTGCCGATCACCGAGCCCACGGCGCCCACCAGCGAGCCCTGGATCAGGAACACCTGCAGGATCATCGCCCGGCTGGCGCCCATGGCGCGCAGGATGCCGATCTCCTTCTGCTTCTGGACGACGCTCACCACCAGCACGCTGGCAATGCCCAGCGCGACGATGATCACCACGAAGCTGCGGATCAGGTTGTTGGACACGGTCTGGTTGCGCAGCGCGGCGAGCAGCTGGGCGTTGGTCTGCATCCAGCTATCGACGGTGAGGCCGGTGGCGCCCTTGAGGCGGTCGGCAATCGCCTGGGCCTCGAAGATGTCGGCCACGGTGAGATCGAGGCTGGACACGCCGCCGGGCAGATCGAGCAGGCTCTGGGCCAGCGGCAGCGTCACGAACACCCAGCGGCGGTTCAGATCCTTGTTGCCGATGTCGAAAATGCCGCCCACCTGCAGCAGCTCGTCGCGGCCGTTGGGCAGCATCACGCGCAGCTTGTCTTCAAGGCCGATGCCCAGATCCTTGGCCAGCTCGGTGCCGATCACGGCCCGCGGCCCCTCCACGGCAAAGCGGCCGGCGAGCATGTATTCGTCCATGCGCACGATGCGCCGGTAGAGGGTGGTGTCGACGCCCATCAGCGCCACCGATTTGCTGGCCTGGCCACGCAACGCGAAGGCCGGGCCGGTGGCCATTGGCGACACGGCGGTGATGCCGGGCATGTCGGCGGCGAGGCGGGCCACGTTTTCCCACTGGTCGATGGAGCGCAGGCGCTGGGCGCGGGGCTCGATGAGGGTGGCGAACGCCGCATCGTCGATGGCGCGGAGGTTGGTTTCTTCGAGCGGGCGGATCACCACGTGGGCCTGGCTGCCGAGTACCCGGTCGACGATCTGGGCCTGCAACTGGGTGATGAGCTGGGTCAGGAACACGATCACCGCCACCCCGCCGGCGGTGCCGGCGAGGATCAGCAGGGTCTGCATGCGCCCTTCGCGCAAAAAGCGCAGGGCGACGAGGGGGGCGAAGGGCAGGCGGAGCTTCATCGCGCCGGCCCGCTGGGCTGGGGCCCGGCCATTATCTGGTGAAGCCCTGCGGAACCTGGATGCCGCCTATCTTTGGCTTCCTGGGTTCGCGGATGCGCACCTTGTCACCGTCGAGCGCGCCCGCGGCGGGCAGGATGGCCTGGTCGCCCTCGCCAATGCCGTCGAGGATTTCCACCCGGCCGATGCCGGCCAGGCCCAGGCTCACGTCGCTGCGGCGGGCGATGCCGTCCGTGGCGAGCAAGACCCACGGCTTGGCGCTGGCGGGTTCGCGCACGGCTTCGGCGGGCAGCACGAGGGTGGAATCCTTGTGGCCGGTGACGGTTTCGACCGAAACGGTCATGTCGGGGCGCAGGAAGGCGGGCGGGCGGGCCACGCGGAAGCGGATCTCGACGGTGCCGCGCAAAGGGTCGACGGCCGGGGCGAGGTAGTACAACTCGGCATCGAAGGCCTGGTTGGGAAAGGCGTCGGCCACGCCGCGGGCCTTTTGGCCTGTGGCCAGCAGGCGCAGGTTTTTCTCGTCGACGGTGGCGTGGATGCGGGTTTCGCCGGCGTCGGCGATTTCCAGCAGCACCTTGCCGGCGCTGGCCACGTCGCCGGGTTCGGCCTTGCGGGTGAGCACCGTGCCGGCGGCCGGCGCGGTGAGGGTGAGCTGCGCGGCGCGGGCCTTGGCGTTGGCGAGCTGGGCGCGGGCCTGCTCGACGCGGGCGCGGGTGGCGTTGTGCTCGGTGCCGCCGGGGGCCTGGGCGAGCAGCTGGGCGCGGGCGGTAGCGACGGCGGAGGTCGCGTTGGCGGCGTTGCGCAGCGCATCGTCGGCCTTGGAGCGGGCGTAGAAACCCTGGGCGACGAGCTGACGGGCGCGCTCGGCTTCGGCCTGCGCGACCTTGAGGTTGGCCTCGGCCTGGGCGAGTTGCTGGGCGGCAACCGGGCGGCCGACTTGCACGGTCTGCTCGAAACGGGCTTCGGCTTCGGTGAGCGCCGCGGCGGCCTGGGCGATGAGTGCGGCGGCGTCGTCGGAGCGGAGTCGGGCCAGCACCTGGCCGGGCGCAACCAAGTCGCCCTCGCGCACGGTGATTTCGAGCACCGTGGCGGCCAGCGGGCTGCCGATGGAAATGCGCGCCGGCGTGGCGATGCGCCCGGTGGCGACCACGGACTGGGTCAGCGGCGCCCTGGCTGCCGTGACGACATCCACGTCGCGGCCCCTGGGCCACAGCGCGAGCGCCGCCACCGCGCCGGCCACCGTCAGCGCCACGATCAGCGTGCCGGCCTTCACGCGGCTTTGACCAGCAGGGCGGCGGCGGGTGGCGACGGCAGGCCGGGCGTGCGCCTGCTCAGGACTGCAACGAGGGGAGCAGGGGTGACGGAGCGCGTGATAGCCTTGAAATACATCTTTTTGTTAACCGTGTTCCGATAGCAGAAATGGGAGGTTTGCCGTGCGTGCGATTCTGAGAGCTTTGCTACTGCTTGTCATCTGTTCCCAGGCCTGGGCGCTGGGCCTGGCCGATCTGACCGACAAGGACGCTTCCGGCGGCCTGAAGGAGGCGCTGGTGCAGGGCGCCTCGAAAGCCGTCGGGCAACTGGGTGCCGACGGTGGTTTCATGAACAACCCGAAGGTCAAGATCGGCCTGCCCGACAGCCTCGTGCCGGTTGAAGGCATGCTGCGCACGATGGGCCGCGGCAAGGATCTCGATGCCCTCGTCGCCAACATGAACAAGGCCGCCGAGGAGGCCGTGCCCCAGGCCAAGGCGCTGCTTGTCGATGCGGTGAAAAAGATGAGCGTGGACGACGCCAAAAAAATCCTGTCGGGTGGCGACGATTCCGGCACCCAGTATTTCAAGGACAAAACCGCTGCCCAATTGACCGAATCCTTCCTGCCCAAGGTGCGCGAAACCACCGGCAAGCTGGCCCTCGCCGAACAGTACAACAAGCTCGCCGGCAAGGCCGGGCAGTTCGGGCTGGTCAAGGGCGACGACCTGAAGATCGAAAACTACGTGACCCGCAAGGCCCTCGACGGTCTTTACCTGATGATCGCCGAGGAAGAACGGGCGATCCGCAAGGATCCGATCGGCGCTGCCGGCAGCCTGGCCAAGAAGGCCTTTGGCGCGCTGGGGCAGTAAGCCTTGAGCCTGCCTGCCGCAGGCTATCCCCGTCTGCTGGCGCTGGGCGATGCCGCCTTCACCGTGGAGTTCGGCGACGGCATCGCTCCCGAAACCCATGCCCGCGTGCTGGGGTTTGCCGCGGCGCTCGACACGCTGGTGGCTGACGGGCGGCTTCCCGGCGTGATCGAACGGGTGCCGACCTTCCGTTCCGTCACCGTGTATTTCGACCCGGAGCGGGCCGCTTCCGGCGTGCTCGGCGAAACCCTGCTGGCCCTCGCCGGCGAAGGCCGCCGCGCCACGGCCAGTGGCCGGCTGTGGACGCTGCCGGTGTGTTTCGACGACGATCTGGCCCCCGATCTGGCCGACGTTGCCGCCCGGGCCGGCCTGACGCGGGAAGCGGTGATCGCGCTGCTGACGGCCACCGAATTCTCCGTTTACATGCTGGGTTTTTTGCCCGGTTTTCCCTATCTCGGCGGCCTGCCGGCGGTGCTGGAAATGCCGCGTCTGGCCACCCCGCGCAGCCGCGTTCCGGCCGGTTCGGTGGCCATTGCCGGGCGCATGTGTGCCGTTTATCCGTGGCACAGCCCCGGCGGCTGGAGGCTGGTGGGGCGCACCGGGGCGCGGCTGTTCGATGCCACCCAGGCGGCGCGCCCGGCCCTGCTGGCCCCCGGCGACCGGGTGCGCTGGCAGGCGGTGGCGCGGGAGGCGCTGGGCGAATGAGCCAGGCCGCGCTGGAAATCGTCTCGGGCGGCATCGGCGTCAGCATCCAGGATGCGGGCCGCACGGGCTATCGCAGCATCGGCGTGCCGGTGTCGGGCGCCCTCGACCCGCTGCTGCTTGCCGCCGCCAATGGCCTCGTCGGCAACGCGCCGGCGGTGGCCGGGCTGGAGTTGCGGCTGGTCGCGACGGCGCTCAAGGCCGTGGGCGGCCCGCTGCGGGTGGCGCTGGCGGGAGATGTGTCGACCCGCCTGCTTGCAGCCTCGGGCGAAGGCCGTGCCGTGGCGGCGTGGTCGTCGGTCACGCTAGTCGACGGCGATGTGCTGCAGATCGGGCGCCCGCGGGGCACCGCCTACCTCGCGGTGGCGGGCGGAATACGCACACCGAAAATGCTCGGCAGCCGTTCCACCTACGCCCGCGCGGGCCTGGGGCTGCTGCTGGCGCCTGGCGAGCGGCTGCCCTGTGCGGTGTTCACGGGCGAAGTGCACCGGGATTGGCGTGCCGCCGGGCCCCTGCATCACGCCAGCGGCCCGATTCGCGTGATGCCCGGCCCGCAGCTGGACCACTTCGGTGCGGCCGCGCGTGAAGCCTTTTTTGGCGCAGACTTTGTCGTGACGCCGGCCCACGACCGCATGGGCCTGCGGCTGGCCGGCCCGCCTCTGCAGCACCTCGAGGGCGGCGCCGATATCGTCTCCGACGGGGTGACGCCCGGCGCCATCCAGGTGCCGGCCGACGGCCAGCCCATCGTGCTGCTGGCCGATTGCCAGACCGTTGGCGGCTACCCCAAGATCGCCACCGTCATCCGCGCCGACCTGCCGCGCCTGGCCCATGTCGAGGCCGGTGATGTGCTGCGCTTTTGCTGCGTCGATGCCACCGCGGCGGCCGCCGCCCGCCGCGCCCTGTCCCGCGGGCTGGCCGACTGGCTGGCTGCGCTGCAGCCGGCCGGCACGCTCGATGCCGCGTCACTTTTGTCCGCCAATCTGGCCGGCGCCGCGGTGCGCGGCGACGAAACCTGAGCGGCTTTTCAACCCTTCCAGAAAACGAGGTTTTCCGTGATACGAACCGTCAATCTCAACGCCGATCTCGGTGAAAGCTTCGGCGCCTGGGAGATGGGCAGCGATGCCGAGATGCTCGCCACCGTCACCAGTGCCAACATTGCCTGCGGCTTTCATGCGGGTGATCCGCTGGTGATGCGCCGCACCTTGAGCCTGGCGAAGAAGGCCGGCGTCAGCGTCGGCGCCCATATCGCCTACCCCGACCTGCAGGGTTTCGGCCGCCGCCCGATGACGATCCCGGCGCCCGAGCTGGAGGCCATCATCCTTTACCAACTGGCCGCGCTGTCCGGCATGGCGCGTGCCGAAGGGCTGACCATGTCCCACGTGAAGCCCCACGGCGCGCTCTCCAACATGGCCAGCGCCAGCCTGGAGCTGGCCCGCACCGTGGCGGCAGCGGTCAAGGCTTTCGATCCGGCGCTGATCCTCCTCGCCCCGGCGCTGTCCGAGCTGAGCCAGGCCGGCTACGAGACGGGCCTGCCGGTGGTGGAGGAAATCTTTGCCGACCGGGCCTACCTCGACGACGGCAACCTCGTGCCGCGCCGCCGCCCCGACGCCATGATCCACGGTGCCGAAGCCTCGCTGGCCCACGTCAGCGCCATGCTCGACGAACAGGCGCTGATCTCCGTCACCGGCAAGCGCCTGCCCGCCACCATCGGCAGCATCTGCGTGCATGGCGACGGCCCGAATGCGGTGCGCACGGCACGCTATCTGCGCGAGGAACTGCTCCACCGGGGTTACCGTCTGGTGGCGCTGGATGCCCTCGGCGTGGCCTGAAGCCGCTTATTGACCCGGCCCCTGGATTTACCGAGCACTGTTAAAAGCGCAGCCCGGCGGCCAGGGACAGGGCGCGGTTGCGCGGTGCCTCGAGGGCTCAGGGTCGCGCGTTGCCGTCCGTCTGATATTTGGGCGAGCGCGGGCCGTAGAGCATTCCGTTCGGCATCCCCGCGCCCAGCAGACGATAGCTGGTGATGCCGGCAATCGGATGCGAGCGGTTCGTCGAGCTTTCGATGATCTGGCTGACGACCGCCTGAACCAGCAAACCCACCAGGCCGCCGCTCGAATTGCGGCCTTCCGCGCTGGAGGCGGTGGCCGTGCCGTTCCACAAAACCTGTTCGGTGCGCAGATCGATCAGGCGCGCTTCCGCAGTCACCCGGCTTTCGCTCGTGATCACCGTGTAACTGGTGCCGTATTCCTTGACGGTGATGTAGAGCGCGGCGTCGGCACCGAAGATTTCCCGCAGCTTCTGCAGTTTGACGTCGTGCATTTCGGCCGGATTGTGCAGGCCGTTCTGGTGGAAGGTTTCATCCACCAGGCTCACCGGAAAAACGTAGTAACCCGATTCGGCCAGCGGCAGCGTGACCTGCGACAGCATGCTGTAGCTGGCGTTGATGTCCGGCGAGCCGTTCAGCGGCGGCAGCACCAGGATCGAGGCCGGGCGGCTTTGTTTGAAGTGGGTGTAGTCGTACGGGCTTTTCGTCGTGGCGCAGCCCGTGGTCAGGGCTGCAGCCAGCAGGGCCGCGCATGCGCCCTTCACACTGCGGGCATTCAAGATATCCAGTCGCATCAGCGGGCGCCTTGTTGTGGTTGTTTGACTTTGCGCAGCAGAAAATCGATGTACGCCGTGCTTTCGGGGTAGCGCGTCTTTTCGGCTTCGAAGTATTTCAGCATCTGGTCGGGGTGTTCGGCCTGGGCATGCAGGATGCCCAGGTGGGCCAGGTAGCCGGGAGGGACGGATCGGCCGCTGGCGCGGGCCTCTTCAAGCCCGGCTTCGAGATTGGCGATCTGCTCCTGCGGCGCCTGCTCCTTCATGAAGTGCCCGTAGAGCTGGGGTTGGTAGTCACCCCAGTAGTAGAGCGGCTGGGGCTGGGTGGCGCAGCCGGCCAGCAGCAGGGCGCCGGCGATCGAAAGGCGGGCCGCCACGTTTGTGCAGCTAAGACGTTTCATGGTGGATTTTCTGTTGTGAGGGTTACTGGCCGGGTTGCCACGCGCCGGACTGGATGCCGGTGACCAGGTTGTTGACGGCCTCGCGCATGGCCAGATCGAGCACCTTGCCGTTCAAGGTCGAGTCGTAGCTGGAGGTTCCGCCAAAGCCGATGATTTCCCGGCTGTCGAGGCTGTATTCACCCGCGCCCTGGACCGAGAAGACGACTTCCGAGCTCTGGACCTTGACCACGTTCAGGTTGACCTTGGCGTAGGCGATCTGGGATTTTCCCCGCCCGAGAAGGCCGAACAGTTGCTTGTCGCCGATTTCCTTGCGGCCGAATTCGGTGACGTCGCCGGTGATCACATAGGTTGCGCCCTTGATGTTCTGAGCGCTTTTGGCAAAGCCGGCCTCTTGCGTGATCTCGCTGAGATTGTCCCGGTCGAGCACGTTGAAACGGCCGGTCTGCTGCAGGTGGGTGATCAGGATGGTCTTGGCCTGGCTGCCGAGCCGGTCGACGCCATCCGTGAAGATGCCGCGCATGAAGTTGGAGCGGTTGTCGAACTTGCCGACGGAAATCAGGTTGCGCGTGCCGCTGTACGGGGTGCCGGCGCTTGCAACCTTGGCGACTTCCAACGTGCGGGATTGTTCCGTTGCGCAGCCGGCAAGGAGACATGCACCGCTCAGCAGGGCACAGCCGGCAAGAAATTTGCCTGCCTTGATTTTTTTCATGATGGGAAACGCTCCGGGGTTGAAGAACGGGTGGATGAATAACGCGGGATCGGGCGGAAAGCCCGGTGAGGGTGGCATTATCCTTTTTTCACGGCCCGCCTGTGCAGGGATATGCCCTTTTGTCATAAAACGGGTGACGGTCACGCCCCGCCGACAGCGGCTCCCGTGCCTGCGCAAGCCCGCGTGGCGCGGGCGGGCGCAGGATCTCGTTCAGGGCGGGACGATTGGGCCGATGATAGCGGTGCCGCCGCACCGATCTTGAACAGGCAGGCCGGTTGCGGCGGTGAGCTGCCCCTGCCACGCACCCGCGCGACCCGAGGAGGAACAAGCATGAACAACGTCTCCCACATTCCGTCCTACCTGTCGGCCGAGCATCTCGGCCCGTGGGAAACCTACCTGGTCCAGATCGACCGGGTCGAGCCCCACCTTTCTGCCGAACTGCGTCCGCTGGCGCCGCTCCTCACCCGGCCCAAACGGGCACTGATCGTCGATGTGCCGATTCGCCTGGATAACGGCGAGATCGCCCATTTCGAGGGCTACCGGGTGCAGCACAACCTCTCGCGCGGGCCGGGCAAGGGCGGCATCCGCTACCACCCGGATGTCACCCTGGCCGAAGTCATGGCCCTGTCGGCGTGGATGACGGTGAAGAATGCCGTGGTCAACGTGCCCTTCGGCGGTGCCAAGGGCGGCGTACGGGTCGATCCCAAGTTGCTGTCGATGCCCGAACTCGAACGCCTGACCCGCCGCTACACCAGCGAGATCAACATTCTCATCGGCCAGGACAAGGACATTCCGGCGCCCGACATCAACACCAACGAGCAGGTCATGGCGTGGGTCATGGACACCTTCTCGATGAACGAAGGCAAGACCTCGATGGGGGTGGTGACCGGCAAGCCGATCAGCCTTGGCGGCAGCCTCGGCCGCAAGGACGCCACCGGGCGCGGCGTGTTCGTTTCCACCGTTGAAGCGGCCCGGCGTCTGGGCATGCAGATCGAGGGCGCCAAAGTGGCGATCCAGGGTTTCGGCAACGTGGGTGAAGCCTCCGCCCGGCTTTTCGCCAACGCCGGTGCCAAGGTGGTCGCCCTGCAGGACGGCAGCGGCGCCATCGCCAGCCCGGCCGGCCTCGACGTGCGGGCAGTCAAGGCCTTTCGCCACCAGAGCGGCAGCTTGATCGGCGCACCCGGCGCCGAAACCATCGATGCCGACCGCTTCTGGGGCTGCGACGTGGATATCCTCGTCGCAGCCGCCATGGAAAACCAGATCACCGCCAGCAACGCCGGCTCGATCAAGGCCCGCATCCTCACCGAAGGCGCCAACGGCCCGACCACCCCGGAAGCGGATCTGATCCTGCGCGAAAACGGCGTCACCGTGATTCCGGACGTGCTCGCCAATGCCGGCGGCGTCACGGTGAGCTACTTTGAATGGGTCCAGGACATCAGCGCCTTCTTCTGGACCGAAGAAGAGATCAACGCCCGGCTGGACCGGATCATGCGCGAGGCTTTTGCCGCGGTGTGGGATGCGGCGCAGGCGAAGGGCGTGGTGATGCGCACGGCGGCCTTTGTGCTGGGGTGCGAACGGGTGCTGATGGCGCACAAGCTGCGCGGGCTGTACCCGTGACGGGACGCTCAATCTTTCACGCCATTTTTCCGTAATGGCTAAGGCCCTGTGTCGCGCGGGAGGAGTCTGAGGTCTGTCCAGGGCGAGGTGGCGCCGATCTGACGCCGCCCGCCGACACAACAATAAAGAGACACCTGGGGAGCGATGCATGGCCGGTCTTTCATGGCAGTCCTTGAGAACGCGACTGGTCGCAGGGGCCTTGTGCGCTTCTGTCGCGTCGATCTGGATCGTCACCCTGATCATCGGCACCTATCTGCGTTCGGACATGGAGCTGGCCATCTCGGCGCAGCAGTATTCGACGGTCTCCCTCATCGCTTCCGGGATTCACCGCTCCGTGAATGAACGGAGCGCGATCGTGGAGAATCTCGCGCAACGCCTGGGCCGGCTCGGCGCCGTTGATGGCGCCAGTGCGCAGGCCCTGCTCGAATCCCAGTCCGGAATCGATCCGCTGTTCAACTGGGGCGTCGTCGTGACGGATGCAGACGGAGTCGCCCTCGCCAGCGAGCCGGCCGGGCACAAGAGTGTCGGTGCGCGACACGGGGATCTGCCGTTCTTTGCCCAACTGAAAACGGCAGACAAGCCCGTCATCACGCCGCCGACGATCGGCCAGCGCTCCGGTGCGCCGGTGATCGGCATCGCGATGCCGATCCGCACGCCGGAGGGCCGCTACGTCGGTGCGGTGATCGGCGTCATCAATCTCCGCGAATCCAATTTTCTCGACCAGATCAGCAACGCCAAGTATGGCCGTACTGGTGACTTTCTCGTCACCGACATCGAATCACGGAGCTGCATCGCGTCGTCCGACAAACGCCGCGTGATGAATGTCGGCCCGGCGGCGGGCGTGAATCCTCTCTACGACCGCTATCTCGCCGGGCATGAAGGCTCCGGTGTCGCCGTCAGCTCGCGGGGTGTCGAGGAATTGTCGTCGTCGGCGAAGATCGGCACGACGGGATGGCTGATGCAGTCGGTGCTGCCGACCCAGGAAGCCTTTCTGGTCGTCCGCCAGATGCAGCGGCGCCTGCTGTTCTCGGCGGTGGCGCTGACCCTGTGCGCGGGGCTGGTGGCGTGGTGGTGGGTGCGCCGGCAGTTGAAGCCGCTGGAACGATCCGCCGTCCTGCTTGACGAGATGCGCCAGGGCCGCCGGCCGCGCCAGCCCTTGCCGGTCGAGCGGGACGATGAAATCGGCAAGCTGGCCGTGGCGTTCAACGGGCTGCTCAAATTCATCGTCGACCAGGAGGCGCTGCTCACCCGGGTCGCCGCGACCGAGCAGGTGCGCAAGATCCTGACCTACGTGCCCGGCATGGTCTTCCAGTATTGCCAGCACCCGGACGGCACGGGCGCGTTTCCGTTCGCCAGCGAGGCGGTGCGGGAACTCTACGGCGTGAGCCCCCAAGTGCTGGAATCGAGTGCCAGCAGCATCAGGGATCTTCTCGTTACGGAGGACCGCGAGCGCTTCTTCATGTCCCTCCGGCTGTCAGCGACGAGAATGGAGCGCTGGCTCGTCGATTACCGCATCCGTTCGTCCGACGGCCGGATCAAATGGCTGCACGTGGATGCGGTTCCCGAACTGGATGAGGCTGGCAGGATCGTCTGGTATGGCTTCGTGACGGACGTGACGGCGACGAAGGCGCTGGAGCACGAACTGGATAAGCACCGCCTGCACCTGGAGGAACTCGTCCGGGACCGCACCGAGCAGCTGGAGGAAGCCCGCAATATCGCCGAGTCGGCCAACCGGGCGAAGAGCACCTTCCTGGCCAACATGAGCCACGAAATCCGCACGCCGCTCAACGCCATCACGGGCATGGCCTACCTCATGCACCGCACCGGCGTCACGCCCGAGCAGGCCGACCGCCTGAACAAGATCGAGGCGGCCAGCAGTCACCTGCTCGAGATCATCAATTCCATCCTGGATCTTTCCAAGATCGACGCCGGCAAGCTGACCCTCAGCGCTGAAGTCATCCAGATCGAGAAACTGCTCGCCAACGTGGTGTCGATCATGAACGACCGCGCCGCGAGCAAGGGCCTCCGGCTGAACATTAACCTGGCTGCGCGCCTGCCGGGCGTGGTTGGCGACGGAACGCGCATCCAGCAGGCGCTGCTCAACTACGTCGGCAACGCGATCAAATTTACCGCCCAGGGCAGCGTCACCATCGGGGTGAAGGTCGAGGCTGACGAGGGTGAGCACGTGCGTTTGTGCTTCGAGGTTCAGGACACCGGAATCGGCATTGCCCCCGAGGTGCTCGGAAAAATCTTCAATTCCTTCGAACAGGCGGACAGCTCGACGACGCGCGAGTATGGCGGCACGGGCCTGGGGCTGGCGATCACCAAGCGGCTGGCCGAGCTGATGGGCGGCGCGGTCGGGGTGAGCAGCACCCCCGGCGTGGGCAGTCGCTTCTGGTTTACCGCGCTGCTCGGCAAGGGCGAGCCGTCGGGTACGGAGCCCGGCGCGCCGGACCTCGACAGGGCCGAGGCGATGCTGACAGAGGCCAGCCAGGGCAAGTGCGTGCTGCTGGTCGAGGACGAGCCGACCAGCCAGGTGGTGGCCGAGGAGTTGCTCGTTGCGGTGGGCTTCCTGGTCGACACGGCGGACAACGGCAGCGAGGCCGTCGAAATGGTCGAGCGGAAGGCCTACGACCTGATCCTGATGGACATGCAGATGCCGCAGATGGACGGCATCACGGCCACCCGCTGCATCCGCCAGCTACCGGGGGGCCAGTCGGTGCCTATCCTCGCCATGACCGCCAACGTGTTCAGCGACGACAAATCCAATTGCCTCGATGCCGGCATGAACGACTTCCTGACCAAGCCCGTCGTGCCCGGGGTGCTCTACTCGACCCTGCTGCGCTGGCTCGGCTGACACTGCCCCCGGCGGCCCTGCAAGGGGCCTGGCTGTCATGCCCCTGTTACACGCTTGCGCTACCCTCGCGGCCCCGCCACCCCTCAGGCTGCCCAGTGATTCCCGCCGACTCATCCTACGGCTCCGATCGTTCGGGGCTGATTTCCGGATTCCTTTTTCGCCCCGCGGCGGCCGGTACCCCGCTCGACACGGCCGGCGCGGCGCGGTGGCTGGCGGAGGCGGGGGCCGAGGCGGAGGCTGGCGACGGCGCCTTCGCCTGGCTGCATTTCAACCTGGCCCACGCGGCCACCGAGCGTTGGCTGCGGGATCACCTGGGCGAGGTGGACGAGTTCTTCGATGCGCTGCATGAGGGCTCGCACTCGACGCGCATCGAGTACGCCCACGCTGCGCTGATTGCGGTGGTGAACGACGTGCTTTACGAGTTCGACTTCGAGCCCTCGCAGATCGCCACGCTGTGGATGTGGGTGGATGAGCGCACGGTGGTGACGGCGCGGCTGCAGCCGCTCCGTTCCATCGACCGCCTGCGGGCGGCGGTGAAGCGGGGCGAGATCTTCGGCTCGTCGGTGGCGCTCCTGACCCACCTGCTGCGTGATCAGGCCGACGTGCTGGTGCAGATCGTGCGGGCCGCC
>Ga0209480_10001921_pt1 | contig 14670 bp, 14 predicted proteins | sample JI61114C2DNA_FD_187501 | JGI IMG/M metagenome (GOLD analysis project Ga0209480, IMG submission 187501) | Wastewater effluent complex algal communities from Wisconsin, to seasonally profile nutrient transformation and Carbon sequestration -... | ecosystem: Engineered > WWTP > Effluent > Algae...
AATAAGCATTTAGATTTATTTGTAGTTCCGTTATAACCAGCAATAGCATTAACTACCATTCCTTGCTTATTTACGGTAACTAATACGACAACTTTACCTTGTTCATTACAATTATACTCTGGAGAAGGTTTTTTAATAATTTTTCTCCCTTTCAATCCCGTACCATTATCATTGTAATTTTCAAAATCACTTCCGTTATTAATTGTAGCTTTTGATGGGATAATGGATAATTCAACCTTGTAATTTCCTTTTTTAGATGTTTTATTATCAAAGAATATTGTAATTATATCTTCATTATTTACATAAGTTGAATATTCTTTTGTCTTTTCTTCAAGCGTAAAATTGGTTTTACCCAAATCAATTATAATTTTTTCAATTAGATTTTTATCTGAAAATTCAAAAGTGGTTATTCTAACATCTTTACTAGTTCCATTTTCCCAGCCAACATAACTTTCTAAATATTGATTTTCATTTACAAACGAATACCATTCATTAAGAGGTTCTTCATTTTTTGGGTAATCAATATTTTTCCAATTAGAATTTAATTTTGAATAAATTTCACTAGATGAAGTTTTTGAAATTAATATCAAGTCTGAAAGATTTTTAACTAGGTTAATTTTTTCATTTATTTTACTACTCGAATTGGAAATATTGTTTAATGCGTTATTACTATTCTTACTTTTATGGTTTTGATTTTCTTTTTTCGATTTTATATACTCGCCATTTATTCTTTTATCTACAATTACGATTATAGAATAACAGCCATTAGGTAATTTATAATTATCATCAGATTCAGTTTGAATAGTTACAATTCTATTCCCATCTTCATACAGTGAATTAGATTTCGATTTTACTTTTAATTCAAATCCTTGATAGACTAGGTTTTTTGTTATTCTATTCAATAATTCTTTATCATCAGAAATAAAATTTGTTAACCACATTGTCTGACTAGATAGGAGATCCATTTTACCGCATTTTTTCAAGACTTGCTTTTTATTTTCTCTATTGTATGAAAAAATATATCGTTCAGTAATAAACCCTTTCTCTGACGTGTCTTGTTCGGGAGTGTTTAATTTCCAAATTCCTTGTAATTCAATTACCATTTCTTCAACGGTTAATTCAGAGATTTCAAGTAAATCTTTTAGATTATTAATTTGAGAATTACAATTTGTTATACCACAAATCAGAAATACTAGTGCAAATATTATTTTTTTCATTGTATTAATTTTCAGCTAAATTAATAAAAATGTATAATATATGCGGTTTTATATATGAGGTAAATTATAAGCGACTAATTTCCAAATTTCGCTATATGGAAAAGTCAAAAGAAGAATTAGATAAAGAAATACTATTAGTTGCTGAAAAAATTAAAGCTTTAAGGGTAAAAGCTGGTTATACAAGCTATGAAACTTTTGCTTTTACAAACGATATTAATAGAGTACAATATTATAGAATAGAAAAGGGTCAGAACATTACGCTCAAAACCCTTATCAAAGTGCTCAAAATTCATAACTTAACGTTGCAAGAATTTTTTAAAGATTTATAGATTTATTTAAACCCCCAATTATTCATAAACCATTTTTACAAGTCTTTCATATTTTTTTAAAAAAATAAATCTCAATAATACTTTCATTCTGAAATTCATCATTCCATCATTGGAGGTTATCAGATTACTTTTGTCTAATTCAATTTCTGATAATAGCAAATCCATTGCTTCGTTATATTCTTCGGCAGTTAACTTTTTTTTCTCAAAATTTTGAAAAAACCAGTTGTTTAATCTGCCTCTTACTACCAAAGTACAAATGTTTACTTTTTTATCATAATATAAATATAGATTTAGATGGACTATTTTATTTTTATAATTTTTATTATACAATCTAGCTCGATATAAAAAATCACTTGCTCTTAGTATATAATGTAAGTCCTTATCTCTGAAATAGACATTTTCCCAGTTAATTTTTTTTGACGGAGTATAATTGTTACAATAGAATTGAATTTTATTTTTCATGATTACAATCTATTAAGGTTATTATTCTCGTTTTTTGGCTGAAAGTTAACAGTCCCCATTATGTCTTTCATCTTATTTACATTTATACCAGTATAAGCATAAGTTTGGCTCAACTTTTTATGCCCCATCATTTTAGAAATATAAAATACATTTACATTGTTATTTAATAAGGTAGTACCAAAAGTGTGTCGTGCAAGATGAAAGTGTAGAGTCTTTTTTAGCTCCGCTATCTCTCCAATTTTCTTTAAGTATCTATTTACAGTTTGGTTTTCTATTCGTGGAAAAATATTTTCATTTTCTTTTCTTTTCGCCCAATATTTACAGATTATTTTTTTTGCTTCAATATTTACTGGGACTTTCAAATCAACGCCAGTTTTAACCTGTTTTAGTGTAATTACTCCATTTTTGTAATTTTCCTTTTTTAAAGCCACTACATCACTATAACGCATTCCTGTATAACAACTGAATAAAAACATACATCGGGTTAGTTCTAAATGTTTTTTTGTAGATAAATCGCAAATTTCAATTTTGTTTATTTCAGCAGGAGTTAAATATACTTCTCTAGAATTTGGACTTACATTTTTTAAACCTTTCCAAGATTCATTTTTTAGAACACCTAGTTTTACAGCTTCTTTTAAAACAGTCTTTAAAAATTTTATCATGTTGTATCTACCACTTTTAGTTTCTACAAGATAATTATCAAACTCAACCATAAACGAATAATCAATTTCTGAAACTATTAAGTTAGGTTTAAAATCATCTATTTTTTTTCCAAGTGTAGTGTAATGTATTTGAGTACTTTTTCTAATAGTTTGGAAATGGCGTTTACAATAAGATTCATAAAATGTAGAAAACAAAATTTCATTATCGGTTTCAGTTTTTCCATTCCAAAAGTTTGAAATGTCAGTTTTAGATAATGGTCTGCCAATACTTTTAGATTCTCTGATAAAGTCTTCCAGATTTTGTTTTTTCTTTTTAATTACGGCATTTAGATTTCCAAAACCTTTTCCGATACCTTGTTCTTTGTCTTTATCCCAATACTTCTCTTCAATAAATTCAGATGTAGAAAATTTTTGAGTTACATTGTTGTATTGTAGTACAACGTAGATTGGACAAGTTCCATTTTTTCTAATTTTGTCCGTTCTTAAAACGGCTCTTACTGTGTAATAATTAATTGTCATTGTTAAAATATTTAATATTAATACTTACATTAACTCTAGTAAGCATTTTTTTCTCTTATTTTTTCAAGAGCTAAATTAGATACTTTTTTACAATTAAACTACTGATTATCAAATAATTATAAAAAATTAACTAAATTTGGTAACATTAAATTAACATAAAAATAACGTTAAAATAACATTAAGAGCCTATTTTTAAAGAAAAAAACTACAAAAAATGAATTTTAAATGACAGTTTATTTAAAAAAAGAGATTAGGGAGTGTTTTTTTTTGAATAAAATGATATATTTGCAGTGTTGAAATTTACAGGAAACATCCCCTAGGACATTACCTATTTAATTTCAGCCTTTGTAAAGCCTAGTATTTACTCAAGATATATGGTCAAGTTCGAGTCCCGTCCAGACCGCCAGTAAAGAGGAAGCCTTTCGTAAAAGAAAGGCTTTTTTGCCCTCTTAAGATATTTAAAATAGTTGTGTTGTTTAGGTACGAAAGTACCAAAAGGTTTAGTAGTTAGACCAATGAAAAGCTTTGCATTTATGCAGAGCTTTTTTTATTTTTCAGGATCAAGTCCAAAACCTGTGGACTTGGTTAATTATTTTTTCATTAAACCCAAATCGCTCTATGTTGCCACACTAGAACTAAAAAAAGTCCAAAAAAAAGTAAACTTATTAATACTTTCATAAAAATTCCAGCTAAAAATCCGGTAAATGAACCAGTCGCTGCTTTGAATGCTCTTCCTTTTTCTTGATGGTTATAAATAAGTTCTCCCACTAGTGCACCAATAAAGGGTCCAATTAAGAATCCGAACGGAATTGGAGCAAATATTCCAACAACTAAACCAATATTTGTTCCCCAAATACCATACTTACTTCCACCAAAGTATTTAGTTCCTTTAGCAGGAATTATATAATCTAAAATACTTATAAAAATGACAATTAAAAACGATACACCTAAAATCCAATAATTAATTTCTATACCAGGACATAAATACAAGCATAAAATTCCTATCCAACTTAATGGTAATCCAGGTATCGCAGGAAGCAAACTGCCAAAAAATCCAATAATTAATAATAATAAAGAAGTAAGTAATAAAAAGTATTCCATAATATTTAGTTACTGTCTAACAAATTTATAACTTTGTTTCAAATAATTTTAATGGCAAAACATTAAGCAATCTATTATTTGTTTTTTTATTGAAGTGATTTAAATTTATTTTGTAAATAATAAAAGGGTTGATGAAACTTGTCTTGTAAAACATAATTATTTAAAAAATCAAACTACTTAACAAAGATATAATAAAAAGTGAAATTGTTTTTTAATTTGTTATTAGCAAAAAGAGGTTTTAAGTTACAGTCTCATTTACATAAATAGTGAATACAATTCTTTGCAATTTAAAAACAGATGTTTAATAATATTAATTGACTTAAAAAGCATATTTGAATTAGATTTTTGAGTTGGTACTTTAAATGAACTATATAAAATTGAAACACCAAATGCTTGAATAGACTTTCTAGATCGCTACTGAATAGATTTCACACAATAATAAATCTGTTTATTAGGATTTAATCATCTAATTTATTACAATAATTGGATTAAAAAGTATAACAAAATAAAAGGTTAAACGGCTATATTTAATAAATTATGAGAAAAAATTATTTATACCAAATTTTGATAACTTTATTTTTATTTCAAATTGGATTTTCACAAGAAAAAGAAGATCAAATTTTGAAAGATTCATTATATCATAGTTTCAAAAATAAAGTTGTAAATTATTCTTTTAAAGATTTTGATCAGCTTTTTTTTGAATATCATAAAATGGTTAATGACGACACAATTAAAATATTAACAAAAATAGAATATTATTCATATACTATAAAAATAGCAACTTTTAATGATAGATATGCTGCTTTATATCCAAAAGAAAAAGAAATTGCTCTTAAAAACAAGCAAGAATGGTATGATAAAAATTACAGCAATTATTTATTAGTTAGGCAAAAAAATGCTATTAAAACAAGCGTAAAATAACTATTTTCAATATATTGTTAATGAACGTTGATAATTTAAATTAAAAGCATGAAACGTATTTTTTTATTCCTATTTATTTTAGCGATTAGTGGAACTTCTTTTGGGCAAAGAAAAACTCGCAGACAGCAAAAACAAGAAGCTTATGAATTAAAAATGAAACAAGAGTGGGATGCTTATCTTGTAAAGGTAGAGGAAAGTAAGGAGCTAAAAGCAAAACAAAAAGCTTATAATGATTCTGTAAAATCAGTTACGCCAAAGAAAGACTCGCTAATATGTGACAATATTGCTTTCCCAACTTTTGTAAAAAAAGATTTTAATGGTAAAAGCGAGAAAATTTCATATCAAGACTATATCAATTTACATATAAAGAAGAATTTTATGTATCCTGAATTTGCAATGGAACACAATATTCAAGGAAGAGTTCTAATTAATTATGTGATTAATAAAGAAGGTTATATAGAAAAAATTAGCGCAGATGGCCCAGAAAACGGATTAGTTTTAGAAGAAGAAGCTGTCAGAATAATGTCTAAATTATCAAAGTTTATTCCAGCAAAGTGTAACAATGAACCTATTTCTGTTAAGCATGCAATTCCAATTATTTTTAGATTACAATAACTTATATGAAAAAAATACTATTCTATTTTCTGTTTTTAACAACCATTTCATGTCAATACTTTGAAAAAAAAGTTCCTGATGAGAAAGAATTATTAGAACAAGAATTAAAAAAAATCAATTGGAATGAGGTCGATGAATTTCCATCGGTTTTGCAATGCGACACCATCAAAGATGCGGAAATAAAAAAACATTGTTTTTTTGATTGCTTAGCACAAATAATTCAGGAACGAATAGGAATTGATACTTTGCAAATCTTGTATCCAGAAATGGACACCATTGAAGTAAAGGTAACTATAAATCCCGATGCAAGTTTGCAATTTGAACCTCAGTCTTTAAAAGATAGCGTTGCTTACGATAAAATTAAAATAGATAGTATTTTGACTGCTCGTTTGTCTGATTTTCCAAAAGTAGAACCCGCGATTAAAAGAGGAATTAAAGTAAAAACGCAATTTGTACTTCCGGTTATTATCAAAGTTGAAAAGTAATTTTATTTTCTAAAATTTCTCCCCTTCCAATTATATTTACCAAACAACAAATACACCGCCACCAAAACACTAAAAAACGGATACAACAAACTACTCGCCAATACATATTGTAACTTTGATTCGAAGAAATTAGCGGTTTTGAAAAGTAAAATAAAATCGATTAGAAATTTCAAAGTAACAAAAGACATAAAAATGTTTTGGTCTAATAAGCCAATCAACCAAAGTAAAAAACTCACTATCCAAGCCAAATTACCCCAAAAAACTACAAGCGCTAACAACTTTCCATAAACTGAAGTATAACCTGTGCTTTTTGAAGCCCAACGAACACGTTGCTGAAACAATTCAGACCAAGTTGTAACTGATTTAGTTGCTACAATACTTTCTTTAGCCATTAAAAACCCAACTTTCTTCGGATCGATTGAAACTGCTTTTTGCAATAAAAAAACATCGTCTCCGCTGGCAATAGTTTCATTTCCTTGAAAACCGTTTAATTCTTTGAAAAAATGCTTGCAATAGGCAAAATTAGCACCATTGCACATAAAAGGTCTCCCAATTCCAAAACTGCCAATCGTAGCGCCTTGTAAACTCAAGAAATCTAAATTCTGAAAAGCGGATAAAAAGCCTTTTTTGGGAACATAACAAACACCAGAAGCTACCATTTCTACTTCATTTTCTTGAATATATTGGTCATAAATCGTTAACCAATTTTTCTGAACCAAACAATCGGCATCGGTAGTAATAATCCAATTGTTTTTAGCAATTTCAATCGCAGTTTCAATCGCATCTTTCTTTGGGGAATTTGATTTACGAATATTCTTTATCATTTGAATTCTAAATTCTAAATTCTGAATTCTAAATTCATCATCAGAATCATCATCCACCAAAATCACTTCCACTAATTCTTTCGGATAATTCAACAATGAAATCGAATGCAACAAATTCGGAAGATTATCTTTTTCATTTCGAAATGGAACTACAATTGAAAAGGATGTTTTTGGAGTGAATTCTGTTTTCGAAAAGCGTTTCATTCGATTAAATCCATAAATCAGTTGTCCGATGAATAGGATGTAAATGAGAAAAACGGTTCCGAGAATTAATTCCAACATACTAACAATCTATTTTGAAGTATTCAACTTAAATCGCATTACGTAATAACTTCCAATTACTACGGGTAAAACTACGTTTAAAAACCACATTAAGGTACTAATGAAAATTACAATCCATTCGTTAACGCCGTATTTTCCAAAGAAAAACATAGCTACACTTCCTTTTACGGCGAAATCTAAAAATTGAAAATTCGGTAACGATGAAGCTAAAAAGTAAACCGCAACAATGCAACTAATCAAAGTCAGATACGGTAAATCAACATCAAAAACCAAAAACAAAACATAATACTGATGAGAGAACACCAAGTAGCGACAAATGCCAAGCAAAATATTTTTACGGTGAATCTTCTTAGGAATTTCGTTTATTTTATGTAATAATTTTTGAATCGAATACCCTTTTATAGTGATATTTTTCGAAAGAATGGAAGCGAAAAATAAAATAATTGCAATTCCAATCATTGCTAACACCCATTTCCAATACCCAATTAAAATCAATCCAATAATTCCGAAGATGATAGTTAAAATCATTTGGATTCCGTTGCAAATCAGGTTTAAAAATACCACTTTCTTAGTTTGCTCTTTTTTGAAAAACATAGCTTTTCCAGCGTATTCTCCTAAACCATTTGGTGTAAAAATTCCAGCGGTTAAAGCGCCTAAAACTTGTTTGCTTGCTTCACCAACAGAAATCGGTTTGATAAATGTTACCAAATTCTGCCATTTTAAAATTTCGAAATAACGATTGGCAGCACTAAACAATAAAATGAAAACGATGGTGGTTATCGAAGTTTTTCTTAAAACCAAAGTTTGGAATTTGCTCCATTCTAATTTTGAATTTCCAGTAATTTGACCATAAATAAAATAAAACGCACCAATTACAATCAGAAGTTTGATGGTAAAAACAAGGAATTGCTTAGCTTTGTAAGGAATTGTAATCATTGGTACAAAGAAACGAAAACTTTGAACTTGAAACTTGAAACTTGAAACAAAATAATTGGCAAACGAACGCATCATATTAGGAATTGACCCAGGAACCACCATAATGGGTTTTGGATTAATCAAAGTAGTCAACAAGAAAATCGAATTTTTACAGTTGAACGAACTTATATTGAGCAAATACGACAACCATTATCAGAAATTAAGAGTCATTTTTGAACGTACCATTGAATTAATCGATACGCATAATCCCGATGAAATTGCCATTGAAGCGCCTTTCTTTGGAAAAAACGTACAGTCGATGCTGAAATTAGGAAGAGCACAAGGCGTTGCTATGGCGGCCGGACTTTCGAGAGATATTCCCATTACAGAATACGAACCTAAAAAAATTAAAATGGCGATTACCGGAAACGGAAACGCTAGCAAGGAGCAAGTAGCCAAAATGCTCCAACAATTATTAGGTTTGAAAGAATTACCAAAAAATCTTGATTCAACCGATGGTTTAGCCGCTGCGGTTTGTCATTTTTTCAATTCGGGAAAAGTGGTTGGTGAAAAAAGTTATTCGGGTTGGGATGCTTTTGTGAAGAATAATGAAGATAGAGTAAAGAAATAAATGTCAGGAATCTACATCCACATACCATTTTGCAAGCAAGCGTGTCATTATTGCGATTTTCATTTTTCTACTAATTTGAAGAAGAAAGATGAAATGGTTTTGGCATTGGCTAAAGAAATTGAAATGCGTAAAAGCGAGTTTCAAGATGAAATTGTGGAGACAATTTATTTTGGTGGTGGAACGCCTTCGATATTGCAGATTGCAGATTTAAAATTTTTGATTGATGAAGTGTATAGAAACTACAAAGTAGTCAAAAATCCTGAAATTACGGTTGAGGCAAACCCTGATGATTTAATGGAGAATCGAATAATTGAACTCTCAAAAAACAAAGTTAACCGACTATCTATAGGAATTCAATCGTTTTTTGAAGATGATTTGAAGATGATGAATCGTGCGCACAATGTGGAAGAAGCAAAGAGCTGTTTGGAAATTGCAACACAATATTTTGATAATATTTCCATTGATTTGATTTACGGAATTCCTGACTCGAGCCAAAATGGCGAACAGGCGAAGCAAATGAGTAATGAAAAATGGTTGCAAAATATTGAAACCGCCTTGTCTTTTAATGTGCCACATATTTCGAGTTATGCTTTAACAGTTGAACCCAAAACGGCTTTGCATTCGTTCATTCAAAAAGGAACCATTCCACAACCTAATGACGAAGTCGCTCAAGAGCATTTTCAAATTTTAGTAGACACGCTTTCGAAAAACGGATTCATTCATTACGAATTATCGAATTTTGGGAAAGAAAATTATTTTTCCAAGAACAATTCGAGTTATTGGTTAGGCAAAAAATATATCGGAATTGGACCGTCAGCACATAGTTATGATGGTAAAAATAGAGGTTGGAATGTTTCAAACAATTCGTTGTACATCAAATCCATTCAAGAAAACAAATTACCCATCGAAATTGAAACCTTAACAAAAACCGACCGTTATAACGAATATATTATGACGAGTTTACGAACGATTTGGGGTATTTCTTTAGAAAGAGTCGAACAAGAATTTGGAAAAACTTATTTAGATTATCTGAACCAACAAGCAACAAAATTTATAGTAAACCATTTATTGTTTGTGAATGATAATATTTTGCGAACTACAAAAAAAGGAAAGTTTTTGAGTGACGGAATAGCTTCCGACTTATTTTTATTAAATTTGGAGTAAAAGTAACCTAGTATCTGCGTTCCATTATGATTGCATTAATCGACAATAAATTCAAAATTGACTTATCAAAACCAATTGATATTTCCATTCCATTAAGCAATAATGAGCAAAATCCGATTGCGTGGTATCAAAATGTACCTGAAATTGAACCTGTAAAAATGGGCGATTGGATAGGCAAAGTTTCGGAAGGCAAATCGTCAACAAATTTTAATAATATATTTTTCAATCCGCATGCGCATGGAACGCACACTGAATGTTTAGGGCATATTACGAAAGATCTTTATTCAATAAATCAATGTTTGAAGCAATTTTTCTTTATAGCTGAATTGATTTCTATTGAGCCAGAAAATATAAATGGAGATTTGGTAATTACAAAAACACAAATTCAACATCATTTTATTATTTCGCTGAAGGAGCAGTCACATCATATAATTCAAGCCTTATTAATAAGAACACTTCCTAATCCAGAAAGTAAAAAGCATTTAAATTATTCGAATACTAATCCACCTTATTTATCTGAAGAAGCCGCAATTTTCATCAAAGAAAAAGGTATTCAGCATTTATTAATCGATTTACCAAGTGTAGATAGAGAACACGACGAAGGGAAATTGTTGGCTCACAAAGCATTTTGGAATGTAAAAAATATTAACAACGTTAACAAAGACGCTCGATTTAATTGCACAATTACAGAAATGATTTATGTAAACAAAGAAGTTCAAGACGGAAGTTATTTGCTAAATTTGCAATTTGCTCCGTTTGAAAATGATGCTTCGCCATCGAAACCAGTTTTGTATAAAATTGAAAAGTAATTAACAAAACGGATATTCAACCAATCTAAAAAATGCGTAACTAAACATTTTCCGTTCGATGATCTGTTGTTTCATAGTAGGAGAAAAAATATCTTGTTTTGCTTTATTAAAAGAATTTGAGAAGTACAATTTTTTTCAAACAAAAATTATAAACTTAAAATCCAAATGACAATCCTGCGGTTTGTCATTTGTCTACGTTTTTTTGCTATTTGTCTACACTTTAAGATTACTAAACGGAAAAAAAAATAAGAGCTATTTTTTAAATATAATTTTGAAATTATATAAATTGATAGAAACAATGACTAAATCATTAAACATTCTCCTAATAGAAGATGATACTATAGAAGTAATGAAATTTAATAGAGTAATTAAAAAGCTTGGATTAAATCATAGAATTATAGAAGCAAATAATGGAGAAGAAGCTTTAAATATTCTAAAAGTAAAAGAGATAATTCCTGATATAATTATTTTAGATTTGAATATGCCAAAACTTAATGGCATTGAATTTTTAACTATTTTAAAAAATGATGAATTACTAAGATACATTCCATCAATAATCCTTTCTACTTCAAGTAATCATAAAGATATGCTAGAATGCAATAAAATAGGCATAGCAGGGTATGTTTTAAAACCATTAAAATATGAAGATTATGTGGATAGAATTACTAAATTGTTAGACTATTGGAGTGCTAACGAATTAATATCTCAATAAATATAATATGTACGGAATTGTAAATAAAGCAATACAAGATTTGGTTATAGTTAATTTTGGTGAAGAAAAATGGGAGGCTATTTTAGAAAGAAGTGGAATTGAAGAAGATTTTTTTATTAGTAGTGAAGCCTATGATGATGAAATAACTTTCAAATTAGCTGGAGCAATTTCCGAAGAGATGGGTATGTCTTTAAAAGATGTTTTAGTTACATTTGGAGAATGGTGGGTTATGAAAACTACCAAAGAAAAATATACAGGTTTAATGGAGTCTGGAGGCTCTTCTTTAAAAGAATTTCTAGAAAATTTACCACTATTTCATAATAGAGTAATGCTTATTTATCCAAAATTAACACCACCAGAATTTAAAGTGAGTGAAGTTTCGAAAAATAGTCTTAACTTACATTATTTTTCTAAAAGAGAAGGTTTGCAAGAATTTGTTAGAGGTCTGATTCAAGGTTTAGGGAAAATGTTTAATACCCCTATCCAAATTGAACTTATCGAAACAAGAGATTTAGGAGACAATCATGAAATTTTTAAAGTAAGTTGGTAAAATATGCAAGATTTTCAATTCAGTTTTGATATAGATAGTTTTAATAACATTTTTCCTTTTTATATTCTCATTGACAAAGATTTACAAATTAAAAGTTTTGGAAAAAGTTTAAAAAAAATTCTTCCAGAATTAAAAGAAAACCAATATTTTAATGAAATTTTCTCAATTCAAAGACCAAATATTGAAAATTTAACCTACAAAAATTTCAATAAAACCATTGGGGAATTGGTTGTTTTTAATACTATAAAATATAAATCGGTTTCAATTAGAGGTCAAATTAATATACATAATGAATTTTATCTTTTTATTGGAACACCTTGGTTTCAATCTATGGAAAATGTCATTGAAAAAAAATTAACACTGCACGATTTTGCTATTTTTGATCCATTGTTAGATTTGTTGCATGTTCTTAAAAACCAAGAAATAAATAACCAAGAATTAAAAGAGTTATTAGAAACTATAAATTTTCAAAGGAAAAAATTTAAAAAAGATAAGGAGGAATTAAATAAGCTTTCATTAGTAGCAAGTGCTAATAAAAATGGAGTGGTTTTTACTCATCCAGATGGAATAATTTTTTGGTGTAATCAAGCTTATCTTGATTTATCAGGATATACTTTAGATGAGGTTATTGGTAAAACGCCTATTGAAGTAGGAAAATGTAGCTTGTTAGAAAAAGAAGAAATTCGTAAAATGACATCTGCTTTCTATAATGGTGATTTGTTTGATGTTGAGGGCTATCATGCGCGTAAAAATTTAAACCCATTTTGGGCAAGAATAAAAGGACAACCTGTATATAATAAAAGAGGAGAATTAATACAATATTTCGCTATTGTAGAAGATAATACTCTTGAAAAAGAAAGAGAAGAACAATTGTCCGTTTTATCTTCTATAGCTGATAAAAATACTAATGCAGTAGTTATTTGTGACAAGCAAGGTTTGATCGAATGGGTTAATGATAGTTTCACTAAACTTACAGGGTACACAAAAGAAGAATTAGTAGGTAATAAACCAAGTCGATTGCTACAAGGTCCTGAAACTAATATTGAAACAATACAATATTTATCAAATCAAATAAAAAGAGGTTTACCTTTTAATACTGAAATAATTAATTATTCTAAAAATAAAAGAAAATATTGGGTTAGAATTCAAGGTCAAGCTTTACATGATAAACAGGGAGAAATTTTCAAATATTTTGCAGTAGAAGAAGATATTACATTAAAAAAAGAGTTTAATCAAAAAATTATTGATTCTGAAAACAAATTAAATTCATTGATAGAGCATCTTCAGTCTGGTGTTTTGTTAGAAGATGAGCATAGAAAAATTGTTGTAGTTAATAAAAAATTCTGCACTTTATTTAATTTACCAGTAGAACCAGAAAAAATGAAAGGTGTGGATTTTGCAGCAGCTATAAAAGACATAAAAAACTACTTTAAAAATCCAGAAGAATTTATTAAACGAATAGATGTAATTCTAGAAAGTAAAGAAAAAATAATAGCCGAAGAAATCGAATTAATTGATGGTAGAATTTTTGAAAGAAGTTTTCTTCCTATTTATAAAGATGGAAGATATGCTGGTCATCTTTGGAGTTATGATGATATTACTATTAAAAAAAGATATAAAGAAAGTATAGAGGCAGAAAGACAAAAATACAGCAATATTATTGCAAATATGAACATGGGTTTATTGGAAGTTGATAATGATGATAAAGTGCTTTTTGCTAATCAATCGTTTTGTGACATGAGTGGTTTTTCTTTATTAGATTTATTAGGGAATAAAGCTTCAGAATTGCTCATGGATATAAACCAACAACAAATTATTGCCAATAAAAATGCCATAAGAAGAAAAGGTGTTTCTGATTCCTATGAATTAAAAGCAAAAAACAAAAAAGGTGAAATTAAACATTGGCTAATAAGTGGTGCGCCAAATTATAATTTAAATGGTGAATTAATTGGTTCTATTGGAATTCATTTGGATATAACAGATCAAAAAAATCTTGAAATTCAAAAAGAACAACTACTTAAAAAATTAGAAAAACAAAATGAACAACTTAATGAGTATGCTCAAATTGTTTCACACGATTTAAAATCACCATTAAGAAGTATTCATTCATTAGTTACATGGATAAAGGAAGATAATGATAAAGAATTTAGTAAAGAAACTAAAAAATATCTAAGCATGATTGAAGGTAAAGTTGAAAAAATGGATCACCTTATTCATGGGATATTAACATACTCTAAAGTAGATTCAGAAGAGGAAATAAATGAGTTAATAGATTTAAATGATGTTGTAAGTGGCTGTATTAAAATAATTCATATACCAGAGAATGTTAAAATAGCTATAGATAATACATTACCTGTTATAAAAGCAGATAAATTTAGAATGCAACAAGTATTTCAAAATCTTATAAGCAATGCTGTAACTTATATAGATAAACCTACTGGATTAGTAAATGTTGGTTTTTTCGAAGATAAG
>Ga0209480_10001922_pt1 | contig 14669 bp, 9 predicted proteins | sample JI61114C2DNA_FD_187501 | JGI IMG/M metagenome (GOLD analysis project Ga0209480, IMG submission 187501) | Wastewater effluent complex algal communities from Wisconsin, to seasonally profile nutrient transformation and Carbon sequestration -... | ecosystem: Engineered > WWTP > Effluent > Algae...
ATCGCCGCCGGAGCAAGCGTTAAAATATGCGTCGCCGCACGGCATTCGGCTTCATCTTCTGCCGAAACTTCGCTTCCGCCGACTTTGAATTTGTTGATGTGATGCTCCAAAATGCTCGACGAAATCGGAATAATTCCCGCCAGATCCTCAAATTTCGCACCCGAATTCGGTTTGATGTAGCAAAGATGCGACGCGGCTTCGGCTTCGGGTCCGAGTCCGAGAAAAAACAGATCGATTCCGCCGAGACTTTCCAATTTTTCGAGATATTTGATGATTTCGCCTTCCAGATCGTCGGTGTCGGTTTGCATCGGCGTAAAACTTTTGACCTTTTGAAAAAACTCGTCTCCGAGCAATCTTTCAAAATCGCGAACAAAGCTGAGCGAGTTTTTCATCGCCATCGGCGCAAGCGCGTCTTGCGTGAAAACGTGCAATTTACTCAGCAGATCATCAATTTCATCGGTTTTCGATTTTTCGCCGATGATTCGATACATCGCTTGTGCGCCGCGTCCGCCGAGTAGAAGCATTACCAGATCGCCGCCGTTTTTGGCTTCGACGGCGTTCTGTAATTCGTCAAACATTGCTTGTCCAACGGCTTCTTCCGTTTCTAAAATCTCAAATTTATATTCGCCGATTTTTTCAGCCGAAAAAATTTCCCGCACACGCGAATCTTCTTTGCCGAGCCAAATATTTTTATCGGCTTGACGGCGATTTATGATTTTTGAAGTTTGAAATTTCATCAAATTCCCCGAAATATTTGTTTGATGTCTGAACAAAACCTCTACTTTTACAGCTTATTGAAAACTATTTGATTCAGACATTTTCAATCAATGGTTAAACCAATTCAGATTAATAACTTATTTTTTATCATATCGCATAAAATATTACAAGACCACGAATATCAAAAATTTATCAGCAATTTAGAACTCTAAAAATATATCTGAGAGTTTGACAAACGATTCTTGTTGGTGTTACACAATAAGAACTAAACTTTCGATTGGTAATACCTTTATCAATAAATTTACAAACCGGCTATTAAATTATTTGCATTGGTCGTTTATTCTAAAACGATTGAAATTATTAAACTTTTCGCCAAATTTCGGCGATTTTTGTGTGAGGCAAATTTTGTGAGCTTTAAATTATTAGAATTAGACGGCAAAACCGCCGTTGTTATCGGCGGAACTTCGGGCATCGGACGCGCCATCGCGCACGGTTTGGCAGAAGCGGGCGCAAACGTCGTCTGCACTTCGCGCCGCGCTGAACAAGTCGAAACAACTGCGAAAGAAATCGAAAATCTCGGCAAGAAAACTTTGCGAATCACGTCTGACGTTTCGGATAAAAATTCTCTGCAAACTCTTTTAGATGAATGTGTTACGGCTTTCGGCAAAGTTGATATTTTAGTCAATTCCGCCGGACGAACAAAACGTGCGCCGACCGTAGATTTTGACGAAACGGATTGGAACGACATCATCGAAACGAATCTGACGGGAACGCTTCGCGCGTGTCAGGTTTTCGGCAAACATTTTCTCGAAAACGGCTACGGACGAATTATCAATATCGCTTCGCTTTCGACATTCGTTTCGCTTTTTGAAGTCGCCGCATATTCGGCATCAAAAGCGGCGGTGGCGAGTTTGACGAAATCTTTGGCGATAGAATGGGCGAAAAACGGCGTAAATGTCAACGCGATCGCGCCCGGCGTTTTCAAAACCGATCTGAATCGACAGCTTTTGGAATCGAGCGAACGCGGCAGAGAATTTCAAATTCGAACGCCGATGGGACGTTTCGGAAAAGTCGAAGAACTCGCGGGCGCGGCAGTTTTTCTCGCTTCCGACGCGGCAAGTTTCGTGACGGGCGAAGTTTTAGTCGTTGACGGCGGATTTCTCGCTTCGGGCGTGAATCAGTAAAAATTTTTCACCGCAGAGACGCAGAGGCGCGGAGAAAAAAAATCATAAAAACTCTGCGTCTCCGCGTCTCTGCGGTGAAAATAAATGAGCGAAATTCAAATAAAAACCGAACGCCTCGTGCAAATGCTTTCTGCGGAAAATCTCGGCGGAGTTTTGCTCAATTCTCAGCATAATTTCGCTTGGCTTTCGGGCGGAAAATCGAACGGCATTAATTTGAGCGCGGAAAACGGCGCGTGTTATTTGTTTGTTCGTGCCGACAACAAAAAATTCATTCTCGCGAACAATATCGAAATGGCGCGATTTTTGTCGGAAGAAATCTCGGCGGACGAATTCGAGCCGATCGAATTTTCGTGGCAAGACGAAAAATCTTCGGGCGATTTCGTAATTGAAAAAGCTAAAACACTTGTCGAAAATGGTAAAAATGTTGCTTCCGATTTGGTTCTAAGTCCAAGTATTCGTGCAGTTGAACGTTCAATTGCGCGTTGCCGTTACGAATTAACCGAACCGGAAATTACAAGATTCAGAAATTTAGGCAAAGACGCAGGTTCAGCGTTAGAAAGAATTTTTGAAACATTGAAAACAGGCGAAACCGAAATCGAAATTGCGCGAAAAGTGAAAGATTCGCTGGCTGCAGACGACATCGAATCGGTCGTTACATTGGTCGGCGCAGACGAAAGAATTGCACGATTTCGGCATCCGATTCCAACAAGGAATGTTTGGAAAAAAGTTCTTATGATCGTAGTTTGCGCGAAACGTGAAGGCTTGATCGCGAGTCTTTCGAGAATCGCCTGTGTCGGTGAAATTCCCGACGAACTGCGCCGAAAAACCGATGCGGTCGCACACGTTTTTGCAAAATTTTTGTCGGCAACAAAAATCGGCGCAAACGGCGCGGAAATTTATAACATTGCGGCAGATGCTTACGCCGAAAAAGGCTTCGGCGACGAAATAAACAAACATCACCAAGGCGGCGCGGCAGGTTATAAAACGCGCGATTGGGTTGCTCATCCGCAATCAAAAGAAATCGTCCAAAACAATCAAGCATTTGCGTGGAATCCTTCAATTACGGGAACAAAAGCCGAAGAAACGATTCTTGTAAATGAAAATAAAATCGAATATTTAACCGTTTCGTCAAATTTCCCGCGAATTTCGACGACGATTGACGGAAACGAATTTTTTGCTCCCGACATTTTGAAATTATAAATTTTTTGAGGTCTGAAAGTATGAATAAAACAACCGAAGAAACGGAAAAAGCCGCGCCGATCGGACAAGGTTCGAGCGCATTCGAATCTGCCGTAACTGCGGCGGTTGATGACCGAATCGTCACGAAAGTCGGCAAACAGCGTTGGTTGATCTGCGCTCTTTTATTTTTCGCGGCGACGATAAACTACATAGACAGACAAGTTATCGGTATTTTGAAACCGACGCTCGAAGCCGAATTCGGTTGGTCGGAAACTGATTACGGTTGGATCGTTTTCGCTTTTCAGACAGCTTACGCGCTCGGACTTTTGGGCGTTGGCAATTTAATGGACAAGATCGGAACGAAAAAAGGCTTTTCGCTTTCGATCATTGTTTGGAGCATCGGCGCGACAATGCACGCTTGGGCAGTTCCGATCGGCGCGGGCGCACTCGGCGCGTTGGCGTGGTTCGGTTTTGATTCGGCGGCAATCGGACTTTCGGTTTCGGTCGTCGGTTTTATCATTGCGCGATTTGTTTTGGGAATCGGTGAAGCGGGAAATTTTCCGGCTTCGATCAAGACTGTTGCCGAATGGTTTCCGAAAAAAGAACGCGCATTTGCCACCGGAATTTTCAATTCGGGAACGAACATCGGCGCACTCGCTACGCCGCTCATCGTGCCTTGGATCGCGGTCGCTTACGGTTGGTATGAAGCGTTTATTATCACGGGAATTATCGGTTTTATTTGGCTAGTTTTTTGGTTGCTTTTGTATCGCAAACCCGAAGAACATCCGAAACTTTCAAAAGCGGAACTCGATTATATTCAATCAGATCCGCCGGAACCGACGGTAAAAATCCCATGGAAAAATCTGTTTCCGCATCGGCAAACTTGGGCGTTTGCGATCGGCAAATTTTTGACCGATCCGATCTGGTGGGTTTACCTTTTTTGGCTTCCCGATTTCTTGAAAAAACAACACGGTTTGGATTTGAAAACTTTCGGAATTCCGCTCGCAATTATCTATATTATTGCCGATGTCGGCTCGATCGGCGGCGGTTGGCTTTCGGGTTTTTTTATCAAACGCGGCTGGTCGATCAACAAATCGCGTAAGACAGCAATGTTGATTTGCGCGATCGCGGTCGTGCCGATTATTTTTGCTTCGACGCTTGGCTCTTCAATTTTTCAAGCGAGTGATTTTGTCAATATGCCGGCGTTAATCGGTAAAATAAAAGACGGTCAAGATCCTGTTTCGATCTATATCCGAAATCAATTTTCACCTGAAGCACGCCAACTTCTGGAGCAAAATGCACCGAATCAAGAAGCCTTAGTCAACGAATTTAATGGATTGCTCAAAGGCGCATCGCTTTATCAAGAACAGCGATTTGAAGGGATTCAGTTATCTCAGGACACTAAAACTCTGCTTGATAAAAATCCGCAAAAAGAAGATTTGATACGCTTAAATCGAATGTTGATGGAAGATACTTATCCGGTTGAAATAAAACGAGTGCCGCGCACAACCTATCTTTGGATTGCCATCATTTTAATCGGCATCGCAGCGGCGGCGCATCAAGGTTGGTCGGCAAATATTTTCACGACGGCTTCGGATATGTTTCCGAAACAGGCAGTCGGTTCAGTTGTCGGCATCGGCGGAATGGCAGGTGCAATCGGTGGAATGTTTATTGCCAAATTGGTCGCTTATATTCTCGATTCAACGGGCAGTTATCTCCCGATTTTCGCAATCGCGGCTTCGGCTTATTTGGTTGCTTTGTTGATTATTCATTTGCTTGCGCCGAATCTTGAACCTGCAAAATTAGAAGAAGTTTAACCTGATTGGAGCGCAAGCATCCCTGCTTGCGAGTCTTAAGGTTTGGAAAAAATAATTTTACAAATGCAAGCAAGGATGCTTGCGCTCCAGTCTTTTTAGAAATGGAAAAAACAGAAGTTTTACAAATAATCGAAGCAAAAAAACTTGTTCCCGTCATTCGCACATCGAATTTGGACGAAGCGCGGACGGCTGTCGAAGTGCTTGCTTTAGCAGGATTTGAAGTTTTTGAAATTACGCTCACGATACCGAATGCGACCGAATTGATACGCGAACTTAGCGAAAAACATTCAGATATTTTGCTCGGTGCAGGAACGGTTTTGAACGCGGAACAAGCGAAAAATTGCATCGAATCCGGCGCAAAATTTATTGTCAGTCCGGCATTTGATCTGGAAACCGTCAAATTTTGCAATGCCGAAAATATTGCTGTAATGCCGGGCGCATTAACGCCTACAGAGGTTTTTTCGGCTTGGAAATCGGGCGCGGATGTCGTCAAAGTTTTTCCGTCGGACGCGCTCGGCGGCGCGAAATATGTCAAAACCTTGAAAAGTGTTTTTCCACATATCAAAATTATGCCGACGGGCGGCGTTTCGCTCGAAACGATCGCGGATTTTTTAAAAAGCGGCGCGATCGCGGTCGGTGTCGGCACGGATTTGGTCGATGTCAAAGCGATTCGTGAAGGAAATCTGGAACTTATCGCCGAAAAGTCGCGCAAATATTTGGAAGCCGTAAGATGAAATTTTTGAGAATTATATTTTTAATATTTCTGCTTTTACCTTTTGCCGTAAAATCGCAAACTCCTTTCGTTTCAAAAGTTTGGAAAGCCGACAACGGCAATGGAACTTACACAAATCCGATTCTTCACGCCGATTATTCCGATCCTGACGCAATTCGTGTCGGCGACGATTTTTATATGACGGCTTCGAGTTTCAACGCTTCGCCCGGACTTCCCGTTCTACATTCAAAAGACTTAGTAAATTGGCGGCTTGTAAATTACGTTTTCACGCGCCAGATGCCTTACGACGTTTTTGCAAATACGCAACACGGCGGCGGCGTTTGGGCTCCGGCGATTCGTTATCACAAAGGCGAGTATTACATTTTTTATCCCGATCCCGATTTTGGAATTTATATGACGAAAACGAAAAATCCGTCCGAATCGTGGTCAGAACCGATTTTGGTCAAAGCGGGAAAAGGTTTGATCGATCCGTGTCCACTGTGGGACGAAGACGGCAAAGCGTATTTAGTTTCAGCATTTGCAGGAAGCCGCGCCGGATTTAAGACGGTTTTGATCGTTTCAAAAATGAGCACGGACGGCACGAAATTGCTCGATGACGGCGTGATGGTTTTTGACGGGCACGACACGCATTCGACGGTCGAAGGTCCGAAATTTTATAAACGTAACGGTTTTTATTACATTTTCGCGCCTGCCGGTGGCGTGGCGACAGGTTGGCAACTCGTTTTGCGTTCAAAAAATATCTACGGACCTTACGAAGAAAAAATCGCGCTCGCGCAAGGAAATACGGCGATAAACGGACCGCATCAAGGCGCGTGGGTTTCGACGCAGACGGGCGAAGATTGGTTTTTGCATTTTCAAGACAAAGGCGCATACGGTCGCATCGTGCATCTGCAGCCGATGACGTGGAAAAACGATTTTCCCGTGATCGGAGTTGACGCGGACGGCGACGGCACGGGCGAACCTGTTTTGACTTATAAAAAACCGAACGTCGGCAAAACTTATCCGATTGAAACGCCGTTTGATTCGGACGAATTCAACTCAGAAAAATTAGGTTTGCAATGGCAATGGCACGCGAATTTTCAGCAATCTTGGGCGTTTATGTTTCCGGCACGCGGCGTTTTGCGGATGAATTCCGTGCAAGTTTCCGAAAAATTCAAAAATCTTTGGGACGCGCCGAATCTTTTATTGCAAAAATTTACTGCCGAAGAATTTACGGTTACGACAAAAATCACTTTGAATCCGCGTCTCGAAGGCGAAAAATTCGGACTTCTCGTGATGGGCTTGGACTATTCTTACATCGGAATTACCAACAAAAACGGCAAACTTTTTATCGCTCAATCAACCGCGAAAGATGCCGACAAAGGCACGGCGGAAACAGAATCTGCGCCGATAGAATTGAAAAATAAGGAATTTTATTTGCGCGTCAAAGTTACAAAAGGCGCGATCTGCAATTTCGGTTTCAGCACGGACAACAAACTTTTTACAGATGTCGGCACAGCTTTCAAAGCGCGTGAAGGCAAATGGATCGGCGCAAAAGTCGGTTTCTTTTTTACGCGAAACGGCAAATTTAACGATGCGGGAACGGCTGATATTGATTGGTTTCGGTTTGAAAAATAATTACTTTTTGTCGGCATTGCCATTTATTGGCGTTCCGTAGTTTTCGGCAAGTTCTTCCGATTGCGCTTTTTGAGCGAGAAGTAAATGATCGCGCATTGCGTTGCGGGCATTTTCCGCATTTTTTTCACGAATTGCGCGGTAGATCAAACGGTGCATATCAGCAGATTCTTTCAAATCGTGAGCGCGATGAACTGTTTTGCTTCGCACGTCGAACAAGATCGAAGCGACCATATTCATCAAAGCTGTCAAAATTCGATTTCCCGAAGCGGCGGCGATCGTTTGGTGAAAACGCATATCGTGAACAAGGAATTCTTCAGGTTCGTCCATAGCGGCAAACATTTCCGCCAATTCTTCCGCCATCGTAGCGAGATGATCGCCCGTTGCGCGTTCTGCGGCTAGTCCGGCAATCGCCATTTCCAGCGAAAGCCGCGCTTCAAACATTTCAGCGGACGAAAATCCGTGCAGCGAAGCTAAAAGACGCAACGGATTGCTGTCGAGCGCAGGCGAAGCATCGGCGGCAACAACAAAAGTTCCCGCGCCTTGTTTCGATTCCAAAACGCCGACCGCCGAAAGCGAACGAATTCCGGCACGAAGCGTCGGACGCGAAACGCCGAGAAGTTTTGCCAGATCGCGTTCCGGCGGCAGACGATCGCCCGAACGCAATTCGCCGCGATGAATCATTTCGCGCAAACTCATAACGACTTCTTCGGAAGATGTGCCGCGTCTTTCGGTTTCGATTGTCTTAAAAATATTTGCCATCGGAATCTTTTTTTATAAAGTTCTTAAATTCAAAGATAAAGCAGATGTTTGGGCAATTCAAGTTTTAATATGCTTTGCACGACCTGCTGCTCTTCAAAAATTTATTTCGCCATCGATTTTGAAAGCAGCCATGCGCTCAATTCTCTTGCCGCGAGATGATTTTGAAACAATCCGCTCATTTTGCGTCCGTCAACATATTCGTTGTAAAGCCACGGGTCGCCGAGCGCGAAAACCGTGCCTTTGCCGTGTTTTGAAACCGCCATAATTTGCGAACCGTTCCAATCAAGAATCGATTTCGCTTTGCCCGAAATTTTTAATGTCGAAATTTCTTTTAAGTAAAGTTCACGCGTGTTTTTGAAAATTAAATTTCCGTTCGGCACAACAACTTTGCCTTGTTCGTATTGGTCATTTTTGACGAGATTTTTGTTGTCTTTGTTAAATTCAATGCCGAATTGTTTTGCCAAAATATTCCAATTATCAAACTCCGCATTGCCGAAATCGTTGCCAAGCATTACGAGAACGCCGCCCGATTTCACCCAATCGGCGATGTTTTTCGCATCAGCCGCCGAAATAAAATTCGGCTTTTCGGTTTCTTTTTCCGTGTCGGGATCGACGATTATGTAAACGCTTGCATTCTTTAAGTTTGCGGCATTCGGCGCGGTTGAAAGCGTTTCGAGATTTGCGCCGTAAGATTTAAATTGTTCACCGAGCGCGTAAAATCCGCCGTGATTTTTTTCTTCCCATTTGTAATGCCAAACCGAGCCGTCTTTGCGGATTTCGTGATTGAAATAATCGTCTAAAACAACTGTTTTCCGTGCGCCGATTCGTCCGCGTTCGAGCAATTCCATTTCGACCGCCGCCATCACCGCCGGACCTAAACCTTTCGCGTCGTTCGTCCGCAATTTTTCGGACATATAATAATCAAAACTGCCGTCGCGATACGGATTTCCGCCCAAACCTGAAACCGAAACCGTGCCTTCCCAATCGAGATTTCCGTCGGACAATTCTTTGATAAATTCCTTTTTAATTCCCGCCCAACCTTTTCGCACCGTTTCGAGATATTTTTCCGGCAAATTTCCCTGCCGAACGCCTTTTGCAAGCGAATAAACGAACATCGCCGACGCAGAAGATTCGAGATAATTTTTCGGTCGGTCGGCAAGGTCAACGATGTCATACCAAACGCCGGTTTTCTTGTCTTGATATTTCGTGATCGCTTCGGCTTCGCGTTCAAAAATCGCGACTAATTCGGCGCGGCGCGGATGATTTTTCGGGAAATAATCGAGCGTGTCTGCAAGCGCGATCGCATACCAACCCATTGCGCGTCCCCAAACGTGCGGACTCAAACCTGTTTCCTTATTCGCCCATTTTTGCTCCTTCGATTCGTCCCAACCGTGATAAAGCAAACCCGTTTTTTTATCTCTCGCGTGTTTTTCCATCCAGACAAATTGGTTCGCAATGTCGTTCCAATTATCTTCGCTCCAAACCATCGAATATTCGGCGTAAAACGGCTGTCCCATATACAAACCGTCGAGCCACATCTGCCACGGATAGATTTTTTTGTGCCAAAATCCGCCTTCCTTCGTGCGCGGATGAGTTTTCAATTGCGAACGAATAGTTTCCGTCGCGTCCTTATATTTTTTGTCGTTCGTAACGCGGTAAAGCGTCAGAATTCCGCGTCCGGGCGTAACGTGGTCGATGTTGTATTCGTCGAGTTGATATTTCGATAATTTGCCGTCTTTATCGAACCAGAAATCCATTCCGCGTTTAATAAAATCGAAATATTTCGGATCGCCGGTCGCATACCAAACGGCTTCGACGGCTTTCATCTGCACGCCTTGTTCATAATTCCAATTGCGCGGAATTCCGATCGGCGTGCCGTCGTCTTCCATCCAAATTCGATTCATCAGCGTATAAACCAACCGTTGCGAAAGCGGCATTGCGCGTTTTTTCTTTAATTCGGCTTCGTTTGAAACGCTCACATTCAAAGGCGAAGCGGCACGATTTGAAAAATTTTCGACCGTGTTGAGCCACGCTTTTTTATCCGCAAAACCGTAACGCGACCAACCTGCGCCGACATAATATCTGGCAACTTTGTCAGGTTTTGCGGCAACAATTGCTAAATTCATCGGAAAATCGAATTCGTTTCCGTAATCTTTAAACGATTGAAAAGTCTGCGGTTCGGCGATTACGGCGCAACCCAAACTGCCGTTTTTTTCGTTCGTTTCCCAAAGCGACATCCAATTTTTGCCTTTGTCGGTTTCAGATTTAAAATCGGGTTCGTGTTTGGCAATTCCGACGGCGACATCAACATCGCGCAAATCGTCCGAGCCGTCATAAAAACTCTCGACGCGATAAAAATTTTGTCCGGCATCGATCGTAAAACGCTTCGTTTCCGAGATCATCACGCCGTTGACGTTCCAAGGTTCGTATTTCAATTCAAACTGTGTGCGAATCGGACCGTTCGCCAAAATTTTATGCGATACGAAATTGCGCGAAACGTGCATTTTCGTGCCGTCCCAAATTCCTGCGCCGCCGCAGCCGCGCGATTTTTTGACCGAATAAAAATCGAGTCCGGTTCCGTTATCGCTATGATAAAACGCGTCGCCGCCTTGATACCATTTATCAATAATCGGGTAATTTACGCGCTTCGTCCAAACGTCGATTCCGCTCGAAACCAATTCTTTTTCAAGCGTTTTGCCATAAGTCCGAAACGCAACTTTGTCGTTTTCCCAAGCAAAATCGTCCATTCTTTCCGGCACGAAACGCCCGAAAGTTTTCATTTCGCCTTTCGTCTGTTTTTCGCTCGTTGCTTCGATCTTAATATTTTTCGTCTTTTCGTCTTTCGCGAAATTAACTTGAAAAACCAATTTTTCGGGAATGTTATCTGCGTCTGCGTCAATCGTTTGCGAAACCAAAACATTGCCGTTTTCGCTAACTTTCAAATAATCCGCTTTCGAATTCGGATTGAGTTTGAGAAGTTCCTTCCAATCCAAAACAACGGTTTCGCTTTGTCTTTCGATCGAAAGCGAACTCGTAACTGAAACAAAAATCTCGCTTTGCGCCATCGCGGAAACGCAAAAAATTAAACCTAAAAGAATTGATAAAAGTAGATTTTTCATATTTTAGTCGGAGCGCGGACGGCTCGTCCGCACCGTTCGAGCGAAGCAAGAACGGCAAACGCTTATTGTAAAATCAAGTTGATTTGATGTTCGGCATTTCGCGCCTTTTCTCGTTTCACTCGAACGCGCGGCGGACGAGCCGTCCGCGCTCCTAATTTACTTCAAATATTTTCGCAGACTGATTTTTTGTTTTTTAATTTCAGCAACAATAATTTTGGCGATTTCTTCTGCGCCTTTCGGCGAAAAATGCGTGTTGTCGTCCAAACCGTTCGGATAATTCGGACTTTCGCCTTTCGCTAAGATCAAAAACAATTTTTTTGAATTTTCTTCACCCAAACCGACTATCAATTTTTCGCTTTCGCGATGCGCGTCAATCAAAGGCGTTTTAAATTCTTTGGCAACATTGCGAACGATTTCGGGATATTCGCCGTGCGTGTCGTAAAATTTTCCGTCTTTGTCGAATCGCCGACGCATCACGGGCGTGAGCAAGATCGGAAACGCTTTTTTGGCGCGGACTTCTTCGATAAATTTGATTAGATTTTTGCGATAATCTTCCGGCGGCGTGTATCGTTCGCCTTTATCTTTTGACGAATCATTGTGCCCGAATTGGATAAAAACGTAATCGCCGCGTTTCAAATTATCAACAATATTTTGCCAACGACCTTCGGAAATAAAAGTTTTTGTGCTTCGTCCGTTCATTGCACGGTTGTCGATTTTAACTTTGTTATCTTTAAAAAATTGCCCGAACATCTCGCCCCAACCTGTTTCGGGACGCTTTTCGGCAAGTTTATTCGCACACGTCGAATCGCCAGCAAGATAAACCGTGATCGGATCTTTAGCAAAATTGACAATACTTAAAAGCAAAATAGAAATTGTAACTGCAAGAAATTTCATAAGATTTTTTTGCCCGCGAAATACGCGAAATATACGAAAAGATTTTGTTTTATTTTCGCGTCTTTCGCGCGTTTCGCGGGCAAACTATTTATCCTAAATTATCAACAACTTTTCCACCAATTTTGACGTTTTCGAGCTTTAAGCCTTTGACGTTTTTGATGACGCTGGCTTTATCGACGCTTCCGAATGTGCAATTTTTCATTACGACATCAAAGATCGGCGCATTGTCCAAACCTTGCAGATCGACGGCGCGATTGCCTTTTGTGCAAGTCAGATTTTCGACGACATAATTGCGAACATACGGAATAAAATTGCCTTTTGCGCCTTCTTCGTAGTTAAAATCGATCTCGACAACGGCACGCGAAACTTGTCCGATAGTCGTGTTTCTAAAATAAAGATTTTCGATTTTTCCGCCGCGCGAAGCATTATTTTTCACGCGCAAAGCCGTCCACAGATCGGGCGAATCGAGCCGATTATTTTCCGCAAAAAGATTGCGAAAACCGCCTGAAATCTCGCTTCCGACCGTAATTCCGCCGTGTCCGTCCTTCATAAAACAATTGCGGACGATGATGTTTTCCGACGGCACATTTATGCGTCTGCCGTCGTTATTTCTGCCCGATTTTATCGCAATGCAATCGTCGCCCGTGTCGAACAGACAATCTTCGATCAAAACATCTTTGCACGATTCGGGATCGCATCCGTCGTTGTTCGGACCGTGCGAAATAATCGTCAATTTGCGAACAATGACGTTTTCGCACAACACGGGATGAACTTCCCACATCGGCGAATCGATGATTTTTACGCCTTCGATCAAGACATTTTTGCATTTGTAAGGCTGAATAAATTGCGGACGAAGATAGCTGTTTTCGCCGAAAATCCGTTTTTCGAGCGGAACATTTTCGTCCATCATTTTATAAAGTTTGTCGCGGTCGGGACGTTGGCTGATTTTTGACGGATCGCCGCCATATTTCGGGTTTCCGTGCCATTTCCAGAAAAATGCTTTGCCTTGTCCGTCCAGCGTTCCCGAACCTGTAATGCCGATGTTTGTTTGCTCATACGCATAGATCAGCGGCGAAATGTGCATCAATTCCATTCCTTCCCAGCGCGTATGAACAAGCGGCAGATAATCTTTTGGATTGGTTGAAAATTTGATCGTCGCATCTTTTTGAACGTGAAAATTGACGTTCGATTTCAGATGAATCGCGCCCGTCAACCATTCGCCTTTCGGCACGACAACTCTGCCGCCGCCTTTTTTCGCGCATTCTTCGATCGCTTTCTTAAACGCTTCTGTATTCAGCGTTTTACCGTCACCGACCGCGCCGAATTTAGTCACAAAATAATCTTTCTTCTTAAATTTCGGCGGCTTGATTCGCGCCAGAATCTTCGGATATTCGGTTTTCCAAACGTCCGTCTCTGCCAAAGCGATTTTCGGAAAAAGCGCGATTGCTGTTCCGCTGATAATTAAATTTTTGAAAAATTCTCGCCGATTCGTCATATTTTTTTCTTGTCAGAACAGCCTGCGGTAGCGGGCTGGTAATTTTTACTAATCAGAGTTCTTCAATAATACCCAAAAACCCGTCCGCTACCGCAGACGGTTCTGACTTTTCAGCCATTTCGGATAATCTTTTTCGATCAGTTCGTTCGGTTCGCTGATATACCAAGCGTAACCGTTGCGGCGTTCGGCTTCGATTTCGGAAACGTCGTAATGAATTATCGCGTCGCGTCCGATGAAAATCGGTTTCATCGTTTCAAATTCGTAAAATCTTGCCCAGATCGGCGGTGCGTTTTTGTCTTTGATAACGACATTCTCGCCGTTTTTTCGTTCCCAACGGATTCCGTTTATCTTGTTGACTTTATACCAATTTACGGCTGATTCAATTGCGTCGATTATCGTTTGATTCGGTTTTGCATCGAGCATCAAAAATCGAATAATTCCGACTGATTCGCCTGCCGTTAAACTCGCCGGTTCAAACTTTCTGGCGTTCGCGGGTTTTAAAGTGATTTCGTCATATTGCGCCGCCCAAATTGTTTTTTTGCCGTTGATTTCAACTTGCAATTTCAAGATTAGCGGAATCGCTTTTTCGACGGCTTTTTCCGATTTTGCGCGGCGTTCTTCATCAACGAAAAGATAATCTTCGCGTCTTTTGGCAATATCGCGCAGAACTTTCAAAACGCCGATCATCGCGTCGTCATTGAAAGTAATGTGGCGCGAATAATTTTTCTGAAGCGGAAAAAATTGTGGAAAACCGCCGTTTTCGTATTGCATTGAGAGCAGAAAATCCAAACCTTTGAAAAATGCTTCTTTATGTTTCGGAAAATTTGTCGGCGGCGTTGTTTTTCGCAAACTTGCCGAGATAGTTTTTGCTAAAAACGCGATTTGCGCGTAAGTCGTTTTGTTGTCGATCGTTGTTTCGGAAATGTCCGTTTTAGATTTTGCAAGTTTTTCGCGCTCGGCTTGCGTGAGCATTCCGCTCATATCGAGATTTTTTTCCCAACCGCCGTTATCTCGTTGATATAAAACAACTTGATCGGCAATTCGCGCCGCTTCGTCGGTTTCATACCAGAGCGGAGTTTGCTTTAAAACATCATTCCACGAAACCAATTTCCAATCAGGTTTCGTCTTTTCCAACCAATCATTTTTTGCTTTTTT